>ERZ795062.117-NODE-117-length-71496-cov-6.287146_pt1 | contig 71496 bp, 67 predicted proteins | sample MGYA00375146_ERZ795062 | MGnify/ENA primary metagenome ERZ795062 (study PRJEB30191, sample SAMN05720281) | activated sludge metagenome | isolation source: Anaerobic digester | place: USA | collected 2015-07-16 ...
ACGCAAAAGAGCTTCATGATTGATATCTTCTTCTACAAAGACAAGTTCCACATCCACTTTAAACCCAAATCGCTTACACATTATATCTGACATAAATGATTCTATTAAATCACCATAATGCATAGATATACCCTTATCTGGGACCGTAATTTTCATTATGTTTATATCTGTAAATTCAATTTTGGATTTTTTTAAAATACTATATATTATTCTGTCTGACTCATATAGTTCAGCTAGTAAACTATCATGATAATCATTAAAAGCCCTTTCCGGTGTATACATTTCTGAAAGAGTGAATGATTCAATAATAATTACATCAATATTATCATCCTGAAAATAATTTTTTTTGATCTCTTTTTCCAGCGTATGTATCCTGCGCTTTGAAACAAGTCCCGGAAATGTGGCATATATCCGCACACTGTCCCTTAATTTGCCAGAAGCCATTCTTGTAACAACCGCATCCTCCATAAGGCGCGTTGACTCATTTTCATTATTTAATTTTGGAAAAACTTCAGCAAATGAACGATCCATTAGTTACAATTACTCACTTTCAATTAATATCGATTCCACGTTCTTTTCCTTCTCTGATAAGCTCTTCTCTGAGCGCATTAAGAAGTTCACTTTCAGGGACCTTACGTATAATCTCCCCTTTTCTGATCACGAGACCTTCATTAGCTCCTCCAGCTATACCAAAATCAGCCTCTTTTGCTTCACCAGGACCATTTACAACACAACCCATGACAGCAACCTTAACATCAAGAGGGATATCAGCGATCATTTGTTCTGTTTTATTAGCAAGCTCAATAAGATTGATCTGTGTACGTCCACAAGTAGGGCATGAAACAATTTCCACTCCACCCTTTCTGAGTCCAAGCGTACGAAGAATAAGCTTGCCTGCTTCAACTTCTTTGACTGGATCACCTGTAAGAGATACTCGAATCGTATCTCCGATTCCCTGTGAAAGGATAAGTGAAAGACCAATTGCAGACTTGATATTACCGCTGAATACTGTTCCAGCCTCAGTAATACCTACATGAAGTGGAAGATTAGTTTTATCGCTTATGATCTCATGTGCTTTTACACACATCATTACATCTGATGATTTAATACTGATAACCATATTGTCATATCCCATATCCGTAATGATCCTGACCTTATCCAAAGCGCTTTCCACCAAACCCTCTGCCGTAACCCCATGATATTTTTCTATAAGCTCTTTTTCAAGAGAACCGCTATTAACGCCGACTCTTATCGGAATATTTTTCTCCTTACATGCATCAACAACTGTTCTTATTCTGTCTTCGCTTCCGATATTACCAGGGTTTATCCTGATCTTATCAGCTCCATTTTCAATTGCAGCAAGCGCAAGTCTATAATCAAAATGAATATCTGCTACAAGAGGAATATGAATCTGTTCTTTGATCTTGGAAATAGCAATTGCATCCTCCATGGTTGGAACTGCACATCTAATAATGTCACATCCAGCCTTTTCCAACTGCAGGATCTGGGCAACTGTTGCATCCACATCTCTGGTCTTGGTGTTAGTCATGGACTGGATCGCAATTGGATTATTGCCTCCGATCACAATATCCTTTATTTTTATCTCTCTAGATTTTCTTCTTGTATAGGTACTCATATAAGAGCCTCCTTTTATTTTATGAAAATTTTTCTTATATCATTACCCATAACAAGCACCATAAGAGCCATTAAAATGACAAATCCTATTCCATTTACAATAGCCTCTGCCTTTTCCGGTACTTTTTTTCTGGTAAACATTTCAATTATAAAGAAAACCAGTCTTCCTCCATCAAGTGCAGGAAATGGTAATAGATTAACCACCCCAAGGTTTGCAGATAAAAGTACTACCCAATATATCATCTGCATTAAAACTGTGAAAAATCCATATGAAACAGATTTATTATAAGAATCCCCCACTGCTTTTACTATTCCCACAGGCCCTGACATATCATTAATACCGAGTGAGCCTGTAAACAGCATCTTTAAACTCTGGATCGTAACATATACTAGTTCCTTGACCTGATATCCACCATAAGAAAAACATTCACCAATATTGGCCTTTTTTGATATATTACCACCAGAAACTCCCATAAGATATTTCCCTGTGGTTTTATCCATCTTCGGGGTTAAGACAGTGCTGATTTTTTTGCCGTTATGAATATAAGTCAACTTGACTTCTTTGCCCGGGTGAAACAACGAATAATAGCTTACTTCTTGATAAAAATGAACTTCATAATTATCTATTTTGACGATTTCGTCTCCTTTTTGAATACCTGCCTTTTCAGCGGGATAATCTTTAATCAAACCTCCAACCAAAGGAGGTATATATCCTGTTCCCGCTATGAGAACAACTGAAAGAATATATGCCAAAATGAAATTAAATACAGGTCCTGCGGCTACGATTAAAAATCTCTGTAGTACCGGTTTTTTCTGAAATGATCTATTATCCTCAGAATCTTCCTCTTCACCTTCCATCACACAGGCACCGCCAAATGGTAATAAATGAATTGAGAAATCTGTTTCACCAAATTTCTTACCGAACAGCCTAGGTCCAAGACCTATCATGAACTCATTAACCCTTACATTACAAGATTTCGCAACGATAAAATGACCAAACTCATGGAAAATAACTATAAAGCCAAAAATTAGTATCGCTATTATTATGTTCACTTTAAAAACTCCCTAACTAAATTGATTGCCTTGTCCTCTGTGTATAATATTTCTTCTACTGAAGGTGAGTCGATATACTCCATTTTACTCATTGCATAAGAAATAGCTTCCGGAATATCGAGAAAACTTATTTTCCCCTGCAACAACATCCTAACAGCCTCTTCATTGGATGAATTAAATACTGTTGGAATATTTCCTCCCGCATCCATAGCATTCATTGCAAGTTTAAGACCTATAAATGTATCCATATTAGGTTTTTCAAAATGAAGAACTCCAACATTCCAGAAATCTAGTTTTTTAGCTAAAAGTGATGGTCTGTTAGGATAAAAAAGTGCGTACTGGATAGGTATCCTCATATCAGGTGCCCCTAACTGGCCCATTACGGCTCCATCCTGAAACTCAACTGCAGAGTGAAGAATGCTTTCGGGATGAACTACGACCTGGATTTGTTGTCTTTTAACTCCGAACAACCATCCAGCTTCCATTACTTCCAGACCTTTATTTATCATTCCAGCTGAATCTATAGTTACCTTTTTACCCATAGACCAATTGGGGTTGTAAAGCACTTCATCTATTGAAACATTCTTAAGCTCTTCACGCTTTTTCCCTCTGAATGGTCCTCCGGAAGCTGTTAAAATAATTTTTTCGATCTCATTATTTTCTTCGCCTTGAAGGCTCTGGAAAATCGCGCTGTGTTCACTGTCTACAGGAATGATACTAACGCCATTTTTTTTTGCTTCAGCCATTACCAAGTGTCCTGCACAAACCAAAGTTTCCTTATTCGCAAGAGCAATATCCTTACCAGCATTAATTGCTGCAAGGGTAGGTCGAATACCAAGCATTCCTACAATACCGGTAACAAGCATATCTGATGCAGGATCTTCTGCGACCCTAATCAAACCCTCTAATCCATAATTGATTTCCGTATCAGTATCAGAAATCCGGCTTTTTAATTCTAAATACTCTTTTTCTCCCTTAACAGAAACAAATGAAGGATGAAATTCTCTTATCTGTTTCTCAAGAAGTTCTATATTAGAACCACAAGAAAGTGATGTAACATTAAATTCTTCTATATGCTGACTGATAACATCAAGCGTCTGAGTTCCGATAGAACCTGTAGACCCGAGAATTGATATATTTTTCATTTATATGCTCCACTATTTTAAATAACTGCGATTGTGACCATTGCGAGAAAATATACAATAGGAGCCGTAATTATTATACTGTCAAAGCGATCTAGTACTCCTCCATGTCCCGGAATAAGATTGCCGTAATCCTTGATCTCAAAATTTCTCTTAATTGCTGATGCAGCTAAGTCTCCTACCATAGAGACAAGGGCACCTAGAGCACCGATCACTGCAATGATCAAAAGATCCATTCCCCTTAGATCAAGCTGCATCCTAAAAATATAACCATATATAAGATTTAGAATAGCTGATCCAATCACTCCTCCAATTGCTCCCTCTATAGATTTCTTAGGACTAAGTATCGGCGCCATTTTGTGTTTTCCAAATAACTTTCCAACGCAATATGCACAAGTGTCGGCTCCCCATGCACAAAGGAATATCAACCATACAAAATATTTTCCTTTAACTGGTATTTCTCTTGTCTGGTAGATAAATGAAAGCATAGCAGTAACATAAAAGAAACCAAAGAAAGCTCCAAAAACCTTTGTCGAATCATATTTAGGGTATGACAGAACATAACAGATTAAAAGAACTATAAGAAAAAAGATATTATAAATAACAGGATCTTTGATCATATGGAACTTCAGATTTACATAATAAAAAACCGTCATCGCATATCCTATATACCCTATTATTGATTTATGTATATCAAGCACTCTATAAAGTTCAAACATACCAATAATTGACAATATTGCAGTGGATACAAGAAGTACATTTCCTCCTGTAATAATAAGTACAAGTGCCAATACAACAAGTATTATTCCGCTTATAAGTCTAGTCTTAAACATTTTGTTCTTCTACTCCTCCAAATCTTCTATGTCTATTATCATAATCCACAATAGCCTCAGTAAGTTCTTTTTCTCCAAATTCCGGCCAAGGACAATTCGTAAAATAAAATTCGCTATAGGAAAGCTGCCAAAGCATAAAATTAGATAATCGTTCCTCTCCACTTGTCCTGATCATTAGATCCGGATCCGGCACGTCATATGTATCCAAAAAACCAGAAAACATCTTATCATCAAGTGACTCTATATCTTCACCTGTTTTTTCAAAATACTTTACTGTTTTTTTAACTGCCCTTAATATTTCATCTCGGCTTCCATAGTTAATTGCAATTACAAGCTTAAGTCCTGTATAAATCGATGAAACCTCTTCTAACTTCTCAATTGTTGATTTTAACTCAGGTGACAATCCATTTCTATCTCCGATCACCTTAAAGGACATGTTATCTCTTTTACATGTTTTAATACATTTATTCAAATAGGTATTAAGAAGTGTCATCAATGTATTGACTTCATTTTCAGGACGATTCCAATTTTCAGTCGAAAATGCATATATAGTAAGATATTTTATTCCAAGTTTGTCTGCTACACGGCAGACCTTCTCTACATTTTCAGCTCCAACTTTGTGGCCATATGTTCTTGGCTTGCCCTTTGATTTTGCCCAACGGCCATTTCCATCCATAATAATGGCTACCGATTCAGGTACGTTCATAGTCCACTCTTTCCAATAATCAGACAAAATATCCGATCAAATGTATAGTTGCACATATTACAAGATTATACTAAATATAGTAAAAATAAGAAACCCCTCCGGACTAACCGGAAGGGTTTAACTTTGTATTTTTTATGATTATATAACCATTCTGCCCAACAAATTAAATTGTCATAATCTCTTTAGACTTTTCTTCGATCTGATCATCTACAGTTTTAATAAACTTATCTGTGATTTTCTGAAGACCATCTTCAAGATCTCTGATCTCATCTTCTGAAACATCATCGCTCTTCTGAAGTTTTTTAAAATTATCATTACCATCACGTCGGATATTTCTAATGGCAATTTTGGCTTCTTCTCCCTTTTTCTTGACATCCTTGGAAAGTTCTTTTCTTCTCTCCTCTGTAAGTATAGGAAATGCAAGTCTAATTACCTTACCATCATTAGTAGGATTAATACCAATATCAGACATGGAAATGGCCTTTTCAATCTCTTTTAAAAGAGAAGGTTCCCAAGGCTGAATCGTAATTGTTCTAGCATCTGTAACAGTAATATTAGCTACCTGCTGAAGAGGTGTCTCCGCTCCATAGTAATCAACATGAAGTTTGTCCAAGATGTGAGGGTTAGCACGCCCTGCCCTTATTGATTGAAGTTCTTCATCAAGAGCCTTGATTGACTTTTGCATCCTGGTCTCATAATCCTGTAATTTCTCGTCCATAAATGTCCTCCTAGACGGTTACTGTAGTGCCATTAAAACCATCACCTACAGCATTAATGATACTATCTTTTTCATTTAATGCAAATATTTTTAACGGTATTTTATTTTCCATTACAAGAATCGAAGCAGTAAGATCAATAACACCTAGCTTATTATCAACGACTTCCTGAATAGATATTGTGTCATATTTCTTAGCCTCCGGATTCATCTTCGGATCGCTATCATATACACCATCAATGGCCTTGGCTAAAAGAATCATATCACATTCTGTTTCAACAGCTCTAAGTGCAGCACCCGTATCTGTGGAAAAATAAGGATGTCCTGTACCACCTGCAAAAAAGCAGAGTTTCTTGTCCGCCAATGCTTTTGTAACTTTATCATATGAGTAAAGCTCTGTAAAAGCTCCAACTGTGAACGAAGTGAATACTGCAGTATCAAGACCGATTCCATTCCAGATATCCGAAACATAGATACAGTTCATAACCGTAGCAAGCATACCTATCTGGTCAGATTTAGATCTTCTGATCTCATTGCCGGTTCTTCCTCGCCAGAAGTTGCCACCGCCAATTACAACTCCCACCTCAATATTCTTTTCAATAAGCTTTTTAACTTCATAGCCTACTGTACTAACAATATTCTCGTCAAAACCTTTTCCAGACTCACCGGCTAAGGCCTCACCGCTTAATTTTAAAAGAACTCGCATATTTTTCCTTCTTAGGCTTCAACGTTTTTAAAAACGCTCTCAACATCAACATCAGCATAAGTCTGTGAGCAGAAGCCCTCGATAACTGCTCCATTATTAATCTGAACAGAGCGAGATTTGATATTTCCCATAACAACTGCAGATGTATCAACAACTACAGGTCCCTGAACATCGATATCGCCCTTAACAGCTCCTGCGATTACTGCTGAAGTTGCTGTAATATTACCAACAATAACAGATCCTGCTCCGACCTTGGCTGTTCCGCTTGTTGCTACCTCACCTTCAACCTTAGCATTGTCAGCAAAAAATTCGCTTGATACACTGTTTCCTCTTATTGTACCATTAACAACAAGCTTACCATTACACTTAACATTGCCTTTAACGGTACCTTCAATTGTAATAGATCCTGTAGAATCAAGATCACCGGTAATTGTCATTCCAAGAGTAATAACTGCTGTTTCGTCCGAAATTGCATTTTCGTTAATTCCTAAATTTTTTGAAGTCTCTACATTCTTAGTATAAGAATCTGTCTGTACATCGCTCATTCTGGAATAATCCTCTATTCTATTACTATTTGATGTTTTCTCTTTTTTTTCTGTAATTACTGTATCTGATACAGGCGTAACAGGAGCTTTAACAGCAACAGGTTCATCAACCTTTTTTGCCACTTGCTCTAATAGGCCATCAAGCTTATTAAGTTCAGAGTCTACATCAAGGTCCTCGTCAAGTGTGTTTACCATAACATCTTCTTTTTCTGAAACCTCATCTGTTGGAACAAGCTCATCAACAGCATCAGAGAAATCATCCTTAAAATCCTTAAAAAGTCCCATTTTTCTCTCCTCTTTAAACTATTTATTCTTTAATGTGACATGCTGTATAAGTGCTGTGTCATCACTAATCGGCAAAATCACTGCGCCCTTTGCCTGAAGCGTTTCGATAAGGGCCGGTAATGCTTCAACCGTGCTTTTCTTGTTTTCAGCATCGTGCATCAGCACAATCGATGTTTTATATTTTACCACATCGCTCATAACGTTTTCAATAAGTTCCTGAGATGTATAGGCAGTCGAAGATGCATCCCCTGATGTAACATTCCAATCGTAATATTTTACGTTCTTTTTATTCAAAAAGTCAATGAAATACGACATATCCTCACCGGAAACTTGATTACTAGATCCTCCTGGAAACCTATATAGATTACAATCTACTCCTGTAGAAGTTTTAATCAAATCATGAATCTTATCATAGTCTTCCTGAAATGAAGAAAGAGATGCATATACCTCCTTATATTTATGCGAGTATGAATGCATCCCTATTGTATGACCCTCATCAACAATTCTCTTGTATCTGGCAATTGATGCTGCGTCATTATGTCCTGTGACAAAAAACGTCGCCTTGACACCATAATCATCGAGAATGTCTAATATCTTATCTGTATTGCCACTAGGACCATCATCAAATGTCAGATAAACCTTTAATGTGTCCTCAGGTTTTGCCAGATTGCCCTCTCCTGTTCCCGAATCACTTTGGACAAGAGTTCCAACACTAGCAGTTGGTAAAGACTCTGTATGAGCAGTAGGTTCAGATCCTCGCTTTTCGACGCCATCCAGTCTCTTATTCAGCTTAAACATTTCTATTGCAAGAAAAACATTAGCTAAAAGAGAAATCGTAATTCCTCCAAAGATAAAAAATATTATGAACATTTTCATATTATGGATTCTTCTGCTTTTATCTCTTTTTTCTTGAATAGTTCTTTTTTTATCTTGCATACAAAACCCCAAAAAAGGCACTATAAAAAATTATAGTGCCTTAAAAATCTAAATTAAGCTATGATTAAGCATTCATCTGCTTTGCAACTTCAGCTGCAAAATCTTCCTGCTTCTTTTCGATACCTTCGCCGGTCTCGAAACGTGTATATGATGTAAGCTTAAGATCTGTTCCGGCTGCTTTTGCAACTTCCTCAACATACTTGGCTACGCTCTGCTTACCATCAGCTGCTTTTACATATACCTGATCGAGAAGGCAAACTTCCTTAAGTTCCTTGTTAAGTCTTCCCTTGATCATACCAGCTTTAACATTTTCTGGCTTAGATGCTTCCTTAGGATCATTTTCGATCTGAGCTTTGATAATCTCGGTCTCATGAGCGATAAATTCCTGATCGATCTCTGCATCACAAAGATACTTAGGATTCATAGCTGCAATCTGCATTGCAATATTCTTAAGTGCTTCTTTAACATCCTCTGTTACGTTTGAGCACTCACAAGCAAGAAGAACAGCAATTCTTCCGCCACCATGAACATAAGATACAACAGCTCCGTTATCAACTGCTGTCTTCTTAAATCTTCTAATTGAAAGCTTTTCACCAATTATTGCGATTTCATCAACAAGTGCCTCAGCAACTGTCTTTGATGCATCCTTAGACCAATTTTCATTCATGAATCCATCAATATCAGTTGATGTAGATGCAAGCGCCTGATCGGCAACATCCTGAACATAAGTCTGGAATGTTTCATTATTGGCAACAAAGTCTGTCTCAGAGTTAACCTCTACAACAGCAGCCTCTTTATCGCCATTTGATGCGACATAGCAAAGACCCTCAGCTGCAATTCTTGATGCCTTTTTCTCAGCCTTAGCCTGTCCATTCTTTCTAAGGTATTCCATAGCCTCTTCAAGATTGCCATCAGTCTCGGAAAGTGCCTTTTTGCACTCCATCATTCCGGCGCCGGACTTTTCTCTAAGTTCCTTAACTAAACTAGCTGTAACTGCCATTTAATTTTCCTCCATATATGATTTTATGCTACCCTAATTATTAGGCTTCTACAGCTTCTTCTTTAGCTGCTGTATGTTCCTCACCCTGCTTAGCTTCAACAACAGCATCAGCCATAACAGAAGTGATAAGCTTAACTGCACGGATAGCATCATCATTGCCGGGGATAACATAGTCAAGCTCTTCAGGATCACAGTTTGTATCTGCCATACCGATAAGTGTAATTCCAAGAGACTGAGCCTCCTGAATGCAGATTCTCTCCTTCTTAGGATCAACTACGAAAATTGCATCAGGAACTCTCTTCATATCCTTGATTCCGCCAAGGTTACGATTAAGCTTTTCCCATTCTTTTTTAAGACCGATAACTTCCTTCTTGGGAAGAAGATCAAATGTACCGTTCTCTTCCATCTTCTCAATCTTCTTAAGACGGGCAATACGGCTCTGGATTGTCTTGAAGTTTGTAAGCATTCCTCCAAGCCATCTCTCATTAACAAAATACATTCCGCATCTTGCAGCTTCATCAGCTACTGCATCCTGTGCCTGCTTCTTGGTTCCTACGAAAAGAATAGCACCACCCTGAGCTGCAATATCATATACAGCGTTATATGCATTGTCAACAAGACCTACAGTCTGCTGAAGATCAATGATATGGATACCATTTCTCTCTGAATAAATATAAGGAGCCATTTTAGGGTTCCATCTTCTTGTCTGATGACCAAAATGCACTCCAGCTTCAAGAAGCTGCTTCATTGAACAAACACTCATTTTTTTACCTCCAAAAATGGTTTTACTTCCACGTGGATCCACTCGCCAAACAACCTTTTCAGGCACCTGAATGACAATCTCCAACGTGTGATTAATACAAACTATTGCATGATAACATAGAATTTTCACTATTGCAAGACAAAACCAGAAAATTCATGCATCTGTATATCGACATACCAGACTCAATTAAATATTTATTCCTCATACTAGTTTTTATGTACAAGTATATTGGCTACTTCATCATATGTCATACCCTTATGAAACTCAAAGGTTCCAGGTTGAATACGTTTGGAATATCCGTTTTCATTCATAAAATCATCAAAAGACTTGCCATTATCTACCACTCCCATTGATGCAATGTCATTGGCTATTGCAAGTGAATCTGTAGCTCCTGCTGAGACTTCGATTCTTATATTATTTTTCACCACATCTTCTGGGGCAACCTCAGTTTTCTTTGTAGTACTTCCATCAGAATTTTTTGTTACGGTTGTGTCATTTTTTCCATCGGCTGTTTTATTAGTACTTTTGGTAGAATCTGTGGTACTGTTTGTTTTCGTTTTATCTTTTGTCTTATTAGTTGAAGTCTTATCCGTTTTCTTTTTAGTATTCTTGTCAGTGTTTGATTCTTTTAGTGTTGAACTGGATTCAGAAACTGTGAATCCCTCTTTTTCTGCCATCTTTTTAATTTCGTCTTTTGAATACCCTGGCTTGTAAAATGAGAAAGCCATTATAAATATCAGAGAACTAATAACAAATCCAATTCCAAGTCCTCTTACGTAATATTTCATTTTCATATGCTGTTCCTCTTATTATCAGTTATTTTTAAACAATCCAAGGACAAGTTTAATTTCTCCAATACCTAATCCCAGCTTTTTTGCAATATCTATTTCCGAATAGCCCTCACCTGCAAGCTTAAGTATCTCTTCGTTTACATTTGTTCTTTGATCAGGATTCGTCCCTGCTGCTTCCGTATTCTCTATGTCAGAATCAATTTTCTTTTTGAGTTCTTCTTTTAGAGATTCAAACTCTTTATCATCTCTTGCCTCTTTTTCAGATTCAAGTCTTTCCTTTTCTTCTATAACGATCTTCTCTTTTAATTCTACTTCTTCCTTTATCTGTCTGAGTACCGATTCCATATTATCAATTTTTTCCGTCAAAGTTGTTATGGTCTCTTGTTTCTTATTTAACATGTCATACATAAACATTATCTCATCATGAGATTTATTCATAGATGTAAGTACCGTATCAGAATATTCACTTATTTCTTTGATCTTATCATTAGTTTCCTTGTCAGTCTTTCTCTCAAGATCTTCAAATGCCTTGTCAAGGGATTCATCTAATTTTTCTTTGATTTTCTTGTCTGACTCAGTAAGTTCTTTATCTAATATAGTTTTTATCTCAGCCTTGCTCATTTTTTGTAATTCCAACACATCTGTTTCGGATAATTTCTTTGTCATAAAAAAACTACCTGTTACAAGTAAAATCCCAATTATCAGAATTGCTATTTCTAATCCAGTCATAATTTTATCATTCCATAATCTTCTGCTAATCAATAACTACCATGGGTAATAATACAAGAGGTAAATCTATTTGTAAAATACTAAATCTGGAATTCTTATATACATACTGATGTACCTATACAAAAAATCCAGATCCTTGATTTAATATATTAAATTTAAAATTTAGATCTTTATATCGAAAGAAGTTGGTTCCCCTTTTTTTCGTATACTTCCTTCATCTTTTTTTTGTTTCTTTTTCCTCTTACGAAATATGCCTTCTTTTCCCTCATACATAACTCCACCTTCTTCATCATCTTGAAGGTTTTCTGTTTCTGTCTGAGTATTACCATGTACCTGAGTAGTAGACTCATTTTGTTTTACAAATGCTGTCTGCTGCATTGCATTCTGCAAATTAGAATTTTTATGATCTTCTTGAGTCTTTTGTGCAGAGACTTCGGAAGTGTTTTGTATCATTCCATTATATTCTACCGGACGAAGTAACATAAAAACTCCTTACATATCATTGATAAAATAATTAAATTATCATTAATCTTTAACATAATCTCATCTCATTAAATCGTAGCCCACGTCAGTTCACCATCTTTCATTTTGAATTCACATGATGAAAGATGATCCATTATTTCTTTCTTGCTTCCTGAAATATAAATACTGACACCTGGATAAATGTCTTTTTTAACAATAATTTTGTTATGACCATCTGCAAGTAATTCAGGCTTAATCTTTTCAAGTTCAGAATTATTCTTTTGAATGTTATCATTATTCTTTTTAAAATCTTCAGCTACTTGTCTAAGATATGTGATGATCTTAGCATCAAGTTTAATTCCTTTTTTTAGAGATTGCTGATAATTATTAAGTATCGAAGACAATTCAATATTTTTATTTTCAAGCTTGTAAATCATTGAATTAAGTTCATTAAACCGATTTTTCAGATCCGGCTTGACTCCAATCTCGATTAATGTCTGCATTCCCATTTCAGATCCGATCTTTTCTGCACACACATTACCGCCTGCACTTATTTTACCGCCTGCTATATATCCTTTTCGACCAGATACATTTATATCACCATTTGCCTGAACCATACTGGCTAGAATAACATCTACATTAATATATCCATTTGCTTTAACCGTAGCATTCTCTATGAATTTGGCTATAACATTGCCACCTGCTTTAACTGATCCGACGCCTTGACCATTTATTCCAAGCTTTATGATAATGTCGCCTCCTGCTTCGAGATCAGCTCCCTCTACAACACCTTCAACGACAATATTACCTCCTGCTTTGATATCAAATCCAGCCCTTACGCTTCCTTGAATATTAACACTTCCTGCATATTCAATATTACCTGTAGAATTATCTACATCGCCAGTAACGTCGTAAACATCCGAAACCACCAGTCTTCCGTGACTAAGCATAACGTGTCCCATAACATCAGAAAAGAATTCTGTTTTATCGTCATTACTTACAATATTTTTGCCAATTTCAATTTTTGTAGGTTTTACCGCTTGTGGATTAATAATTTTTCCAGTAAGAGACATTCCTGCCTCGCCTTGGATCTCTTTAACGATTCTTGCCAAAATGTCGCCCTTATTAACATTATTAAGTATGTTAAGGGTATGAAAATCTACAGAACCATCTTCGTTTTTCTTGGGCTCCAGCGAGGGATCTGTATTAAAAAAATATTCAATCTTACCATCTTGGCCTTCCACTACGGTTTTGCCATGCGCTAGTTCCAAATCCGTAAAATAAACCGGTGAATCAATAAAAGTCTGAACCGTGTCTTCGTCTATTCCGTATTTAATGCCATCCTGAGAAAGTGATGAAATAATATCTTCCTTGGTAAATGGAGCTGCACCGATAGAAGGTGGATAGAATTTTGTTTTGCAACAGATTTCATTTGGTTCAATATATGTAACTATAAATCCAGAATAAAATTTCAAATGGCTCTTTCCAAGATCTATTTTTTCTTCCTTTTCGCTTTCAATACACTGTTTAACCTTTTGAACGTTATACGTTGCAAACCCCTGCTTGGTTAAATAGAACTGAACATCTTTTAGTTCAGCTCTTTTACCGCCTTCTTTTGGCGGATAACATATTAAATAAACTTCCTGATCCTCAACCGAAAGACACGCATAGCCATTTTTCTGTTCCATTTCAACCTCCCCTAGGATTGTGTCAAAATTCCAAGATAATCACCCATTACATTTCTCATTTTCCCCAATGCCTTTGTATGTAACTGAGAAACTCTAGATTCGGATACGCTCAAAATCTGGCTTATTTCCTTTAATGTCATTTCTTCATAGTAATATAAAAGAATTACTTTCTGCTCTTTCTCTGTTAAAAGCTTAAGAGACTCTGCCAATTTACTTTTAAGTTCATCTTTCGATATTTTTTCTTCAGGCTGAATAAAGTGAGAGTTAGAATCTGTATCCATAACCGGCTCACTTCCCTGCTCAACGAATTCATTAAGTGAAATGACATTTGTAAGATTCATATCCGACTGCCAGTTCGTGTACTCGTCCTCAGATATCCCAAGTTCCTTAGCAACCTCAACGTCCGATGCACTATGCCCAGATGTCGATTCAACAGTTTTAATTGCTTCGTCTATCTTTCTTTGCTTCTGCCTTATAGTCCTAGGAATCCAGTCCATTTTTCTTATTTGGTCCAAAATAGCACCTCTGATTCTCAGAGATGCATAAGTCTCAAACTTTACTTCCTTTTTCATATCAAATCTGTCAATAGCATCTATCAGACCAAAAACACCATATCCGACAAGGTCATCAAATTCAACATTTTTGCCGAGGTACATGCTCATCCTACCAGCTACGACTTTGACCAAAGGGGCGTATTCAATAATAATTTTTTCTCGAAGTTCTTGTGTGGGGTTGGACTGATACGTTTCCCACATCTTTCGCCTGTCGATTTCCTTCATGTAGTTCCTCCGAAATCAATCGCTCTTAAATACAAAAAAAGCATCATTCCTTGGTCTCAGATTCATCTTTCATTTCCTCATCCAGGGAAATACCATCACCATTATTCTGATTATCGTTTTTCTCTTCATCAGGACTGGTATTGAACTCCTCCTGCATTTTTTTTTCGGTTTCTTCCTTATCAATTTTGAATGATCTGTCGATCACAACTCTTATCAGAATACCAAAAAAATAAAAAATCAAAGCTGTAACAACAAATCGAAAAACAAATGTTGTAAATTTAACGCCTTGCATAATAGAAATCAGACAAGATATTCCACTGGCAAGCAAGCAAATAATGATAGGTATAGGTTTTGTTTTCATATCTCTTTAACTGGTTTCCCTACTGATTTAATCAGGTAAACTCCGCTTTCACTGTATAATTCCACTGTACGACCATAATTCAGTCCACAATCTTCAGCAATCAATCTAATTCCAAGTTCCCTAAGCTTATTTTTAGAAGCCTCATAATTCTGATCACCAACATTGATCGCGGAAGAAGCATTACCAGAAATTGCAAACATCTTTGCGCCTCCGGCTATTTTTGCAACTATCCTGTTCTTTGAGGCTCCAGCTTTCAACATCATATCAAGTAACTGCTCTATTCCCGTATCAGCGAACTTTGCCTTGTTAGTATTGTTCCTAATTGCTGTACTATCCGGAAGCATGATATGCGCCAACCCTGAAACTTTTGTTGTTGGATCGTAGAGTGCTATACCAATGCAAGATCCCAAACCGATTGTAGTTAGAGCGTCTGGACAAGAGCAAATATTCAGATCAGCCATTCCGACTTTTATCATCTGACCCATAATCTATCTCCTGCTACTCTATTGGAACGCCAAGTGATGCTAATATTTTTTCGAATGATTCCTCGTCAGGCATAAGTATAAAATAGCCATCAATCTTATTGTCACCACCGATTTCTGTCTTAATCATAAGTGCTTTATCACTTATAAGTCCAAATTGAATAGCCGGAACACTTAATATTGCAGCAGCCATATCAACCGAAACATAGGGTACTGTAGGTGAAATGGTCAAATTAGTAAGTCCTGATAATGCTGATAGATATGATCCCGCAATTATATTTCCAATTTCCTTTAATGCAGAGAGATCCATTTCATCAAAATCATTATTATAATTTACATCTCTCATCATAAGAAGATTAACCATCTTATGCGCGGAGGCCATATCCATAAGAAACATCATACTTCCATTGACATCTGTATCAACACCAAGCATAATTCCCACAACAACCTGTTCTTCCGAACCAATTGCTCCGCCGATCTTTTCTACCGGCATAAGTTCGACATTCGGAACACTCATATCCATTTTCAGATTAAGCATGTTAGAAATTGCTGTAGTTGCATTACCTGCACCTATATTTCCAATTTCCTTAAGAACATCAAGGTACATATCATTTAGCTGATCTAAATTCGCCATTATATATGCTCCATTCTCTATTGTATCAAATTATTTTGAAGCTTCTGTGGCAATCTTATCAATATCAAACAGCGAAATAAGGCGTGCCTCATTTTTCCCAATTCCATTAATAAAATTACTTTTGCTATCTTTTGTATTAAAGTTTCTTTCTATTTCACTTTCTCCAAGCGAGAAAACCTCATTTACAGAATCTACTAAAATCCCGACGAATCCCTGATCCTGAAGCTTTAGTATAATAATTCTGGTTGCGTTTGTAATCACATCTTCCTGTAAACCCATCTTTTTTCTAATGCTCATGACAGGAACAACTTCACCACGCAGATTTATTACGCCTTTATAATGTGTGGGAGCCTTTGGAACTCTTGTGATTTTCTGCATACGAACGATATTATCTACAAACGAAATATCAAGGCCATAAAACTCGTCACCAAGTGTAACGACAATGTACTGCTTTTTAACTTCGGCAGTTGCATCAAGTTCTGCAGATTTGCTCATAATATCCCCCTTTACTTAGAATAACGAATTAACATCAATTATAAGAGCTACTTCACCGTCTCCGAGAATTGTAGCACCACTGATGTACTTATTATCTTCAATTACTTTGCCAAGTGACTTAATAACAATTTCCTGTTGTCCAATCAGATTATCGACAACGACACCCACTGAGCTATCACCCTTATTAACAACAACAACTGTAATATCCTCAGGCTTATCTTCCGTATCCTGGCAATCAAGAATCGTATCCATATGTACAAGGGGAATAACTGTTCCTCTTAAATAAATAACTTCCTTGGCCTGAACATATTTGATATCTGTAACAGGAATATATTCAATGTTCTGGATAGAAGCAAGTGCGATCGCATATTTTTCATCTCTAACTTCAACCATAAGAGCCTGAATAATTGCCAAAGTAAGAGGAAGTCTTACTGTAAATGTGGAGCCTACTCCCATTTCAGAATGAACCTCTACATCACCACCAAGAGATTCAACATTAGACTTAACAACATCAAGTCCTACGCCTCTTCCCGATATATCTGTAATCTTCTTGGCCATAGAGAAACTAGGCATAAATAAGAAGTTGGCGATCTCTTTTTTGGAGAGTTTTTTGCCTTCTTCTTCAGATACTATTCCTCTTTCAATTGCCTTACGAAGAACAGAATCTGTATCAATTCCAGCACCATCATCCTTGACCTTGATGATGACATTATTGCCTTCCTGATACGCTGTAAGCCAGATCTTACCAGTTTCAGGCTTGCCACTCATTTTTCTAGTTTTGGGATCTTCTATTCCATGATCTGCAGAGTTTCTTAGCAAATGCTGAAGAGGATCTCCGATCTGATCAACAACTGTTCTATCAAGCTCTGTCTCCTCACCTGACATAATAAGATCCATGGGCTTGTTAAGTTTTCTAGAAAGATCTCTGATCATTCTAGGGAACTTATTAACGACACTCTCAATAGGAACCATTCTGACCTTCATAACTGATTCATGAAGACCTGTTGTGATTCTCTCTAAATATTCTATCTGCTCTGTTAGATCTGCACCACCCTCAGCCTCTGAGCTGTTTGCTCTAGCGACAAGGGTATTTTTTGCTATAATAAGCTCGCTGACCTGATTCATAAGATCATCCAGCTTATCAATATCAACTCTTACTGTACGTGTAGCAACAGGTTTTCCCTTATTTGCTGCGGCTATAGCATTTTTAGAAGTCTTTGAAGCCTGTTCTTTACTGTTATCTATAGTTGAAAGAATCGTCTTTGTCTTCTCCACCTTTGGAGTTTCCGACTTATCCGGAGCTTCCTGAACTGCTACATTTTCATGATACATATCAAGGTTAACAGGTCCAATTACTGCAGACTTAATCTCTGATACATTTTCTATAGCCGATTTAATATCATCCTGATCACAATCAGTCTGAAGGAGAAGGCTAAACTCAGTTTCGAATTTTTCATCCTCAACATCCTGAGCTGATGGTGAATAGGCAATTATTTCACCAAATTCCTCAACTGCCTTATATACCAAAAATGCTCTAGCTGCCTTCAAAAGACATTCCTTGCTTGTGTTTACTGTTATGCCAATAACATTAGCTCCACCCTCAAGTTCGTCAATCACCTTCATCTTGTCATCATCTGAAAGAGGAAGATGTGTGTATGCTACAGCATCATTTTGTTCATCAGAACTATTTGTTTCAGATGCGGTTTCAGCCACAGTTGTTTCAACTTCTGGTGTTTTTTCACTAACTATATCACTGCCTGTTTCCTTGGTAAGGAAATCATTTAGTTTCTTAATAGTAACTGCATTATCCTCAGAGCCCTCATCGGATGTTTCTTTTATTGTTGAAACATATCCCTCTATTGCATCAAGACAGTCAAAAAGAATATCAATAAGATCACTGTTGACCTTGACATTATCATTTCTAACTTCCTGAAAAACATTCTCCATGTCATGGGTCAAATGCTGCATCTTCTTGAAGCCCATGGTACCAGCCATTCCTTTTAATGAGTGAGCTGCTCTAAAAATTTCATTGATAGTGTCTGCATTCTCGGGTTCTTTCTCGAGAATCATGATATTATCACTGAGGCTCTGAATGTGCTCGTTGGACTCATCAATAAAGACATCTAGATATTGGCTAACATCCATACTTATACCCCCAATTCCTTTCTTATTACATCTGCTACTTTTTCAATTGGCACCGATATATCAGATAGACCACTTTGGTCAACTGACTTCGGCATGCCATAAACTACACATGTTTCTTTACTCTGTGTAATGACTCTGATGGACTTATATTTTTTTAAGTACTTAAGTCCATCTGTACCATCACATCCCATTCCTGTTAGTACAACACAGATCAAATTATCAAAGCCTGTGTTTGCAAGTGACCTATACATAACATCTGCACATGGTCTCAGACTGTTAACAGGAGGATCATCAAACACTCTTGCATAACTTTTTCCAAGCTTGTCTACAACCTCGAGATGCCTTCCACCTGGAGCCATATAGACTACATTAGGTAAAAGTTCTTCTCCGTCTGAAACTTCCTTGACTTTGAGATTTGCCTCTGCATTGATTCTCTCACAAAGAGAAACTGTAAATCCTTTCGGCATATGTTGCACGATCACTACAGGAACGCCCAAATTACCAGGAAGCATAGGCAAAAAATTATGAAGAGCCTGTGGTCCTCCTGTAGAAGACGCAATAGCTACTATTCTTTTCTTGCCATTTCCCTGTAGCTGGGGTATGGGCTTATCCACAGGCAAAGAATATTTATCAATAGTAATATCTTTCTTTTTTTTCGTGGATTCATCCCTAGGTCTATCAATACTTTTCTGAGTAAAATCCATTGGTTTGCCGGTCGGTCCAAGTTCCTTAAAGAGATTGTCTACTGCTTCATTTAGTTCTCTAGTGAATTTGTCATGTCCTGGTCCAAAAATATGAAATGGTCTGGCCACAAATGCAAAATTGTCATTTTCCGGAATTGTAAGAGAAGCATCCTTGTCTTCTTGTGCTTCTGTTCCTATCAATACAATCTTGCAAGAGCTTCCCTTCTTACGTAAACGATTTAAAATCTCCATACCGTTTTTTTTAGGAAGGTACATATATATGATTAGCATATCTGGATTTATTTTTTCATATATATCTAGAGCCTCATCGCCATCCCTGCAAGTACTGATTTCATATTTTTCTGTACCTGAACTGATTATATCACACTCTTTCTTTCTCAAGAGTGCAGAGTCATCTGCAATCAGAATCTTTTTCATAGGCATTGCTCTCTTCTCCGTCTACTTCTTTCAACTTCAAAAATATATCTGATAATTACTTCCTGGCTCGCTCCATCTGTATATTGAAATTGTATACGGTGTGAATATTTATTTGTATCCTCAATATGATCACTATGAATCGGTTTTCCTATAACTTCTATAATTCTGCTTCCACTTTTCATATACAATTCAAATCTAAATAATACATATGAAAAACCTTCGATATTAAGTGAAGTGGTATACTTCATACCGCCTCCGCTAATATCTATTATAGTTCCATTTCCGCTTAAAACGTTTTCTCCTCTTTCTTCCTTTAGCGCTATCTCCCGTTTTGCCTCATTTATCGTCGTAAAATTGCCTGCTTGATCAGATAAAACTGTAAATTCTATTGGTATCATACAATCTATTCTAAAGAATTCTCTTCTCTGATATTTACTGATTGATCCCAATACCTCAATTTCTGTGAGATAAAAATTTTCTTTTTTATATCGTCTCACTACCTGTCCATCTGCATGTAACAGTCCCTGAATTGTAGTAAAGATGAGATTATATTTTCCGCCATCCAGTAAAGGAATAATAATTGTTTCCTCTTGTGGTGTCATGATCTCTATATGATTATTATCCAAAATGCTGTATAGCGAACTCTTATATGAATGTTTGAAACCTCTACTATTACCGTCTGTATCTATTTGGGGTTCAATAATATCAAGTTTACATCCAGGAAGTATATCATCAAGTTCCATAAGTCCACTCCTATTCCTGTGTTTTGGTTAAAAATTTAAAAAATCTGCTTATTCCCTTATCATTTGATTCATATTTCTCACCTATTAGGTCAGATGCAATTTCGTAAAAGCATCTCGATGACTTCGATGACGGACTCTCAAGAGAAACAATTTTCTGTTTTCTAACTGCCTTTTCTAAAGCACTATCCATCGGAACCATTCCAGCGTAGTCTAACTTACCACCCAAAAAGCGTCTGACAACTGAATCAATTTTTTTGAATACCTGATCAGCCTCCTGGTTAGATGTAACCTTATTGGCAATCAGTCTTATCCTTGAGTTACCTTCTACAAAATCCGGATTTCTTACCATGGCCTTTACCAATGAATATGAGTCAGTAAGAGAACTTGGTTCCGGCGTTGTTATCAATAGAACCTCAGGACTGGCTAAGACAAATCGTAAAACATTATCTGCAATTCCCGCGCCTGTATCCACTATCAGTATGTCACACATTTCACTTAAAAGCGATAAATTTTCGACCAATAAAGCAATCTGATCGTCTTTCAGATTATTGAGTGCAACTATTCCTGATCCTCCGGAAATAAAGCCGATATCCATTGGTCCTTTAGTCACAGCCTCACGAATATCCATTCCCTTATATATCACATCGGACAAATCATATTTTGGAATAGTACCAAACATAACTTCAACATTCGCAAGTCCAAAATCTCCATCAAAAATAATAACCCGTTTGCCCATTCTCCTAAACCAAACGGCAAGGTTAACTGCAACATTGGATTTGCCCACTCCGCCCTTACCACTTGTAATAGTGAATATCTGCGTAGGTTTTCTATGTCTCAGTTTTACTTCATTTCTAAGGTTTTCAGCCTGATCCATTACTTTCCTCCGAGCAGCTGTTTAACAATTTGCTGGATATTTATTACATTTAAATCATCCGGTACACCCTGACCATTGCAAACATACGACAAATCCGTTCCAGCATATAGCTTTGTGCTTAGAATGCTTCCATACACGTCTGTTTCATCAAGTTTAGTAAAAATAAGCGAAAAATCTGTAAATGTCTTATAAGTATCAACAATTTCCTTGAGATCTCTATATTTTGTTGTTGCGCTAAGTACAAGAAAGACTTCCTTATCATAGACAGGATCTACAGTGTTAAGAATATCCTCCATGTCCTTTCTCTGTACATTATTTTTATGTGAAAAACCTGCTGTATCTACAAGAATCAGATCTGTACCACCCATTTTAGCAATTGCTTCATTGATATCGTTCTTGGTAAGTACAATATCAAGAGGTATCTCTAAAATATTAGCATAGGTTCTCAGCTGATCCGTTGCTGCAATTCTATATGTGTCCGTAGTCAACAGACCCACTTCCTTGCCATAATTAAGCTTATACCTTGATGCAAGCTTGGCAATTGTAGTAGTCTTTCCAACGCCTGTCGGCCCGATCAAAAACACAAGCAATGGTTTAGTGCTTCCACACACAATAGTTTTTGGTTTCCCCATCATAAGGACCATCTTCTGATACACATTCGATAAAAGATAATCAAGATTATTTCCGGACTGAATTACTTTTTCCATGTCCTTTAATACTTGATTTACATATACTTCATCAACCTCATTTGATAAAAGGGAATTGTACAACATACTAACAAATTGCCTGTTTAATGCAGGCTTTTTGTTTTCTTGTTTCCGAGTATCATTATCCTTATCTGCTTTGTCATATAAAGGAATAAACGTTTTATCATTATTTTCGTTACCGCCAACAACAGCTCCGTCACTTATATGTGATATATTTTTTTTATCATTAAGAACTGTTTTTTCATTATCAAAATTCTCAGCTGACTGAGGACTATTCTTTTTGATCACTTCATTTACAGCCTGAAAAGCACTTTTCAGAGAATCTTCAGCCAAGAGATCCTTGTCTTTTTCTTCATTACGCACAGAATTTGGATTTGGCTTGACAGAATTAACCTGATTAATCATAGAAGCTTTTTGCGAAGAGCCCTGTTTTCTTGCTTCAACATGATTAACTACTCCCTTTTCTCCTGCTAAGGCATCAAAATGTCCACCCTCTCCAAGAGCTGTTGACAAATTTTTTCTAACAGGCACAGTGTCGTCTTCCAATGCTGCCGTTACTTCATATGTACTTTTTTTGAAAAAGCCTGTCAATCCACTCGGTCTGACCTCTTTTACATTCATTATCACAACAGACTGTCCAAGTTCATTCTTGGCATTCTGAATGGCTTCTTCTTTTGTATTTCCTGTAAATTTTTTAATTGTCATCTATAGTCACCATTCCTACCGAGCGTAGTTCTACATTCGGTTCAACCTCGTTAAAAGATACAACTACAAGATCATTAAAATAATCATGTGTAAGATTCTTAAAGTACATTCTGACTATCGGTGAACATACTACAATAGGGGTCTGTCCTTTTTCTTCGAACTTATGGATCTCCTGACCAAGAACATCCATGATCTTTCTGACCGTTTCCGGATCAATAGTGAGATATGCTCCCTGCTCTGTCTGTTTAACTGAACCCATGATTTCCTGCTCAAGCTTTGGATCAAGCGTAATAACGTCTGATGTCTCATTTGCAGGAAAATATTTTCCTGATATTGCTCTTTTTAATCCCTGTCTTACATATTCAGTAAGCACATCTGAGTCTCTTGTAGTAGCCGCATGATCTGCCAAGATCTCAAAAACAGATAGAAGATCTCTTATGGATATTCCCTCACTAAGAAGATTTTGAAGGACCTTCTGTACTTCTCCAAGCCCCATAAGTTTAGGAACCAACTCATCCACAAGCACAGGATTGGTCTTTTTAAGATTATCCACAAGATTCTGTATATCCTGCCTAGTAAGAAGTTCTGCAATATGTGTTCTTATGACCTCTGTTAAGTGAGTTGCAATGATCGAGGGTGGATCAACTACAGTATATCCAAGACTCTCCGCTCTCTCCCTCTGTCCCTCTGTGATCCAAATGGCAGGGAGATGAAATGAAGGTTCAAAAGTAGGTATACCCGTAATTTCTTCCTCGACATATCCCGGGTTCATAGCCATATAGTGATCAAACAATATCTCACCATCAGCAACCTGAATCCCCTTTATCTTAATAATATATTGATTAGGGTTAAGCTGAATATTATCTCTAAGCCTTATTATAGGAACTACAGTACCTAGCTCAAGCGCAATCTGTCGACGTATCATAACGACACGATCCAATAAATCCCCACCCTGATTCGCATCAGCAAGCGGGATTATTCCATATCCAAATTCAAGCTCTATTGGATCGACTTGAAGCAACGAAACCACATTTTCTGGTTTTCTAACCTCATCAGCATCCGTTTCTTCCTGTTCCACTGACTCTACTGTCTGAGCTTTTGTAAGGTTCTTCTCTATGTTGTAACCAGCCAATATAAATGAAACACCTAGGCCTACAAATATAATATGATTCAGCGGTGTAAATATTCCAAGGAATGTAAGAACTACACCTGTTATAAAAAGTACCCTTGAATTACCAAAAAGCTGTGAGACAAGTGTCACTCCAAAATCATTTTCATTAGATCCCTTTGTTACCAATATACCTGTTGATAATGAAATAAGAAGAGAAGGTATCTGCGATGTTAGTCCGTCACCTATGGTAAGGATACCATACTGCGAAATCGCATCTATGGCAGACATACCGCCCCTCATTCCCATTATGGTACCACCAATAAGATTGATAAAAGTAATTATCAATCCGGCATTTGCATCTCCTTTTACATACTTTGTAGCACCATCCATATTACCAAAGAAGCTAGACTCATCCTGGAGCTTTTTTCTTCTTACCGCAGCCTCTGTATCGGTTATGGCTCCTGTATTAAGATCTGCATCTATAGCCATCTGTTTTCCTGGCATTGCATCAAGTGAGAATCTTGCGGAAACTTCTGCTACTCGTTCAGAACCTTTATTGATAACTATAAACTGGATCAAAATAAGTATTGCAAAGACTATGCCGCCGATAACAAGGTCACCGCCACCTACAAAGGTTCCAAATGTCTTAACAACATTACCAGGATTACCTGTCGTAAGAATAAGTCTTGTAGAACTTACATTAAGTGAAATTCTGAAAATAGTTGTAAAAAGAAGCATTGTAGGGAAAAAAGCCATATCCAAGACTTCCCTCATAACTATTGTATTTAGAAGAATTATAATAGAAATTCCAATATTAAAAGCAAGGAGAACATCCAATAGAAAGTACGGAATAGGAATGATGAAAAACATTATAGCTGAAAGAAGATACATTACTACGCCAATATCCATGCCATTGGTTTTAAGTCTACTCAGCATCTTACTCCTCCTTTCCAAGAATCAAACATCTAAACTAGTTATATTAATTGCAAAATCATACCTTGATTTTATAAAATTATTTAACAAATTGCGAATATTATAATATTACTTCTTCGTATTATAAACTAATGCAAGTATTTCTGCCACCGCTTCATACAGTTCCGGAGGAATGGCTTCGCCTATTTCAACTGTAGCAAAAAGTGCTCTAGCAAGAGGCTTATTCTCTGTAATCATTACATTATTTTCTCTAGCCTTATCCTTGATCTTTTGAGCAATATAGCCCTCACCCTTTGCTACTACAATAGGTGCCGGATTCTCATCTACATTATACTTAAGTGCCACTGCTATATGCGTCGGATTGGTAATAACTACATCAGCCTCAGGAACGCTAGACATCATCCTACGCTGTGAGGCCTCCTGCATCTTTTGTTTCTGTCTCTGCTTGATCTGTGGATCACCCTCCGTATCTTTGTATTCGTCCTTAATCTCCTGTTTTGACATCTTCATGTCATCAGAAAACTTTCGCTTTTGAAATATCAAATCCAAAAGGCCAACGGCAAAATATAAAATACTTATCTTTAATCCTGTATCAATTATGATACCACCTATGAGCGCTATTGCACCCGAGAGCTCGATATCATACAAGAGAAAAATTTCATTAGCCTTATCCTTAAGATTAAGATAAGCTACTAAAAAAATTACGACAACCTTAATTATGGATTTAAAAAGTTCAAATAATGACTGTTTTGAAAACATTCTTTTAAAACCACTTCCAGGATTGATCTTATTAAGATCAGGCTTAATAGGATCAGTACTTGACTGCCATCCAACCTGAATTATGTCTCCCAGAAAAGAAAGAATAAATCCCGCAATTAAAAAAGGCGCCATAATAAGTATAAGCTGAATAATCACATAAAAAGACAATGTAGTGACAGCCTGAACTGTAACTCCTCCCCTGTTAGCTGCGACAAAATCTGGAAGCTTGTCAGCATATATCCATGAGAACAAATTGATAAAACGACTTCCCATGGTTCCGGAATAGATTTTCAACGTCAAAAAAAGAGCAAGAAGTTCAAAAGAGCTTGTTAGTTCCCTGCTCTTAGCAACCTGCCCTTTCTTTCTGGCATCTTGCAGTTTCTTCGGCGTAGCAGCCTCGGTTCTCTCTCCACCGGGACCCTCTTTTGGTGCAAAGAACTGTAAGTTATATTGTATCATCAGTTCATTATCATACATCTACTCTAGCAACCTGACCATTGAAACTATCATATTACGCATCTCATCAAAAACCATATCTGCGACCTGCGGAAAAATAAATACTATCAAAAAAAGCACTGTAAATCCAAGCAGAATCTTAAGCTGAACACCTATTGAAAACATATTCATCTGAGGTGCGACCTTGGCAATAACTCCAAGGACAACATTCAACATCATAGTACATGCAAATACCGGAAGTATGATTCGAAAGGCTATTATAAAAAAATCTGCCATATAAGCCGTGATCAATTTAACCATTCCAGCAGCTTGAAAATTAGCGCCTCCAAGTTTAATAAGCTTGAAAGAATCCATAATAGCTCTAAATATATATCGATACATACCAGACACAATAAGCATCATACTTATAAAATAGTAATATAACTGTCCTGTCATTGTTACAAGACTCCCGGTAGACGGATCAAATTCCGTTGCCATAGAGAGTCCAATATCCATATCGATTATATCACCTGCAAAAATAACGATATATGTACATATATTAGCTGCAAATCCTATAAGTAGCCCCGTTATAGCTTCCTTAAGTACTAAAACTGAATATCCTGCAACCGTTGCGTAAGTATATGCCTCTACCGGATGCAGTGCCTGAAAAATAATCACCGCAGCAAAAAAGGAAATGCCTACCTTTACTCTTCTAGGAACATTTTTTGTAGAAAAAAATGGAGCAACAAAAACAAATGTAGATATCCTAACAAGAATAAGCAGGAAATATTCAAAATCGACCAATGAAAAGGTAATGTTTACTTCTCTCATAGCTTACTTAATATATATCGTAAAATCAGACCATAGCTTTGTCATGAAACCTGTAAGATTCGTCATTATAAGTGATCCAAATACAAGCAATGATAAAAAGATACTTAGAAGCTTAGGCACAAAAGTAAGTGTCTGTTCCTGAATCGATGTAACTGTCTGAAAAATACTTATAACAAGTCCAACAATCAGCGAAATCAAAAGCATAGGTGCAGAATTGATTATAATCTGGTATATAGCCGTACGCATTATATCCAGCATATCACCCTGTGACATACAAACACCTCCAAATCAAACACCTAGTAAAAAGTCCTTACTAAACTACCAATTACAAGATCCCACCCATCAGCAAGAACAAATAGCAGTATCTTAAACGGCAACGATATCGTAGTAGGCGGTAACATCATCATACCCATAGACATAAGCACCGACGCTACAACCATATCTATAACAATAAATGGAATATATATCAAGAAACCAATTATAAATGCAGTTCTCATTTCACTTATCATAAATGAAGGAGCCAGAACATAAAGCGGCACATCATCCAAATCCTTGTATGAAATATCCGCAATATCACAAAGCATCTTGAGATCCTTAGTCTGAGTCTGTCCATACATAAACTCACGAATAGGTTCCTGGCCTCTTTTTAATGCCTCTTCCTGCGTAATCTCACCCTTATCAAAGGGCTGAATAGCTTTATTGTTGATGCTCATCATCGTTGGCCACATTATAAAAATCGTCAAGAACAGAGCCAATCCTATCAATATCTGATTAGGTGGCGATGTCTGTGTTCCTATTGCTGCTCTAACGAAATGAAGCACCACAATAATCCTGACAAATGATGTCATCATCATCAAGATTGCAGGTGCCAAAGATAAAATTGTGAGAACCAAAAGAATTCTCACAGTTGAAGTAAGTGTGGCCGATTCACCATTAAGTGTCAGATTAAACACCCCGCCATTGCCTGTAACCTGATTACTGGAATTGGGAGCGCCCTTAGTAGAACCATAATTGGAAGACGTATCACCAGATGACGTTCCGGTAGCATATACACGTCCTGCTCCAATTCCTGTCAGTGAAAAGACAAGAACAAAAACGGCAAAAGCTATCGCTATACGACAGTACCATTTTTTTAATTTTAACATTTTAGTCCTTTTTATTAGGAAAGCTATCGCCGAACTTTTTCAAAATATATTGAAAGTTCGAATTAGAATTAACAGTATTATTTTCCTGCACAGGAAAAATCTCGTTCTCTTTCAACTCACCAAGAAGAACAAGTCCCTCTTTTCCAACGCCTACAATAATATATCTGCCGCTTCCCGCTCTTACAATCGAAATATACTTATTCGTAGAAATCTTGATGGTCTCAATAATCTCAAGATTTCTATTAACTGAATGAGCCTTTTGATAATTTGCGATCCATTTGGTTGAATAATACGTAAGTATCAAAACCGCCACAAATATGAAGAGCGTTATAATGAGCTGCAATAAACTTTCGCTCGTAGAGCTCAAAAATATCATTTTAGCCGATTACTTTCTTAACTGCCTCGAGAACACGTTCAGCCTGAAAAGGTTTAACAATAAAGTCCTTAGCGCCTGACTGAATAGCATCAATAACCATTGCCTGCTGGCCCATGGCTGAGCACATTATAATAGATGCATTGGGATCATTTGCACGGATTCCCTTAAGCGCCTGAATACCATCCATCTCAGGCATTGTGATGTCCATCAGAACAAGATCCGGCTTGCACTCAGTATAAACATCAATAGCTTTTTTGCCATTTTCAGCCTCTCCAACAATGTTGTAGCCATTTTTTGTAAGGATATCTTTAATCATCATTCTCATAAATGCTGCGTCATCGACAATCATAATATTCTTTGCCATTGTCTTTTTCTCCTATCAATCATTCAATATTTCAGTTATACGAATACCGAAAGACTCTTCAATTACAACTACTTCGCCTCTTGCAACATACTTGCCATTAACCAATACATCAATAGGTTCACCAGCGATCTTGTTTAATTCTATTATAGTACCGGGGGTAAAATCAAGTATCTCCTGAATAGATTTATGAGTTCTTCCCAATTCTACCGTAACTTCTAGCGGTACATCCTTAATAAGATCTATGTTTTCCTGCAGCGGTATCATCGGGTTGCCACTCGTAAATGATGTAAACTGTGCGGGTTGAACATCCACAGGCGGAACCTGCATCATTGGTTGCTGTGTCATTTGTTGTTGCATCATTGGCTGTTGCATCATCTGCTGCTGCATCATCTGTGGCTGTGTCTGCATCTGTTGCGATGGAGCCTGTTGCAGCTGCTGTTGATTTTGAGTTTCCAAAGACCCTATCTGCATTTCGCTCTGTGGGACTTGCCCTACCGAGCTCGGTGCATCAGCATCACTTGCAGAAGCATCTGAATCTGCTTCCATATTGTTCAGCACATCATTACACATCTCATGTACTAAGCTGACAGGATACAACTGCATCATCTTGCTGTCAACCAAATCACCGATTTGTAAATGAAATTCTATTTTTACAAAAATGCCTGATAGGAAGTCATCTATTACTCCGCCTTCTTTGGCATTGGCAAGGTCAATAAGATTAGATGTGGGCGGGCTTATATCTATCACCTTATTCAGCATCGAAGAAAGCGAGGTTGCTGATGATCCCATCATCTGGTTCATAGCTTCGCTGATTGCCGAAAGATGAATCTCTCCCAGCTCACCAGTAACATTTGTCCCGTCTCCACCCATCATTAGGTCTGTTATGACCTTAACATCTTGTTCCTTTAAAACTAGTTCATTACTTCCGTTTAATCCCTTAGTAAATATTATTTTAACAAGAACACAAGGTTTATCATATTCATCAATTATTTGCTGCCAAGTTGCCGATGAAACTACCGGCGTAGAAATCTCTACCTTTTTATTAACCAGTGAAAAAAGTGCTGTGGCCGCTGTACCCATGCATATATTTGCGACCTCACCTATAGTATCAGATTCCTGCGTAGAAAGATGATCCGTGGAAGTCTCTGAAGAATCTCCTCCGCCGGAGGAAGCTCCTCCGTTAAGAAGGGCATCAATCTCTTCTTGTGATAAAGATCCGTCACTCATTCTCTTCTTTTTCCTCTCTTATCACCTTAGTTACCCTAACCGCATACTGTTTACCATGTGTTCCCGGTAAAGCTTCGAACTTCTTAATATCTCCAACATAGACCTGCAATTCATCATCAACCTTGGTATCAAGCTTAATTATATCTCCTCTTCTTAATGTTGAGAAGTCATTGATCGATACAATCGAATTACCTAGCACTACATGTACCGGTATAGCTGATTGATTAATTAATCGTTCTACAGTAGCACTATAGCTTGTGTCATTCTTATCCTGAAGGTTTGAATACCAGAACTTGGTATTTAGATTATCCATAATCGGTTCTAGTGTAATATATGGCAAGCATATATTCATAAGGCCTTCAACATCACCTATTTTAACATTAACCGTAATTACTGCCGTCATTTCAGACGGTGAAATTATCTGAGCAAACTGAGAATTTGTTTCTATCCTATCCAGTCTTGGATTAACATCTATAACATTGCTCCAAGGTTCTCTCAGGAGGTTAACGCAGATATTCATTATTCTTTCAATCAAAAGAAGTTCTATTTCTGAAAATTCTCTCAACTTTTCAATAGGTTCTCCGGCTCCGCCTAGTAATCTGTCTACTATAGCGTACCCCAGTTTTGATGCCATTTCAATAATGATATTTCCCTTTAGCGGAGAAAAATCAACAATTCCCAAGATTACGGGATTAGAAAGTGCATTGGCGAACTCCATATATGAAATAGCCTCGGCATTCATAACCTCGACTGATATATTTTTTCTTAAATAAATCGGGAGATTCGTGGAAAGCAGTCTTCCATAATGTTCAAAAACCATCTCTAATGTTCTGAGATGCTCTTTTGAAAACTTGGAAGGTCGGGCAAAGTCATATTGCTTCACCTGATTTTCACTGCTCTTTTTCATCTCCTCTACATCAACTTCACCACTGTTCAGCTGTTGTAGGAGACTATCTATCTCGCTCTGTGAAAGTACATCACTCACGGCCCAATCTCACCACCTTTCCAGCTTATGTTTCTTACTGTGCTGACATCGCTGCTGTCCAACCAACTGCAGTAATCAGATCTCCGCCAAAGGACTTAGCTAGTTGATCCTTAACTTCATTCTTAGCTTCTTCTGCCTTTGACTGTAGCTCATCAAATGTATAATTTGCAACTACCTTACTGACTGTATCTGTGATTATACCATTATATTCCTTCATTTTATCTCCGCCATACGTCGCATAGTTTTCACTTTTTTTATTGATGGTGATCGTAATCTTACTGATGGAGGCAAAATATGATTTTCCATCGCTACCACTTTTCAGATTTACTGTAATTGCATCTGTAATTGTATATGGTTCCTTATCTGCGAGACCTGTATCTCCATTGGCATTAGTAGCCTCTCCCGATGTAAGATCAAGGTCGATGGCTCCTGCTACCTTTGTAATAAGATCATTAGCCTTTTTGGTTTCTGGAAGAATCGTAAATGTAAGAAGTGCCGTAAGTACAAGATTAATAAGAACCAAAAGTAACGTTATTATTGTAATCAAACTCTTTTTCATCTAAATTAGAGTCCCCTTTCAGATTGAAACATTTATGTCAATTTGCCTTGGTTATATTATTCGTATTATCTGTACCTTCGCTCTGACCTGATATTTCAGAACTCAAAGTATTGTATATCTTAATTGTTACTCTTCGGTTAAGTGATCTGCCATCAGCCGTATCATTGGAAGCAATTGGATCATATTCTCCTCGTCCCGTTGACACAATGTTACCCGGATTAATTGTCGTCTTGCTTCTAATATAATTGGCAACATATAGTGCTCTATACATTGATAACACATCATTACTCTCATACTTAGGACTATGTATTGGAACTGAGTCTGTATGACCCTCTACTTCTATTAGATTATTTCCATATGACCCTATAATATTAGCCACTTTGTTAAGAAGCGGTTCAGCATCAGAAACGATTTCAGCCTTTCCTGTATTAAATAAAATAGATCCATTAAGGGTTATCGTAACATACTGGCCATTAAAATCGAGCTGAACCATATCCTGAATACCAGAAGCTTTAGTTGCATTTTCGATATCCTCTGCCATCTTCTCGCTCTCAGATATGCCTTTTTCTTCATATTGATTTTTCAGTTCTTCATTAGAAAGCTTTTCTGAATTATCGGTTTGATCCTTACTTCCCGTATTCTCACCTTCATTATTCTCAGATCCGGAAGATCCATCTGAAATACCCTTTGACTGCCCTGTATCTCCGACATTCTCTTTATCTGAATCCGCATTGTTACCGGAATTTTTTTCATCACCTTTTTTTCCAGTCGATTGATTCATATATGCATCAAACTGTTGAAGTGCACTCACACCTGAGGATATAAGACTTCCATCAGTATTACTAACGGAAGTACCTCCAGCTGGAAGTATACTGAACTGGCTCGAAAGAGATTGAACAACAACTTCGTACTTTTTGGTATCAACAGATGACATTGAGAAAAGTAACACGAAGAAACATAAAAGCAAATTCATTAGATCCGAAAATGTACTTTGCCAAAGTGGAAAGCTTTTGGGATCCTCAGGTTTCTTCTTCATTAATTCTCACCTCCGCCACCTTCAGACGAGCCAACTCCTTCGCGCTTAGCAGGGGACAAGAATGTCTTTAACTTTTCTTCTATTATTCTTGGATTTTCACCCGCCTGAATAGAAAGGATACCCTCAACAATAACCTCTTTAAGTGCTATTTCATGTGAGTTATTATCCTTAAGCTTTTCGGCAGTAGGCCCCGCTATCCAGTTTGCAAGAAGAGAACCATAAAGAGTAGTGATCAATGCAACCGACATATTTGGTCCTATTGATGAAGCATCAGACAAGTCTTTAAGCATGTTTATAAGACCAATAAGCGTACCTATCATTCCCCATGCAGGGCCCATGTCTTTCATTGTTTCTTGAACTGTCCATACTTTTTTATGCCGCTCCTCTATTGCTCCGAGTTCCGTTTCGAGAATTCCTCTTACTAGATTTGGGTCAGTACCATCAACGACAAGCATTATGCCTTTTCTTAGAAATGGATCTTCAATATCATGTGTTGCCTCGTCTAAGGCAAGAAGACCTTCCTTACGAGCTACATTGGATAATTTGATTATGGTGTTTATAACCTCAGCTGGATCCTGTTTGGAAGGTTCCTTGAGTATAAGTGTCAATCCCTTAAACCCGTTTATGAATTCATCCAATTTAAAACATGTCAAAACGCACGCAAAAGAACCACCGAATGTTATTATTATGGAAGGAACATCAATATAAGCAGCAATAGTTGCGCCAGACGACAATATTCCATATACCACCATGACGCCGCATAGAATAATTCCGGCCAAACTTGCTATATCCAAGGTATACTCCTTCCTATTCAAGTAAAATATTTATTAAAGCAAAAAGTAATTTTTAAATTTTAACCAATAAGTACACTTATGGATTATCGCTAATTTCACTTTTTAATCTTACTAGATTATGTACTTTTTGTCTACTTTTATTTTCTACATTTAGTATGAAGCAAACAAACCACATACAAGAAAATTGAATTTCTTGTATGTGGTCATAGCTAGTCTAACTATTCAGTCAGCTCTTATATATCTACATCATTTATCGTTTCAGATTTACTAATTCTTCAAGAAGTGTATCTGAGGTTGTAATAATTCTTGAATTTGCTTGAAAACCTCTCTGTGTTGTTATCATATCCGTAAACTGTCTTGCCAGATCTACGTTTGACATTTCTAGCTGGCCAGTTGTCATCTTGCCACCATCTGCAGTTATCTCTACACCAATTCCGTTAAATTCTCCTGAGTTTAGTGTTGTTGAATAGCAGTTATTTCCTACGCTCTCAAGACCTGATGGATTGGCAAACTGTGCAACAGCTATTTGTCCCAAAAGAACTGTATTACCATTATCGTACGAGCCAAAGATCTTACCATCCTGAGCAATAGAAAGTCCTGTCATAGCTCCAAGTTTTTTTCCTGTTCCAAGAGTCTTTGTTACATCGCCCTTTAGAATACCCATTGTTGAGGCAGCCCCATTGTCTGCTGTCTTTACTTGGGAAAAATCAATGTTTACGTTTCTAAAATTAACGCCAAGTGGAGAAAGATTAAGATCAACAGATTTCTGTCCCGTTTCGCCTACATATGAAAACGAGCCATCTGAAGGATCAAACTTAACTGTATAGTCTGTGGTATCTTTTACAACTACCAGTTTATTACCTACGAACTGTAAAGGAGCTGTTATATTGGCTCCATCAACTTTAAGTGTAGTATTTGTTATTGTTTTCGCTTTATCGGAAATAGCTGTATCAGATACACCATATATCTCTCCAAGAGAGAAAAATTTTGTATCTCCCGAACCATCTGTTGCCGTAAAAACATATCCTAAACTACCATGTGTCGCATCTGTCTCAGGTTTTCCATCCTTATCAACCAAAGTACCTGGCGCAGTCATATCAAGTTTAAAGTATTTAGATGTACCCGCGCTATTTGTAGATTTGGTCCATAGAGCATTTGTAGCTGTAGATGTCCCACCTGTACTTGTTGCTGCAGGATCTGTACTTGTAAACTTGCTAGTAGGTGAATAAGATGATACTCTCTGCGTCTTATTACCAAAAAGTGAGCTCCAATCGTTACTAGTGTCAAGCGTTGTTGTATTATTTCCAGCAGCATCCTTAATATAATCCTTATCGTCTATTGTAATACCTGCCTGATTATTTGATTTTGTAAGAATAGTTTTACCGTTAGCATCAGTAATATCCGAAAGTGAAATCGAGTATTCACCTTCATCTGCATCAGTTTTATGAAGCGAGAATTTTGCATTATATGAATATCCAAGGTCATCATAGAAGTTCAGGCTCATAATATATCCATTTTCACTATCCACTGCTGGAGTATTCTTATCAAGAATTCCACTTACTGTACCCTTGGTTGTAGCTTCCGGTTGTGATGTTCTGTTATCTTCAGACATTACGCGAAGAGGACCTACTGTATTCTGCTGAATGGTCATACTCTGTTTATTAACGCCCCAGCCCTGAACCATAAAACCTGTTGTTGTCATGGCAAGGTTACCTGCCTCATCAATATAAAACGATCCAGCACGAGTAAACATATTCTGGCTTCCATTATTAACAATGAAAAAATTTGTATTCTGTGCATCAGTGAGTTTAATATCTGTTGCATCTCCAGTGCTTTCTGCTGCACCGCCTGATGCTATAGATATCTTTGTTGCTCCTGTTGTAACACCCAAACCAATCTGATTGGCATTTTTTCCACCAAGGTTCTCTGTGGGTCCACTAGCTCCAGAAGTAGTCTGATACATAATATCCTGGAATGTTGTGGATGAAGATTTAAACGCCAACGTGTTAACATTGGCAATATTATTACCGATTACATCCATCCTAGTCTGGTGTGTACGAAGTCCCGCTACACCAGAGTAAAGTGCTCTCATCATAGGACACGACCTCCAATTCGTCGTGCTGTGAAAGGATTACCGCTTCTGTCATTCGGCGGTAAAAATAAGCCCCCATTAAGGTCCGGCTCTAAGCTATCACAGCTCCATCAATATTTGTAAAAACATTATTGTCCGTAGTATTCTTTTCATCCATGGCGGTAACTACGGTCTGCGTAGGTACATTAACAATAAATGCCAGTGAATCTACCAGCACAAGTGAATCATTAATTCCCTTTGCATCTGCCTGTTTGACCCCATTAGAAAGTCTCTCACTCTGCTCAGGAGATAGTTCTATCTGCCGTTCAATCAAGCGTGTAGCCGCATGCTTTGAAAAATGTACATCAGAGGAATTCCCGATTTTCTCTTCAACTTTTCCCGAAAGCACTTCCGAAAATGGAGTAACTTTATCGGAATAAGGCGAAAGCACTTTGCTATTATTGGGCAGATATTTGTTCTGAACCTGTTCTATTGAAGTAAAGTTGTTTCCAATTTTATTCATTTCAGTTTCTCCTTTCCGTAAAATTAATCCTTCATTAATTATTATCGGTTATTTTGAATTTTTCTTTAGTTCTTCTAACCGTTTTGTTACAGAAGTAATTTTTTCTGCATCTTTAGCTGATACAAACTGTTTAGCATACGTTGATAGCGAATCATATAGTGTTTTAGCTGCAGTAAAGCTATCTTCGTCCTGTAATGTAAAGTTATCAGCTGAAGGTACTTTGGAAAGAAGTGTTGAAAGTGAAGATGCAGCCAATTTAGCTTCATAATAGCTTGCATCTTTTACTCCGGTAATATTATCTGCTTTGTATTCCTTATCATTTACACCTATATAAATGCCATCATCCTTCTTAGTATAATAATCAACTATTCCTGTAACATCCCCATTATCTGTTCCGATCGTTACATACTTTCCAACAAGATTAGCTGTTGATATCCCGTTAACGCTGCTAGAAACACTCTGTGTAGCTTCAACCTGAGAAAATGTTGCCATTTCCGATACATACTGAGAATTTTGTGTGGGTGACATAGGGTCCTGATACTGCATCTCAGCTGCTAGAAGTTTCAAAAACATATTCTTGTCATAGCTAGTTCCATTTACTGCTTTTGCTGATGCTGCCTCTTTTCCAGTACCTGTACTTTGTGCACGCTTTGCAGCATTTGTAGAATCAGATATCTGGCCATTTGTAACATTAGCTTGTATAGAAGACATGATTATTCTCCTTTCCATACTTGATAAAAATTTTACGCTGTGTAATCAACTGTGTTGCCTTGCTCTTTCATGATCTGAGCCGTAAGTAATTCTTCTTCTGTCATCAGACCTCTTAGACCATCTAGACTATTCAAGTTAATTCTTCTGGTTGTAGATCTGTTGTCAGCACTACTGTCTGTTTCATTGCCTTCTCCTCTTCTATCCTGAGAAAACATATCAAAGCCTGCACCGTTCTTTTCCTGATTTTCTTTAAACTGATGAGCTCCAACTGAGATTTCAACTGCATCTATCTTGAATCCTTTCTCATCAAAGTTCTTCTGAAGTATCTGCATTTGATTTTCAAGAGCAGTCTTAACGCTCTCATTTTCAGTAAAGATCTTTGCCCTTAGTGCTCCGTCCTTGGATGAAACTTCCATAAATATCCTGCCAAGTTCATGAGGGTTAAGTACCATTTCCATAGTGTGTTCTGTATCTGTAAGCGTAACCTTAGCATTTTGAACAATCTGATTAATTATGTTTTCAGTATTAGTACCCTTGTAGTTCGAAGTAGAAAAGCTCGTTGCTGTTGTAGCCTGCTGATATACACTCTGGAATGTAACTGATGAATTATTAACATTTACTCCTACTTCAGGAGCCAATGCTGTCTCCGACGATTTTGCCGTTTCGGGTGACTTGGTAAATTTCGAAGAATCATTGTTGGATCCATCATCGTTCTGACTAGATTCTAAATTGCCTGTGTTTTCACCAGTGATAACCCCTGGCAATGTATCATCACTTTTTCCATCAGATGTTGCATCAGTATCGTTTTCTGTTCCAGGTGTTCTGAGATCAACAACCTGAACCTTTGATCCAGCCCCATCGTTTTGGTTCCCATTAGCATTTGATCCTGTGCTTAAGTTGTTTCCTGCATTCTCAGAACTTGTAAGATCAGCATTACTTTTGCTCTGCGTACCATATGTTATTGCCTTGTTTTCATCTGATGGCACCGTCATTCCATCTGTAGTTTCAGAAACTGACTGAATCGACGACTGATCTGCGGCTTTGTCACCACCAGACTGCATAGCAATATCTTTTGATGATGCGCCATTCAGATTATTTAGATTCGCATCGGAAAATATTCCTTTAATATCACTCATAAGTTCTTTAACGCCATTTGCCAAAAGCAGATTTTGAGTGTTTCCATTTCCAACCAGATAAGTTGCAAGGCTGAGAAGGTTAGACGGATCTTGAAGATCCTCATATTTAAGTCCTAACTTTTCCATTGCACTTTCCAGTTGTTCATCGGATACTCCTAACCTCTTCTCAATCACATCTTTAGTATCATTTGTGGTTTTGTCGGAAAGCTTTGATGTGCTGTTGTCAATCGAATTATATGACGCATTGTCAGAAACAGTTGAAAAAGATTTTTCATCATATGTACCTGTTTTAACTGGTGTCTTATCTGTATTAGCTACTGTTTTGTTCTTATTAACTGAAGGTGAACTCTTTTTTGAATCTGCAGACTTGTCTGTTAGATTTATAGATACTTTTGAATTCGTCGTTAATGAATAGGTAGATATTACAGATTTGAGGGAGCTTATCCCATTAGAAGAGTTTACGCTCTTCACGCTGCTCTGATTTAAATCCTGTACAATATTTTTAAATTCACTTTGAAAAGACAAAGCATAGGGATTGTCTTTTTTATCTGTGTTTTTGTTATGATCTGATTTGTTCAGATTCTGTACAGGAAGTTTAACAATATTGGCACTGGTCATGCCCCATATCTCCTTTCTGTCTGGATATCAGATCCTTATGGCTCCATGAGTTTAGTAACCTGAGCAGCGGTTGTCTGCGTCATTTGGCCTAAGATCTTACCTCTTGATTCGCTATCCATAGCATTAAGGATTTTAGCTACGAGCGGCAGATTATCTGTCATTGTATCAAAAATAGATGCTGCCTGAGCAGGTTTCATAGCTGAATATGTCTTAACATAGTCATCTAATTGTGACTTATTCTGCTGTTGCTCTATAACTTCCTTGTATATAGCCTGAGCATTGTCGGGGTCAATACTCTCATAGTACTCCTTATACTTACTTATATCGGGTGCATTTGAAGAAAAAACAACCTCTTCGTCAAATTTTTTCTTCAAAGTTTCAAAATTTGCTTCATTATTCTTATAAGTTTTTAATTCTTCCACCTGTGATTGCAGATCCGCTATGGTCGCCTGATCGGCTTTCACCTGATCATTAGATTTCTTTAATTCCTTTTCAAGTTCCTTGATACGATTTACAGCATCAGAAAGGTTAGTATAGTTATAGCTTTCATTTCCTGTTTTCTTTGTATCACTATAGTTTGTACTGTTAGGTAGTATTCTATTGATCACTGGTACATCCTTTAAAACTGGATATAAGACTGTAGATCCAAATCCGCCAACATCCATTTTAATCAATAATCCAAAGATAACGAGCCATACAGCAATTATCAGGATTACTGCAATTGCAACTGTCAGTCCGCCTCCTACTGTTTCTTCCTCTTCATTGTCGTCCGTAGGTGTCTCTCCCTCTTTTCCGACTTTTTTAGCTTCAAGCTTTTGCTTTTTCTTCAGCTCTTTTTGTTCTTTTCTGGAGAGTTTATCTTTTTTTTCGTTGTCAGCCATTAGTCTAACTCCTCGCCGTTGTTATGGTAGGTATAAGCCACCAGTTCATCGGTTTCCTTGCCTTCTTTGTATATAATATCAGCTTTGAATTTTTCAAAAGCTCTTTCCTTTAATTTTTCGTAAGTTTTTCTTTCCTGCATTGCTATATCAAGCTTAACTCGCTCCGATTCAAGTCGCCTCTGAGCTGCATCTACCTTCCTGATTTGGTCCTTTATCATATTTCCTACTTGATCGATAGCACTTTTCAGAAAATGTATCTCTTTAATATCCAAACTACCAGTTTGTTTTTCCTTGAGCTGGTCTGTATATCCCTTACGTCTGATGAAAAGTTGAGCCAGTTTATCCTGCTCATCCATAAGTGCAGAATTAGCTCTCGCATATTCTATTTTTTGCTGAGCTTCAAGCTTTTCCTTGATATTAAGGATATTCTGCATTTTAAAATTAAATGCCGGCATCTAATTGTACCTCTTAAGTTTCTTCCTCCGGAAACATAACGCATAATTCATTTACAATATCTTCATATTGAAACTTCTCATCTGTTCCCTGTCGTAAAAATTTATTAACTTCATCGATTTTGGAAATGGCAAAATCAATGTTTTTATTAGAGCCCCTTTTATATGCTCCGATATTAATAAGGTCCTCTGCCTCCTGATACGTAGCCATAACATTTTTTAGCTTTCCCGCAGCCTTTTTATGATTCGAATCGGCAACGGCACTCATAACTCTTGAAATGGACTGTAAAACGTCGATAGCAGGATAATGATTAAGCTGTGCTAACCTTCTATTAAGCATAATATGACCATCTAGAATAGATCTGGCTGTATCAGATATAGGTTCATTAAAATCATCGCCATCTACCAAAACTGTATACAATCCTGTAATACTTCCTGATCGAGCATTACCAGCTCGTTCTAGTAACTTTGGCATCTCTGAATATACACTAGGAGGATAACCCCTTGTAACAGGAGGTTCTCCTGATGCAAGTCCAATCTCTCTTTGGGCCATGGAAAAACGTGTAAGCGAATCCATCATAAGAAGTACATCCTTGCCCTGGTCTCTAAAATATTCAGCAATAGCCGTAGCCGTTTTTGCAGCTTTATTTCGAATAAGGGCTGGTTTATCTGAAGTCGCAACTACCACAATAGAGTGTCTCATTCCTTCTTCGCCCATATCATTTTCAACGAACTCCCGTACTTCACGTCCTCGCTCGCCAATAAGAGCAATTACATTGATATCTGCTCTTGTATTTCTGGCAAACATACCCATAAGTGTACTTTTTCCAACACCAGAACCTGCAAATATTCCTATTCTCTGACCCTTACCAACGGTTATAAGGCCATCTACTGCCTTGACTCCCAGTGAAAGTGGTTCCTTTATGATTACTCTTTCCATTGGATCGGGAGGCTCAGCCTCTACCGGATATGATGCCTTGAGATCAAGTGATTCATCTTCTCTTAAGTCCGTAGGTCTGCCAAGGCCATCCACTGTATGCCCCAGCAAATCATCTCCAACAGATATGCTTAGAGGCTTTCCTGTATTTTGAACTACGCATCCAACACCAACCCCTGTCATATTCTCAAAGGGCATAAGTAGTAGCAAATTGTCTCTGAATCCAACTACTTCAGCCATGATCTTTCTGTCACCATCGGATGTACTTATTTCGCACAAGTCATTCAAACGTGCTTCCGGACCAATAGACTCTATAGTAAGTCCAACGACTTTTGACACTTTTCCAAGGCTGTTAAAATATGTTCTATTGTATAAGACCTTATATTTTTCAGTATCTATGGCCAAATCCCACCTCGGTTTCAAAACAATATTTAAGATGCAATTGATCTAATATCACGTATCAGATTATCCAATTCAGTATCCAGCGAACAATCTATTACTCCATCATCTGTTTCGATCATACATTTGTCCTGATCCATAAGTGAATCTTGCGTAACCGAAAGACTAATGCCATCCTGTATCGATTCCTTTAGTTCATTTATTTTTTCTAACACAGCATCATAATTTTCTGTTCCGACTCTTATCAGAATATCCTTGCTTCCATCTGTATGACTAAGTGCCTCATTAATAAGATTAAGCATAATATCTGATTTGCCTGAGAACTGACACTTGAATACATTTTCGACTACTTCCACCACCACATTCAGGATATCCCTTTCCATGGTGTTTCTCTCTTCATTTATTTTTTTAAGCTCTGCATGGAGTTCTTCCTCCATTAATGTTCTCTTAACGTTAATTTCATTCTGCGCCTGAATAAGACCAGCTTGATAACCTTCATTTCGTCCATTTTCCTGTGCATTAGAAAAAGCAGCCTCAGCTTCGCTTTTCGACTCTTCCAATATCCTTTCGGCCTCACTTCTGGCATTGTTAATAATGTCATCCGCTTTTTCCTTAGCTTCTTCCTCCATCTGTTTCAGTTGTTCTTCTGAAACAAAATCGGCGGGGACATTTTCCTCTCCGCCGAAATTTTCCAATCCAGATTCATCAAAGCTGAAAACCTGATTGCCTTCTTCATCAAAAACAGGATTGCCTTCCTCATCGAGCACAGGCTGTTTTTCCATCCTCAGCTTGGCGCGAAGAGCTTTTTCCTGCTGTTGCTTAAGAGCATTCAGTTTTTTCTCCACGAGACTGTTATGGTCTATTTCTCTAGGATTATCCTGATTCTCTCTAATCTGCATATTAAAAATTATATTAGACAACCAGATCGTCACCTCCGCCTCTTGAAATTATAATTTCACCGGAATCTTCAAGCTTTCTAATGATTCCAACGATCTGCTGCTGAGCCTCTTCAACGTCTTTCATACGAACAGGTCCCATATAGTCCATATCTTCCTTAATCATGGCAGCCATACGAGTCGACATGTTCTTAAATACAACATTCTGAACTTCTTCGTTAGTACTCTTAAGTGCAACACCAAGCGTATTGTTCTCTACATCTCTCAAAACTCTCTGGATAGATCTGTCGTCCAGTAGAAGAATGTCCTCGAATACAAACATCTTCTTTCTGATGTCCTCTGCCAACTCTGGTTCATCGATTTCAAGAGATTCCATGATTCTCTTTTCTGTACGTCTGTCTACAGAATTTAAGATTGCGACAATAGAGTCTACACCACCTGCACTTGTGTAATCCTGATTAAGAAGAGAAGAAAGCTTTCTTTCCAAGACTCTCTCTACTTCTTTGATCACATCCGGAGATGTTCTATCCATGAGTGCTATTCTTTTTGCCACGTCTGCCTGCATTTCAGGGCTAAGTGCACCAAGTATCTGTGCAGACTGTGATGGTGTCAAATATGATAATATCATCGCAATGGTCTGCGGATGCTCATCCTGTATAAAGTTCAACACCTGAGCAGGTTCTGTTTTTCTTATGAATTCAAAAGGTCTAACCTGTAATGATGCAGTAAGTTTTGAAATAACGTCTTGTGCTTTATCGTTACCAAGCGCTTTTTCAAGCAACTCTTTTGCATAACCGATACCGCCTTCAGCTATATACTGCTGTGCCAGACATACTTGATAAAATTCACTTATAACGCCTTCTTTTACCTCCGGTGAAACGGATCTGGTATTTGCAATCTCGAGAGTCAGCTCTTCTATCTCTTCTTCCTTGAGATGTTTAAATATCTCAGCAGACTTCTCAGGACCGAGAGTTATAAGTAATATGGCTGCTTTCTGTACTCCATTCAGCTCTTCATTTGCCATCCGTGTTTAACCCCAGTCTTCATTTAGCCAATTCCGAAGAAGGTTTGCAACCGCCTCCGGATTCTCATCAACAAACTTCTCTATTAATAGCCTAGCCTCTGACTTCACATTAAATCCAATATCCTCAAGGTTCTCTTCAGCCCTTGTATTCTGATTTGCCAGAAGATCTTCAACTGATACTTCTTCTTCAACTTCCTCTTCCTTTTCACTTCTAAGGGATCTAAATACTACAAATCCAAGTAATGCAAATACTAGAAGAGCAATTATTATCTGAAGATAATCCGTTATTGTCCTGCCGCCCTTAGACTCCACAAACATGGGAACCTGGTAAGCTAAAATTGAAATATTGTTTGTAGATATTCCCGTTGCTTTTGCGACAGCATTTTTAATGTCTTTATTGACCTTAATCTGCTTAGTAGCACTATTCTTAGCTCTAAATTTGTCAAATGTAGTTCCCTTCAGCTGGCCATTCTTGGTCATCTGATCTTCATCATATTTAACAATTGTAGTAGCTGTAACAGCTATTGATGAAGTGGCAACATCAACCTTACCAACTTCCCCATCAGTTTTTGTAATAAGCTCATTAGGGAGATAATCATCGTTAACAGAGCTTGACTCTGAATGGGTATTCCCGTTATCCGGTGTTACGTAGGTAGTATCATCCTTATTTGATCCGGTACCCGGCTCGCCTCCTGTACCACCATCCGATGAGGAACTGTTCTCAGAATGCGAATCCAAATATCCCTGTTCCTTACCATCGGCAACGTAATATTTATAATCAGTTTTCTGCTCTTTTGAAAAGTCTACAGAAAGATTAACAGCTACATTTACATTATCATATATTGGAGAAATATCCTCATTGCCACTGGCCAAAATTGCCTTGACCTTATTAGACCATTTTTTCTCAGCCTCAGCCTTGTATTCCTGATTTGATGTTGCTGTAGAGATATCGGAATTTTCTTCCATACCTGAAAACAGAACAACACCATCATTATCCGTAACATTAATATTATCAAATGACTTCTTATTCAAGTTTGCCTTAAGCATGTTGGCTATGCCCTTAGCTATCTGTTTCTTATCATAGTCACCTTCCATGAAAGTAACCATAACTCCTGCCGAAGCTTCTTCCTTGCTGGCAATTATAGTTCCGTCATCATTAGGGACATTAACATTGACAGAAACAGCAGAAACTCCCTTCATCTTTAGAAAGTCCTGTTCAAATTCGCTTTCAAGATAAGCTCTGTATTTCTTGCTCTTGTCTGCCTCAGTAGTGGCAAGAGAACCTGAAAGAGCTGTATCAAGCGTATAGTTATCTGTACTTATATTATTTGTTCCGAGAAGTAAAGACGCTTGATTAGAATCTGCTTCGTGTATCTTAAATGTGTAATTTCCATCATTTTGACTAAAATTATATGTGATCTTATTATCTTCCAAAAGGGTCTTGATGGACTCTGCCGACTTGGCATCATCTGTAGCCTTCAGAACAACCCACTTTGGTCTAGTAACAACAACGCTTAAGATTATAAGAGCGATTATAACAACGGAAACAGAACTGATCAGTATAGCCTTTTGCCTTACGGTAAATTTCAGCCACCAATCCTTTATCCTATCCAACATCTTTTGAATTCGTTCCGGCATTCTTGTCTCCTCTTACAAACCTATTTCTCAAAACTAAATAACATTCTGCTTTGTGACTCTCACTTATTAAATCTGCATATTCATGATTTCCTGGTAACCCTGTATAAATCGATCACGTATAGCTACGGTATATTGAAGAGCTGTCAGTGCTTTCTGCTGTGCTATCAAGAGATCATGAGTGTTATCTGATTCACCCATTGCAAACTTCACTTCTTCATTTTGTGCTGTATGTTGAAGTGTATTGGTTTCATCAACCACATTCATAGCAGAACTTAAAACATCTCCAAAATTCTTAACCTCACCGGTTTCTCCGCTCGGAAGATTTTTTGCTATTGGAGAGATAGGAGTAGAACCATACTGTGACTGAACTGCTGAAACATCCATTTATTTATCTCCTATTATTACTATTTATCATGAACTGGTTCCTATCGAGATTCCGGCCTGTGCCATAGATTTCACCGCATTAAAAGCAGTTACATTGGCTTCATAAGCACGGCTTGCATCAATCAGGTTAGTCATCTCTGTCACTGTATTGACATTTGGTCTGGCAACATACCCATCAGCATCTGCATCTGGATTGCTCGGATCATACTCCATGATATAATCGGTTGATTTATCATCATAAACTGATGATACCCTAACTCCATTACCTTTAAATTTTTTTGCATATTCAAGAGTATCATTAAATGTAACCGGATTAAGTTGTTTTTCTTCAAAAATTACAGATTTTCTCGTATAAGGAGTTCCATTCGCTGTACGAGTCGTATTGACATTTGCTATATTCTGAGCGATCGTATCCATACGAAGACGCTCTGCAGACATACCAGAAGCACAAATATCGAAAGATTGAAATAAACCCATTGTTAATCCTCCTTTATCATTTCCTATTCATTATTTAAGAACTGCCTTAAGTCTAGAAAAGTCATTAGATACACTAGTGGTAATTGCCTGATACCTGAGCTGTTCTGACGCAAGCTCAACATTTTCGGTATCAATATCTACATTATTTTTATCCAGTCTATATGAAAACATAGGAGCATCCACATACTGAACTGCATTAAGGTCATCAGTATTAAGAGCAGCTACACGCTGATCCATAGACTTTGTTCCATTTCCGAATTCCATAAGTTTGTTTTTAAGCACATCTTCAAAATTGACATCCTGTCTCTTGTATTGAGGAGTATCAACATTTGAAATGTTATTTGAAAGAACTGTTTCACGGAGATAGCTGGCATCTGCAGCCCTATCCATAACATTGATATAATCAAATGCTTGTGAATTAATCATAATATAACCTCCGATAATATACCTATTCTCTATACATTATAATAAAAATCATTAAAAACACAAGGATATTTACGATATTTAGTACATATCAATCTAAACTTATACAACATTTACCCAATATATAGAAAAATGAGAAAAGCGACCCGAAAATCCCTTTTCTCATTAACATCATATCCATATATTATTTTTATTATATATTGTAATTTCAAAAAATAACAGTAAATATTTAATACATTAATCTGCTTTTTTTAAAACCTTAAGTTCATCAAATACAAGATCATTAAGGACCTTGATATATGTTCCCTTCATTCCTGAAGACCTAGACTCAATAACACCTGCAGACTCAAATTTTCTAAGAGCATTAACAATAACAGATCTTGTTATGCCAACCTTATCCGCAATCTTCGATGCGACAACAACTGATTCATCGCCTTCCATCTCATCAAGGATATGTGTGATCGCCTGAAGCTCTGAGTAAGAAAGTGTACTGATAGCAGATTTAACTACCTGTTTCTTTCTGGCCAGTTCTTCATTCTCTTCATTTACAGATCTCATCATTTCAAGTCCAACGACTGTAGTGCCATATTCACATAGAATAATATCATCTATGTCATAAGATCTTTCATTTCTGTAAAAAAATATTGTTCCAAGTCTCTCACCTGCAATATCAATAGGAGTAATTATAGCTGAATACTCAGCTGAGTCCTTATTTTCAAATCCAAGAGTAGAGAGATTGACATTCTCTTTTGTAGAAAGAATACCAAGAAGACGCTCATTAAGCATCTTGTCAATGTATTCGCCGACATCGCCTGTTACAAGTTCGTTTAATCCTGGAGTCTTAACTTCCTCTGATGATCCGAGAACTTTACCTTTTTTACTGATAACAAGAACGTTTGACTCTAGTATCTCAGTCAGGACTTCACAGATATCGTTAAAAACAACCTTTGATTTATGGTTGTTATGCAATAACTGATTGATCTTTCTTGTTTTATCTAATAATTCTACACCCATTTTTTCTCCTTAAATAAATTATAACTTACTTCATAAAACAATTTTATTTATTCTATCACATATGCCCAAAATATCAAGAATTTTAATTGCAAGTAACTGAGTATTCCATATTTTCAGTTAAATTTGCAATAAATAGCATTTTTTAGTCATTGTCTGAATTTTTGTATTCTTCAGAATATCCACAACTATTTTCGGAACATGTTATTTTTTTACCCCTGATTATCATATAGCTTCCACATTTAGGGCACTTTTTGCTAACAGGTCTCTGCCAGCTCACGAAATCACACTCTGGATAGTCCTCACAGCCATAGAACTTTCTTCCTTTTCTGGTCTTTCTGATTACTATTTCCTTGCCACACTTAGGACATAGAACACCTATTTTTTCTAAATATGGCTTTGTGTTTCTGCACTCGGGGAATCCCGGACACGCCAGGAATTTACCGTGTGGCCCGTACTTTATTACCATGTTTCTGCCACAATTATCACAGATAACATCTGTTTCCTCATCCTGAATCTTGACCTTATCCAGATTTTCTTCCGCTTTTTTCACAAGTTCATTCAGATCAGGATAAAAATTTCTGATAATGGACTTCCACTCGACCTTGCCTTCTTCAACACCATCCAACAAGCTCTCCATATTTGCTGTGAATTCCGGATTGACAATGACGGGAAATGATTCCCTCATTATATTATCGACAGCCTCACCAACCTCTGTCATAAATATATTCTTACCTTCCTTGGTAATATATCGTCTCTTTAAGATGGTGGCAATTGTAGGAGCATACGTACTTGGACGACCAATCCTCTTTTCTTCAAGAGTATGGACGAGGGATGCCTCGGTAAAATGTGCCGGAGGTTGCGTAAAATGCTGCTTTTCATCAAAGCTGTCAAGTTTAATCTTAGTCTTATCTGTCAGATTGCCAAGGCTGTTCTTCTTGGCTTCCTTTTCATCATCAGTATCTGTGTATACATATCTAAATCCTGCAAATGTCTGCTTGGATTCAGTTCCTGAGAATACATATCCGGCAGAGCTTACCTTAACCGTAACATTTTCAAAAACAGCATTGGACATCTGGCTTGCTACGAATCTCTTCCAGATGAGCTGATATAATCTGAACTGATCTCTTGACAGAGATTCTTTAATCTCTGACGGAACACGATTTACATCAGATGGTCTGATCGCCTCGTGGGCATCTTGAATATGCTGATTGACCCTTTTCTCTTCCTTTAGATCAAGGTACTCACTGCCATAATTTCCAGAAATAAACTCGGCACATGCCTCCTTAGCCTCATCAGCTATTCTGACTGAATCTGTTCTAAGATAAGTAATAAGACCTACCGTTCCATGACCCTTAATATCGACTCCCTCGTAGAGCTGCTGAGCAATCCTCATAGTCTTTTGGGTGGAGAAATTAAGTGCCTTAACAGCTTCCTGCTGAAGTGTACTTGTCGTAAAAGGCATCGGGGATTTTCTCTCCCTTTTTGACCTCTGAACAGATTCTACTTTGAATTTGTCTTTTTTAGCTGCATCTCTTATCTCATAAAGAGATTCCTTATCACTTATCTCTAGCTTTTTATCCTTGTCACCGTAAAAAGATACCGTAAACGGATTCTTTTCACCTTCTGCCGTAAGAATAGCATCAAGCGTATAGTATTCCCTTGGGATAAAAGCATCTATCTCAGCTTCTCTGTCTGCAATAAGCCTAAGAGCAACAGACTGAACACGTCCGGCAGAAAGTCCTCTTTTTACCTTTGCCCAGAGTAGTGGACTGATCTCATATCCAACCAGTCTGTCTAATACTCTTCTTGCCTGTTGAGCATCAACAAGATTCATGTCGATTTCTCTTTGAGCTTTAAAAGAGTCTTTAACTGCTTTTTTTGTAATCTCATTAAAAGTGATTCTCTTAACATCTCTGTCTGCAAGATTAAGTGCATAAAACAGATGCCATGATATAGCTTCTCCTTCGCGGTCCGGGTCAGTTGCAAGAAATATATGATCTGCTTTTTTGACTTCCTTACGAAGCGAAGCCAAAAGCTCTCCCTTACCTCTTATTGTTATATATTTGGGCTCATAATCGTTATTAACATCTATGCCCATCTGACTCTTCGGAAGATCCCTTACATGCCCAATTGATGCGACAACTTCGTAGTTTTTTCCTAGAAACTTCTTGATTGTCTTGACCTTGGTTGGGGACTCTACGATCACCAGATTTTTAACCATACATTTAACTCCTTCTATATTTATGAAACAGCATAAATCTTCCACAATATACAACAGTAACATTCTCTTTTCAAGAAAATTTTATTTTTTGTTTATAAAAATATCATAAATTTACATATTTGTTTATAAAAAAATCAGAGAATTTATTTTTGTTAATCATTTGTTTGCATTGATGGATGTTACCATATTTCATGATGATTTTAATGTTCTGAAAGGAGCTATATGTATTTTTCTGTAAAAACTTCCGTGCTTCACGGCATAGACAGTATGGTAGTCTCATGTGAATCTGATGTTTCAAATGGGATGCCTGTATTCCTTCTAGTTGGTTTTTTATCTGAAGAAGTAAAGGAATCCCGAGAACGTGTACGAACCGCACTATCAAATATAGGTATATCACTTCCTGTCAAGAGAATAACCGTCAATATCTCACCGGCTTCTATCAAGAAATCAGGAACATCCTTTGACCTTCCTATTGCAATCTCCATTATCGGTGCCATGGGCATGATACAGTCTAAGGATCTAGACCGGTCTCTTATGCTCGGTGAGATGAATCTTCAGGGCGATATACTTCCTGTAAACGGTGTTCTTCCTGCTGCTCTGTCATGTAAGGAAAACGGAATAGATATAATAATCGTTCCTGATGAAAACAAAAAAGAGGCTTCCCTCGTCCCAGGTCTAAAGGTCATACCTGTAAAAAGTTTATCTGATCTTATTGCCATTCTTAAGAATCCTCTTCCTGATGTATCAGATATTTATTATAAAAATTCTGAAACTGAATATTCCGAAATCCTCGGAAATATTCCTGATTTTAAAAATATAAAAGGTCAGAGACTATTACGACGAGCCTTGGAAATTGCTGTTTCTGGCATGCATAATATCCTTATAAGCGGTCCTCCGGGAGCCGGTAAAACTCTGGCAGCAAAGTGTGTTCCCTCTATTCTTCCGCCTATGACGGAACCTGAAAAAATATTAATTTCCAAAATATACTCAGCCGCAGGTATTTTTCGAGAAGAAGGTTCACTTCTTAGCACAAGACCTTTCAGGTCGCCTCATCATTCTGTTTCCAAGGCCGGATTGGCCGGAGGAGGACGTAATCCAATGCCTGGGGAGATTACACTTGCAACAGGAGGTGTACTTTTTTTAGATGAGCTTCCCGAATTTTCTAGAGATACTCTAGAGGTACTGAGACAGCCTCTGGAAAGTCATGACATATATATTTCAAGAGTCAGTCAGTCAGTTACTTTCCCTGCTGATTTTATGCTTATAGCATCTATGAATCCTTGTCCCTGTGGGTATTTTCCAGATTTAAACAAGTGTCACTGTAATGAACCTGATATCAGGCGATATATGAAAAAACTAAGCGGTCCGCTTTTAGACAGGATCGATATGACAACATCAGTAAAAGCACTGTCCTTTGATGAATTAAAAAATGCAGAACTGTCCGAATCCTCTTATGAAATATATAAACGTATAGAAAAGGTTATGGATATACAGAAAAAAAGATTTAATGGAACTAACATTTTATTCAACAGCAGGATACCTGCTGAGAAAATAGAAAAATATTGCGTTTTATCAGATGATGCTGCTCTCTTTGCCAAAGATCGTTTTATAAAATTAGAATTATCTGCCCGCTCATATCATAAGATTCTAAAAATCGGAAGAACTATAGCTGATTCCAATGAGCATGAATATATAGAAAATAATGACTTAAAAGAAGCTTTTTTATACAGAGATCTGACGTGGAAATGATATTGGAGAAAATAAATTCAATGAATGAACTTAAGAATAACAAAACGCCTTATTCTCTATGGCTAAACAGTATCGTGGGAGTAACTGTAAAAGAGAAAAAAGCCTTGATGGAATATTTTGACAGCGCAGTAAAAATATACAAAGCCAATACAACTGAATTAGAAAGATCTCTTATATTATCTAATGACAAAATAGAAATCATTAATAAATCCAGGAACGAAATCCCATTGGTAAAGCCTTACAACGATATGACTAAAAGAGGCATATCATATTATGACTATAAAGATAGTAACTATCCTATTGCTCTAAAAGAGATTCCTGATTATCCTCTAGGCATTTTTCATTATGGCAAACCGATTCCAAATGAAAATATATGTGTCGCAATCGTAGGTTCTAGAAGATGCACCACTTATGGTTCAAAAGCCGCAGAGGAGCTTGCATATATTCTTGGGAAATCCGGTTTTACAATTGTATCCGGAATGGCTCGCGGAATCGATTCTCATGCTCACTGCGGTGCCGTAAAAGCGGGTGCATTTACAGTAGCCGTTTTAGGATGCGGAGTAGATGTATGTTATCCTCCTGAAAGCCAAAAATTATATATGGACATTTCAAAAAATGGATGCATTATATCAGAATACCCTCTTGGTCAATCTCCTCTTCCAAAACTTTTTCCTCAGCGAAATCGAATAATAAGTGGCATGTCAAGACATATAATTGTTACAGAAGCCCGGGCAAAAAGTGGTTCTCTTATAACTGCAGATCTGGCTCTTCAGTATAATCGAAATGTATATGCTGTTCCTGGAAGAATGTATGATACTCTCAGTGAAGGAACAAATCTTCTTATTGAAAATGGAGCAAATCTGATCACATCACCTGAAAATATGCTTAAACTTATTTCTCAAAACAGCTTCCGTAATTTTGAGATTATGGATGAACTATCCCACGAATCCATTGATGAGCTTAATGATAATGAATCCATTGTTTTAAAAGAAATAGACTATTATTCCATACATCGTGACGATATTGAGAAGAATTCCGGTTTTACAGGTGATAATCTAACTGATATTCTTGATTCTCTTACAGAAAAAAATAGAATTAATGAAATATATTCAGGCTACTACGTCAGAAAATAAGATTAAATGAAGAATATAAATCTGTTATATATTAATCTCTTCTTTTTATATTATATCTGTTTTATGTAAATCCTTTCTTTGATTCATTATCTGAATTTAAATGTACAAATAAAAATACCGACCTCCAATCGTTAAATTTTAGTCTAACAATTAGGAGGTCGGTACATATTCATCTGTTTTCTCTTAACTATATAAATTTATTTTTAGATATTATGACAATCTAGGGATATCTGTAAGTCCTATCTTCTTTCTGACCTTTCGAAGTGTCTTCTCTGCTGCATAAGCTGCCTTTTGATCATTTGTAGCAATGCATTTTTCCAAATATTCCTTATCATTCAGTATTTCATTATATTTCTTCTGAAGAGGTGCCAATTCATCCGCTACGATCTCACCTACAGCAAGTTTAAAATCTCCATATCCCTTGCCATCAAATTCTTTTTCAATCTCGTCATATCCTTTACCCGTTATCGAGCCATAAATATTCATCAGATTTGATATACTTGGCTTATTTTCTTCGTCAAATCTTACTACTGTTTCAGAGTCTGTAAGTGCTCTCTTAAATTTTCTGATTATAGTATCCTTGTCATCAAGTAATAGAATGGTAGAATTGACATTTTCATCCGACTTACTCATTTTCTTGTTAGGATCCTGAAGAGACATTATCTTGGCACTTCTTTTACCATAATAGCCCTCAGGTATCTTAAATACATCGCCGTAAATCTTGTTGAATCTATCAGCAATGACACGAGCAATTTCAAGATGCTGTTTCTGGTCCTTTCCAACCGGTACCAGATCTGTCTGATATAGGAGAATATCAGCTGCCATAAGAGCAGGATATGTAAATAAACCTGCATTAATGTTATCCGCATTCTTTTGGGATTTATCCTTGAACTGTGTCATTCTGCTTAGCTCACCTGTGTAAGTATAGCAATCAAGGATCCATCCAAGATATGCATGAGCGGGAACATGAGACTGAAAATATATACAATTCTTTTCAGGATCGAGACCTCCTGCTATAAAAAGAGCATACAAAGATTTAGCATTTTTTCTAAATGTAGCAGGATCCTGTCTGACTGTAAGAGAGTGAAGATCCATTACACCAAAGTAACATTCAAATTCATCATGAAGTGATACCCAGTTCTTCAAAGCTCCCAGATAATTACCTAATGTAAGCACATTGGTTGCCTGCATTCCACTATATAGAATCGGCTTCTTATCTGTATTCTTTTCAATATCCTTTTTTGTTATTATTGAGTCGTTATTATCTGTTGTTTCCATTAGTATTATTCTCCTATTACTTTTTTAATACATTTTCACGTATATATTTATACGTATAATTTTCACCATGTTCGGACACCATTTTTAAGAGTCTGTCCAAAAGCTCACTCGTATCAGGGTGTAACAAATAATGATGTTTTCCCTTTAAAAAATATTCGTAAGCACTGCTATCTGTATACTTGTCTTTTTGATAAGTTTTACATGCGCTTATTCTATCGATCATCATTTCAACAACATATTTTTCCGGCATCTTCATACCACCCATTGCATGAACTCCATCCAATGCATAGTCTATCCAATACTCCATATGGTGCTTATTTCTTCCCTTATGATGTAGCCAGGCTGATGAGTAACCCTTATCTTCTCTTTCCTCATTGTTTGGGCTGTGGTCTCCCTGGAAATATTTAACGCCTACCCAAAACTCCACCGGCGAATATTTTGACAGATCATGAGTCATGCCTTGCCAGTATAGCCCAACCTTAAAGCATCCCCTTCTCACAAGATTCTTGTGATGACTGATTGTTCTTACGTGTCCATAGAATTTTTGAAATCTATTCATCAGTAACCGGACTCTCCTTTCCTATCAGAATTGTAAGACTTCCGCCCGGCACCAGGATCAATGTCTGATCTTTTAACAACTTCTCTTCCTTGTTCCAAACTCCATCGGATGTATTTGTCACAAAATACCATGAGCGCTTGCTTAACAATCTCGGAATCGAAAAATCTACCTCTCCAAGGAAAAAATTAAACAGAAGCATTACATCCTGCTCTTTATCATCAACATAAGCACCTGCATACAGTATTCCTATTGCTTTTCTGTCCTCTGACAGCCATGCTGTCCAAGGTTCCTTGCCATGATATGAGAGGTCCGGAAGTCCTACATGATTGTAATCTCTCATTTCTTTTGGCCTTATCGTAGACAGAACCGGATGCAAATTCCTAAATGCGATCAGTTCCTTAACATAATTTTTAACGTCTCTGTCTCTTTTTTTCTTAGAGAAATTAGCCCATCCCTTGACGTTGTCCTGACAATATACATTGTTATTGCCATCCTGACTATTCATTATCTCATCGCCGGAATGGATCATAGGTATTCCCTGAGATAAAATGACAGCTCCAAGAGCAGTCCTTATATGTCGCATTCTGATGTTCCAGACAGATCTGCTACCTGTGTCTCCTTCGACTCCATAATTGTCAGTAAAATTGAAATTATTACCGTCTACATTATTCTCACCATTATCTTCATTGTGTTTTTCAATATATGAAAACGAATCTCTTAGTGTAAATTCCAATTCAGATGCTGCGTAATTAACAAATCCATATTTTTCATTCTGCCTCTTCATCATATTTGCAAATTCAATGACACTGCCGTCCTTATGATTTTGAAGTTTCCTAAGTGTATATAAAAATCTATCATCACAGCAAAACAAATGACGATATCTTGCATTTTCCTGTTGTAAAATATCTTCTGGAAAATGATCATAAAAGATTTTAATACAGCTAAGATATGGATCATTGGCAATTCTGCTGACAGGCATATCCATACCGATCAGTCTGAATCCATCAACATGATAATTGGATGACCAGTATTTCAAGCTATCCAAAATCTCATCCTCCGGAACATCCTGTGAAAAAGACATTTCCATAATGATTTCCATACCATATCTATGAATAGCACGAATCATCTCTCTCATATGTACGTCAGGATTTTCACCACCAAAATATGATGCCTTCGGTGAAAAGAACTGTGCATCAGAATAGCCCCAATAATTAACCTTATCTATTGGTACATTTGCGATTTCTCTGGTACCATTCTTTTTAATATTCAAATGCTCCCTATATATGATTTCTTCAAAATCATATATTGGTTGAAATTCCAGCGCATTGATGCCGAGATCTCTTAGATATGAAAGTCTGGATATAACACCAAGATAATTGCCTCTCTTTTTTTCAGGCAACCCGCAATCCATTGTAAATCCCCGCATATGGAGACTGTATATAATCATTTTATTATCGGGAATATGTGGTCTGTTTTCATCTCGCCATTGTTCATTTTGAGTTGAAAAACCACCAAGTATCCTAAAATTATTTTTCTTTCTGGTTAAATCGTTCCATTTCTCACGCCCTATTACCACCGGCGCATAAGGATCCATCCTCGACTGACCATCCTCTTCGATTAAATAACCAGTATTCTTATATGAAATTCCAATAACCGTAATAGAACATATACGACCATATATATAATCGCTTTCTGCATCAATCCTTACGGGTTTGATATTTTCATTTTCAAAAAATAATAATGCAGGAAATTTCCCATTTTTTAACTCAAATGTAAACGTAGCGGCCTTGCCACGAACCGAAACTCCAAGTTTTTTAAAGTCACCTTTTTTGGCAGCCAGTTTCATGTATCACCCTCGTTTTCGAATCAATTTTTCACGTGGATATTATTCTACAACAAATTACTTATTCTTACAATGAAAGACCCATTTCTCTTATAAATCTCGATGGATATAGTTTTTTATTGTCTCCTGATTTCAAAGTACCCATAATAAGCTTTGATCTGGCTCTTGTAATAGCAACATAAACCATTCTTCGTTCTTCCTCAATTGTATCAGTATCCGTTTTTCGAAGAAGTGGCGTAATCCCTTCATTCAAGTCCGGAATATACACATTGTCAAATTCAAGTCCTTTTGAAGCATGAAATGTAAATAGACCAACATCTGCCTTATCAAATGGCGTGTTTTTATAAGAATCACTATCATTTTTCAGAAAATCACAAAAAGAATTAATAGTACGAAATGTCTTTGCTTCTTCCATTATATATCTAAGTCTTTCAAAAAATTCCTCTGGTAGATCCTGTCGTAGTTTACGATTTGTATCCATTCCCGTATTTTTAACATAATAGTTAAGTGCTGCATATGGACTTAATCTGCTACACACCTCTAGCATACCTTTTAAATCAGATATGTATCTTTTCGTGTCAAGGTCATACGAAGCATTTTTTATTATATTATCCCATGTCATTTTATGTTCTGATATTAGAAATCTAGGCACCATAATCCCTGAGAAATTAAACAATTTAAGTATTGTATCTCTTCTGATGTCTCCACTTAAGCTATTAAAAAGGCACGTCACAAACGTTTCCGGCAAATTTTTATTTTCTTTTTTTATATCACCCTTACGATAGATCTTAAGATTTCCTCTGTACAATATTTTTTGTATCATATCGCCTTGATAATTATTTCTATATAAAATAACCGAAGCTGGTCCCAATGAACTTTTATCTGATTGACGTATAATCACATCCGAAACTATCATTTTTTCAAAATCATGTATTTCATCCATCGGGTCATTATATTCATTAATAAAAAATTCTGTTTCATTAATAAGCTGAGGACATATCTTTTTTTGAAAACGATTTTTATTATTCCTGATAAGTCTCTCTGCTGTTCCAATTATTTTATTGGGACTTCTATAATTATTTTCAAGCTTAAGTAATGTACATCCCGGATACAACTTGGGAAAATCAAGCATAAGAGACGGATCAGAACCTCTAAATCCATATATTGCCTGGTCCTCATCTCCTACTGCAAAAATATTATTATTCGGATATACCAAAAGCGACAGAATTCTAAACTGTAGTCTGTTCATATCCTGAACTTCATCTACTAAAACGTAATCAAATTTGTTTCTCCACTTTTTTAGTACTTTAGGCTTATCAACGAACAGTTGTAAGGTCAGAAAGAGCATATCGTCAAAGTCTATTCTATGATCCTTTTTTTTCAAGGCTTCATATTCATCAAAAATAGGCTTGTTTTCCGACTCTTTTTCATCTTTTTTCATACAATTAACTTTATAGCTTAGTTCCTTTTCCAAGATGCCATAGAAATCAGATTTTCCCTCGTCTTTTACGCCTCTAATTGCAGCAGCTTTTTTCAGATAATGTTCTTTTTCTTTTCCAAATAAAATATCGGCACTTTTATATCCGCCTTCCTCCATTAAAATACGGAGAAAAACAGAGTGAAAAGTACCGAAATTCACAGAACAAGAACAATCGGCAGAGATTTGTAAAAATCTCTGCTTCATATTTTCTGCCGCATCTTTTGTAAATGTAATTACCAAGATGCGATCTTGTTTTACGTTATGTAGGCTAGTAAGTGCCTTGATTCTCTCTGTTATAACCGCAGTCTTACCAGAGCCTGGGCCTGCCACTACCAGACATGGTCCATCCATGTGCTCTACTGCATTTTTTTGATATTCATCTAGCATAATCATTTTCTTTTTGGGTCAGAATCAGACATGCTTTAAAAATCATCTTTATATCTAACAGAAATCTTATTATAGCTTATGATTGCTTTCAGTGTTCTCTTTAGAGTTCTTTTTCAAGTTTTTCGATTGCTTTTTGAACTCGCTTTATTGACTCATCCTTGCCCAGGATTTCCATAAGCTGCGTTGCTCCACCTGGAGTGCTTTCTTTTCCTGATACGGCCGTTCTAAGAGGCCACATTACATAACCATTTTTATATTCATGTTCAGTAGCAAAAGCTTTAAGCATATTAAAAAGTGCATCATTCGAGTAATCATCCTGTGCTTCAAGATCAGGAAGCACTTCCTTTAAAACTATAAGAGAATTCTCAGCTGTTGTCTTCATCTTCTTATGCGTATACATAGCTATATCGTATTCCGGAACCTCTTTTAAGAAATCGATATGTTCTTCAATTTCCGGGAAAGTCTCGATTCTGGTCTGAACCAATTTAGCTACCTTTTTCTTGTTCATTCCATCCGGGATCACTTCAGAAATATATTTTTCTGCTTTCTCAAAGAAAGCATCAGGTGCCATTTTCTTAATATACTCACCATTCATCCACTTAAGCTTACCATAGTCAAAAACAGCCGGTGACTTACCAATGCGGTGATAATCAAACGCTTTTACAAGTTCATCAAGAGTAAATATCTCCTGATTTCCCTCAGGACTCCATCCTAAAAGTGCAACAAAGTTAACAATAGCATCTGTCAGGAATCCCTGATCTACTAGATCCTCAAATGATGAATGTCCACTTCTCTTTGAAAGTTTATGATGTTCCTCATTCGTAATAAGAGGGCAATGAATATACTTAGGTACTTCCCATCCGAAAGCATCATATAATCTGTTATATTTGGGTGAGGATGAAAGATACTCATTACCTCTTACAACATGGGTGATTCCCATAAGATGATCATCTACAACATTTGCAAAATTATATGTGGGATATCCGTCTGATTTGATCAGTATCATATCATCAAGTTCTGAATTATCTACTGTAATATCACCATATATCTCATCATGAAAAGATGTTGTTCCCGTTCTTGGGTTATTCTGTCTGATTACATAAGGCATTCCACTAGATAGATTCTTCTCTACTTCTTCCTTGCTTAAGCTAAGACAATGCTTATCATAAACAGAAATCGTCTTGGTCTCACCATCTACTGTAATGGTCTGCCTTAAGCTATCAAGTCTCTCCTCATCGCAAAAACAATAATATGCCTCACCATCATCGATCAGTTTCTTGGCATACTCGAGATATAGTCCGTTTGCCTGTCTCTCAGACTGAACATAAGGTCCAACGCCTTTATCCTTATCAGGTCCTTCATCATGAATAAGTCCGGTTTCCTGAAGTGTTCTGTAAATGATATCTACAGCTCCTTCGACATAACGTTCCTGATCTGTATCTTCGATCCTCAAAATATAATCGCCATCCTCATGCTTAGCTATGAGATATGCGTAAAGTGCTGTTCTTAAATTGCCGACGTGCATCCTTCCGGTAGGGCTGGGTGCAAATCTAGTTCTAACCTTTGCCATTTTTAATTTCTCCTTTGTCTCCCGGGTTCAGCTCCCGGATTTCTTTTTTTATATTGATTCAGACCGCAGAGCCTGTCAACTGACTGTATTATTTCTATAATCTCAGGGACATAAAAATTATGTTCCTTCATTATCCTGTCTATTTCATCTCTTTCGAGCTTAACAGCATTCATATTTGAATCGATCTGATCCTTTATTTTTTGTCTTCTTTGGATCAATCGCTGCTTGACCTCAACCATTTCTTCTTGTCGAACAAGAGCAACCGCTTGAAATCTCCATACTTTAGGATCATATAGATTCTTTTTATTTAAGAATCCCATAACTCGATCGTTGCATACTTCAATATCTATATTATTTCTATTATATAGTTCCCTGTCCCTTTTCTCATTTTGATAATTATTCCAAAGATATTCAAGTTCTTTTGACGAATCAATGTCATAATTTGAATAAACGTAATTGACAGCACTTGTTATATTAACATACTTCATTTTGATTGCATTCAACATTGGGATGATTCTATTTAGATATCTAAGGGAACTTCTGTTTTTTCTTTTTATATATGAATCTCTCATAAAAATAATTGCAAAAACAGTAGCTGCAAATAATAGAACGATTACCTGAAGCCATTGCAGATCAGTTCCTGTATAATACTGATATATAAATAATGTTCCGGAAATAAGAAGACAAGAAATTAAAAAAACAATCGAAACAATGCTCTGAAATCTAATTACCTTTTTTAATGAATCCCTATCTATTTCTATAGCACTCTTTTCACCTTCGAGATGTCTCATATCCTTGTTCAATGAATCCTGATAAATTTCATTTTGGTTCAGCCTATCTATTGTAGCAGGAATGCTATCCTCACTTTCCTCCATAAGCGTATAATTCTTTTCGGAAATTCTTGCTTCTCTATTTTCAAATCCTACTCTCGCCTTTGTAAGCTCTACCAATGTAGATGCCAATCCGGTAAGTTCGTCTTTTTCTTCTTGGGTAAGGTTTTCCAAAATCTCAATATCCTTGAGATAATTGTTTACTACCCTGTACTCTTTCTTTTCTGATTCGATTTCTTTAGTCGTGGAAACAATCTGTTCGCTTGAATCTAGGATATATCTCTCAAGCTTTTTAGGATCATTCCAACTATCCAATTTGTCTATTTCCTCAAAGGTCTTATCAAAAGCTAAGTCCAGATTATTCTTTTTCTTCTTTTTAAATCCAAACATCATCTACGCCCTCTGATTACATTCCACTATTTTTTTCATATTCTGACTTCCATATACCTGCAACAGCCATGATCGAAGATGGTCTTTCCTCACATGCTTTTTCAATTTTTTCACCAAAAGATACAACATCATTCTGCGTCAGTGAGACATTGTAAGCCTTTTTAACATCGTCCACAATATCAGGTTTCACCAGAAATCTCTCAGTTTCCTCATCAAAAGCTGATTCATCTTCAGATACAAGACATGTAAGCAAAAGTGACCTTAGGGCAATATCTTTTCTTGTTTTTTCATATGATGTTCTAAAGCATACCAATGCCTCTTCAAAGAAAAACATCCTTGCATACGATACACCAAGATTGTAAAAAAGTTCTCCCTCTGTCACATTAGATATCTTTAATTTTTTTCGATCCTCTAAAATAGAAGTATATTCAATAATTGCGTCAGAATATCTACCTATTTTAAACATTCTGTCCCCACGGATCTTTCTGATCTCAGCCTCACTCTTGTTTTCCATAAGGGCAAGCTTATCCATGCTTATTTTTAACTCATGGTCAGTAAGATACCCGCTTTCACGAAGTACCCTTCCCAAAAAAATGTGAAAAGCTGTACCCTCAGCCAACAGATCATCAAGCTCTCTCTTTAGAGATGGAAGTTTCAGTTCCTTTCCAACCCATTCGGTAAAATCTGTTGAAATTAAATCTTCATTCAACAATTCCGTATGGTAAAACGCAATGAAACTAAGCTCCTCAAGAGAATATATATTAATTCCCACTGAATCAATATAATAAGGAGTTCCAGCAAGAGGCACCTTGCATAAGATTAATTCTCCCATTATTCCTCCTTTGGTAATTTAATGACATGAGTCCAGCTCTTGTCTGAGCTAGGAGCTATTTCTCCAAATCCCATGTCCTTGATAACAATACTTACTTCACGATCAGAATTTGCAGATGCATTGATCCTTAACCTGGTGGTTCTATCATCTCTTTCAGGCAATCCCTCCAAGTAAAGCTTTTCAACATTTGCCTTACGACTGTCAGGCTTTTGTATCCAAAATTCCACCTCATGGCTTCCCATCAGAATGACCTCACAGTCTCCTTGACTCTGAAACCAGTTTTCACCAGCATTCATAAGAGAAATAAACTGCATTTTGCTTCCATCATCAATTTTTAAGGATACATTTAATTTTAACTCATTGTCCCCAATATATATGTAATTCCAGTTGGATCCATCTGACTTAGCATTTCCAGCAAAGCAAGCTCCTTTGGAATATAGATTCTTGCCTATAAATACCCTTCTATTCTGTAACAGGTATTCCATAGACTTTTGCATCCACCCACCGTCAAAGCCATCTCCTACCAAATATACGCTTGACACCTGTCTGTTTTCTAACAGTCCTTTTAAGACATCCAAAAAAGCAATATCTCTTCTTCTATCTACTAATTTCTCCGATCCTTCCGACAAGTGAACTGTTATTGGCTTGGTTCCTTTATCCAGACTCAAAAAACTATAATGAATATCCTGTCTGTCCGCATCTACCAATAATACATCATAGAGATATGTGCTAGGCTGCTGATTAAGTGCGTAATAATAAAAACATTCCATATGATCTAGCAATATCAATCTATCTTGTGGTATCTTAAGTTTCCCAGTAATTACAGAGCAAAGTTCTGCAACCTCCAAAGACAGACTTGGAACAGTTATTACAAGCTTCTGCACAGCAGCCTTTGTGTATGGCTGCCCTGACATTTCAAAAATATTTTTAATAAAAAGAGCCAGAAGATCCCGAGCCGAGTATACAACTCCATCTAAGGTATAATCATTATTTGCAATCGCATTCTCAAGAATATTCTCTGCTTCTCTTGCCTTGCCTTCAGATGCATACGTTTTCGCATTTTTACCATAAAACCACTGATCTAATCCATTTCTCTTGGATATTGCAGTAGGAATCTGGTATTCCTCGCTGCCCATTACAGTACTGACACTTCCTGGTTCTCGCATTGAAGAACGGTAGAAGCTCACTATTGTATTTTTATTTCCAAGATCAATACCATAAAAAATACCATCCACTTTTATCGCCGTTCCATTCTATCTACAATATCCCAAAAAGTTCCTTGGTCATAATATCCAACTTACCATATTCCTTAACTGTATTTTCAAGGTCATTCCATTCACTTAGCATTCCGTCATAGCACATATGGTTTAGCCTGTCATATCTGCTCTCTTTTTTCTTTTCGAAATAATTAGGACCAGATACATTACCGGATGCCAATATTTCACCATTCTTTTTATCTATCCTAATATCATAATCGATCAAATCACCTGTAAAAAGTATAAGTGATTTTGTATATAGTCCCGGATAAACTTCCGGAAGGAATTCGGTTACATCATCAGCATTTTTTCTCTTTAATGTAATATAAAGACGCTTTCCTGATTCATAATTATATTCAATATAGGTCTTATCATAGAGATGGTATTTCGTTTTTAGACCGCTTGGTGCATCCTTTAGAAAACCGAATCTCATATTTCTATTCATATAATATCTAATAGATCTATCTAAGAGCAGCTTTTCTTCATCATTTAATTCCTGTTTGCCGCACAAATATCTCATAAGAGCGATTCTCATGCTCTCATTGACATCATCGTCGTAGGCATATGATCTAAGCAGTTCGCTATTAAATATCTGAGGAAGTGATGTTCCATTTAATAAATATTCCCTTGACCAAAATGTAAGAACTGCCTCTCTTACCATTCTGTTAGGTTTTCTCGTCAGGAAGATCTTAAATGCCATTTCCGGGAAATGAGTATCATCTCCAGAATACAGAAGCTGTATTAATATTCTTCCGGCCAGATCTACATTAATAACAGATTCTTTTTCGGAATTTTCCAAAAGCTTTTCCATTATCTCAATAGATCCGGTAAAATACTTACCCAGATATGCGATGGTCTGCTGAGAAGAAAAATTTTCCATCATAAGCTTAGCGCATGATGTAAGTAGAAAATCATTTGAATTAAATCCAAATTTAACAATCATATAGTTAAATAGATTGAGCAGAAGACCCTTCCCGATATTCTGTCCATTATTGTGGATAAGATAATCATAAGCTTCTTCAAAATGCTCTGTTCTAACACCATAGCTCACCACAATTGGAACAATATCTGATGGGATCATAAACTCTTCTCTTTTATTCCAAAAAAATGAAGCAAGAGTATCTTCTCTCCCATTTCTTTTTAAAAGTTCATATATTCCTGAATACAATCCTTTTAGAAATGCTGGATCTAAATCATTATTACTTAATATTGACTCAATAAATGGGATTTCATCCTCTGAGTAAATATAATTCTTTTCTTTTCTCGTAAGTTCATGTAAAAGTGAAGGGACCGAATGCTTGAATTTTTCAGAAACTTCATATTCATCATCACTAAAATGAAGAATCGGATCCATTGCATAACATGATTCGTCAGCCGTAATCGTTCCGTCTGCATCCACTAGGAAGATTTTATAATCCTTATCCACCACTGGTACATAAGCAATCCCTTTAATTATAGATGACACAACCGGTTTTCTATAACAATTCTGATATAAGACCACCTGTCTAGCTTCCGGTCTAAGAACTGCTACCCGTTGTATATACATAAACGGGCCAATCAATTCTGCGAAATCGTGATAATTATGGTTTTTAGATATAACTTCCTGATATATTACTGTCAGATTCTCATTAATTCTCTCTCTTTGAAGCTGACTTAATGCAAACTCTTCCATACTCGGAACATACTCATTATATAACCTGGGTTTTTTCCACTTCATAGAGATCATATTAACAAACAAATATGCTTTTCTATCTTCCTGGAGGTTGTTTGGATATCTAAAATATATCAACACCTGTTCAGGAATATCTGTAACACTGTCTAGTGGTAGCGAATTAAGATAAGCTTCATATAATCCATTTACATTAAGCTCTTTATCGATTCCAGCTCTATACCAGATTGAAGCTTCTTCATCAAAGTGCTCATATCTGATCAAATATTCAATAATAGCAAGCAAGAGCTCATTTGAAGGGACAGCGTTATAGCCTGCCTCTGAAATAGTCAGCACACCTGTTTTAAATTCTTCCTCAGATCTAAGAAGTTCAGGGATCTGACCTGTAACATCCTTGGTCAGAATCTCTCGTTTTCTTGCGAAATTAAGTACAGCCATTGTAAAACTGTCCATTTTCTGGATAAGGTAAGGATTGCTTCTGAAAATAGAGTACGCCTCAGCAAGGAGAATCGGGCAATTATATCCGGATACGATCCACTGTCTGATATCCTTAAGCTTTCTTGCCGGATCATTAACATATTCATTTCTAAGGTATAGGAGAAAAACAAATATCCTATAATCCTCTGGATTCATTCTAAATATCTTTTCGATTTCGTCTGTCAGTTTTCCCTGATACTGTTCATCAGAATCGATAATAATGCATAGATATAAAAGATATGCCCATTCAAAAGAATTGTGATTGATGATATCTTCCTTCAGGTCTCTTATCAACCATAGGGCTTTCTGCCTTTCCTTAGACAATATCCTCGAATGACACAAAAGCAATCTGTGAAAAATAGGAAGTCTATATGCCAGATATTCTTCTTCATCAGATTTTTCAGTTTTAAATTCCCCAAATTTAAAATCTAACTTTTCAAAATCAGCCCTGTCATGAATCTTACCCTCATTGTCAAAATATACAGCTGGGTCAAAAGTTTTCTTTTTTGATTCTTCAGCCTTATATAATATTATTAAATTGTCATATAATTTCTTAGAGAAAACATGAAGTTCTAGTTTACCTACTCTGAAGTCAATTAATTCATCATATACTTCTGTTTTAAGATTTGATATTCGAAGGTTAAGCTTTCTTTCCGCATCACTATCATCTGGTAACGTAGCCTTGACTTCTAGCTTTTTTGTAGAACTTCCATCATAGAAACTGATACATCCATAATTCTTTCCAGCATGCATCTTATCTTTTCTTATGAAAAAATCATATCCAAATTCACGTCCGAGAAAATCTCCTTCATTTACCGTAGCCTTAGTGATTTCAATAAAAGGAGCATCGCACTTTATTGTAATAAGGAGTCTTCCCCATGTAGTTCTCTTAATATTAACTGAAGCCTTCTGATCTGCTTCAATTTCTTCAAATGAGATTTCATTTTTATCTAATTCAAAGTCGAGCTTTTCCTTAATACCAGCCTCTTCGAGGAAATTCTCAAGATTTGCGGCAGAATGGACAGCTTCATAGTATCCTTTATACAATAGTCTGAGATCCGGCTCTTGCTTAATCATAAATCCGGCAAATCCCTTGCTGTAGAAAACACTCATTCCCTCTGTAAAGTCAACTTCACAGAGTCTTGAAAAATCTTCAAGTGTCTTGATACTTCCTGCTGATGAATTAACTGGAAGCCCCTCAAAGCAGAAATTAAATGGGACTTTTTTTCTTCCCATATTATATGTTATGTCAAAGAAACCATTCAATGTATCACCATTCTGGAATCCTTCAGATATAGTATGAAAAGGAACGGTTATGTCAGTTCCTTCAAATTCTGGTTTGTCACATATCACATAAGGATTGGAAGAATATACAAATCCTTTAATGACAACCTTATTAAGAGACATGATTCTAAAGGCACCGTCTATATTCTGCCCTTCATATCCGGTTACACTTATAGAGGACGGTGCAATATCACATTTGGGTATTTCATCGTCAAATCTGTCCTCAGATATTCGCCAGATTCTCCTTCTCAAACCATTGCTCCTTCAAAATTTAAGTCATTAAGTAAAGTATCATTTTTTCAAGTCTAAAAAATACTGAGACATGAACTAATCTTAATATTGCATGTAACAGTTGAATTATTACTAATTAATAGCTAAAATACATAATCGTATTATATCCCACAATATCTAGTATATTTTACCATACTTAAAGCTATTTTTTAATATATTTTGGAGGAAATATGTCATTAAACGAAAAACATTTTCACGGAAGTGATATGGAAGAAATCTCACGAGTCTATAATATACCGGAAAACTCCATAATAAATTTTGCATCAAATGTTAATCCATACGGATGTTCTGATAAATTAAAAGAACATTTAATTAGTTGTATTGATGTTATTGAACGATATCCTGATCGGGACTATTCAGCGCTTAGATACAGCATTGCGGAATATTGTAATGCTTCTCCCGAAAATATAATCGTTGGTAACGGATGTTCCGAACTGATCGAATCTTTTATTAAGGTTATTTCTCCAGATTCTGCAACTATTATTTCTCCAACATATTCTGAATACGCTCATGCAGTTGAAATTTCCGGGGGAAAATCAGTTTTTTTTGAGCTAAACAGTGAACATGATTTTGAATTAGATTTAAATGAATTAAAAAAATCATTTTCTAATGATACAAATCTTCTGATAATCTGCAATCCTAACAATCCTACCTCAAAGCTCATCTCTCTATCGGGCATAGAAGATATTGTTAAATATTGTTTTAATAAAAATATTCAAGTCATAATTGATGAGACATATATAGAATTTGTTGCTGACCACACAAAAATGTCTGCTGCTTCACTTACAGATAGATATAATAACCTGTCTGTACTAAGAGGTACTAGCAAATTTTTTTGTTGTCCCGGTCTTAGACTTGGATATGCCATAACCGGAAATGATAATTTAAAAACCAGTCTAAAAAATACTATGAGTCCTTGGGCTGTTAGTTCTATAGCAGAAGCTGCCGGCCAGTTTATTTTTTCTGACAACGATTATATATCAGAAATATCAGATAAAATGAATCTTGAACGAACAAGAATGTTTAATGCCTTCAAAGATTCTAATATTTTTAAAGCATATAAGCCAGAAGCTAATTTTATGCTTTTAAAAATACTTGATAACGACCTATATAGTACTGAAATATTTGAAAATGCCATTAAATCTGGGCTAATGATTCGTGATTGTAGCGATTTTATAGGATTAAGCAATCGATTTATCAGATTTTGTTTTTTGCTTCCTGGTGAGAATGACAGGTTAGTAAAATTATTAAAATCATATAGATAATTCAAAATTAATTAGTATACATCAAGAAGTTTTGATAATATCAAGAAACTGCACACAAGGAGTGTGCAGTTTCTTTTGATTTACATAATATTACTCATTTACATTATCTATTTAGAAATTCGTCGATTCCCTTTGCAGCTGCTTTTCCAGCTCCCATTGCAAGAATAACTGTTGCAGCACCGGTAACAGCATCACCACCAGCATATACAGCTCGCTTTGATGTCTCACCATTTTCTTCTTTGGCGATTATACAGCCTCTTCTATTCACCTCAAGTCCATCAGTTGTTGATGAAATAAGCGGGTTCGGTGATGTTCCAAGGGACATGATCACTGTATCACAATCAATCTCATATTCACTGTCAGGTATTTCAACCGGTCTTCTACGTCCTGACTCATCAGGCTCACCAAGTTCCATTTTTATAACCTTAATACTCTTGACCCAGCCCTTTTCGTCAGCAAATATTTCAATAGGATTTTGAAGAAGATCAAATATTATTCCCTCTTGCTCTGCATGATGAACTTCTTCCTTACGAGCCGGTAGTTCTTCCATGCTTCTTCTATAAACCACATGGACTTCTCCTCCGAGACGAAGCGCTGTTCTGGCAGCATCCATAGCCACGTTGCCGCCGCCTACAACAACGACTTTTTTACCTTTCCAAATAGGTGTATCGTAATCCATAAATGCCTTCATCAGATTATTTCTCGTCAAAAACTCATTGGCTGAAAATACTCCATTGGACTGTTCACCAGGTATTCCCATGAATTTCGGTAATCCTGCTCCTGATCCGATAAATATTGCATCAAACCCCATATCATTCAGGAGTTCATCCACATTTATTGTTTTTCCAACTACCACATCAATTTCAATCTTGACTCCAAGAGCCATTACGTTTTCTACTTCTTTTTTGACGACATCATCTTTGGGTAATCTGAATTCAGGAATACCATATACCAGCACTCCTCCGGCCTCATGAAGAGCTTCAAAAATAGTAACTTCATAACCTTTTTTGGCCAGATCCCCTGCACAGGTTAGACCCGAAGGGCCAGCACCGATAACTGCAACTTTCTTTCCGTTTTTTTCAGAAGGAGCTATCGGCTTGATATCATGATTTCTTGCCCAATCTGCCACAAATCTCTCCAGCTTACCAATCGAAACAGGTTCGCCCTTGATTCCTCTTATGCATACTCCTTCGCACTGAGTCTCCTGAGGGCATACTCTTCCGCAGACTGCAGGCAGTGTAGATGATTCAGATATTATCTGATATGCCTTTTCAAAATTTCTATTTTTTACTTCCTGTATAAATGCCGGAATATTGATAGAAACAGGACATCCTCCTACACATCTTGGATTTTTACAATCAAGACATCTCTCAGCCTCTAAAACTGCCTCTTCCTCTGTGTATCCAAGACAGACTTCTTCAAAATTCTTTGCTCTTTTAGCTGGATCCTGCTCAGCAACCGGAACTCTTTTTAATACGTCCATTATTTGTCACCTCCGCAACTTCCACAGCCACCATGATGTGTATCACCCTCTTGAACAGCTAGTGTCTTTCTGCCTTCTTCAGTCTTGTACTGAGACTGTCTCTTCATTGCAAGGTCAAAATCTACCAAATGTCCATCAAACTCCGGCCCATCTACACATGCAAATCGAACCTCACCACCTACTATGAGTCTGCAGGCACCACACATTCCGGTTCCATCTACCATTATTGGATTCATGGACACAACTGTATGAATCTCTAATTTCTTTGTAAGCAGACATACAAATTTCATCATTATCATAGGTCCGATTGCAACACACCAGTCGAATTTTTGACCTGCATCCACAAGAGCCTGTAACTGATCAGTTCCCATTCCATGAAAACCAAACGAGCCATCATCCGTTGTAATATGAAGGTCTTCGGTTACTTTTTCCATCTTATCTGTGTAGAAAAGAAGCTCTTTGTTTCGAGATCCCATAATAACTGTGGATTCTATACTATGCTCATGCAACCACTTGACCTGGGGATATATAGGTGCAGTTCCAACGCCTCCGGCTATAAAAACAATTTTTTTCTTCTTTATCTCATCAAGATTTTTTTCTCTGCAAAGTTCTGAAGGCTGACCCAGTGGACCAACAAAATCTCTAAACGAGTCTCCTTCACCAAGCTCTGTCATTCGAAGAGTTGATGCTCCAACCGTCTGAAATACTATTGTTACAGTTCCGTTTTGCCTATCATAATCACAGATAGTAAGAGGAATTCGTTCACCCTCTTCATCCATTTTCACAATAATAAACTGTCCCGGAAGACAGGATTTTGCAATCAAAGGGGCTTCAACAACATATTCGTAGATCTTTTCCGCTAAAAGCTTCTTTTTTAAAATCTTGTACATAGTTTTTCCTTCCATAACTTAATCATAACAGTTTCATCGTATCATCAACCGAGATATGTTTTGTACGGTTTTATATTGGTATATTTCTAAATAGCTAATTAAAATAAACCAGCTCATCCTCAGGTTTATCTGCTTCTTCTATGGAAACAGGATATAAAACAGGGCCTTTGCCCTTATATTCTCTTGAAAATTCGTTTTTAACCTTAGCCCTCAAATGTATCCAACTCTTATGACCGATTTTATCCGAATCCTTATACTTACATTTCAACCCTAGAAAAGTAATATCCTCCACACAGCATGTCATAGCAAAACGTCCAGGGACAATTGTTCCCGACTTAAGCTTACCATCTCCGTCCTTTGGATTATATACAAGTGCAAGGAAAGACACAATCTTGCCGTCATATTTCTTGGGATTATCCATTACATCCGTAAACCAAATTGCATAATCTGAATCACTGATCTCGATTTCATCCTTGGAAATATCAAAGGGAAGTTCATCAGGTCTGTCATCAATTGTTCCGTCTTCTCTCTCATAAGCGATCTGAGCAGGTCTATTAAATGCCTTGATTCCTGTTCTAAACTTAGCTCTAGGAGTATCATCGGTACATCTGTTAAAGATAACGACCTCTGCTTTTTTCAGCTGATTGACCATCATCTGTCTCATGTTAAGAAGATACATGTCAAAAGTAGTCGCATCCACAGTAGCAAGAGATTGAACAATCATCCAATCCTTAGGAAGAAAACCTTCCTCATAAACCTTCTCAGGATCCCATGTTCCATTATATTCAATAAAAACAGAATCAGGCAGATATTCCTTATCCAGTTTTTCTAGACTATCCAGATTAAAAGTATCTTCGCCAAGGTTTACGACCTTAGCATGTATCTTGTCCATCTCAGCTAAATCATATTCTTCATCTCCATCTTCAAGAGAAATAATTAGAATACTATCTAGATCCTCTGCGAATCCATTTTGGATCAATGTCTGTTGAATAAGAGATGTTTTACCACTGTCCATGAATCCTGTAAAAAAATATACGGGGACTTCTGCCATTTGCTATTCCTCCAAATTACTGTCTTTCATCGATTATCTGTAAAAATAAATCTAGTAGCTAATACTTTATAGTCCAAAAAGTTCAAAAAGTTCATGTTCCTTAAGATCAGTTCCAATTACTACAATTCTTCCTGTTACATCCGGTGATCCTTCTCTTATCTCATATTCTCCTGCTACGAAGTCAAAATAAGCCCACTTTCCATCGGTTGTAGGGAGCATTCCCTTAGATCTAAGGATATTTCCATATTCATCAGTCTCAGAAAGAGTTTTAAGCGCTGATTCAATCCTTGCTTTTTCAAAAATATGAGCTGTCTCTTTTCCGATACTGTCAAAAATATCATCAGCATGATGATGACCGTGATGATGATGTTCATGTTCTTCTTC
>ERZ795062.118-NODE-118-length-71477-cov-7.071589_pt1 | contig 71477 bp, 61 predicted proteins | sample MGYA00375146_ERZ795062 | MGnify/ENA primary metagenome ERZ795062 (study PRJEB30191, sample SAMN05720281) | activated sludge metagenome | isolation source: Anaerobic digester | place: USA | collected 2015-07-16 ...
AACTAACGGACGCCTCCCTGAGCAAAATAATATATTATCCGGCAAACATTTCCTGTTATGTGAGGATCATCCTCTTAATCAGGAAATCGCCAAGGCCCTATTAGAAGAAAAGGGCATGATCGTATCTATTGCTGAAAACGGCCAGGAAGGCGTAAATGCCTACCTGACCGCACCAATATATTTTTATAATATAGTTTTGATGGACATCCGTATGCCCATAATGGATGGATTTGCCGCAGTTCGTGCTATTCGTTCTCTTGATCGTCCAGATGTCAAGGACATTCCGATCATCGCAATGACTGCTGATGCCTTCGAAGAAGATATCAAAAAATGTGCAGAATCCGGAATGAACGGTTATATGGCAAAACCTATTGAACCAGCAAAACTATATAGCACCATCGAACAGGCACTGATGCAACAAACTTGTCACTAGAACATAACGTCCTTAAATATAATAATGTTATTAATTACTGCTATCCTCTGAAGTCAATGGTCTGTCCAACCATTTTCTCCTCAGGTGTCTTGGCAAAGTCCGCCATCCAGCGCTGTTGCAGTTCATTGATAGCTTCCATCAGACTATCTACAGTACTGGCCTTTACTGTCGTAGTTTCAGTATAAGATGCCTTGTCAGCTTCATTGGACTTCGACTTACTGTCTATCTTTTTCTCTGCTTTTTTAGCTGTAGTTTTATCTGTTTCTTTCTGCTCTTTATTATTTGAACTGATTTTCTCATTGGTTTTTTCCATTACAGCGAAAAATGATGTAGTTCCATCAGAATTGATCTGGATCCCAAGATTCTTTAGATTTCCAGTTCCATCCTTGGTATTTTTGATCAGGTTATCCTTTAAATCACTTAACTGACTCTTGGCATTCTCTAAAATCCCTTCATATTTCTTCCTAAAGTCCTGATCGTTTGCCATCTTCTCAATAGTAGCTTCGTCAACAACTACAACCGTATCCTTATCACTGGCATACGATGCTGTAGAATCCATAGCACTTTTTGCCATGTCACTGCTAGTAAGGATAAAATCCATATCACCATACTTTTTCTTAAGCTCTTCGTAATATTTCTGAGCTTTTTCAGAAAGTTGGGGATTGCCTATGGTCCTTCCATATTTGCTATCTGGCTTTTTGACTTCCGATTTTTGAGATGTGTTACTGACTTGGCTGGTGTAACCGATTAAATTAGATACGTTTGTTAAGCTCATGATTTTCCTCCTTGAAATAAGAATCAGGATCATTCCCGATTCAAAACAGAATCATATATCCTTTATGATTCACAATAAATATGTACATAAATACATACCTAGTCATTTTCTATTTCGGAACAAATACGATATTACTTAATAATTTTTTAAAAATATAAATAAATATTGTTAAGTATCTGCCAATTATTGCTATTATATAGGAAACACGTATATAATGTAATCAGAAGTGTAATTATTTATCCACTGCCATCGAATATCGTTTTTCTCTTATTAGTAAAGTGAGGGCTATACAATGACAAGTGAAGAATTCCGTACATATCTCGAAAAGCTCATAGCTGCTTCCCTTATTATGCAGTACAGTGACCCCATAAGAAAAAATCTATGGATGGATATCAGGGAAGATCTACAGAATGCAGAAAGTAAATTTAACGAAAAAGACAATCAGTAATCCTGATTGTCCTTTTCTTCTTGGCATTAACGTAACCAGTCTGCATTCGGGCTGGTTTTAATATCCTTTGCTTCTATTGATGTTTCTCCTGAAGCCTTCTTTTTAAATTGAAGTTCCTGGTTCTTAATCGAAACTCTTGTTCCATCCGGTATAGAGCCGGTAATAAAAGCATTACTTCCTATTACTGAATGAGTCCCTATAACCGTCTGGCCCCCGAGAATAGATGCTCCTGAGTATATAGTAACGTAATCCTCAATGGTAGGATGACGCTTGACGCCTCTAAGGCTCTGACCGCCTGATGTAGAAAGTGCTCCCAGCGTAACACCCTGATATACTTTTACATGCTCACCAATCTCAGTTGTTGATCCAATTACAATTCCAGTTCCATGATCTATGAAGAAATATTTTCCTATAGATGCTCCTGGATGAATATCTATTCCTGTTTTTCCATGGGCATACTCTGTCATCATTCTCGGAATAAGCGGAACTCCAAGCAAAAATAGCTCATGAGCTACTCTGTTAACAGCAATTGTATATAGTCCCGGATAGCATAATACAATTTCGTCTTTATTAAGAGCCGCCGGATCTCCCTCCAGTGTAGCCTGGAGATCAGTATCGATATACTCCCTTATCTTGGGGATACTCCTGCAAAATTCCATAGTTATATCAGAAGCCTTAAGTTCTATCTGAGGCTGGCACACAAAAGTACCCGGTGCCTCTCCCTCTCTCTGATAATTGAGTACGATCGCAATCTGCTTCTGAAGATGATATATAACATCTTCTATCCATACAGTAAGATTAGAATCGATATTGTATCCCCTGAATACTCTGTCTCGATAATATCCCGGGAAAATAATCCTTAGGAGTTTTTTGATTATCTCATGAACAGTCTCAGGGTCCGGCTGATTGAAAACAGCCGTCTTATCTATATCTCTTCCGTTTTTATAATCAGCTATCAGAAGTTTTTCAACTTCCTGCATCTCCTTCTGTCTCTCTTTATCCTGATCCACCAAAAAATTATTTCCGCGGAATCCAGGTCTCGAGTCAATTTCCATGGCACTTTTATCTAGGTCTGTCATATCAAGTCCACCTCGTTCTCTTTTTTCTCTTGTATATATTATCTTGCCTTCCGTCTTATCAGATAGAACCATCTAACTGATCATCCGATCTAGTTATTATCTACTGCTGTGCTGCTGCGTCCTTTTTCTTTTGCGCTGTAGCGGATCTTGCAGCGGCCTTACTTGCAATAGGTGAATCCGGAAGGATCTCTGATACCTTGTTATAATATGTTATAGCATCATCATATTGTTCCAGCTTGTCAAATGACTCAGCCAGTCTAAACATAGCTTCACCATTCTGAAAATCCTGCTGAAGAGCTACAACTGCTTGAAACTGAGTAACTGCTCCCTGATAATCTCTCTTGTTAAATGCATCTTTGCCAGCTGCAAAAGAGCTGTTTAATGTATCTGCATTAATAGCAGCATTAAGGTTATCATACATAGCCTTGGCATTTTCCGATAGAAGATCCGGGTTTACAGATCCAAGTAATGTCTTGGCTGTGGGAAAGTCCCCACCGGCAACAGCCGTATTGGCCTGCAGAAGTTGCTCATAAGAAGTAACTGTATTACTCTTGGCATTATACTTATCCAGCTCAGCCTTTAGTGAATCGACCTGCTTTTGAAGTTCGGAAGCACTATTTTTTGAGGTCGTAGCGCTCTCATTAGCATTTACAATGGAATTGGTAGCTTCACTACTGGCTTTTTGTTTGATTCCCGGAATGATTAGGAAATAACAGAACAGTACTCCAAGTACGATTCCTACCACAATATTGATAATTGCAGTTCTAGATCCATCTGTAAAATCTCTAAATGCACCTCTTGTCATTATCACATTGTCATTACCATCGTTAAAATTAACAAGATCCGATGGCTTTGCTTTTTTATTTTTTTTATCTTTTTCTGAAGCCTTGATCTCTTTTTTATATTTTAGGATTGCTGTATCATTCAGATCAATTGCCTGTGCAAGCTTGATCAGTTTTCTGGCCTCGTTATAATTTTTTTCTTTTATATATATAGAGTCAGCAAGCAAAAAGCATCCATGTCGCAACTGCCTTGACCTGTCATTCTCTTTAACTGAAGCTTGGCCAGATCCATATTGCCTGTTTTGCACTGTTCAAGAGCCCTATTATACTTTTCAGCTGCCTGATTAGCCTTGTCTACTTCACCCGGTTTTTGAGCATCCTTGAGATAAAAATCTGCCCTGTTGTCCTCAGGCTGTAGGTTTTTACTGATTACCCATTCACTGATGGCCTCGACATTATTTCCCCTTGCATAAAAAACAAGCCCGAGCAGATTCCGGGCTTCTGTATTGTATTTATTTATTCTGAGACTTTCCCTCAAAGATTGGATAGCACCTGTCAGATCCCGCACACGAGTCTTTTCCAATCCTGTATTATAATGAAAATCCGATTCATAAACCAATTTTCTATATTCTGTCTGATCTCTGTTGCACGACGGGCATACACTAGATCCTTCAGTAATTTCCTGTCCACAGTAATAGCATTTATTTATCATTATCATATCTCCGCTGACATCAGCGTCTGTTTCTCTTTTGACTTGTATTTGAATCCGACGTTTTCAACAGATCTACAAGATCTGTCAGTTCCCTGCTCTTTATGTGATTCTCTGTTTCTGATAACAAGGGTTTCTCCTTGTAATTTTCCAGTTCTTTTTCAAAATCAATCATTTAATCCCTCCTGTGAAAGCACATCCGTTATTATTCCTTCCATGCCTTCAATATATCTCACTCTTTCCTGAAGTTCTGTAGTCGTCAACTGCTGCTGACCTATTCCAATGATCACCCCCGGAAATATCTTACGTTTTATCTTGATAGTTGCATGGCTACCTCTTCTAAGCATATTCTCCATATCAGTAAGTCGTACTTTTTCGTCAGTACATGTAGCTTCTTCCTGAATCTTAGCTCTCAATAGCTGAATCCTCCTAGGATCCAACTTGGCCTTTTCATTGTTGCTCTTTGCTATTATCTCGTCAAATTTATTTAGGCCTTCTGTTATGGACTTCAGATGCTTTTCCAGTACCTCGACCTTCTTCTTCTGGACCTCAAGAGCCTGTAACCTATCAGCAGATACACCGACATACATCTCTGTCTTGATGCCAATCTGATTGCCTACATTAAAGCAAGTAATTCCCTCTACTGCCGACATAGCTCCACCGATTACGCTGGATCTCTTGCCATTAAGTTTGATAAATCCATTACAATTAACATTACTCTTAAAAAAAACGTCGGCATGGATGTCTCCACCGGCATAAACCGTGGCATACTCTATATATTCAGCCGTTATATTGCCACCGGCTCTTATCTCTGATTTCTCTCCGCCTTTGACACCTTTTAGCAGGAAAATATCTCCAAAAGCAGACATTATACAGTTCTCTACCAGACCTTCTACGGTGATATTACCCTTTGCTTGAATCGTAACACCATTTATTACTCCGCCATGAATGATCACATCACCAGCGAAATCGATGTCACCGACCTCTATACCTACAGTCCCTTTAACTTCGTAAACAGGAGATATCGTAATACGATCCCCTTGTTTCTCTATCTTACCTGATATGTCTGCAGTATATATACGACCATCCTCTGATCTGGAAAATCCTTTTCCTGCCAGTGGCGGTAGATCTCTTACTCTTTTTGCCTGTATCTTTCTGCCAAGGACAGAGGTACCATCAGTACCTGGAATAGCAGGATGGTAGATTGCAATCGTGTCCCCCTCGGCTATTGTCTCAATAGACTTGATACTCATGTAATCAACAGACCCATCCGGAAGTTCCTTCGGTTTTCTATTGAAAACATTGCTAAAAAGAAATTCATACTCGCCTGAGACACCTTCTTTGGTTTCCACTCCCTCAGCTACGAGGTACTCACGTCCAAATATCGGGTCGATTATGAGGTTGGAGATCTCATCTTGTTTCACTCCGAATATAACGCTTTTATCCTTAAGAGCCGCAATAATATCAGCCACCGTATATTGAGCAGGTGTAGCACCCGGCAACAATCTCGGTAACATCACATATGCTTTCATTCTGTCTTCAGTTATCCTGACCTTGGCAGGTGCCTTTTCAGGTACCTTGTTAATTCCAGGTGCGCTGTCACTCATAGTCAATGTATCTCTCCTAGATATATAATTACCACCATGGTTTAAGCGAAATGCGAAATTTTTCGCACATTTTCGTTATTTTAATGACATCAAATGTGCAATATCACTGGCTATAATTATACGTTCTTTTTGCCTTTTTGTCACTGTATTTCAGATTTTCAATTGAAAAACAAACTTTTCTAAACTATTTAGGCCAGAGATTACTGATTACATTTCTGCAATACGCTTTTTAACGTCTAAAAGCATATTTTCATAATCTACAAGTTTAGCTTTTTCTTCCTCTATTTTTTCAGCTGGAGCCTTGTCCAAGAACTTCTGATTGCTAAGCATACCATTAGATCTCTTCACTTCTCCCTCTAAATGTTTCTGCTCCTTTTGGAGTCTCTCCAATTCTTTTCCCATATCTACAAGTTCATCCAATGGCATATATGCTGTTGCATCGGGGATAACTGCAGATACAGCCTTTTCCGGAACACTTCCGTTATCTGACTGAACAGACACTTCCGATGCCCCTGCCAAATTAGAATAAATCCCTGCCAGATCTGAATAGATATCTCTTACAGAAGCATCTTCACTTACTACTATAAGTTTGGCCTTCTTGGATGGCGGAACGTTCATTTCTGTCCTGACATTTCTAATTTCGCGAACCAGATCCATTACCCTGATCATGCCCTTTTCAGCATCCTGATCATCAATAGATTCATCATATACAGGCCAATCAGTGATCATTATACTTTCCTCTTCCGGATGAAGAGTGCAGTATATCTCCTCTGTTATAAACGGCATATATGGATGAATCAGTTTAAGTGCCTGTGACAGGACCTTCTTAAGAGTCCAAAGGGCTGCATTCTTTGAATTTCTACCCTCCTCTGACTTGTCATACATTCTAGGTTTTACTAATTCAATATACCAATCACAGAACTCATCCCATACAAAGTCCTGGACCTTAGATACAGCGATTCCCAGCTCATACTTATCCAGATTCTCAGTAACATCCTTTGTCACATGATTTATCCTGGAAAGTATCCATCTGTCAGTAGTTGTAAGCTCGGAATCAAGAGGTTTCTCTTCGTTATAATCTTCCAGATTCATCATTATAAATCTCGAAGCATTCCATACCTTATTGGCAAAATTCCTGCTAGCCTCGACTCTGTCTAAATAGAAACGCATATCATTACCGGGTGCATTGCCTGTAATAAGCGTGAGTCTAAGAGCATCAGCACCATATTTATCAATAACTTCAAGCGGATCTATACCATTTCCAAGAGACTTTGACATCTTACGTCCCTGATCATCTCTTACCAATCCATGGAAAAGTACTGTATGGAATGGAGCCTTACCCATCTGCTCGTAACCTGAAAATACCATTCTGATTACCCAGAAGAAAATAATGTCATAACCTGTTATAAGTACATCATTTGGATAGAAATAGTCCAGATCAGCTGTTTTCTCTGGCCATCCAAGTGTAGAGAAGGGCCACAGTGCTGATGAGAACCACGTATCCAATGTATCCGGATCCTGGACCATATTCTTGGAACCACATTTAGGACATGTGTGTACCTCATCCTTGGATACAACCATCTCACCACAATCTTCACAATAATATGCCGGGATCCTATGTCCCCACCAGAGCTGACGGCTGATACACCAGTCTCTGATATTATCTGTCCAATTGAAATAATTCTTTTCCATTCTCTTTGGAATAAGCTCTATTTCACCATTTTTAACACCATCTACAGCCGGTTTGATAAGCTCATCCATCTTGACAAACCACTGTTTTTTAATCAAAGGCTCTACCGTAGTACCACATCTGTCATGAGTACCGACATTGTGGGTATGAGGCTCTATTTTAACCAAGAGTCCTGCTGCAGAGAGATCCTCTACTAGCTGTTTCCTACACTCATAACGATCCATTCCGGCATATTTTCCGGCCTTCTCGTTCATAACTGCACTGTCATCAATAACCGTGATCTCTTCCAGATTATGTCGCTGTCCAACCTGAAAATCGTTGGGATCATGAGCAGGAGTGATCTTGACACATCCGGTTCCAAAATCTTTATCAACATATGGATCTGAAATAACCGGAATCGTTCTGTCAGTCATAGGCAGTATCAACTGTTTTCCTACCAGATCCTTGTATCTGTCATCTTCAGGATTAACCGCAACAGCAGTATCACCGAACATGGTCTCAGGTCTGGTGGTAGCTATCTCTACGAATCGTCCATCCTCCCCTACAACCGGATAATTGATGTGCCAGAAAAATCCGTCCTGCTCCTCATGCTCAACCTCTGCATCAGAAATAGATGTATGACAAACAGGGCACCAGTTAACGATTCTAGAGCCCTTATATATAAGTCCTTTTTCATATAATTTAATAAATACTTCTTTTACAGCTTCAGAGCAGCCATCGTCCATAGTGAATCTTTCTCGCTGCCAATCAGCAGATGATCCCATTTTCTTTAGCTGATTTACGATACGTCCGCCGTATTCTTTTCTCCACTCCCAACACTTCTCCAAGAATCCATCACGACCCAGGTCATTCTTATCTATTCCCTGTTCCTTAAGTGCCTTTATTACCTTAACCTCTGTGGCAATAGAAGCGTGGTCTGTTCCAGGCTGCCATAGTGCATTATATCCCTGCATTCTCTTATAACGAGTGAGAATGTCCTGCATGGTATTATCAAGAGCATGTCCCATGTGCAACTGTCCTGTGATATTAGGTGGAGGCATCATGATTGTAAATGGTTTCTTGGTCTTATCCACTTCTGCGTGAAAGTATCCGTTATCCTCCCATTTTTTATATAATCTGTCCTCAATATTTTTCGGATCGTATGTCTTTTCAAGTTCTTTCATCAGAAAAATGTCCTCCTAATTTTATTTAACAGCATATCTATTAATACGGATATGCTTGATACTGGTATTTTATAAAGTGCTTTAGCCTTACTCTATAGGTTATTTAATAGTAAGTTTAATCCGAGAAATTATATCACAGTGGATTCATCAGCACAATAAAGCCTTCTGGGTTAATATTTTATTAAACTTATTAATCAAAAAATCATCCTAAAATTTATTTTCATCTTAATTTGCTGTAAAAAACTACTGCATACATTTTTATCAGCTCGTTTCGAAATTCCAATAAATTTTAGGATGATATTATTTAATCGATTAGATGTAATTAAAGATAATCTAGCCTTAAATATTCTTGTTACGATCAGTAATGCCAATGATAAAAATCATTACTCCAACTATCGCTATTGTTGGTGTTACTCCATAAAGCGCAATCTCTGTAAAACCTTTATCAAACAAGAAATTATAGTAGCTATTAGGTATATACGGACATACCAATATCAATATTATTCCAACAATAACTTCAATTCGCCATTTCTTCATACGCTTTCTCCCTCTTTATATTTATTATTTTGGATTTCACCTTTGAAACAAAACCTCTTTTGTATCGAAAAAATATCCGTAATTCCCCAATAATTACCATACTCAGATGTATTGCAAAAAAAGCAAATCTGCGGTTTATAGCTTGCGCTAACATTCAAAGATACCCTCAGTTCCCTATATGTTCCAGTATTACTTACAGAATCAATATCATGAACATTCTTTTTTAAGACTTTCTTCATTTTGTCTTCAGAAATATTATTTATTTCAGCACATCTATCAACAACCTCTGAATAATTCATTGGTTCACTTACGGTAACATCATCATCCTTTAATTCAATCACTTCATTCATAGAATAATCTTTTTTTATATTTTTTAAATCTTTTGCACAAGCATCACAAGGTGTAAATGAGCAAAGTGTTAATACTATTATCATTTCAATACTAAGAAACTTCCTCATTTTTCTCCCTCAATTTCAGTAAAATACTGCAATTACATTCAATCTAATCTTTTCAGTAATTTTTTTAGTCCTATCAATTAACAGTATTATATGTTTATTGTGAACAAAAAAACAATATTGTCGAGCAATAGCGACTCAATTATTGATAATAGCAACAATTTAAATTTATCATTTTTTATTGCTTGTCAATATCGGTTATATCCATAGCTTCACTTGTTTTTTCAAAAGGTATTGGATTCGAATCTTAAATAAACCAGATCACATCATCATAGTAGATAAGTGTCATTAATGGCTGTTAGTATAAATAGTAGCTCAACTATTCACAATGACAATATTTTTCGCACAATCTGTTTAAAAAAGCGAGTGGGATAATCCACTCGCTTTTCTCATTACAGAAATAAATCTTCTATATTCTTTTAATAATCTCGCTAAGCAGTTTATCTGCCACATCGCTTTTAGTCATTATTGGTAGTTCCGTTGTGCTTGATCTGTCTATTAGAGTCACTACATTGGTATCTGTTCCGAATCCTGCACCGTCATCCTTGACATTATTTGCAACTATCATATCTATGTTTTTTCGCTCTAGTTTGCCTCTTGCATTTTCAACCATGTTCTCAGTTTCCATCGAGAACCCGCATATAAACTGATTATTTAAACCACTGTTCTTTTTTTCCTGACCGAGCTTGGATAGGATGTCCGTAGTCCGTTCAAGGTCTATTGTAAGATCATCATCTTTCTTCTTGATCTTGTTATCGGAAATAGTTTTAGGCCTATAATCAGCAACGGCTGCTGCCTTAATTATAATATCCTGATCCTTAGCTAGATTAAACACAGCGTCTGCCATGTCACTTGAGGATACTACCTCTATTCTCTCTACTCTTAAGGGTGTGGTCAGAGCTACCGGCCCTGATATCAGTGTAACTTTCGCTCCACGATACGCTGCCGCCCTGGCAATTGCATATCCCATTTTTCCAGTAGAAAAATTGCTTAAATATCTGACAGGATCCATAACCTCTCTGGTAGGTCCTGCTGTAACCATTACTTTTTTACCGATCAGATCCTTTTCTGTAAGAGCGTATATAATATGCTCCAACAGGATTTCAGGTTCCGGCATTTTACCAGCACCGGTATCTCCACACGCCAGATATCCTGTGGCTGGTGTTATCACAGACATTCCATAGTGTTCCAGAGTCTTCATATTATCCTGATTAATAGGATTCTCATACATCCTGGTATTCATAGCCGGAGCGAATATCTTCGGGCATGTGCATGCCATAAGTGTAGTTGTGAGCATGTCATCGGCTATTCCATGAGCAGCCTTAGCAATTACATCACAAGAAGCCGGTGCCACAATGAAAACATCAGCCTTTTTAGCCAATGACACATGTTCCACGCTGTACTGGAAGTTTCTGTCAAATGTGTCTACCAGACACTTATTACCTGTAAGTGTCTCAAATGTAATCGGATTAATAAAATTTGTAGCATTTTCTGTCATGATCACCGTAATGTCAGCGCCACGCTTTTTCAGTGCACTAGCAAGACCTGCAATTTTATAAGCTGCTATGCTTCCAGTCACACCTAAAATTATGTTTTTACCCTTAAGATCCATATGTGTATCTCCTTTCACACATTTCTGTAGTAGACCTCTCCGAGGCCCTTCAGGGTAAGCTCGCTGTCGTATACGATTTTATGTCTGCATTGTGAAACTATGCATCCTGCCAATCCTCCGGTTGCAACAACCGGCATCTCTGTTCCGATCTCCTCAAATATCCGATCCAGCATCCCATCTAAAAGTGATGCCTGTCCATATATGATTCCACTCTTCATACAATCAATAGTATTGGTTCCGATAAGTTTCTTCGGTGGATCTAGAGATATCCTTGGTAACTGTGCAGTCCGTCCTGCTAGTCCATCTAGTGAGACCCGGACTCCGGGTATTATCATTCCTCCGATGTATTCCTTATCCTTGTTGACAACACTTATCGTTGTAGCCGTTCCCATATCAATTATGACAAATGGAGCACCGTATTCTTTCATTCCTGCAACTGCATCGACAATTAGATCAGCTCCTACAGAGGCAGGATTGTCCATTGCTATCTTGAGTCCATTTTTGACCCCGGGTCCTACGACAATAGGTTCACATCCGAACTCTTTTCTAATCGAAGCTGTCAGTATATTATTAAGAGGTGGAACAACTGATGCAATCACTGCACCGGTAACATCTGTCTTATGGACTCCGTGAAGATGTAGAAGTGCCTGAAACTGAACCACATATTCCAATTCAGTTTTGGAAACATCCGTCGATACCCTTTCAGAAAAGAGTACTTTATCTCTGTCTAAACATCCAATTACGATATTAGTATTGCCCACATCTATTGCTATTATCATACGATCCTCCTAATCCTGTTATAATCTTCCGTAGGCTACCCCTCGAAAGATCTGCAAGATCAATCTGCCATCTCTTCTAAGCTGTTATTTTATAACGCAGCTCCACTTTTATGTGTTGCTGTAATTTCTCTGTTCTCATCACAAAAAAGAGTCTTGACCCTCATCAGAACCAGGCCAAGTGCTGTGACTATTATTGCTGCAACAACGGATTCAACTACTCCGTTGAATGTAACTACTCCCATTATAACACTAAGGACCTTATCAACTGCCACATTTGTAGCTGCTGCATATGATCCCTTGTAGAAAAAATATATACCTCCCATTACCAGAAAAGTATTGGTAAATGCACCTGTGAGCCCCGCATATACAAATCCAAGTGAAGCAGCACTCCTTTTAATAGTTACCATATATAAAATCCCACATACTAATGCTCCGAGTACAACACCTATGATCGTAGCGACCATTGGAGAAATCGTTGTAATGGTTCTTGCCGAAAATGCTCTTCCAAATAAAAACATTACAAGTCCTGCTAATATGCAGGCTATGATCCGTCCTATTTTGTTATCTCCTGACGCAAGCTTTCTCACTCCTACAAATACAAAGTAAGGAATAACTCCTACCAGTATTCTCGGTACAAAGCATATTATCGCACTCTTAACAGCTCCTGCTGCTCCAAACTGTGATGCTGCCAGAACCGGTGAAAAAACAAATGCCGATAATGTAGCCGGCGTGATAGTGTTTTTCAGAAAGCTTGTGAGTCCAAATACAAATCCTAGGAATCCGCCCTTTTTAGGCCCTAAAAATAGTGCTCCAAGTATAACCGGGATATGGATAATTGTGGCATTTATTATTCCAAGCGGAATAAAGCCTAACGGGGTATAGGCCATTATGACTATAATGGCAGTGAATAGTGCTGTTAATACAAGTGAATATGTTCTCTCGTTCTTCATCTGATTTTCCTCCTGTTATTATTCCCATATGGGATACAATACAGTTACCAAGGAGATTATAGTCAAAAATTTATCAATGGGCAAGTTAAACTACTCAAAAAAATTTCGAGAACAGGGATTCCTATCTTTTGCAAAATTTTTCAAATGCCTTTTTATCAGGTTTGTAATGGATAGCGCTTTCACTGCAACAATCATATGATTCTGTTGTTGATCCGCTGCTACCTGATTTTTTCTTTTTTGTCATTGACTGACACGATGATCTGTTACCGCAAGAGGCACACCCCTCTCCGTTCATTTCTCCCTTTAGGTTTATTATTGTTTTTTTAAGCGCCAATCCAACAATTACTACCAATAGCACTACAACAACTACATTACTTATTATTTGAGACATATTATCCTCCTCTTTAATTAATTCTGTACATATGGTTAACCTGTATATCTAACTACTCTACCTTCATTTAACCGGTATATTTTAATTCTTTACCTATATTTAACATTATTGTTTTTATGTTAGTCGCCACTAACTTATAGACATATTATCACGGCCTCATTTTTCTGTCAATGACTTTAAATTATTTCGCTTTTAATATCTCACAAACATTTATCTAATATTATTTATCAAATACAAATCCGTATATTCACCTACAGTTCAATTAATTGATTTCTTAATCTTTATATTATAAAATAGCACTTAGGAGGAGTTTTTATGAAAATTCAAGAATCCGCTCAGGACTATTTAGAAGCCATTTTGGTTTTATCCAAAGAGAAGGAAATGGTTCGAGCTATAGATATATGTGATTATTTCGGATACGCAAGGGCAACCGTATCTATTTTTTTAAAGCAGCTTCGTGAAAATGGTTATGTCACTATTTCAGAGCACAACCATATATGCCTAACCAATGATGGCAAGGAAATCGCAGAAGATATGTACGATAGGCACACTGTTCTGACCCAGGTCTTTGAATCTCTAGGAGTCGATCAGGACATTGCAGTTTCTGATGCATGCAGAATAGAGCATTATATAAGTGCTACGACTTTTCGTGCCATCAAGGCATATTTTCAAAATGAAAAGGGCGCTGAGGATGTAGATCTCCCTCCGGTTTCACCACATCGTAAGAAAGAAATGCTGAAATAAATCTTATTTAAAATAAGCCATGAAATAATGAACATCATTACTTCATAGCTTATTTTTAATTCTATATCTATGTTCCTATATAATTTTTTATATATCTATTTATGTATTTATTAATATATCTATCTATACATATGTATTAATTACTATATGATTACTTAGACCATTACCGCCTTGATCAGATTGGTAGTTCCTGAAATTCCAAGAGGCATTCCCGCTGTAAGGATGACTACGTCTCCCTCTTCAATCAGCTTCTCTTCTTCTGCTCTCTCTACAGCATGCTCAAAAAGCACTTCTGTATCATTTTCTTTCTTATTCATAAGAATAGGAGTTACTCCCCAGCATAGGCTCATCTGTCTCCAGACCTTTTCCATCATACAACCTGCCAGAATAGGGCTACTAGGTCTATATTTAGAAATCATATGTGCTGTTCTTCCTGATAATGTTACGGATAAAATAGCGCTAGCATTCAGGTCTCCTGCCATTGTACATGCAGAATGAGAAATAGCATCTGTTATCGTAGGATTCTTTGGAATATCTCTATCTTTCAGTCTGGACTGATAGTTAATATCTCGCTCCGTTCTCACTGCGATTCTTGCCATCGTCTTAACCGCTTCTACAGGATACTTACCCATTGCAGTTTCGCCTGACAGCATTATCGCACTCGTTCCATCATATACAGCATTGGCTACATCCGTTGCTTCAGCTCTTGTAGGTCTAGGATTCTGAATCATTGAATCCAGCATCTGAGTCGCTGTGATAACAACCTTACCTGCATTATAAACCTTCTTGATTATCATCTTCTGGATAACAGGAACTTCCTCAAGAGGTATCTCAACTCCCATATCGCCTCTGGCAACCATTACTCCATCAGCTGCATTTATTATGGAATCAATATTCTTGACACCCTGAGTATTTTCGATCTTAGCAATGATCTGAATATCTTCTCCACCATACTGCTTCAGAATAGTTCTAATCTCTTCTATATCCTCAGCTGTTCTTGCAAATGAAGCTGCAATAAAATCGAATCCATGCTGAACGCCGAAGACAAGATCTTTTCTGTCCTTGGGGCTGATATACGGCATAGATAACTCTACATTAGGAACATTAACTCCCTTTTTGTCGCTGATTTTGCCACCATTAAGCACTGTACATTTAATATCTAAATCTGTAATTGAATCAACTACAAGTTCTACCAGACCATCGTCGATCAAAATATGTGTACCCGCTTCAACATCCTCGGCAAGTTCCTTGTAAGAGATTCCAACCTCTTTTTCATTTCCGATGATATCACGTCCTGTAAGTGTAAACTTCTGGCCTTCCTTCAGCATTATCTGCCCTTTTTCAAAGTCCTTGAGTCTGATCTCTGGGCCCTTTGTATCAAGCATTGCTGCGACAGGGGCATTTAGCTTCTCTCTTACTTTGGTGAGAAGTGCCAGTCTCTTTTCCTGTTCGTCATGAAGTCCATGTGAAAAGTTAAATCTTCCCACATTCATTCCACTTTTAATCAATTCCTCAACTATCTCTTCCTTGTCAGTTGAAGGTCCGAGGGTACAAATAATTTTTGTTTTTCTTCTATAGTCTGTCATATGATCCTTTCTCAATTTCCTCCGAATATTTTATTAAAAAACTCGGATGCGGAACCTTGGCTATTGTCATTGCCTTGCTGCTGGCTACCCGATGATCCGTTGGACTGATTACCTTTATTGCTCTCAGTATCCTCCTTCGGTGCCTGGCTAGCATCTGCAAGTGTTACCTCTACTGATGACTTCTTATCATATCCACTATCTCTTGTTGCAATAATAAGCTTGACCTTATCTCCTGATTTATGATTGGAGATAATAGTTTTGAGCTCTTCCATAGATGTTATTTCTTTTCCATCTGCTGAAGTGATAATATCGCCCTTTTTGATCCCAGCCTTTGATGCCGGCTGATTATCAATACTCTTTGTTACATATACGCCCTGTGGCATTCCATATACCATAGAATTTTCAGAGCTTACATCCCATCCGTTGATTCCAAGATATGCTCCACTTGTGGCAGCAGAGTCCTTCGATGATGAATGGTCAACAGCTTCGCCCTTCATAAGGGACTGAATAACTGAAGTAGCTGAACTTATTGGAATTGCATATCCCATTCCCTCAACATCAGTGGATGAATACTTCGCCGAAACGATTCCAATGACCTCGCCATTCATATTTAGAAGTGCTCCGCCAGAATTTCCCGGATTAACTGCAGCATCTGTCTGTATCAATTTATTAGTATACATCTCGCCAGAAGAGCCTTCAATAGAAACTTCACGATTTAATGCACTTATTACTCCTGTGGTAACCGACTGTCCGTAGCCTAATGCATTGCCTATAACTACTGCTGATTCTCCTACTGCCACTGAATCTGAGCTTCCCAAGGTAGCAACTTTTATTGAAGATGCCGTCTTTTTATTTAGGTCAGAAACTTTTACTCTGATAACTGCCAGATCTGTCTGCTCATCAGTTCCTACAAGTTCTGCACTAACAGCAGAATTATCCGAGAATGTGATCGTAAGAGACTTACTGTTTGATACCACATGATTATTGGTTGCGATATATAAATAATCATTGTCCTGGCTGACTATTATTCCTGATCCGGCAGACTGTGCAGGTTTTGAATATGTGCCGAAGAATGTATTGTATTCTTCTACTGACATATTAGTAACCTGAACAATGGCAGGGACTACGTTTTCAACAATATCTGAAACATCTGTAACAGTTGTTGCTGATGATGTAGATGTTGTTGACAATGCTCCTTTGCCTGTGGATATCTGATCAGATTTGATAGATACATTTGCTGCTCTGCCAGTGATTTTGGCCACTATATAATTAGAGCCCTGGAATGTGGTTCCTGCGATTATTCCAAATACTGCCGCAACAATTGCTGCCTTACCTACGGTCTTGCCAAATCCTGCTTTTTTCAATTCTTTTCTTGGCTTTTTCCTTTTTCCTTTATTGTCAGATGAATTAACATCGACTCCATAAGGCATATTGGTGTAGCTATTTGAGCCATTTGCTGATTTATTTGCGTTCTGATCTGCTTTATACGAATATGTCCCGTCTGATGACTTGGTCCCACGCATCGAATTGCCATCGCCTGTCTCTATGCTGGAACTTTCTACGGTCTCATTTTTTTTGTCCTCTGGAGCAATATTGCCTTCCTCATGATTTTCGTTCACATTTCCCTCACGATCACTTTTCATGTTGTTCTCACGATTGGCGTTTATATTTCCCTCGTAGTTTTCATCTTGATCTGAATTACCTTCAAATCCTCTTTCATACAAACTCATGATGCACCTCTTTCTTAACTCTCTTCGTCAAGAATAACTTCTATCGATGTTACTTTTTTAAGTATAAAATCGGATTGTGATGGTTCTGTGAATAAAATGTGGCTTTTTCCTGATAACGTTTTTGCCCCGAAATCAAGCAAATTCAACATCTTATCCTCTATATTTCATCTTTTGTCCTATGTATCACAACACGTAATTTTCAACACCTAAAGGGAGATATTGGTTATAAAACGGATCTCCATCTTCTATTCGGATCTTATTACTGGTTCCATCCGGACCATATATGGACATCAGTATATTATGAGATTGTTCAGAGCTTTCAGGTTTGATATCGTTCACATGTACAACCACTCCCGGATCATATATAACTCTGTATCCTGCCTGTCTAACTCTCAGGCAGTATTCCAGCATTGCATCTCTTTTCAGCATTCCAGGTCGCATTCCGCCTAGTTTCTTATATAGCGCAGCATCCATCATGCAGAATCCCGGGTCGACCATACTTACATCCTGTGGAAGTGATATCCTATATTCATAACCATTCTTAGAGGCCCTTTGGCCTGAGCATGCAGGATATATGATTCCATCACTGTCATATATATATCCGCAATTAACTATATCTCCGCCTTCGACAAATTTCCCGCCTACAACAGCAACATCCCATTGCTTCATATGACCGTACATCCTGGCTAATGCTCTTTCCTGACCTTGTACCCTTACATTTTTGTCCTTTAGGACGATAAAATCCTTCTTTTTGGTAAAATAATCAGAGCCTTTTCTTTTTATTGGATGTATCTTGTAATTCCTGTCATTTGCTAGGCTGCCTGATATATGATTTCGTTCCAGATATTTCTTGATAAGAGACGTCTCTATATCATAGCGTTCCTTATCGTAAGTTCTCTTTTTGTCTATTCCTATATCCCTGATCCTCTTGTGATATAAGAGTCCCTGACAATGTTCTATCAAAAAATTATGTGATGGAAATCTCTGATCAGCGCATTTCCTATAGAATTCAAGCATTCGAAGCTTGTAATCAAACATCTCGCCCACTTCAAGGGCTTCATCAAAGAAACGCAGCCGCCTGAGGAGTTCCATGGATATTGCCATGCTAGATCCTATATAGTCATATTGAATGAGAAGTTCTGGATTAAATGCTCCTAAAAAGTGTGGATGCATCCTAGTACCATCTATGATCTCGTCATAGTCAGTGTATATCAGATCCGGTGCCGTCAGTTTCCATTGTCTGAGTCTCCCCCCAGATGCTGCTCTTGTCAGATCGTCAAAATTCAGATCTCTTTTACCCGGAATAAGAGTGGATATGCATGCCTTTTCCATTCTTATCAGCCAATCTGACGCCACGCAGTCGTACTGTCCTATAATGCACAGATAGTCCCCGCTCATCATTCGAAGTCCCACGTTATAACTCTCGGAATTTCGAAGTTCACGGGTCATTTTTTTATATACTACTCTTCCGTCTCCATCAAATATCTCTGAAATCATGGCAGAAAGAACCGATACAGGATTTGAGTCAAGTACTATAAACTCAAAATTCATATAATCAAGTTCATATATCGATTGGAGCATTTCTCTAAATAGCTCCGGATCGGTTTTTCTGGCATGAGCCAAAATTGAGAAGCGGACTTCATTCATTACAGTTTCTCTCCATTTAATTCAAGAAGTTCTCTTGCAGAATCCAAAGAATCCTTACCATGTAGATTTTTAATCGGTGCAAATTCTCTCTGTCTCTCTACTTCAAATGGAACGCAGTAATCCATCAATCTTATTACGTCAACTGCCAGTGTCTCGAATTTATATCCATTGGGTTCTTCGGGGCTTATCAGCTGATTCTTATCGTCAACATACTGGATTTTCTTCTCAACAATATGGCATGGAAGCTTTTTACTCAGAAGCTCCTCTAGCTTATCGAGTTTAAAGATATAATTAAGTATTACTCCGAATCCGTATAAAAGTGTTCCATTATCATCCGTAGCATTTCTCATCTCATCGGAAAGCTCATAATATTCTATGACGCTAGAGCGTCCGTCTTCTAGACACATTACTCCCATTTTTTCTTCGGGATATGCCTTTCTCACGACCTTTGATCCGGAGTCTGCTCCATTAGCGATAGTTGCACCTATGAAAACAGGATCTGCCATTTTCTGAAGTGGATTATCTACTGAGAATATATTGATCCATTCTGTATTTCTGCTGTGCAGTTCTTCTAGGTATCCTGCCCTTACAAGAGATGAGAACCATCCGCCATTTCCATTAGGGGATGTTGCTAATCTTCCAGGTTCCTCCATCAACAGTTTTCCATTATAATCAACTGCTGCTGCCATTTCCTGAATAAAGAAGAACACATCCTCACTTGGATATCCAAAGAAATCGTTCTCCTGAAAGAATTTTCTCGTCTCCTGATCATTTTTCTCACTAGTCATGATAAAAAGAGGGATACTGGCCCCTTTAGCTTCATTTCGAACCTGAATAAGGTTCTCTACAAGCTTCTGAAATAGATAGTGGGTCTCTGTAATGCCATAGTTTAGTTCCCCTTTTGGCTTATCGAGACCGAGTCTGGTTCCCATTCCTCCTGCCAATAAAACACAGGCAAATCTTCCATCATCTAGCACTTCCATTCCTGATCTTTTGTAATCAACCTTATTTTCTCTAATATTATCTATGTCCACAAACTGGATCGGTTCAACCTTTCCCGTTTTCTGTTTCTCATGACATTTAACAGATTCTATCAGTTCAAAATCAAGTGCCTCTATCTGTCTAAGCAATGATTCTTTTTCAGAATCACTTAGTATCCCATAATTTCTAAGAACATGTTCCTGTCCATGCTCCGCTAATAACGTTCTAGCTTCCTCAAGATCAAGCATTACATCCCCCTCAGGCATTTTCTTACATTTATTTATTATTTTACATACATTTTTTATTTAGAAATAGCTCTGGTTCATGTCTACATTACCGCTTATTCCAGGGACTGAGCCCTTGCTTGTATACTGCCATATATCGTAGTGATTAGCCAATGTACATGAAGTATTATACTGAGCACACCAAATAGATATTCCGGAACCTATCATTGACGCTGTATCAATCTGCTTCGTTAGAGGATTTCTGCTCGAATATAATCCTGCTCTATACCCTGCGCTCTGAACTGTGCTGCAAAATGCCCTTATCTCAGCGTTCAGCTGATCATTTGATTGATGAAGCATTGATCCCTCTACATCCATATATATTGGAAGTGAGACTCCGCCCTGCTCCTGAGCCAGTGCTACAGCCAGTGACGCTTCCTCTACTGCTTCTGACTCTGTTGTTGCTATAGAATAAAAATATATTCCTACCTTTACTCCATTAGCCTTGGCATTTTTCATATTTCTCTCATACTTTCTGTCTACTCCCAAACCACCTTCGGAGCCCCTATATCCTGCTCTGATAATTGCAAATGAAATTGCAGTTTTTGCCTTAGTCCAGTCAATATTACCCTGATGATGAGATACATCTATTCCCATTCCGCTGGTAAGAAGTACCCCATCAGAACCAAAATTATATTTTGCTCCTCTTATTACCTGGGTTCCTGTAACTTTATTTCCATTTGAATCATAATAAAACGTAGAACCATTGATTGTCTGCCAACCATAATATTTATTTTCAGTGGTTTTGGTATAGTAAGTAGTTCCGGGTGTATAATCTCCTGTCGTTACTTCCTTGGTTGCTGTAGCGTCAGAGTATATAGGTGTCTTTTCATCATTTGCCATTACAGGTGTTGATGAACCATTTACTGTGACAGTATATACTACCGGTGGCATACCACTCTGATCAAGCGTAGCTGCATGCACACTGATAGGGTTAAAGAAACTGGTTATCGTAGCCCAAAAACCAATTCTCCCATGTTTCTTAACGCTTGCAGATGGTGTTCCTGTTCCTGCATAACTTATCGTTATCTTCGTTTTGCCGCCTGTTGTATTACCTGGTGTAGCAGCAATATTAACGCTTGTTCCATCAGATGACAGAGTAGCCTTAGCAATAGTTTCATCGTCTGACTTAACTGTTGCAGTATAATTTGGCTTATTAATATTAGAGATTGTTGCTGTAGATGCTGTTGGATCACTTGATGAATATAATGTGACATTAGTTCCACTAACCGAACTCTTTAAGGTCTGTGGAACTCCATTTTTATTGATTACATCATGTTTATCTGTCCTTGAATCAACATACCCAACCGTATCTGTAAGTACTGCTTCAACAGGTGCTGCCTCTGCAGGCTTTGTATCGCCGGCATTAGCTACTACTTTTTGCTTAATATTTTTTACAGGCTTATATTCTATCTTGTCCTTAATATTTACATCATTTAGATAAGACTTGGCATCATAAGAATCCAACGGTACAAAGCATGCCTTGAACTTACCAGGATCATGCTGCTTTATATATATTATTCCATCACTGTTATCATCTGTATATACATCACCCTTAACGCTGTTAAGTGCTGTTGCATACTTAGAAATATCCTGCTGCTTCTGAAGTAACAGCATATCATTGTTTGTTAGAGGTGTTCCATCAGATTTCTGTATCTCTGCTGCCTTGGCTGTTATCCCCAGAATAGAAGACAATTTTGTTTTCTTATCAGATTTTACCTTGGTCAGTCCGATTGTTTCCTGTTGAGTTTTTAGATTAGTTAACTCTCCCTTATGACCGGCTGTAGTTAGTATCTTCTTAAATGCCTCACTGTCATAAGTAGCAGCGCCTGTTCCGTCAGCTGCTGCCGTAGCAATAGCTTTATTGACTGCCGATATGTCATTAACATCAGCGTTTAGTTTATCTGCATTCTGAGGCTGTGCCAGCTTGACTTTGAATCCGATTCCCTTTACTTTTTTGCCCTGAGAATCTGTAATATAGAGTGTAAGGTCCTTCTCTATTGAATCTCCAGCTACTGCGACCGGGCTGTATACGGGTATTCCGGCATCAGTTTTTGTTACGATCTTGGTTTCCTTTGGTTTTTCTTTTTTGACAACAGCAGTTTTCTGCTGTGTTTCTTTGGGCTTCTTGGCTATTGTTGCGGTTTTTTTGCAAAGAGCTACTGCCCCAACGATCAAGGATACCGTAACAACCAATGAAATAGCTGAAACTATCACAATCTTTTTTGTTCCCCAGCGTGATAATGATCCTCTAATTCGAAGAATCGCATACTTTATTCTCAAGTCCATGTTTCTAAACGGATTTCTAAACTTCATACTTTCAAAGCCTTCCTTAATCTAACAATAATCAGCAAGCAATATTGATTCACTGCCTGCCGATTATTTTTTTCTCTTCCGAAAAACAATAAGCTTACTAAAAACATAGTTTAACGCAATTACTATAAACTGACTACACACCTTGACCGGCATGTTTGGTAGACCTATCTGAACTACAAACGTAAACAGCATTGCTTCTTCTATTCCAAGGGTTATCATCCTACCTACGGAAAAGCTCCACAGCTGTAGCAAAAAGGCTTTTATACCTTTTGCATGTGAAATAAATACAAACTTCCTATTAGTATAAAAAGCAAACGCTGTAGCAAATAACCAGGATAATGCATTACCAATAAGTATTGCCCATCCAAAAGCCTCTGTAAAAAGTGCATATGTCCATATCGATATTATGAACGTTCCCAGACCAAATATTCCATACAAGGCCAATTCCCTATAGTGCATATATATCGGATACATCTTTTTATAACCATTTGGATGATTCCGGAAGCACCAGTCGAATACCCGATCAAGAATATCTATCGGTTTCTTCATATGTTTTCCTCATTTGCAGATTAACGGACGAATAAATCGTCCGTTTCTGTTTTTAACATTGCTCCAACCTGTTTCTTAATTACTACCGGATGTATCCTTATCTGTTCCTGATGTTGATTCAAATACCGGATCCTTGTAATCAATAGCGTTCTTTTCATGTAATCCTGTTCTCTTCTCGATAATATTGCTCAATTCCTGAACAGTATTAGATGGTGCGTAATTCTTTTCACCATAGAGATATTCATACATCAGTGTAACATTAGCCTTCAATGTACATGGAACTATCAAAGATCCTGCACTACCCATGGTTCCACTACTCTTCTTGAACGGGAATCCTGTATTCTGACCAAACTTGTATCCAGATACATTGGTAGCCAGTCCGAGGATCTGATTCATCTTGAGACTTGTTGAGATCTCCGGGAAAACTGCATCCATTACTTTATTGAGTCTGGAAGGTCCGCCCTTTTTGATCTTATCTGTAATAAGAGAAATTACTTTTCTCTGTCGCTCTGTCCTGCCGTAATCGTCTCCGGCACCATGTCTTATTCTGCAGTATGCAAGCGCCTGAACTCCATCCAGCGTCTGACTGCCAGGACCTACTCCTGATGTTTTTCTGTCCAGCGTATACATCGTATCAGCCAGTACACCATATTCATTTCCCATCAGTGCATCAGATTCCTGCTTTGTAACATCCACATCTATTCCGCCTATGGCGTCAACAACATCTGCAAGAGCCTTCCAGTTAACTGAGACATAATCCTGAATGTTTAGATCCAAGTTTCTGTTCAGCATCTCCATAGCCTTGGAAGGGCCACCGTGATTATATGCGTAATTACATTTTCTAAAGGTCTGATCACCCGTAGCATCGAGACATGTGTCTCTGTATACAGACATAAGTTTGATTTCTTTTGCCTTATTATCTATTACACATACAATAATTGTATCACTGTTTCCACTGTCATAGTTATTCTGGTCTCGGCTATCTACTCCAAAAAGTGCCAGCGTAGTATATCCGCTTAACATATCTTTGGTCTTGTTATCTAGCTTATTTACGCTTATCTTCCCAACATCTTTAAAATCGATCTTGCCGAATTTTGAGTAGAAATATAGCAAACATCCTAACAGTGCTAGAACAATTATCTCTATAGCGAGAATAATCCTTCTCCTTTTTCTCTTCTTTTTAGCTCTAAGTTTCTTCTGAGCTCTATTGTCCATTCTCTTATCTGAACGATTTGTTTTTATTGAATCGCTATCAACATCTATCCTATTGCCATTTGCGGACATTGATATTCTCCTTTTTCTAAACTTTATTGCTTGCTGCCCGACTCTCAAAAAATAAAAGGGGAGCATCATCTGTGCAAAAAACAGACTGAATTATATCACTCTCTTTCGTAATCTTCAATCGCAGATAATATTACCTGGTCCATATCGTAATATTTATACTGGCCTAATCTGCCTCCGAACAATACATTTTTCTCACCTTTTGCTAGTTTCTTATATGATTCCATAAGCTTTGCATTTTTTTCATCATTAACAGGATAATAGGGTTCATCTCCCTTTTTCCATTCTGAGCTAAATTCTCTGCTGATAACTGTTTTAGGAAGATCATTGCCTTCCTCATCTTTTCCAAACTCGAACCATTTATGCTCTATTATTCTGGTCCATGGTGTTTCTCTGTCTGTATAATTGACCGCTGCATTCCCCTGAAAATTAGGCTTATCAAGCACTTCATGTTCAAATCTAACTGAACGATATTCGAGATTTCCTAGTCTATAGTCAAAATATTCATCGATAGGTCCCGTAAATACTATTTTTTGAGCTATTTTTTCATACTCGGATCTTTCCTTCAAGTAGTCCACATTGAGTCTTACTTCTATTCCATCTAGTAGGTTTTCCACCAATTTGGTATATCCTCCAATAGGAATTCCCTGATACAATGCATTGAAATAATTGTTATCAAATGTCAGTCTAACAGGAAGTCTCTTTATTATAAAAGAAGGAAGGTCTGTGCATGATCTGCCCCACTGTTTCTCCGTGTATCCCTTGATGAGCTTCTCATATATATCACGTCCAACAAGTGAAATGGCCTGTTCTTCCAGGTTCTCCGGCTCACCATTTATCTCTTTTCTCTGCTCTTCGATCTTAAGCTCGGCTTCCTCAGGAGTTACAACTCCCCACATCTTATTAAATGTATACATGTTAAAAGGGAGTGAGTACAACTCTCCCTTGTAATTGGCTACCGGTGAATTGGTAAATCTGTTAAATACAGCGAACTGATTGACATAATCCCATACTTCTCTTGAGTTCGTATGAAAAATATGAGCTCCGTATTTATGAACATTTATCCCTTCTACTTTTTCTGTATATACATTACCGGCTATATTGGGTCGTCTGTCTATGACCAAAACAGTTTTTCCATCTTTTTTTGCCAGATTGGCGAATGTTGCCCCATACAGTCCTGAGCCAATTACTAAATAATCGTACATGTCCTTTTTATATGCCTTTCATTCTGTTAAGCGCAGAAAATACTGCTCGTATTGATGCCTTTGTAATGTTTCCACTGACACCTACACCGTGAGTGGTATTTCCTGTCCTGTTGTCCTTGATCTGAATATATGCTGCCGCTTTGGCATGAGAACCTGAGCTAAGTGAGTGCTCCGTATAATCCTCGATCGCAAAATCCAATTCCGGAACTGTCTGTTTTATAGCGAGCTTAACCGCATCTACAGGTCCATTACCATCAGCCTCTGTCGTTATCTTCTCGCCATTATAGTTAAACTTGAGGATAATATGGGTATTGTCCTCTTCTGTTTCATCGATCTTGACTTCTATAAATTCAAAAGGAGATTTGGTCTCAAGGTATTCATTTCTGAATGCTCTCATGATAGTCTCCGGTTTAACTTCTCCTCCATCCCTTTCGGAAATGTTTTGAATAACATCTGCAAATTCTCTCTGCATACTCTTTGGGAACTTGTACCCATAGACTTGATCCATTACGAATGCAACTCCGCCCTTTCCGGACTGAGAGTTTATACGTACAACTGGTTCATAGGCTCTTCCAATATCTGCGGGATCAATTGGCAAGTATGGGATCTGCCACACTAAAGTACCTCGCTCCTGCATTGCCTGTTTTCCTTTATTTATTGCATCTTGATGTGAGCCAGAGAATGCTGTAAATACCAGCTTGCCTGCGTATGGATGCCTAGGATCCACCTCCATCTTTGTGCATCTCTCGAATACATCAATTATTTCATTGATATCCTCAAGGTTTAACTGTGGATCTATCCCCTGAGAAAACATATTATAAGCGACGTTGATAATATCAATGTTGCCTGTCCTCTCTCCGTTACCGAGGAGCGTACCCTCTACCCTTTCGGCTCCTGCCAAAAGTGCCAGTTCTGTGCACGCTATACCTGTTCCCCTGTCATTATGTGGATGAACGGATATTATCACATTTTTTCTATCGTCAAGATGTCGGCTGACCCATTCGACTTGATCAGCATAGACATTAGGCGTATTCATCTCAACAGTAGCAGGAAGATTGATTATTACCGGAATAGGTTCTCCTGGCTCATTTCCCCAGTTCACCACAGAATCTTTTGGAACCTTTGTTGCATGATCCCATTCTTTTATAACTGCATTACATATTTCAGTAGCATATTCAGGTTCGGTTCCCGTAAAGCTCTCCGGAGAATATTCCAGCTGAATATTACCATCAAAATCATTTAAATGGTTTTTAACCATTCTGGCACCGTCTACTGCAATCTGTGTTATTTCCTTTTTGTCCTTATGAAATACCACATCCCTCTGAAGAACGGATGTGGAATTATATACATGTACTATTACATTTTTTATCCCTTTGATGGACTCAAACGTTCTGTCTAAGAGTTCTTCTCTGCATTGAGTCAACACCTGAACCTTGACGTCATCCGGGATCTTACCCTCGTCAACCAGTTTCCTAAGGAAGTCAAACTCTATCTGTGAAGCTGCAGGGAATCCAATCTCGATTTCCTTGAATCCTAGCCTGATGAGAAGCTCGAACATCTCCATCTTCTCATCCACATTCATAGGTTCAACCAGAGCCTGATTGCCATCCCTTAGATCTACACTTACCCAGACCGGAGCCTTTTCAATTTCCATATCCGGCCATTTTCTATCCGGATAATTAATAACCGGATTCTTCCGATATTTCTGACAGTTCATGATGGCAACCTCTTTCCTTATTATTTTTTCTTTTTTCTTTTTCTTTTTTATTGCTCGCCGAAGCCGTTTTCCACCAGGGCACATACCTCTAAAAGAGCATTGTCCTCGCCTTCACCTTCACAGACGAATTCTATTTCGTCTCCGAAACGTACACATGCTCCCAATATTGATAATATACTTTTGCAGTTTGCTTCCCCGCCATCCTTATAATTAAATAAAACGTGACAAGAATACTTGACTGCACAATCACACAGCACTCCAGCAGGTCTGAGATGAAGCCCCGTCGGGTTTAAGATTTTAACTTTTTTTCTAACCATAATAATTCTATCTTTCTATATGGTGTCATGTAAGGATATCAATTTCCGGTACCCTTATCTCTGATATCTATTTCCGTAGAAGCCGGATCCATGCTTATTCCATCTGCCAGTTTAATCGTAACTGTCACTTGATGAATACCCTTAACTAGTCCTGTAGCATCCACAGAGCCTGTGATCTTATCGGCCTGCAAAGCGTCTATTTCTTCCTGAAAACCCTTGACATTCATGCTGAACTTATCCGATGTAAATTTTCCTTCCAAACTGGATGAGAGGCCACTTACAGTTAGGTTGGCTGTCGGTACAGAAATCGTCTTTGAAGTACTTTTTTCCACATTGATCTTGACCTCTACCTGGCTCTTGGTGCTGTCTAGAAGCTGAACACCTGGCGGAAGGTAACTGGTTATATCAACTGTGGTATCCAAGCTATCCGTAACACTGCCTAGATCTATAACCGAACCTGGTATTGTAATTCCTGTCAGTTTATTTAATACATCTGCCTCACCCTGGACGCTTATCTGACTAGGATTAGTAACTATGCTCTTTAGTTTTAGTCCATCTGCCAGATTCCCTGATGATTCAACTGTAATAGGAACATTTTTGCTAGAGGCAACATCTACAGATATGTCAACCGTGCTTACACTGATAGTAAGCTTCGAAGTATTGACTTCCTTACCTTTTGCATCATAAAATTCCGGAACAACAGCCTCTTTCACATCTGTATTTATCTTGGAAACATCACAGGATGCCTTTACAGATTCTATAGATGACACTACAGTCTCTGGTCCTGTAACTGTTATTACCTTAGGCTCTGCCTTGACCTCGCCTATTACTATTCCCTCTGCAGGCTTTCCCTTGGTCACAGCCTTAACTGTGAATTTTTTAGTCTGTAGGTTTCCAACCGTGATCTTGAGATAAAATGACTTCGATGGCATTGTTACCAAGCTCGTATATTTTGTAGGTTCAATATCAATAGGTATCTGATTATCACTGTTTAGATAATTCATATCAGCTGTCGCTGTGAAATCCGCATTAGTCATTTTTTCAATTATAGATCTCTTACCTGAAACTCTAAATGAAACGGTACTCTCTTCACTTGGCACTTCATAATATTGCCCGTTTTTTGTCAGCACATCTCCATTTAATACCTGAACCTTGGCAGTATAGGTAGTCGACTTGACAGGATCATCTACATTGACAACCAATACCCATAGTATAATAGCAGCAATTACAGCGAGGATCTTCAGAACCATGTTCGAAAATAAAGCAATTTTAATCTTGTCCCACATGATCGGCCTCCTCTTCGTTCTTACTCTCCTTTTCAGGTTTTATATACTGTATATTTTTGAGAGCAGCATCCAATTCTTCCTTGCTTAAATCATGTGTAAGCTTGCCATCCTGAGTTATGGATATCTTGCCAGTCTCTTCCGAAACTACTATTGTCAGCGCATCACTCACTTCACTTATTCCTACGGCTGCGCGATGTCTGGTTCCCAGATCTTTGCTTAGTCCCAGGTTCTCTGTAAGTGGCAGATAACAAGTGGCAGATACAACTCGGTTTCCACGTACGATAACAGCGCCATCATGTAGTGGTGTGTTTTTTTCAAATATATTTATCAATAACTGTCTGGTAAGGATAGCATCCACAGGAATTCCGGTACGTTCGTATTCTTTGAGCATAACATCCTGTTCTATTACTATCAGAGCTCCAGTTTTAACAGCGCCCATGTCAAAAGAAGACTTGACGAGATCGATTCTGGTCTGATCATCAAATCTCTTAATTGACTTTCTGCTCCATGCTGTAGGCAAGATCTTACGTATGATATTTCTACGACCTAATTGCTCCAATGCCTTTCTTAGTTCTGGCTGGAATACTACGATCAGTGCTATCAATCCCGCGTTAAATATCTTCTCACCGAGCCATAGGATTACACTCATCTGGAACAATGCCGCGAGAATGAAAAATCCGGCGATAACCATTATTCCTCTCAAAAGTATCCATGCACGGGTACTTTTTACCCATTTCAGGATTTCATACAGGAAAATCGCAATTATAATCATCTCTATAATATCAGTAGCATGAATGTCTGGAATAGAGATATTAAAATAATCCTGTAATAATGCATTCAGCCAATCTATAGCCCTTGTCACCTTATTCGTTTTCCTTCCTGTGTGGTTTTCTGCCCGTTATGTGTGTAACTGTACGTTTTTCTTCCTGCAATTTTGCCTTGGGTATAGCTGTAACATAGTAATAGTAGTCATCATCCTCAAACTGGACATTTTCCGGTCTGCTATAATCAAGATCAACAAATGCAAATGACATTGCCAATCCAAGAACCACTGTGATCACCATTCCAATCATCAATGACAGAACATTATCATTACTATGAAAGAATAAATTACCGACTATCATCACTGCAAATGAAGCAACACTTCCAAAACCCACTCCAACATCCCACGAATGCTCTGTATTTCTGGTTCTTATAATATAAACAACCAGAAACATAACTATCTGAGCCACCAGGAAGCAATAGAATATCCTGTTCTTAAGCATATGTTCCATTATAAGTGAAACGGCTGTAGTACTGCCATCCGGATCAGATAATGCAGCTCTGTTGTCTACAACCAGCCTAAAGAAATATGCTTCAAAACTACCGAATATTACTGTGGTAACATCCTTCAATGACCCCGTCAGTCCTGCAGCCATTGGTACTGCAAACGGAATACCGAATTTATAAAAAACCGGCAAAATTACCAGATTGTACTTGGTGTCTGCCTGATAATAGGATGATATCAGATATCCTATAAACAAAAGAAGTACTGCTGCAAGCGCTACTTCTCCTGATAATGCAGCCAGATGAACCAATGCTACAAATATCAATATGATCACTGTCGCACTGATCGGCACAAAAGCACCTACCACTGTGAGGATTGCCACATTCAATGCATTGTTCAGAGGGTTCTGATCCGGGAAGCTCTGTATGATAGCAATCTGCCCTATCAGACATAATATCCCATGCCAAACATGACTAAGTGCAATATCATGCTTAGCCACAAATCCTTTTAATTTTTCTCTTACTTCGCCAAATAAACTCATGCCTGATCTTCTTACTCTTCCTGCCTATACATATCTTCGAGCTGGTCGAGCATTACCTTCCATTCTTTTTCTTTTGCCCTGCCTTTTTTATAAGTCCTACTGGCCTTGATCCTTGTTCGTCTTATCATAAAAAACATAAAGATCACATATAATATAAGACCCGCAAAAATTATTGTTGCTATAAGTCTAAACTGGAGATTGCCATTATAATTAAAAAGCATACCAACTACGAAAATAGAATACACGACAAAAAAAGCCAACGTTCCTAATATAAAAGCAGAAAACTTTTTGAGTCCCAAGTAATCACTTCTCCTATATTCCTGCGCGATTTTTAGATTCTGTCCTTCTTTTTTTTCGTACATGGCCATTTTGGTCATATGCTCTAGTCTTTCTTCTCTAATCATAACAACTTTCCATTTTTTAACTAATTATTTAAGGAAACGCATACGGTCATCCTTATCTGCCTTCAGCCTAGGTTCGTCATTTTGCTTCGGTTTTTCAAACGCATTGTCCAAACCTCTTGCCATTTTGTTCTTGCATTCCTGACAGAACCTTCCGGTCAATATGTTCTTGCCACAATTCTCGCACTGTAGCTGAATCGCCGAATCCGGTGTAAGCTGTAGTCTCTCTTCTCTGATCCACTGTCTGATCTGATTAGTGGTTACATCATTAACCTCACATATTTCTTGCATAGTGGCTTTGGGATTATCCCAAATATAATCCTTGACCTTTTTAAAATCTTCTTCCAATCTATCTTTACAGGCATCACATATTGCCTGACCACAGATATAATTAAAAAGTCTTCCACACTTTGAACAATTCCTAACGTCCATAAATGCCCCTTTCTTTTCAGGTCACGCGTCCTATACAAACACAAACTGAATATATTTCACTTACCCCTGCTGATCTAAGCACCTTAGAAGCACTGTCAATCGTGGCTCCTGTGGTATATATGTCGTCAGCTAACAATATTCTATCTAATTTTACACCAGTTTGAATATATTGAAAAGCATTATTAAGATTCCTGCGCCTTGCCTCAGGGCTTAATAACTTCATTGTTTCTGTATTTTTAACTCTGATAAGCCTGTTTTTCACCAACGGAATACCAAACGTTTTTCCTACCGCTTCTGCAAGCCTCTCTGCCTGGTTATACCCCCGACGCCTTAATTTATCAGGATACATGGGAATTGGCATCACTGCATCGATTTTCCCATCAGACAGTATCCTGTTAAAATAATCTCCGAGCTCTCTTTCAATGTCCCCGGCAAAAGCTATTCCATAGTCTCTTCTATTCATATATTTAAACCTGTACATGGCAGTTTTTATATCTCCTTCATATATATAAGCTGCCCTGTTTTCAGTATAATAATGTACAGTCTTATTACAATCATTGCAATATTCCGTATCATTATCACCTACCGGTTTACCACACTTCATACAATATTTTCCCCCAACGAAATGTATCTTTTTTCGGCAAACGCTACAGTATCCAATGGGCTTCTCTTCTTCATATATGATCCCGTCACAAATAGGACATCTAGTAGGAAAAAGTATATTTGCAAAGCCTCTTACCATTTTATCCTTAATTTCTATTTTATTCCAAATAGTCCCTTACCAGCCCTTCCATTTTTGTTATTAACAATTTGATTCTGTTCCTACTAATAATATGCACTATATTTTTCTCATGTTTCTTGACTTTATCTGTCCCAATATTTATTATGATACATGTTTCGCGGAGGAATAATTATTAAATGATAATTAAAAATAGTAAATTTTTTAAAAACAAACGTACCCGAAGGTACACAGTAGCAATTCTTTGTATTACTGTCATCGCAATCGCTGTTATCGTATTTTTAAAGCTAAAAAATAACTCTGACACTGAATACACAAAAGTTTCAGATACAGACAGCAGCAAACATTATGTGATAAGAGCTATAGATTCTGAATCTTCCACTTTTTCTAAGAATCTATTCAAGGGATACACTGATGCTCTTGACGATCTCTTAGGCAGAAAAAATTATACGATAAAGACTACCAAGTCTGCTGACAAGGCCAGTTGTGACTCGGCTGTTATCGATGCACTTAAGGCTTCTCCTAACCTCATAGTTGCCAATGGTTATACTGCTATTTCTGAATGTAGTGTTGGAACATCTACGGTTCCTATAGTCGGAACCGGTGTTATGAATTTTCAAGCATTATTCCATAGTGGCAACACTGATATAACAGCCGCACTTGGAACCAATGTTACCGGAACCAGCACTTTACTTCCAATGGATGATATAGTATCACTGATAATAGAATCTCAGCCTTCCATTAGCACCATAGGGCTCTTATACAGTCCAGAGGACAAGGATGCCATTTATCAGAATGAGCATATTGAATCATATTTTGATCAGGCTGGAATTCCTTGGAAGGAATACGAACTGAATGCTACTGATACTGTCAAAGCATCAAGCCACAATAATTATGAATCATTGACAGCCAGTCAGGGCTCTGGAGATTCCTCTGTTTCTGCCGTTCAGCCCAAAGGACGTAATGTCAACAACAGTTTGGAAGGTCAGGATACTGATCCGGAATCTATTGGTGAATCTGTTTTATTTTCATCTGTTTCCAGTCCAACAAGTGCCAGAGCTCCGAAGATGTCTGCTCTCTTGGTCAAGGATGCAAGTGGAAACGTCGTAGCACCTACTGTTGCCTCAATTGGTGGCGTACCAGTTGTTGCTGATCCGGCTGCTCCATCTATTCAAAATGGTTCCTCGACTCATGACATAGTTAAATATGCAGCCAGTGAGTGTAATGTGCTGTTTATCCCTGGGCGCTCTAATATTTCAGATCAAGCATCCGATATCGTGTCAGCAGCAATGGAGCTAAATATACCTACTGTCTCTGCCGATTCCAAGGCTGCCAAGAGTACCTTGACATCTTTATATACTGACCCTTATTCAATGGGCTATGAGGCCGGCAAGCAGACTTATAGGATTCTCGTAAAGGATGGCAAGCCATCTGATATGGCAATCGAAGAAGCACCTGGTTCCGCAGCGATCAAATTATACAATGCCAAGGTTGCAGATAAGCTGGGTCGTACTTTTCCGAAGTCTTTTCACGAAGTTACGTCTTATCTGTCAGATACAGCTCCGGGAGCCACAACCAAGCGCATCGGCGATTCGACTCCATAAAATCATTTATGATAATGGTATTTGATATATATATTAAATACACTAAAAAGAGTTCCAAATATATGTGTAAAAATAATTGCACAATATATCGGAACTCTTTTTTTATTTATATCTTTTAAATTATATTCTCTGATCAATGTCCGCGATAATAAATGTCAGAACGTATCATCTATTTTTATCTAGTATCATCTGATTCGTCTAATATTATCTTGAGTTATCTAATCTCTCTTGATATCATCAAATATTTTCTTTCTAGAAAGTATCTTATCCTTTAATCCTGAATAACGGATTCTCGTGTCCTCGTTATTGATCATGCTTAAGAACGCTTCTTTTGAGCCAACCAGTACTACACATTTTTTTGCTCTTGTAACAGCGGTGTATAATAGATTTCTATTTAATAACATCCTTGGTCCGCCTATCAGCGGTATGATCACTGCAGGATATTCACTTCCTTGAGATTTATGAATAGTAATGGCATAGGCCAATTCCAATTCATCCAGATCAGAAAATGGATATTCGACTATCTTGTTCTCATCAAACATAACTGATATCGTTCTAATAGTATCATCTATTCCGGTTATTACCCCTGTGTCACCATTAAATACACCCAGACCACGCTCCTTGGGTATTCCATATTTTCCTCGTATCTCCCACTCAGCCTTATAGTCATTTCTAGTCTGCATGACTTTATCACCCACTCGGAAGATTTTCCCATCTGCAAATTCAAACTGGTTCTTATCTCTAAGTGGAGGATTCAGTGCCATCTGCAGATCATCATTTAGCTTCATGGTCCCAAGTGCTCCCTTTTTCATCGGAGACATAACTTGAATATCAGAAATCGATGCATCCACATATTTAGGCAATTTTTCTGCTACCAGCTTCCAAACAGCTGCCATTACATATGCTGCATCTTTTCTTTCCAAAAAAAAGAAATCCTTGCTTCTATTGCTTAACTCTATTTCTTCACCCCTGTTAATTTTGTGAGCGTTCATTACTATATCGCTTTCGGCAGCTTGTCGAAAGATCTTTTCCAATCTCGTTACTGTAAAACAGTCTGAGTTGATGATATCCTTAAGTACATTTCCAGGACCGACAGATGGCAACTGATTAATATCTCCTACCAGTACCAACCTGGTTCCTTCCGGAATCGCTGATAAAAGCGCATAAAAAACAGATATATCCACCATAGACATCTCATCGATTATGATGACATCCGCCTCCAGCGGATTATCGCTATTTCTTTCAAACATTCCGTCATTGATTCTCTCAGCGCCTTCATCGGTATCATCTGATATTCCGTGAACCTCCAACATTCTGTGAATAGTCTTGGCTTCATATCCCGTAGCCTCAGTCATTCTCTTGGCTGCTCGTCCGGTAGGCGCTGCCAAGAGTACCTCTTCGCCTCTTCCTATCAAAAATCTTATCATGCCATTGATCGCAGTTGTTTTACCTGTTCCGGGTCCTCCTGTCAAAATAGAAACTCCCTTTTTGGCAGCACTTTCAATAGCATCGACCTGTCTCTCTTCCAGAGACATATTTTTAAGGCTGTTATCTATATCTATCTTGACATTGAGATCATCTTCACCTGATACTGCCCTGTCTAGTGCCAACAGCATATCTGCGCACTTGTCCTCTAGCCTGTAGTAATAGCTGAGATAGATCCTGTCAGGTTCCATCTCCCTTATTCTCCACTCAGTCTTTAGATTATCTATCAATGTGTCAAAATAGCTTCTTTGGATATCCATCCGAAGAAGTAGGAGAAGCTCACTATATAGCTTATCCTTAGGTAAATATGTATTACCAGATCCCGATGCCAGTGTCAGTACGTACAGTATTCCACTCTTGATCCTGAATTCAGAATCTGCCTTTATTCCTACTCTTTCTGCTATTTCATCAGCCGTCCTGAATCCTATTCCCCTAACCTCATCAGCCATTCTGTAGGGGTTTTCTCTAATGACCTCATATAGGGATTCATGATAGTGCTCATATATTTTTACGGCAATTTTGCCGTTTATTCCATATTTTGCCAAAAAAAGCATCGCATCTCTAAGGTCTTTTTTTCCTGCAGTCTGTTCTGCGATATCTCTTGCCTTTGACTCACTGATGCCCTTGATCTCTGACAGTCTCTCCGGTTCCTCTTCCAATATTCTCTTTGTATCGGCTCCAAATTTTTTTACAATTCTGGTAGCAAGCGCCTGACCGATGCCTTTTATCGCGCCACTTCCCAGATATCTCTCCATAGAAAGCGCGTCCGAAGGTATCGTTGCCTCAAAAAACTCCACCTTGAACTGTTCACCATATGTTGCATGGGTAGTAAAAGAGCCCGTAAGCTTCAGGTTTTCTCCTTTGCTGACTGACGGCAGATTACCGACGCACACTATCTCGTCCTCTTCTGTTATCAGCTCCAGCACAGTGTATCCTGTCTCCGGGCTCCTAAAAATAATTCTCTCTGCTATTCCTTCAATTTGTGTCTGTTCCATCAGTCTCCGCCGACGTTATATTAACGCCGTAATTCCTCTTCATCTGAGCTACCATGTCGTCGGTAAAATTCTTACCATACTTTTCGACCATCTGCTCTGCCATATCCTTGTACATCGAATCCATATACATATCCTTGGTTGAAGAAACATCAGACTTGGAATCGTCATCTCCGCCGAACTTTTTAGTAGTCTCAGACACCTGTTTTATCAGCTGTTCCACAAAATATGACTCAAAGCTCTTGGCAGCCTTTTCCAGATCTGCGTCACTAGAACTTGCGTTTAGCTTATCCGCCTTACTTTTAAGACTTGATATATCATCACTGCTCTTAGCCTGATTAGTGTATGCATTTAAATTGGAAATCGAATTAATATTATCCATATATAATACTCCTTGATTATAACATATATACACTTCTAACTTATGAACATTTTACAATTGAAAAGTTAAAATCCAGTTATAAAAACGCAATCATTAGACCATCTCATTACTTATCGTTTCAAATTATTGGCTTCCTCCAGCATAGTATCTGATGTCGTAATAGCCTTGGAGTTAAGTTCATATGCACGCTGGGCAATGATCATATTAACCATCTCATCGGCAACGTTGACATTAGAGCCTTCCAAATATCCCTGAGATATTTTACTCGTCACGATTCCAGCGGTTGTAGCCTCGTTCTGCGCCGGTCCCGATACCTGATTAGCTGCCAGAAGGTTGCTTCCCTTTTTCTCTAGTCCCACAGCATTAGCAAACTGGAACAGTCCTACCGACTCACCAGTTCTCACATATCTGCCGTCTAATCCTTTATATGCTATTTCTCCACCTGTTCCAAATGATACATCCGAAACTCCGATTTTGGGATCCATTGTAATAGGAGTACCATACTGGCTTAGCACTTCATTACCTACAGAATCTGCAAGTACTCGATCTCCATTCTGGTTTATAGCCCATGTAAAATCACCATTTCTGGTGTAATAGGTACCGCCATCAGCCCCTTTTACTCCGAAAAATCCTGTTCCACTTATATACAGAGCAGTATTACTATCGTTGGCCATTGGAGCACCCTGAGTATAAATAGAGTCTATAGCTCCAACTCTTGTTCCTAGTCCCACCTGGGCTGTTGTAGGTTTTTGCTGACCATTGGCAGTTGTAGTTTTCTCCTGCATTGTCTGATACAGAAGGGTCTTAAACTGAGTCTGCTGAGTCTTGTAGCCTGTTGTATTAACGTTTGACAGGTTATTTGCAATAGTATCTACATTAGTCTGTTGAGCTTTCATACCGGACGCTGCCGTCCAAAGTGATCTCATCATGATGAGGTTACCTCCATCCTTATACTCGTCCTACCGTATTAGCTGCTGCATCAAGAGTAGTATCTGCGGTCTGGATAAACTTCTGTCCTGCCTCATAAGCTCTCTGAATAGTCATCATTTCTACCATTTCGTCTACGACATTGACATTAGACGCTTCTAGCGTTCCCTGTTCAATCGAAGCATTTGTTGCAACTATTTTAGCTCCGTTTTCTGCTCCATATAGATTGTCACCATATTTTGAAATATAGTTATAATCTTCGAAATCCGCCATTCCAACCTGGCTCACCGCCTGGTCATTCTGATAGATCATTCCATTATATCCTACGCTATATTCCCGCATAGGGTCGATCCTGACATAATTGCCTGCATTAGGGTTGGAATTAGACGCTCCATACTGATTCAGCACATAATCCCCATCGGCAGTTCGCATATATCCATTACGATCCACTACAAAATTACCATCCCTTGTGTACTTAATGGTCTGATTACCATCTGCATCGGCATGGGATATAGCGAAAAATCCCTTTCCGGCAATAGCTAGATTAGATGGCTTGTCAGTTACCTGGAAATTACCTTGGTCAAAGTTGGTATATGTCTCCCCTATTTTATCTCCAAGACTCATCTTGCCTATATTCTGGGCATTCATATAATTACCTGTGTCTTTTATCTTAATGGCTAATTTATCATGGAAGGCTCTGTTGACTGTACCTTCCTTTTTATATCCAACCGTATCTGCATTCGCCAGGTTATTTGACAGAACATCCAGTCTGCGCTGTTCCTCCACCATCCCTGTGTAAGCTGTATACAGGCCCTTTACCATATTATTTCCTCATTTTTAACATTTCGATTTGTTCTTTGAGCTTCTGATACAAGCTCTCCATTTATATTATCGGAATATATTAATAATACTTTAGCAAAAAACAAAAAAATTTCCCTGTTTTTTTAACACAGGGAAATCTATAACTTTTTATTCCACCGGAAGGCAGATAATTATTCTATACTTATCACCTTCACTTACCACTTCTGAAAATCCATACATAGATTTCATCATATTTTCTATACTTTGCAATCCGATATGAGTACTCTCTATATGCTCTTTATTATCTCTTACCACATTTTCAAAAGCAATTCCAATATAGGTTTTTGAACCTTCTGCCGAAGTCTTTTTAATTCCTTCAATTATAATATCATGATCCTTATCCGCATATTTCAGCATATTTGAGGAGATATTATCTAAAACCCTTAATATATAATCTGTATTGACTCTTACTTCTCCATCCGGCCACTTGATCTTTAGATTACATTTAAATCCCTGAGACTCCAGTATACCTGCGAACTCTGATATCATATCATAAAATATCATCTTAAAATCACAGGATTCTTCCAGTTCCACCACAGTAGTAGAACTGATAAGCGAATATTCAAACATATTATCTGTCATACGTTTTATCTGCTTTGCCTTATCATCAATTTTAATTAGATAATTATCCAGCTTGCCCTCCGGATATTTATGCATTTTAAGCAGTTCAGAGTACATAAGAAGAGATGTAAGCGGTGTTCTAAGATCATGAGACATCTCTGTTACCAACTTCTTATTAAGCTCAACAGCGTAATTCTCTTGCTCGATCTGTTTCTTAAAGGATTTTCTCATATCCTCTAGGCTCTTGGCCAATTGGGCAACCTCATCATCTCCCTTGATCGTGATGGAATAATCCATATCCCCGCTCTCGAGAATACCTATCTCTTTACTGATCTTGGCAACGTAATTCATCTTACGCTTTAGCCCTGACATAATAACCAGAAAGAAAATAAGAACAGAAAACGTAATCGATCCCACGATACTATAAACGTATGCCACGTCAGTATTAACTGCATTGATCAGTACCTCAGCATCACCATCAGCAAAAGTAACTGTATAATATGATTCCGAGAGATCATCCAAGCTAATGGCATCGTCCTCATACTCATCCTGAGTATCTGAATCGAACTTGATCTCATTACCCCTGAATACCAACAACCATGCTATATGATTATCTTTTCTCCAAGCCTTTATCTTTTCCTTATCAGTACTCTTAAGATTAATTTCGTTAATGTATTGTTTCAGTTCCTTAATCTTGCTTTCGTTCTTTTTGGTTATATAATTTGTTTCCGAATAAAACTTATCAATTGCAATATTAGTAACCGTCAAAATAGAAAAAAAAGCTACAAAAGCAATAACCGCACCTATGCAAATAAGAAGCGCAAGTTCTCCATATAAAGAATGAAATTTCTTCGCAACACGATTATTTTTATCGGTCTTCAAACCTATATCCCTTTCCCCAGAGAGTCACCACATGTTTCGGATTCTTTGGATCCTTCTCAACTTTGGTCCTGAGTTTTCTTATATGTACCATAATTGTACCATTACAATTATAGAAATAAGGTTCTTCCCATACACTTTCATAAATATTCTGTGCAGAAAACACCTTGCCAGGATACTTCATAAGAAGAATGAGTATTTTATATTCAAGGTCAGTAAGTATAACCTCTTTATTATTAACATAAGCTTCATTAAAATTCTTGCTGATCTTTATTCCTGCAGCTTCCAGATACTCATTTTCAGAGTTGCTCTCATCATCGTTTTGACTACCTGACGAACCTTTACCCTTATATACCTGATACCTGCGTAGAAGAGCTTTGACCCTACCCAAAAGCTCGGTATACGAAAATGGTTTTGACAGATAATCGTCTCCGCCAACTGTAAGTCCTACCAGCTTATCTGATTCTTGAGATTTTGCCGTGAGAAAAAGCACAGGAACATTGGACACTTTTCTAATTTCCTCGCAAGTCTTGATCCCTGATATTCCTGGCATCATGACATCCAGGATCACCAGATCTGTATCCTCAGACAGGGTTTTCAGACCATCCATTCCGTTAGATGCCTCATATACGTTATAGGCTTCTCCCTCCAGAAAGATTCTAAGTCCCTCTCTAATATCCTCATCATCTTCAATTATTAGAACGTTTGCCATTTTTTGTTCCCGTTTGTCTTCCTGTATTCATTGCCATTATCCTGCTAATAGACAGTTGTTCTTCCTTGTTATAATTAGCAGCAAGTTTATTCCATTCAGAATAACTAGGATCATTTCGATGATCGGGCAATTTATAATTCTCACTTACATACTTAATCATATAGTTTGATACTTTTTCAGCACCGGCGATATTTAAATGATCGCCTCTGTCTATAGTATCTCTTTTCCAGTCGATTTTCAGAATCTTCTGTTTCATATTTAGGTCAACATATTTTACGCCAAGTCTCTTGGCATAAGCTTTAAGTGCCCTATGTTTCTCGTAGTTATAGTTTTTTGGTGACGGAGCACTGTAGAATACTACATCTATTCCTCTGGACTTGCACTTTCTGACTATTTTTTCCACATAAGACTTTGCATTACTGTTAATCCTCTTATCTCCATGGCACCTTCGCATATACCCATTACCCTCATATGATGCCACCTGAGTCTTGATCAAAAATCCCTTATAGGACTGAACAGGTTTAATACCTCTGTTACATACAAGTTTCTTCCATATACTGTGATGATTGAAAACCGAGAAATATTTATTACCAAATTCCTGAACAGCATTCATTGCCTTGGTAGATTTGTTGGTTTTCCTGTAGAACATATTAGTCTCGATCAGCACCAGCTTTGGTGACTGTCTCTCTATTCCCTTTTGGAAAACATTATACGCTTCGCTTAATTGCTGGCCGGACTGACCGCCTACAAAACTTGTTATTCCACATTGATCCCAAAACTTCATCGGAGAAAGAGTAGTATAGGTTTCACTATCACCCACGATCAGCATATCAATGCTATCTTTCCTCTCTTTTTCTAGAGCCACAACATTTTTGGACCGATCACCTACCATGTCCTGGTTGCATGAATATGACTTATTTATAAACTCTGAAACTACAAAGAGAATCGCTGCAAGAATCAGTAGAAATGCCGTCCCTTTTTTCAAATTACGTTTCATATACATCACCTCAAAATCCTGCATATATCAGATCAATAGCCTGGTAGCCCTCTCCATAGGCTCCCAAAATGATTACTGCAAGGATCAGCGCATAATATGCTGACCATCTAACAGGAAGTGCCAATTTATTAAACTCCTCATAACTAAGCTTGTTCTTTTCCTTGAGAATATCGAACACAAACACAATTATAATTCCCCAAACAACTACATTCAGATCCATTCTCTCTAGTCCATAATGTTCCAGTGCACCATTAAAAATCGGTGCCAATGAGAAATCTTTAAACAGATTTCCAAACATTGTAAAGCCAGCTTTTAGTCCCGGTGCTCTAAAAAACATCTCGCCTGTAAATACAATACATAGAAGCTTTACTGTCTGGCCGGCTCTGTACCATCCTGCCTTCATATCTACATGGATCTTCTTCATCCACTTTTTCCATGTGGGCTCAATGGATACCTCTATCAAAAGTAATGTAAAATAATACATTCCATAGAATATATAGTTCCAAAACGGGCCATGCCACAATCCATTTATCAGCCATACTGGGAAAAGAGCTAATGCAGAAGTACCAACCCTCGTCCAGAACTTACCTATCTTCTTACGCCCGAACTGATTCCACTTCTTAACTGTTTTAGAAACAGAAACCGGATAGAATACGTAGGACTTCAGCCATTTACCAAGAGATATGTGCCACCTCTGCCAGAATTCTGTTGCATTCTTTGCAAAAAATGGTTGGCGGAAGTTTTCAGGCATCTTGATTCCAAAGAGTTCTGCTGTACCGATAACTATGTCCATTACTCCCGAGAATTCCATATACAGCTGCATCGTATATCCAACTGCTGCGAACAAGATCATGCCGCCATGATAGTCGGAATAATTTGAATATATACTGTTTACAATAATTGCAAGTCTGTCTGCAATTACTATCTTCTTGAACATGCCCCAGAATATTCTGAGCATTCCTCTCTTAAGGTTTTCAAACTGAAGAGGTTCATTGTTGAAAAGCGTTCCTTCCAGATCACTGTACTGACAGATAGGTCCTTCCATAAGTTTTGGAAAAAATCCCAGAAAAAGAGCTGTCTTTTCAAGACTCTGAATCGCCTTGACCTTGCCCCAATGCACATCCAGCAAATACCCAATTGATTCAAGTGTATAAAATGATATTCCAATAGGTACCAGTATTCTATGAGGCTTATATACGATGCTGCTACCAAATGATCTTAACAACTGTGTCACATTCATAAATGTAAAATTGGTATATTTCAAAACCACAAGAGTACCAAGAACCAAAAGAATACCCAACCGCAATATTTTTTTACTTTTTTCCTGTCTTAGTTCGATCTCATCCGGTGTTGCATCAAAGGCTGCCTCTCTAGCTCTTTCGATTCCAATGGCTGTATAGTGGGTAACAACTATTGCTCCTGCCAAATATACAATTAGCCATTTACTAAGTGACCAGAAGAATACAGCACTGGCTCCTATCAGAATCTTACCTCTGTGTTTCTTCGGTGTCAGCTGATATGCAATTAATGTTACCGGCAAGAAAATTGCCAGGTATATCGCTGATGTATAGGACATAACTAACCTCTCCAACTAATCTTATTTCTTCTTATATCTCTTCTTGTATTTCTTTTTAAATTGCTTCTAATTACTAGTTTGCTTTTTTCTGGATCATTGCGTAGATAGCATCGGCGCTGTTAAAGTTTTCAGGTACCATGTCTGCTACATCAATAGAAACATTAAATGCTTCCTCTATCTCCGACACCAGCGTAATTATTCCAAAAGAATCAAGAATGTGATTATCTATAAGTCCTGTCTCATTCTCATAATCAATGCTGTCATCGATGTCATTCAAGATCTCAATTAATTCTTCCATTTTAGTTTTCTCCATTCATAGTATTTACTCTATATGTTTCAAATTTTTGTCTTACCAACTTGAGGCCTGTTTCCTCTGACCATAAGTATACTGTCGGAAGCTCATGACTCAGGAAAACTGCCATTCCCTCTGTTACAGAATAGGCTCCGGCATTTTCAAACATCAGACAATCACCGCATCTCAGATCTTCCAGTTCTAGATTTCTCACCAGGATGTCATTCATCGTACATAGTGATCCGGCTATTGTCCACGGTTTCTTTTCACCGCATATTTTTTCATCATCGGCATCCCTGTTCATTCTCAGATGCTCTATCACCGGCTTATACATTCCCTTAATCTGTCCATCATAATTGATCTGATGTATACCACCGTCTGTTATAGCATAATTCATATCTTCGTTGTGCTTTATATCACATACTTTAAGCACATAACATCCAGAAGAGGCAGCGATAAAACGTCCCATTTCGAGTCTTACCACAAATTCCTTTTGTATCTTCTCTATCAGCTCAGATAGTTCCTGCCATTCTTCATCGTTCACGGACATAGGATCAGGTTCTTCACCTTTATTTTCAAAATAATCTACCCTAAATCCCGGTCCGAATTCTATAACTTCAATCTTTGCTCCAAGGTTCTCATTTAGATCTTTAGCTGTATCATAAGCTTCTTCAAGCTCTTTGCAGACATTTTTGAAATTTCTCTTCTGGGTTCCGCTGAAATAATGCAAACCCTCAATCTTCACAAATGGGTCTCCTCGATGTATGAGCATCTCAATATCACTTCTATCCATTCCGAACTGGCTGTCATTCGTGAGCCTAGGATAAACATGAACCAATATCTGATTTTCTTTCGCCCATTCTGCCATGATCTCGTACTGCTGAACTGACTCTGCGGTGAAAATAGAATCGCTTCCACAATCTGAAAGCATATCTATCAGTTCATCTCGCTTTTTCAGGACTCCGGATATGAGCATCTTTTGAGGTCTGATACCAAGCGTCTTGCATATTCTGTACTCCCCATATGAGCAAATTTCCAATCTCTCAACATCCTGAATAGCTGCTTTTACTAAAAATGGATTGGCCTTCATGGCAAATACAAGATCTGTTCCCTGGGGAAGATTTGCTTTTATCTTCCAGATTCTTCTTTTTAATTCATCAGTGTCAAAAACATAAAATGGAGCATCTGCTTTTTTGCACTGTTCTCTTATTATATCTGTATTCACTTCCTACTCCTATTTTCCTCTACATTGTGGCTAATAGCTGTCTGTCTACCTTGCCATTTTTTAAAAGCGGAAGACTCAATAGATTATTGAACTTGTTAGGAATCATATATGCTGGGAGCTTATCCTTAAGTTCTATACGAAGTTCCGTTTTTTCTTTGGTTCCTGTATAAAAGGCTGTCATCCTCTGCTTTTCCTTGTTATAAGTGCAGCAGCAAGATTCTACTCCGTCTATACTCATAACTGAAGCTTCCACTTCTTCAAGCTCTATTCTGTGTCCCATATGCTTGATCTGAAAATCACATCTGCCTCCAAAGTACAGAACTCCGTCATCTCCATATTCTGCCATATCTCCAGTTCTGTAAGCTCGCTGCCCAAATATAGTAACAAACTTTTTTTCCGTCTCTGTAGGATTATTGTAATATCCCTTAGCCAGTGACTCTCCGAATACATATATTTCACCAGGCTTATTTTTTTCTTTTATCTCGTTACCATTATCATCTACAATCTTCACATCACGGCCCTGGAATATATTACCAAGAGGCAACTTATCTGTGAGTTCAAACTTCTTGTCAATCTTATAACACATGCAATTGCATGTGATCTCAGTCGGTCCATATAGATTTACATATTTGGCATTCGGTACTGCGTCCTGCCATCTGATCAGCTGCTTTATAGGCATCGCCTGACCTGAGAACATAACATTTCTAAGCTTGTCCGGAATCCTATATTCAAATCCCTTCATAGCGGAAATTATACAAAGTGCAGGTACCGCCCATATAAGTGTGGTTAACTCTCTGTCGCATATATAATCTATAAGCTTCGGAGGTATAGCGAAATATTCCTTGGGAATAAGTACCAGTTCAGCGCCTGCTGTTACAGCCGAGTATATATCCTTAACCGATACATCAAAATCAAAAGGTGCCTGATTGCCAAATTTGTCATCAGCTTTCAAATCAAAAGTGTCTACAAAGTGTCCTATGAATTGAATAACCGATTTATGGCTTATCTCTACACCCTTAGGATTGCCTGTAGATCCGGAAGTAAACATCACATACAGTGTGTCATCATCATTTGATGTCTCTTCCCTCTGATCTAGAAGCGTTTCATCAATCGTTCCTTTTATAATTTCTTCGATCAATATTACCCTTCCGGTAAACCCCAGTTCTCCGATCCGCTCAGCTCCGACTCCATCTGTTATAACTATGTCTGCTTGAAGTACTTCGAGTATTTTCTCAACTCTTGCATTGGGCTGTTCTCCAGAGATTGGCACATAAGCACATCCTGCCATTGCTATTCCATAATATGAAGCCAATGTCTCCGGACTTTTTTCCAAAAAAACAGGAACCGCAGTATGGCTATTGCACATACCGGCAATATTGGTTCCGATTATTCTGGATGTTTTATATAATTCCTTGTAAGTAAGGCTGTTCTCTATTCCTGAAACAGCAACTCTGTCAGCATATTCTTCTGATGCTTTTTTTAAAAGATCTGTTGTTCTCATAATCTATTACCTCTCTACCATGGACTATTATGCCAACTATTTCTTAAATAAATATAGTTGAAATTCTTAAGAAATCTTAATTTTTGATTTTATGTCTATGACAAGTTGGATTTTATTAATTTCAGCATCCTAAAGCTCAAAAAAACCTAAAGCTTAGCATTAGTAACTAAACTTCAGGTCTGATAAATTCAAATAAGCCAATCATGATCTTCAGACCATGATTGTATGCCGGATTATTTTATTATGAAAGATTCTTTCTGTCGCCGCCTAAGAACTCAACATATTTTCCTGTTCCTATAGCTACGCAAGTCATAGGATCATCAGCTGTAATCGTATTGATTCCTGTTCTCTCTTCCATAAGATCCTCAAGACCCCTAAGAAGTGAGCCACCGCCTGTCAGTACAATCCCTCGCTCTGAGACATCTGCTGCCAATTCAGGAGGTGTCTTTTCCAATACGCTGTGAACTGCCTCTACGATCTGAAGAGTAGTCTCACGAAGAGCTTCCTCTGTTTCCTCAGAAGACACTTCAATAGTTTTAGGAAGTCCTGTTACCAGGTTACGGCCACGAACATCCATTGTCATAGGTTCAGGAAGTGGATAGCATGTTCCAACCTTAATCTTAATATCCTCGGCAGTTCTCTCACCGATAAGGATATTGTGCTTTTTTCTCATATAACGGACGATAGCTTCATCGAAGTCATCTCCGGCGATCTTGATAGAAGTACTTACTACAGATCCGCCAAGTGAAATAACAGCAATATCAGCAGTACCACCACCTATATCAACGATCATATTACCGCAAGGACGAGAAATATCGATTCCTGCTCCAATAGCTGCAGCGATAGGTTCTTCAATAATTGCGACCTCTCTTGCTCCTGCTGAATAAGCGGCATCCTCAACAGCTCTTCTCTCAACTTCTGTAACTCCCGAAGGAACACAGACACTGATTCTAGGCTTACGATAGCTCTTTCTACCAATAGCTTTCTGAACGAAGTACTTAATCATCTTCTCTGTAACTGTATAATCCGAAATTACACCCTGACGAAGAGGTCTTACTGCTACGATATTACCAGGAGTTCTACCAAGCATGAGCCTAGCCTCTTCTCCTATTGCCTTAATCTTGTTAGTGTCACGATCAAAAGCAACCACTGATGGCTCCTTAAGCACGACACCCTTTCCTCTTACATATACTAATATACTGGCTGTTCCCAGATCAATTCCGATATCTGTTGCGGGCATTTTGTCTCCTTTCACTTCTAAATAAAGACACACCACATTGATATTATATCTATTTCTTTCCTGTTTTCAAGGTTTTTTATAAGGACAGACCCTTAAATATCATATTTATTGCAAAGTTTATAAAATTATTAGAATTATTTTATTTTCAGTTCCCGAGATGAACACAGATTCGTCACAATTTATATTTATATTAAATAGCGAACCAGCCGATAGGCAAAGAATTATTCATAACTCATGGCCCGAAGAGTAATCTCCGGGCCACTCCCCTAAAAATACAAGAACACCTCTTAAGTGTTTTACACAAGTAAGAGGTGCCCTTTTTATGTGTCATTTTTGCAGTCTATTTAGCTCAAAACAAAACATTTTATCCTTATAACAAACTACACCTTTTCCAGTCAATATCATTTATGTGATGAATTTAAATATTTTTTCAAGTACAAGCCTGTATAACTTTTCTTGTTCTTGGCAATTTTTTCTGGTGTTCCGGTAGCTACAATTGTTCCGCCGCCATCTCCGCCTTCAGGTCCTAGGTCGATTATATAATCTCCTGTTTTGATAACATCCAGATTATGCTCAATAACAACAACCGTATTGCCTGTATCTGACAACTTTCTAAGGATCTCCACAAGCTTGTTAACATCCTCGAAATGCAGTCCTGTCGTTGGTTCATCCAATACATAAATCGTCTTGCCGGTTCCTCTCTTTGAAAGTTCTGTTGCCAGCTTGATCCTCTGAGCCTCACCTCCAGATAATTCTGTAGATGGCTGTCCCAGTTTGATATACCCTAGACCCACTTCATACAATGTTCTTATCTTCCTGTCAATCGTTGGGACATTTTTAAAGAACGTAAGGGCTTCCTCTACTGTCATATCCAAAACATCGTATATAGATTTGCCCTTATATTTCACCTCAAGTGTCTCTCTGTTATATCTCTTGCCATGACATACATCACAAGGCACGTACACATCAGGCAAGAAGTGCATCTCTATTTTTACGATTCCATCTCCGGAGCATGCTTCGCATCTCCCTCCCTTGACGTTAAATGAGAATCTTCCCTTTTGATATCCTCTTGCCTTGGCATCAGGCGTTCCTGCGAACAGATCTCTTATGATGTCAAATACCCCTGTATATGTGGCTGGATTAGAGCGTGGAGTACGTCCAATAGGCGACTGATCTATATCTATGATCTTGTCCAACTGTTCTATTCCATCTATTCCCTTACATTTACCGGGTATAGTATGAGCTCGATTTAGCTTTTTTGCCAGGGTCTTATATAATATCTCATTTATCAGTGAGCTCTTTCCTGAACCGGATACTCCTGTCACAACTGTCATGATCCCAAGTGGTATATCTACATCTATATTTTTCAGATTGTTTTCTGATGCTCCGTTAATCCGTAGGAATCCTGTGGGATTTCTTCGTTCATCTGGCACAGGAACAAATCTTTTACCACTTAGGTACTGACCTGTAATAGAATCTGGATTTGCCATGATCTCTTCGGCAGTTCCTGTGGCTACCACTTTACCGCCATGCTCTCCTGCTCCAGGTCCTATATCTACGATATAGTCAGCCGCACGCATTGTATCCTCATCATGTTCTACGACTATTAGGGTATTGCCTAGGTCTCTCAACCCCATAAGTGATGCCAGAAGCTTGTCATTATCCCTCTGATGGAGTCCGATAGATGGTTCATCCAATATATATGCTACGCCTACCAATCCTGATCCAATCTGAGTTGCCAGTCTTATTCTCTGGGTCTCGCCTCCAGACAGGGTTCCCGTTGCTCTTGACAGAGACAGATAGTCCAATCCTACATCTACCAGGAATCTTATTCTGCCCTTTATCTCCTTGATGATCTGATCTCCGATAAGTATTTGCTGCTTGGTAAGTGTCAGGTCTTCCATATATTGCTGCAGCTTCCTAACCGGAAGTTCGGTAACTTCATATATGTTTTTTTCACCTACGGTTACTGCAAGTGAAGTTGGCTTCAATCTCTGTCCATGGCAGGCTGTGCAATATGTGGTATTCATATATTCTTCATATTGCGCCTTGCTAGTATCAGAGTTAGTCTCTCTATATCGCCTTTCTTCATCATGGATCAGCCCATCGAATTTAAGCATATATGTGCCTTCACTACGCTGTCCCTTATAATGGACAGCCACCTCTCGGTCTGCCCCATATAGAAACATATTTCTTATATTATCCGGAAGCTCTTTATATGGTGTATCAAGGCTGAATCCATATGCTTCTGAAAGTGCATTAAGAACCGCATGTGTAAAGCTTTTTTTATCTGAAGATGACTGCCATCCCATCACCTGAACGCATCCTTCGTTAAATGAAAGGCTCTTGTCGGGAATCATCAGATCCTCAGAGAATTCCATTTTGTATCCTAATCCTGCACACTCAGGACATGCTCCAAATGGATTATTAAATGAAAAACTTCTAGGCTCGATTTCCTCTATGCTGATTCCGCAGTCCGGACATGAGAAGCTGTCAGAAAAGTTCATCTGCTTGCCACCAGATATATCAACTGTCAGCAGTCCTCCTGACAGTTTAAGTACGTTCTCTATTGAATCTGTCAGTCTCTTTTCAATATCAGGCTTTACCTTGATTCGATCTACTATGATCTCAATATTATGCTTACGGTTCTTATCAAGGTTGATATCGTCTGACAGATCATACTGATTGCCATCTACTACTACTCTTACATATCCACTTCTTTTGGCCTTGTCCAATAGCTTTTCATGAGTTCCCTTTCTGCCTCGGACAACCGGAGCCAATAGTTGTATCCTGGTCTCCTCTTCGAGCTTCATAATGGAATCCACCATCTGATCTACGGTCTGCCTCTGAATAGGCTTACCACAATTAGGGCAATGGGGTACTCCTATACGAGCATAGAGCAGTCTGAAATAATCGTATATTTCTGTTACTGTTCCAACTGTTGATCTAGGATTTCTATTGGTAGATTTCTGGTCTATAGAGATTGCAGGGGGTAATCCTTCTATTTTTTCTACATTTGGCTTTTCCATCTGCCCCAGGAACTGTCTCGCATATGAAGACAGCGATTCCATGTATCGCCTCTGCCCTTCGGCAAAAATCGTGTCAAATGCCAGTGATGATTTGCCCGATCCTGATAATCCGGTCAGCACCGTAAAACTATCTCTCGGTATCTCTACATCTATATTCTTTAGGTTATGCTCATTGGCACCTTTAATTATTATTTTTTTAAATTTATTTTTAGACATATTTTTATATTTGCTTTCTACTGCAATATTTTTATTTTTTTACATCCAGATCTCTAAGCATGTTTTTGATCTCAATCAGTCTGTCTCTATATTCTGCCGCGATTTCAAAGTTTAGATCTGACGCAGCCTCCTGCATCTTGTTCCTGTATTTATCGATAAGTTTAAGGAGTTCTCCCTTATCCATATCCTCTGCACTTCTGATAGCCGCAGATTCTTCTTTTGCAATCTGGTTGGAAATAGACATTACTTCTCTGACTGCCTTTTGGATCGTAGTAGGTGTAATACCATGGGCTTCATTGTATTCCTGCTGGATGGCACGGCGTCTGTTCGTCTCATCTATAGCTATACGCATGGATTCTGTAATCTTATCTGCATACATTATTACGTGGCCTTCGCTGTTTCTTGCAGCCCGTCCTATTGTCTGTATAAGTGATCTCTCTGATCTTAGGAATCCCTCCTTATCCGCATCCAGAATAGCAACTAAAGTAATCTCGGGAATATCAAGTCCCTCTCTTAGCAGGTTGATCCCTACTAACACATCGAATACATCAAGTCTGAGATCTCTGATTATCTCTGCTCGTTCAAGAGTGTCTATATCGGAATGAAGATATTTTACCCTTATTCCAATCTCCTTCATATATTCTGTAAGATCCTCAGCCATTCTCTTGGTGAGGGTGGTTATAAGGATCTTGTGCTTATTTTCAGTCTCTTTATTGATCTCCGTAATAAGGTCATCTATCTGGTTAGCCGTAGGACGAACATCGATTTCGGGATCTAACAGTCCGGTAGGTCTTATGACCTGCTCTGCTCGCAGCATTTCATGATCCTTCTCGTAATCTCCAGGCGTTGCCGATACAAATAGCATCCGGTCTATTTTTTCTTCAAATTCTCCAAAATTAAGAGGTCTGTTATCCATTGCCGATGGCAGTCTAAACCCAAAATCTACCAGGGTTTTTTTTCGAGAAAGGTTGCCCGCATACATTCCTCTGATCTGAGGTAATGAAATATGGCTCTCGTCTACTATTATCAGAAAATCATCACCGAAATAATCTATCAGGCACATAGGTGCCTCTCCCGGCTTTTGATTGGTCATATGTCTCGTGTAATTCTCTATTCCGCTGCAGAATCCCGTTTCTCTCAGCATCTCTATATCAAAATTGGTTCGTTCTTCTATTCTCTGGGCCTCGATCAATTTACCCTCACCTTTGAAAAAACGTACTTGTTCTTCCATCTCTTCCTCAATGGTCTTGCAGGCAGCATTGATCCTGTCCTGAGGGACCACATAATGAGAAGCTGGAAATATGGCAGCGTGCTGGACTTCCGATTTTGGATTGCCGGTAACCGGATCCATCTCCACTATCCTATCTATCTCGTCTCCAAAGAATTCCACTCTATATGTATATTCCGTGGTTGTTGCAGGGAAAATATCCAATATATCCCCTCGCACTCTAAAAGTTCCTCTTTTAAAGTCCATATCATTTCGCAGATATTGCATATTTATCAGGTCTTTAATTACTTCATCTCTGTCTTTTTCGTCCCCCGGGCGAAGAGATACCATCATATTCTCATAGTCATCCGGTGATCCGATTCCATATATGCATGATACCGATGAAACAATTATCACATCTTTTCTCTCTGAAAGTGAAGCTGTAGCTGATAGCCTCAGCTTATCAATCTCGTCATTGATAGACGAATCCTTGGCAATATAAGTATCTGTTGATGGAACATAGGCTTCCGGCTGATAATAGTCATAGTATGACACGAAATACTCTACTGCGTTCTCCGGAAAAAATTCCTTCATCTCGCCATATAACTGGCCTGCCAGAGTCTTGTTATGAGAAATTATAAGTGTGGGTTTATTAAGGGCTGCTATAACATTTGCCATAGTAAATGTCTTGCCTGATCCTGTTACTCCTAACAGCGTCTCAAACTGATTGCCATCTTCGAATCCCTGTACCAGTTCTTCTATGGCTCTCGGCTGATCTCCTGTAGGCTCATATTCTGAATGTAATTTGAAATCCATATCCTTCTTCTTTCGTTAAACCCGGGATAGCTTCCGACTATTTTTGTCGGTGTTTATGTTTCAAACTTTAATTTTGTATTTGTGTTTATATATATGCTTGCGTTTATATTCAAAAGAATTATTTTTATTTTCATTATATCACAGATAGTATATATGTTCAAACATTCGTTTGCTTTTTCAGATCAAACTTGCTTTTTGAAATTATATAAAAAAGAACCCAAGCCATAATGACTTAGGTTCCTTGTATCAAAATATTAAAAATATCCAAACTTTATAAATCTTTACAGATCTCTATAAATTATTCACAGCATAAATCATCAATTTTTATGATTTTATCTACAGACTACTGTGCTGTTCTGCCGTGGCAATTCTTATACTTTTTTCCACTTCCGCAAGGGCATGGATCATTAGGATAAATCTTCTTGGTGCTTCTTCTGACAGAACCGCGCTTTGCTGAATCGTCCTTGTTGGTCCCTGTAACCTTAGCTACCTCTTCTCGTTCTACCTTCTTCTCAATTCTGATACGATAGAGCATCTGAATGGTATCATTTTTGATGGAATCATTCATTGAATCCATCATATCGTAACTTATCATCTTATACTCATCAACAGGATTTCTCTGTCCATAAGCCTGCAGACCGATTCCCTGACGGAGCTGATCCATATCGTTGATCTCATCCATCCATTTTCTGTCGATCACTCTGAGGAGAATTACTCGCTCAACCTCTCGGAAATCTTCAGGATTCGGGAACTCTTTTTCCTTAGCATCATATAATGAAACTGCCTTTTCATACAGTCTTTCCTTAAGGTCTGTTGCCTTCTTGATATTGGTAACACTTTCTGATGTAATGGGTGACAGAGGAATTACAGGAAGTAATATTCTGTTTAATTCTACCAGGTTCCATTCATCCTTTTCCATTTCATTTGATGCAATCTGATCTACAAAATAGTCAATTCTGTCCTTGATCATCTCGACAATCTGATCTTTCATGTTCTCGCCGTCAAGAACCCTCTTTCTCTGTCCATAAATAAGCTCTCTCTGCTCATTCATTACCTGATCGTATTCCAACAGATTCTTTCTGATAGCAAAGTTGTTACTCTCTATCTTTTCCTGAGCCTTCTGGATTGCTGAAGAAAGCATCTTATGCTGAATCTGCTCTCCTTCCGGCACTCCAAGGGAATTGAATATTCCTATCAGTCTCTCAGATCCGAACAATCTCATCAGATCATCCTCAAGTGAGATATAGAACTGTGATTCGCCCACATCTCCCTGTCGTCCTGAACGTCCACGGAGCTGATTATCGATACGTCTCGACTCATGTCTCTCAGTTCCTATGATCTTCAGACCGCCTGCAGCCTTTGCATTTTCATCAAGCTTGATATCTGTACCACGGCCTGCCATATTTGTTGCTATTGTAACTGCACCATGAACACCGGCCTCTTCTACGATAGCTGCCTCTTTTTCATGATATTTGGCATTAAGCACGTTATGCTGGATGCCTTCTCTTGATAGCATCTTGCTGAGAAGCTCTGATACTTCAATTGTGATCGTGCCTACCAGAACAGGCTGTCCCTTGGCATGAGCTTCTTTTACAGCCTCTACTACTGCTTTATATTTTTCCTTTTTAGTCTTATAAACTGCGTCATCCAGATCAAGTCTTACAATAGGCCTATTAGTCGGGGTCTCTACAACGTCCATTCCGTAGATATCTCTAAACTCCTGTTCCTCGGTAAGTGCAGTACCTGTCATACCGCCCTTCTTTTCATATTTATTAAAGAAGTTTTGGAATGTAATGCTAGCAAGTGTCATGCTCTCACGCTTGACCTCAACATGCTCTTTGGCCTCAATTGCCTGATGAAGTCCATCAGAGTAACGTCTTCCCGGCATTATACGTCCGGTAAAGCTATCAACAATTAAGATTTCGCCATCTTTTACTACATAATCCTGATCTTTGTGCATCAGATTATTAGCACGAAGTGCCAAAATAACATTATGCTGGATCTCGAGATTTTCAGGATCTGCCAGGTTATCGATATGAAAGAAATTCTCAACCTTTTTAACGCCATCCAGAGTGAGTGAAACTACCTTATCTTTTTCATTGACGATAAAATCACCATTTTCCTGCTGCTCTATTCCCATTATGGCGTCGATCTTAGAATATTCCGGAAGATCATCACCACGTTTCATCTGGTTCGCCAGTGCATCACACATATCATATAACTTGGTTGATTTGTCACTCTGTCCTGAAATAATAAGAGGTGTACGAGCTTCATCGATAAGTACGGAATCCACCTCATCGATTATGCAGAAGTTCAATCCTCTCTGAACCATATCTTTTTCATATACAACCATATTGTCTCTTAGATAATCAAATCCAAGTTCATTATTAGTTATATAAGTAATGTCACAATTATAGGCTTCCTGACGCTCAGGTTTATCCATGTCATTTAGTACAACGCCTACTGTAAGTCCAAGGAATTCATGAATCTTGCCCATCCACTCTGAGTCACGCTTTGCCAGATAATCATTAACTGTTACGATATGGACGCCCTTGCCTTCAAGTGCATTGAGATATGCAGGAAGTGTAGATACAAGTGTCTTACCTTCTCCTGTCTTCATCTCGGCTATACGTCCCTGATGAAGAATGATACCACCTATCAGCTGTACCTCGAAATGTTCCATACCCAGAACTCTTTTTCCGGCTTCTCTAACTACTGCATATGCCTCCGGTAAAAGATCGTCAAGTGTCTCTCCTTCGCTTAATCTCTTTTTAAATTCTGTTGTCTTACCTCTTAGCTCTTCATCTGAAAGCTTCTGCATATCATCGCGGTAGCTCTCTATTTTTTTTGCCAAGGGCATGATTCGCTTAATCTCACGCTCGCTATGAGTGCCGAATAATTTTGCACCAAATCCCATCTCTGTCTCCTTCAAACCAATTATATATTCACTGCCAAGTCCATTTAATTTCTTGCTAATATCAGTCAATTTCATGTGTCAAAAAATTACACGCAAGCCAAATTTTAACACTATTTGAGATTATTCTCAACCACTAGACCAAATATACCAGACCAATAACAGCACTCCGATGTCACTATATGAGATTCTTATAATGATAGGCATAGAAAAAGGGCGGGAAATTGAAACAACTTTCCCCGCCCTTTATCTTCCGATTGGATCCTCAGTTCCCATTGGACTGTACCTCCTCTAATCAGAAACCATATTCAGTTGTTAACGTACATATATCTGAATAAAACTGGTTTTCAGTTGCTCTACATCCTTCGAATGTATAACCTTTTACCTTACTGATATATTACGGTCTTTGGCCAAGCCTAAACGGCTTCCATTATCAGGTCATTGGTTCATGCTTCAAAGGATCTCCGATATATACCGACCGGCTCGGTTGAGGTAGTTCTTAATATTTCGGGTGGAATATACCTCCTCTACTAATGCTCTACTACTTATTTCTTGATCCAATTGTATAGTAACATCAGCAGAGGATTATGTCAATAGAATTAACTGAATATTTTTATATAATTTGTTTGTATACAAAATATTATGTTTAAAATGGCGAACAATTCAGAGTATTCTTTGCATATGCTTTTTATTTAGCCAACTAATGATTATTTTTATGTAAAAAAATCAGCGTGTACAATTCTATTATTCTACCAAGATATAACTTCCGCACCTTCCTCAGTGACAAGAACCTGGATCTCCCACTGCGCTGATGGTTTGCCATCCAACGTGCTTACTTCCCAACCATTTTCTTCATCCGTAATGATACTTGCTGATCCCATATTGACCATTGGTTCAATAGTAAACATAAGTCCCGGAACCAAAAGCATGTCCTCTCCCTTATTGGTGAGATAGCCTACCCATGGATCCTCATGGAATTCAACTCCTACTCCGTGACCACCTATCTCACGGACAATTGTATATCCATTTTCTTCAGCATGCTCATGAACGGCCTGTCCCATATCTCCCAAAAATCCCCATGGCTTAACTTCTTTTAGTCCCAGTTCAACGCATTCCTTGGTAACACGAACCAGTTTTTCCTTGGCATCTGACACTTTACCGATACAGAACATTCTGGATGAATCCGAAAAATATCCGTTTAATATTGTAGAACAATCTACATTTACGATATCGCCCTCCTGCAATATAACATCCTCAGATGGTATCCCGTGACATACCTGCTCATTAACAGAAGTGCACACGCTCTTAGGAAATCCCTCGTAATTAAGGCAGGCAGGGATTCCTCCCATTTCTATTGTAACCTTATACACGATATCATCGATTTCCTGTGTACTCATTCCCGGCTTGATAACCTTTTCAACTGCATCTAGGCAGGCAACATTAATCTTGGCGCTTTCCTTGATTCCGGCTATTTGCTCCTGTGTCTTCAGCATATCTCTTCTCGGAACTGTATGACCTTCCAACGCATAGCTAAAAATCTTTTTATCAAGAGCCATGTGGCAGTTCTTATATTTCTGACCACTGCCGCACCAGCACAGGTCGTTTCTTCCTATTTTCTTTTCCATGATTCAGTCCTCATTTCTCTAGTAAGGGTCATAATACATTTTTAACCATGTACTATTCATGACTCATCTCTTATTTTCGTTGCCTTTGGTTTTGTACTTTCCTGTAGGCACAGAACTATACTTATCATGCCGTATAGTAACCTCACCTATTCGGATCCTTGCCCAAAGTTTATCACTTATTCTTATTCGATGATCCTTTTTTATCGGTTCAAATTCAAAGGCATCCCAATCCAACCTATGATAGTTTATATCCATCTTATCTGCAAGCTGCCTCTGATATTTTTGAGCCAAAGCCATCCTATCGATCTCAGCATTGACCACATTTTTTGATGTATACATATTATCGTACTGCTCGTCAAAGAGATCCTCCCAGAAGTCTTGTTTTTTGGTCTTAATATATGCTTTCTCTTCTGCCGTAAGCTTTATTCCATTTTTCTTAGCTTCTTTGTAAAATATCCAATCATGAACTGTTTTGCCCATAACCGCCTTATGAGCTTCTCCCGCAATAATCTTGCCGCCGTTTCTAGTATTCCAATAATCCTTTGGTGTATCCGGATTATAAATTCTGGCAGCTTTTTCTATAGTACATTCTTCATACATAATGTAATATGCCATATCTGAAAGGGTTATCTTATCACCATCCACCATTACCATGACTCTATTGCCATTTTTCTTATAATCAAGCACATGATTAAGTATCCAGCGTTCCCTTAGCCCGTAGATAAGAACAGCAGATATCGTCAGAATGGCAAGCACTCTGGCAAATCTGCTGAGGAATTTATTCAGAAATTTTTTTCTGTCTGGTCTATTTTCTTTTTTGTCTTTTTTGATATTTTTAGTCATAACTGATCAATATCGCCGTATTCCATTAATATTGTGGCAAAGCACCGATCTGTAGTTAGTAATTCCAGTAGCTGGGCTCTGAGCCTCGACTATTATGCCTCCACCGGCGTATATTGCTACATGTCCTGGATATACGACTACATCTCCAGGTTTAATACATTCATAACTTACTGGTTTGCCCCAGTCCAAAAATGACTGAGAATACCTCGGAGTCGTCACTCCAAAATGAGCATACACCAGCTTGGTGAATCCAGAGCAATCACATCCATTGGTCAAACTATCGCCACCCCATACATAAGGATTGCCGACAAACTGTTTTGCATATGCAACTAATGCGCCACCATCTATACTTGAGCTAGGATCAAGCCCCTGACCCGAAGCTGGGCCTTTGCTGTATCCTGAGTCATATCCTGTATCTCCTGATGATCCACTCGATGATCCACTCGATGAGCCACCTGACGTGTTCTTTCCCGAAGAACTATTTGCACTCTCTTTTGCCAGCTGTTTAGCTCTATCTGCCTCCTGCTGACGTTTCATAGCTTCTTGACGTTCTTTTTCTTTTTTTGCTGCTTCTTCTTTAGCCGCCTGCAATCTAGCATCTGCATCCGCATAATCTGACTTTAGCTTTTGGATCTTAGCATTAAGTGATGACTGTGCTGCTGATAGTTCTGATTGTTTGGCCAGCATATCAGCCTTGTCCTTTTCAGCATCAGCCTTCATATCCTCTAGTTCCTTCTGAGTTGCTTCATAAGTCTCAAGAAGGTTTTTATCGTACTTATAAATAGCGCTGGCATATTCCACCTTATTTAGAAACTGTGCAATATTTCTAGACTCCAACATCATTGTAAGTACACTGTTTTCGCTCTCATTCTCATAGGTATATTTCATACGGAGCTTAATGGTATCTCTCTGTTTTTGAACTGCTTGTTGCATCAATACAATATTTGAATTAGCCTCGTTTATTTCAGCTTTCTTTTTACTAATAGCACTGCTTATCTCATCTATCTGCGACAGAAGATTGACAAGTTCAGAATTGGCCGAATCTATATTATCTTTGATATCTTCCTTTTGGTTCTGTATGTCATCGACTGACGGACTTGCAATAACATTAGTCGGAAGAGCTGAAAACACTGTGGCAAAAACCAATATCGCTGCTGCTACTGATTTCATTCTTCTGTTTTTTATTTTCCTCATGCCCTTCCTTTCTTCATAAAAATCTCTGCTGAATCAGCAGAGCCTCATTCTTATATCCTTTGTAATGATATCTGTATAACTGAAAGACAGAAGCTGTGATGGCTTCTTCTCATCAGTATTTTCAATCTGAATAGTAAAAACTGAAGGGTATGCTTCCTTGATAATTCCCTTCTCGATGTCGATCTTATTTCTCCCACGGTCAAGCTGTATCTCAACTCTTTCGCCGCGCTTTTCCTTAATTGATTCTCTTATCTTGTCTACGTCTGAACGTTCCATTTTTAGTTACCTCCCAACCACTCTAGTTGTATGAGTTTAAAACTTATCGCTCGCATTGTATCACAAAAACACTGTATTTTGAAGTCTTAGTTTATTATAATTACAAATTGTAGTGATTATTTTTCATTTTTGTTAAAATATTTTCAATGAATTTTATGTTTTTTAGTTATGACTTCGTATAAAATATATATATTATAAGAAATCCGAATTACAATTTGTATCAAAAATAAATCATGCTTATTAACTTATTAATAAAAGAAAAGAGAAATTATGATTAGAGCGTTATTGGCACTTTTGTTTATAGTACTTTTTTTTATTGTCACACTACCACTTATGCTTATACTGCTTATCATAAGGATAAAACATTCTGATGCAGCAGAGCGGGTTGCAAGACCAATCATTCAATGGGTTTTTTCAACGATCCGAAGAATATCGCTTACCAGGATGGATATAAAAGGTACTGAGAATATTCCCGATGGTCCCGTCTTGTTTGTACCTAATCATTTAAGCATTTTTGACGTCGTTCTCTTATATCCCATTTTGAATCGTCCATCCTCCTTTATTTCTAAGATTGAGTTAAAAAAAATACCATTTTTATCTCAATGGATGATACTGATCAAGGCTGTTTTCCTAGACAGGAATAACATCAAGCAAGCCATCGGCATTATAAAAGGTGCCGTAGATGATATCAATAATGGTACCTCTGTGATTGTCTTTCCAGAGGGAACTCGTTCTAGAACAGGTGAAGTATTAGAATTCAAAGAGGGTACTTTTAAGATTGCAACACGTACTGACTGCCCTGTGGTTCCTGTCGCGATTAGCAATACTGACAAGATACTCCATAGTGGACTAGGCATCCGCACCGCAAATATCACTATAGAATTCGGTCGGCCTATAATAACAAAGGATCTCGATAAAGATCAAAAGAAACACCTTGGTCATGATGCAAGGGAACGCATTATTACCATGAAGGAAAACATTATTAATAACTAATAAAAAACAGGGCGATTCATACAAAAATGAATCACCCTGTTTTTTATATCACTAATTAATTCTTAGTTCCCTTGGATCCTCCGAGATTGGCCTGACTCAGAATATTTGTATCAAATGAATACGTTATCTCCTGTTCCTGTCTTCTTCGGTCCTCTGCCAGCTTGATGATCCTGTCTAACAGTTCTTTGTAGGGGATTCCAATAGGTTCAAACAGATAAAATGCCAGAGAACCCGGAATAGTATTTATCTCATTAAAATAAAGCTCATCAGTATCTGAATCTATCATAAAGTCTATTCTGGCTACACCATTACATCCAAGAACCTTGAATGATTTAACGGCAAGATCCCTTATTCTTGTTCTCATCTCATCCGGGACATCAGCAGGAATTTTTCTGGAAAGAGAAGCCATACCCTTAGACCCTCCGGAAGTTTTGGAGCCTTTTGCTCCGCCCTTTGTACCATTACCCAGATACTTATCCTCATAGCTCAAAATATCATTGGTATGAGTAGGTTCTTCTATTTCAGATGCGGATGCATCTACCTCATTACCGAGAACTGCACAATTGATCTCACGAAGATTTAGAATTGCATGTTCTACTAATACTCTTCCGGCATATAGGAATGCATCATCAAGTGAATCCTTCAGTGTAGCTCTATCCTTGGCAATACTGATTCCTACGCTTGATCCCAGATCCACCGGCTTGACAATAACCGGATATCCAATCTTTTCTTCAATGCTATTTATCATATTATCAATATTTCTATAGTCGCCCAGTGTAAACTGCATAGCACCAAGAACAGGAATGTCATTCTCTTTCAGTACGGTTTTCTGTACATATTTGTCCATTCCAACAGCTGATGCTGTCACATCACATCCAGCAAAAGGAACTCCTACAGTTTTTAAATATCCCTGAAGTGCTCCATCCTCTTCATTAGTTCCATGAACAACTGGAAGGACCAGATCAACCGGATATTTACCATTTTTACCAAATCTCTTCGCCGGGTACTGAACGAAATAATATCCATTGTCCTCTGACACAAGTATTACTCTGGTCTTGTCCGCAAGTAGCTTATCTATATCCTTATAGTTGGCTACATCATCCAGACCATTTCCTATAAACATCTCATTTTTCTTGGTTATATAAACCGGGAAAGCATTGTACTTATCAGAATCTATATTTTTCAGAGCTTGAAGTCCTGAGATAATAGAAACTTCATGCTCTACACTTTTTCCGCCAAATAAAACAGCGATATTTGATTTCATATTTCCTCCTTATATAAAAAAATCTATATTCTTCTTGATCCATGGAATTGCTATTTTATCATATAATCATTACAATTCCGATGCATTTACAAGTAGTTATCACTCAGGTCATTCTCCAACAGAATGTATCTATGACCTGTTCCCTGAGCAGTATTGGCAAAATTCATAGCTTCCTGAAGAGTCTCACCTACGAAGATCTTCTTTTCCGGAAAACCAGACTTGATAAGGCCTTCTTTGATTGGCCTGGTGTGTACTTCTCCTACCAACGCTACATAATCACAATTTGAAGCGGCATAGCCTCCAAATGCTTCATTATAAGCATCTTCTTTTTCTCCTAGCTCTACCATGCCTGGAGTGACCAATATCCTGATACCATCAAACATTCCAAGTGTTTCCACTGCTGCCTTTGACCCGACAGGGTTGGAATTGTATGCATCATCTATAATCGTAACATTGCCGCGAGGGAGCATCTGCAATCTATGAGGTGCCGGACGTAACCTTCTTACTGCAGTAACCAGATCTGAAAGAGAAATATCATAACTATGGGCTATCGCTATAGCACCTACAACATTGATCACGTTATGTATCCCTATGAGCTTCATCTCGTATTCCTGCTCTGATCCATCCGGTGCCACTACCGTAAAACGTGTTCCTGTAGGTTCCGCCGAGACGTTCTTGGCATAATAACAAGGAGAATCCATACCCGTATCATTGCCTCTATCGATAGCCGAATAATATATCTTATCTAGGTATTTGTCGTCATTATCAGCTATATGATCACAATCCAGATTTAAGAATATCCTACCATTAGATTTATCGCCTTGATCATTCTTTTCCGTCACAGCATCTGCCAACTCAAACTTGGTTTTTATTATATTGTCCATAGAACCAAATGTCTCTAAGTGCTGCGGTCCGATTGAAGTGATTATTCCATCATCAGGATGGACTATATCGCAGATTTCCTTGATCTCTTTTACATATCTTGCTCCCATCTCACAAAGAAATATCTCTGTATCGGGTCTCATCTCGCCTCTTATGGTTTTCACAACTCCCATAGGCGTATTGAAGCTTCCTGGAGTTTTCAGCACATTATATTTTACTTTTAAAAGTGTATCGAGATAATATTTCACACTGGTCTTACCATAGCTTCCGGTAATTCCTATTATCCTCATTTCCGGAACAGATCTTAGAATCCTCTTGGCATCATTTATATAATGTTTATTGATCCCTATTTCAATTGGGTGATTTATAGTATTTGTAACCATAATGAGATATGGTGCCAGTACATAGAAAAGAGCTATCACAGCATATACAAGAAAAAGCATTCTAGTATGAGTTTCTGTCCATATCACGATACAGATCATTATTCCAGAGATCAATGCTGTTATGATCGTATATGTTATAAACAACCTCTTGACTCTGGCTGTCCATACAAAAGCCTTTTTATGAGGTTTACTTATCATCTTGCTGTAATACCATATCGTAAGAATTTGAACTGGTATCAGCAGACATTTAATAAAAAGCAATCCAAAGAACAGCATAGATAAAAGGCTGGCATAATAGTCTAGCTTTAATACTCTCTGTCTCTTCTCGTGAGACCTGAGCCACGCTGCCTGTTCGTTATTAAGATAGACATTGAGCTGAAACATATACAGATTGTATACGCCTATAAACAGCATATTTATGAAAAAAAGTGCGATAGAAATACCGCTAATAATATATGTCATCGATTCCCTCTATATAATAAATGAATGAATAGATTAAGTAATAAATAAATTATGTATGTATTGTACGTATTATATATATACTAATAAACAGTCCGCATAACCTATACCTAACGAATCTATCCCAGCAAAAAATTACTGATAACATTCTTGAAAACAACCGGCTTCTCCAGGAATGAATAATGTCCGGTTCCCTCTAGTATCACCAGACCACTGTCTGGTATCTTATTCTCCATGATATGTGCATCAGAAATCGGTGTTGCCGTATCCAGATCGCCCCATATTAATAGAGTCTCCTGTTTAATGTGTGATAGCTTGTCTGTCTGATCTTCATTAACTGATTTTACAAGACACTTTTTCATCATCGGAGATGCTGCCTTATAGTCATCTGATCCCTGATCGTTCATCCAGTCGTCTATCATCTCTGGAAAAAAATAATATACAAAGGAAAGATGGAGAAATTTCTTTTTCAATTTATATGCTTTTACGGAACGTTCCTGCTTTTTTGTCTTGGTAGGAAGTATCCCGGCACTGTCGATCAGCAGCAGTTTCGTCATTATAATAGAAATATCTTCTCTCGATGCAAGATTGATTATGATCCTTCCACCATAAGAATGCCCTATAAATACAGCCTCTTCCACTCCGATCGAATGTAAAAAATCCAGTGTGAAATCACTGTACTCTTTAGCGCCCCATGGTTCTGTAGGTTCATCAGAAGAACCAAATCCCGGGAGATCCATCTGTATTACTTTGTATTTATCAACAAGGATATTTTTTATGGAGTCATAAACCTCCATTGTAGTTCCCCATCCCTGTAATATAACCGCATTTTTCGGTCCATCTCCGCTGATTTTATATCGGATATTATAACCGTTTACCTGTATTTCCATTAAAATTCTCCACAGTTTTCCAGTTTTAAGCAAAGTAAATATAATACTTTTATGGAAATCAAGCAAGTGCATCAAAACACATAAAGCACAGTTCCCTCTTTGGTTTCTTGGAGTAGTACGCCATTTTCTTCTTCTGTAACTGTCCTCGCCATGGACTGATATGCTTTTCTCATCATGTTACCTTTTACCTCATATCCCATATCAAAAAAATTCTTTGCCTGATTCTGCATAAGAGCTATAAGCACATATATGTTGCCATGTACTCTGGCAATATCTATTCCTTTATTTAAAAAATTCGACGCTAGTCCATTCTTGCCGATTCTCATGGCAATAACCGCTTTATTATTATAAAGAGCCGCTTCTGCTTTATAATATTCAATATCTTCCCGTAGACTGCTCTTCAGCGACCCTGATAACATTCGAAGTATATTCATCGCTGTTTCTTTTTCGCCTTCTATAAATGAAGCAAATACATACCCATTTAGGAGCACTATCTCTGTATGAGAGAATCTCCGTTCTTCCCTTTCTACACTTTTAGGGAAATCAGGGATAGTATAGGTGATCGCCTTTACCAGCCGATCACGAAACATGCCTATCCTCTCCGGAATGTTCTCAATATTCCCTTCCATATGCTGAATGTATAATATTTCCCATATGATCATAGCCATTTCATATAATTGTCTTAGTTTTGGGTTTTTATCAGCCTGATACTTAAGTGCATATAGCTTCTCCTCAAATATATCCCACTTTCTCCCTTCAAGAGCTTCTAACAGCCCACTGTGTCCCTTGGTTCCAAACAGACTGGTATCATTTTCCACTATGATAGACCTATCCACGAGCTTAGCATAAGTAATTACATTTTCGTATATTCTCTTATTAGGAAGGCTCTCTCCCTTTTCCATTCTTGATATCGTGCTTGATGAACATTCAAATAATTCTGCCAGTTGTTCCTGAGTCATGTTTTTATCAATGCGATAATTCCTTACCAGACTACCCAAATCAAAACTTTTCAACTTTATAATCCTTTCCCCATACACAGTGGCACTCGATATTCTACGGAACGGCTATATAATATCATCATTTTTTTAAATATATATACTATTTGAAAAATTTCAGAATATATTTAGATGTCGTTTGCAAACGCTACAATTTTAGCCATAAGTAAAGCCCGCATAACCACAGGGTTTTGCGAGCTTATTTTACTTAACTTTAAATTGTATTAAATTAATTTCATCACATGAGTCTCAAATATATCCCCCATCCATGCCTATGACCTGACCTGTGAGATACCTAGGTGTATTTAATAGAGCACTAACTGTAGATCCTACGTCCTCTGGAGTGCCGAATCGGCCGATAGGTATACCTTCTATTAGTTCTTCCTTGTCATCATTAGACAGCATACTGTTCATATCCGTATCCATTACTCCCAGAGCCAAAGCATTAACACTTATATTTGAAGGAGCCAGTTCTTTGGCTAATGCCATTGTAAATGAATCGATCCCACCCTTTGTGGCGGAATATGCAACTTCACATGATGCCCCTACTCTTCCCCACATAGATGATATATTTATAATAGAACCTGATCTTTGCTGGATCATGGATGGTGTGAAAACCTTGGCAGAATAAAATACCGAATACAGATTAACTTTCATCATTCTATCCCATTCTTCCGGCGACATATCTGTCAGCAAACCTATATGAGCTATTCCAGCATTGTTGACAACTGCATCAATATGTCCGAATGTGTCCAGCGTATCATTACCTACTTTTTTCATAAAATCATATTTTCCAACATCTCCTACAGATGCCAGCACTTCCACATGAAATCTCTCTCTTAATTCAGCTGCTACGTCTTCCAACGATGTTTTATTTTTTTCGCATGTCAGACTTAGATTATACCCATCCTGAGCTAATTTCTCCGCAATACCCTTGCCTATTCCTCTGGATGCTCCCGATACATATGCAACTTTTGAGTGAAATCCTTGATTTTCCATTATGCGTCCTCTTTTTTCGGTCATTTACACGTGAGTAATTTATCAATCTTTTAATTTTTTCATGTATATAGTCAGATTTTTTCACAATTTGTTTAGACATTTTTTCGTAAAAGCAATTTACTTTTTATTCATGTTTCATGTATAATTACTTTACGATAACTGTTTATCGAATTCAAGAAAAAGGGGCTGATAATTATGAGACTAACAATCACAGGCAGAAACATTGAATTAACGGATGGCTTGAAAGCAGCTGTGGAGGAAAGGCTTTCCAAACTTGATAGGTATTTTAATGAAGATACGCCGTGTAAGGTCACTCTCAGTGTCGAGAAGGAACGTCAAAAAGCGGAAGTTACCATCTCTATAAAGGGACATACGGTAAGATCCGAACAGGTCAGCAATGACATGTACATATCCATTGACCTCGTTGAGGAGACAATCGAGAGACAGATCAAAAAGTACAGACATAAGCTCATTACCAAACAGCAGGATCCTGCCAATGACTTCAGAAGAGAATTCATTGAGAAAGATTCTGAAGCAGATGATCAGGAGATTAAGATCGTCAGAGAAAAGCGATTTGGCATGAAGCCTATGTATCCTGAGGATGCATGCATCCAGATGGAACTTCTGGGACATGATTTCTTTGTATTCAGAAACGCTGAAACTGATGATGTAAACGTAGTTTACAAGAGACGTGGCAATACATACGGACTGATCGAACCTGAAGATTAATTGAAAATTGAATATTGATTGCATAACAGGGGCAGTTTACGCTGCTCCTGTTTTTATTATCTTGACATCAATACATTACTTGTTTAAAATATCAATGTTCGAGTTAAGCCCAGTTAGCTCAGTTGGTAGAGCAGTAGACTGAAAATCTACGTGTCTCTGGTTCGATTCCGGAACTGGGCATTTAACTTATGCGGGTGTAGTTCAATGGTAGAACACTAGCCTTCCAAGCTAGATACGTGGGTTCGATTCCCATCACCCGCTTGTTATTTAAAAATGTAAGCGGATATAGTATATCGGTAGTACATCAGCTTCCCAAGCTGAGGAGGCGGGTCCGACTCCCGTTATCCGCTTTAGTGAAATCGCAGAAACAATGATAAGATCAATGTTTCAGCGATTTTTTTATTTTCAGCAATGAAATTTTTGAGTTATCATTGGCAGACCGATTTAAATACTTAAAATAAAGATTTTTATATATTTGTAATTCGAATTAATACATAACTTGTGCTATGATTACCAGTATGTTTCGCAAGCTGATAATGTTCTGCTTGCAGATTACGTATATAAGTTAGGAGATATAAAAGCAATGGATAATAAGCAGCTCCCCATCCTGGTCTTTGATTCAGGGGCCGGTGGAATAAGCGTACTTAGAGAATTAGTTAAAATTATGCCTGAAGAAGATTTTGTGTTCTTCGGCGACTCGGCCAATGCCCCATATGGCACCAAATCAGTTGAACAGATCCAGGATCTGACTATCAGTACTGTAGAAAAATATAGAACGACAGGCACCAAGGCCTGTGCCATTGCATGCAACACTGCTACCAGCGCCGCTGTAAGGTTAATGCGTGGCATGTTTCCCGATTTTCCTATGGTTGGAATTGAGCCTGCGGTTAAGCCCGCCGTCAAGAAGCATCCTGGTGGACGAATTCTGGTAATGGCCACTCCCATGACAATTCATGGCAGGAAGCTTCATAACCTTATATCAGAATATGATAGTGAAGCTGAGATAATTCCCCTTGCCTGTCCAGGCCTTATGGAATTTGTAGAGGACGGAAAATACAATTCTATGGAAGTGGTAGAATTTCTGAAGGATCTTCTAAAACCTTATGTAGATGAACCAGTTGATGCTGTAGTATTGGGGTGCACTCATTACCCATTTTTAAGAGATAAGATCCAGATGGTTCTAGGCGACAAAGTAGACATATTCGACGGAGCCGAGGGTACTGCCCGAGAGCTTAAGAGACGTTTAGCTGAAGCTGGACTGCTCTTAGATGATTCATCAAAAAAAGGCACTGTCGATTTCGAGTCCAGTGACCCTAGCTCAGAGAAAATTGAATTATTCAAGAGACTATTTAATGCATAGTTATTAAAAACCGCAACGCATATTGAACATTTACGTATCAATATGTACTGCGGTTTTATTATATTTTTATTCTTTTTTATCTTTAATTGCTGAAAGAGTTTCATTATATCTTTCAAAATGAAGTGCAGAATTCTTAGACAGATAATATGAATATAAAACGTCTATAAGTATAAGTGGGCTGATCTGCGGAGAGATCTTGGTGCCATTATCGAGATCCTTGAGATAAGCCAATTCTACGACTTCATCTGCAATATCCACATCTGCTGTATTTGTTTTTCCGGTTAGGAAAATAACCTTGGCACCGTTTTTTTTAGCTATTCTAAGTGCATCGACAACTTCGCTTGTATCTCCGCTAATAGATATCCCTATGACAAGGGTTTTATCTCCAGTCAGAGCGGCGCTTGCCTTCATCATGTGAGAGTCTGTAACGGCCTGAACTTTCATTCCCAACCGCATAAATCTATAAGTGAATTCCTCTGCTGCATATCCGGAACTTCCCATTCCATATACATATACATTTTCGTCAGCATCCATGAGATTCCTGGCGATCCTCTCCATCTGCTCCTCATCCAACAACTCAAAGCTTTTTTTAAAAATATCCGTGTACATAGATTTTACTTTTCTAGTATATACACTTATATCTCCACCTGAGGTTCGTAGTTCGGAGATCTCTCTTTCATAATCAAACACGAATTCTCTATAGCCTTTATAACCACATTTTTTGGAGAAGCGAGACAATGTAGCCTCTGACACAAAAAGAGCTACAGAAACTGCCTTGAGGGAAAAATTACCACTCTGTTCATTCTCCAGAAAAAATTCAGCCACAGTTCTCTCTGCGCTGGTCATATCTGCAATCGCATCCAATATCCTGCCCTTGACCACGCCCTTATTCCTGTATTTAAATTCTTTGCTGAGCATTTCTTTTGATCTATTCATACAAGCTCTCCGAAATCGACTCTACAAATCTTCTTGTTATATCTCTTGGTCGTGTGATGGCCGTCCCTACTACCGCTGCATATGCTCCATTTATGAAAACATCTATCAACTGTTCTCTCTCCCAGATCCCACCCTCTGCTATAATGGGAATGTGGAGATTCTCTGACAGTTTTTTTATCAGATTCATATCCGGGATTGAAATCCCTTTTGTCTCCTCAGTATATCCTCTCAAGGTAGTTCCTGCCATATCAAAACCCAGTGTCTCTGCACGGAGCGCATCCTCTTCTGTTGCACAATCTGCCATAAATATCATGTTCGGATACTTCTCTCGCACTTCATAAAAGAACTTCGTTATGCTACTGCCATCCGGTCTGACTCTATCAGTTGCATCCATGGCTATGGCATCAGATCCGGCATCTATAAGCAAGTCTACTTCCTCCATTGTCGGTGTTATATAGACCATAGAATTGTCGTAAACAGCCTTATATAATCCAATAATCGGGAGATCTGTCAAACTTTTTATCTCCTTGATGTCACCTGGAGTATTGGCTCTTATTCCTGATGCACCGCCCTCCTGTGCTGCTAATGCCATTCTTCCCATTATAAAGCTGCTATGCAGCGGTTCTTCAGGGAGTGCCTGACATGATACTATGAGACCTCTTTTTATTTTTTTTAAAAATTCGTCCTTATTCATATATGCTCTCTTATAAACATCATCATTGCAAAATGCCGCTCGTATAAAACATCTATGGAATATCAGCCTGTCACAGACGTAGAAACCATATTAGACCATTGATTATAGCATATCATATCCGGATCTTTTTCTTTGAAATAATTAAAGGGCAGATGTTTGGCCTCAAGTTCTTCTATTTCTGCGGTTTCGCCTATTAAATATCTATCAATGATATCAGAAACATCCAATAATCTCTGTTTCAGTCCTCCGATCCTTATTGTCTGGATCTCAAATCCATAGGGCTTATTTTCCGCATACCACTGTTTTTTGAATCTATCGTAATAATCATCAACATGTTTAATAAGCTCCGGGATATCTTCTTTGGATATTTCTCTCATAGAATCAAAATCTCTGGCGGCATAAGCCTCTCTTAATTTTCTTTCCAGTTTCAGCTTATGGCTTACGGCATATCCCAGCGCTTCTCCAGATTCCATAACATATGAAAAATCAGAATTTTTACTTATCAAAGCAACATCCTGTGCTCCAGTGAGAATCAGATTCGGATCTTCGTCTTTCTCTAATGATGTAAAAAATCCCATTAATGGATCATCATATAGAAAATACTTACTCCCATTTTGAGGTCTGATATCTTTTTCTGCCAATCTATGCCTAGGATTGATCCTGTCTATTTTCATAAAATCACTGATGCTCATTCCTGTTAGAACATTAAATGCTATATCCGGCAAATCATCATCCCAAGCATACTGGCTGTCTCTATAAATAACCGGGAGAACAGAAAAATGGCTGGCCTCAGCTCCGTTATCTCCCCAGCATGTCACCGTGAATGACCTGATATCATTTTTTCTGCATGATCTAATCGATGCTTCTCCAGCCTTAATGGAAAATTCATTGCATGGGATCATCCCCGTCCATTTCCATGCGCCAGCTGCCATGCATACATTATCTGTCAGTTTCTTGTATTTCTCTATTTCAGCATCATAGTGCTTCTCATCTGTAGAATAATAATCCCAATAAAAAATATCCAGATCAGCCGGGATCCAACTCCTGTCCTCGGCATAATGCCTAAACATGTCTCCCCATACTTCCGGCCTCAGACCATGCTTTTC
>ERZ795062.125-NODE-125-length-68668-cov-290.379972_pt1 | contig 68668 bp, 70 predicted proteins | sample MGYA00375146_ERZ795062 | MGnify/ENA primary metagenome ERZ795062 (study PRJEB30191, sample SAMN05720281) | activated sludge metagenome | isolation source: Anaerobic digester | place: USA | collected 2015-07-16 ...
CGAAGTAGTAGGACACATAGTTAGGATGCGTTTGCAGGTAACCGTTGCGTAGCAGTATTAAACCACGCACAAATTCGTCCTGTGTAAGCAACGGAGCAACGGAAGCATAACATTCCTGAGTTACATTACCTTCTTTTACCTGCTTGAAGAAGTTTTGCACTGAAGTTAGAAGCATCATTTCTATTTGTGCATTCTTACTATCTGCATCTAAGGATATAAACAACGTTACCACGCTCCTCTCACATCTTTCTTACTAATACATATTTTACCACGCCTTTCTTTGCCAATAAATAAAAAGTGGAGCCCTTTTATTGAGCCCCACTTCGCCCGAAGAAGCCACTTGTTTTAATTGTGTACGCTACGGACTTTTATCGCCTCCTTTCATTTTCCCTCTTAATGAACTATATCAGACAGCTTAAATTCTACAGAATACTCCAATTTTTCGTTTCCATCGGTATAACGTAACCTATAGTCTGAAAGATTTGCTCCTTTAGGTATTGCCCAGAATACTTGTAACCTATTCCAGTCGCCAGTGTCTCCAGTAGTCCAATAGCGGGCTTTAACAGCATCATTTACAAGTTGTGGTGTATATTTAACTTGTGGGACAACAAAACTATCTTTATCGAGCAAAGTAAACCAATCAGTTTGCGGAGACAATGGATACCAAATATCTAACGTTGCTGTTAAAGTCAATTCAACATCAACCATTAGGTATTCTTTATCGGGATCAGACAGCTGGTTTTTATCATCTTGTGGTAGTGTTTTAACAGCGTAAAAATCAAACTTAAACGGATCTTTGGTAGTAGTATAGATTGGAGTTTCTGTTATGAAGTTATCGCTAAAGAGTGGGGTATCTATACCGTCTCCGTTTCCTTCATAGCGTAGCACAAACACATTAAGAGGACGATCTTTAAATAGCTTGCCTATGTGAAACTGTCCTCTTACTTTGGTTTGAGGAAGTATTTTGGAGCCACTGCTTTCTACGCTCGTTGACATTTGAAAGTGGTTGTCAAAACGAAGATCGAGTAAAGAAAACTTAGGAAAGTTAAGTTCTTTAGAAGTAGTGTTGTTGAAAATAAATTCTCCAGTTATCTCCCAATTATCTGGATCAACATCTTTGACTTTAACAGTAGTTATCGTGATTTCTTCTCCAGAGTGTCCCTTTACTGTTTTATTAACATTAAATACGGTTTCCTTAGGTTCTTCTGGCGCAGTTTCTTCCTTTTCTGTGTTGCTTGTTGCTCCTTCGTTATTAGCTGTTTCATAGATCGGGTTTTTGTATAATGTGCCTTTGCCTTGGAAACGCACATATGTAGCGACTACGCCTTCGGTTCTGTTGCTAACGCCTAACATGCTGAGGCTGTCAAGGGAAATTACCTTATCTCTGTCGTTGTAAAAGTTTATCTGCACTTCGGTCTTGCTTTTATCGTAGTTGTCGCCAAAGTCCTTTATTTTTTGCCACGTGTTCTCAGTGTTTGTAAAACCATTTACGTATGCATTAACAATTTCTGTGCCTAAAACGTTTTTCTTTTCAAGGACTTTTATGGATGCCCCGCTACATCCTACTACTATCACAGAGATGGTCAGCAACACAATGCCAAGCTTAACCCATTTGTTTCTCATTATCTTTGCCTCCTTTTTCTGTGGCTGTAAGCCGCTTAGTACACATTATTTTAGCACAAAGTTTTGCGATATGTTACTTAAAAAGCCTATCTATTGAATATCATGGTGTATAATAGTAACATATGAAAGATAAGGGAGGGCACAGCATGAGATTAGTATTTAAGTGGATACGCAATTTTGCTTATCTGTTTTGGGTGGTAATCAGTTCCAGTGTAGTTGTTGCTGCTTGTATGCTTTGGTGGATTATTACAGCACCGCTGAACTTAGATTTTGATGGTGACGACACATAAAATCATCGTAGGAAATAGCAATAACATGGAAGGCATATCTGATAACTCTGTCAATCTTATAGTTACCTCGCCTCCATATCCAATGGTAAAAATGTGGGATAATTGCTTTTCGGAACAAAATCCTATGATAAAGGTTGCCTTATCCGAAAACGACGGAAATAAAGCTTTTGCCCTTATGCATGATATGCTTGACGCTGTTTGGAAAGAATGCGACAGGGTTCTTGCTGACAATGGTTTTATATGCATAAACATTGGTGACGCAACGAGAACAATTAATGGTGACTTTAGACTATATTCTAATCATTCACGTATAATTAAATTTTTTGTAGATCATGGTTATAGCGTATTGCCGGACATTCATTGGCGAAAACCATCTAATTCACCAAATAAATTCATGGGCTCCGGAATGTATCCTGCTGGAGCTTATGTTACATATGAGCATGAGTATATACTCATATTCAGAAAAGGCGGCAAGAGAGTTTTCAAAGGTAAAGAAAAAGAACTCAGACAGAAAAGTGCATACTTTTGGGAAGAACGAAATATCTGGTTTTCTGATTTATGGGAAATAAAAGGAACTGCCCAGAAGCTAAAAGCCTCAACAAGAGATAGAAGTGCCGCTTTTCCCTTTGAAATCCCATATAGACTTGTGAATATGTATTCGGTGGAAGGTGATACAGTACTTGACCCATTTGTAGGAATTGGAACAACATGTTTGGCGTGTATGACTTCTCAGCGAAATAGTATTGGTGTTGATATTGATTCCGAAATGGCAAAGATAGCACTGGAAAATATTCACTGTGAACCCGAGTCTCTGAATTCTGTTATAGACAAACGAATCCAAGCTCATCTCAATTTTATCGAGGGGCTACCAGATGAAAAATTAAAAAAATGTTATGACAACCAAAGGCATGGGTTCAAAGTGAAGACCATACAAGAAGTTGCAATTAAAATTGATCGTATATCAACTATAACTGTAAATGAGGCTGAACAAACAGTCACATGTACATATTGTTAGTGATAGGGTGACTTTCGATACAAAAAAAAGAGCGAGGTACAAGCCTCGCTCTTTTTTTTGTATGTATAAAATCATTTATTATTTTCCGCGGTTTCATTTTGGGAAGCAGGTTGTATTCTGTTCGGATTAGCTTTTCTTGCTTTTTGCTCACAATTCCTTTTACTTGATTTAGGATAAATACTTTACCTCCACAATCTCTATAGAATGCCTTATGTCCTTTTTCTTCTGAAGACTTTGCACCTCCCATATATATCGATATATTTGCCGATTTATACGAATTAGGCTTCACCTGTAGTCCAATATTATATCCGTTTTACATCTGTCCATAAATCGACCCAATAAGGTGAACCCTCGTTTTTCGCTTTATCAATTATTAAAGAAGGTGTTACAACAAACCTCTTCCCTTCATAAATCCGTTGTAAGTCCTGTTAATTACAACTGTGCGCATGTAGGCTATACAATCTTCTTCTGTAATCGAGCTGAACAATTCGGGATGAAATTTTTTTCATCTGGCAAATCATTAATGACATCTTGTGTGCCATGAGACTAAAAATAAAGCAGTGGCGCGAAGAGCGGTCGATATTCAGAATGTATGGTAAGTACTTCATTGTTAAAATTCTATTTGCTAAAATGTTTAAGTTATATGACTTCTTTGCACCAGGCATTCGCCTGCATAGCGGTTGGTAGAGCTTCGTCTTTCTATAGAGCAGAATGGTCCTTACTGTCAATTGGTTTGCCAAGCTGCGCAATACGTTGTTCTCCGAGGTGAATACATGTATAATCTAGGAAAAGTGATTTAGTAAAATCTATTAAAAAGTAAAAGATCTTACGTAAAATAGGGAGAGATAATGGAATACAACAAAACAGTACGTGGAAAATACAACAACGAAAGGGCAATAAGAAAAGAGAATGGCGTCTTCTTCACCCCGCCTTGGGTCGTAGACTATATGATAAGCCTAATTGATGAACAACACCTGACAAGCAAGGAACGTCTTAGTATACTTGAGCCGGCAGCTGGAATGTGCCAGTTCCTAAGCGGATTTAAAAAAAACAAACCGCAATTGTTCCAAAGAGCGAGTAAGAAAGTTGCAGTAGATATAAACGGTGAACTTCTTAACCGCGCGCGCGAAGAGCTAGTCCTTTACGGTGTTGAATTCGTTTGTGCAGATTATATTTTATGGAATACTGAAGATCGATTCGATGTTATTATCGGCAATCCCCCATATGGAATCCCAAGCCAGAGCCACCACTATCCAATAAGAGTTGACAATCAAACAAAGGAGAGGTACAAACAAACTCTAACCACGTGGTATGGGAAGTATAACATGTATGGAGCCTTTATTGAGAAATCGGTCAATCTCTTAAAAGATGGAGGACAACTGATCTTTATAGTCCCTTCTACCTTTATGATATTGGACGAGTACAGAAAACTTCGTACTTTTCTTGCTAGTGCAGGCGAGACTACTATTATTTATATGGGCAAAAACGTCTTCAGGCCCGATGCAGACGTGGCTACAGCCATACTGAATTTTAAAAAGGATAGTCATGCACGGCACAGACTGCGCCTCCTAGAACACAATGGTGAGGAAAAGAAGTTAATAAGCGAAAGGCAAGATTGGACTGGACAGCCGGTTCTTTTTGCTAGTGAGTTTAGCAAAGCATTAGAGCAATACTGTTCCCTCAGAATAGGTGATGTGTATTCCGTCCACATATCCCTGAGGACGCCAGAGGTCAGAACCAATCCACATGTGCTCAAAAGGGCTTCTGTAGATAGTGACGACTTCCTCCCATTATTGAACAGTAAAAATCTAAACCCTGGGCGGGTTGATTATGTCTCCACACATGGGTACTGGGTGAAAGCCAACAACATATCAAAACTGAGACCTTTTTTCTCCGAGCCACGCATCGTCATGGGTATGGGTTTTAGAGGCACGCGAAACATAGCTGCAGCTTACGACTACAAAGCATACCCTTGGTATGGAGAAGTTTATCATCTCTTGATAAAGCAAGATCTATTTGGCAGATCTTTTGATTTAGAAGAAGAAGACGTTGTAAACTTTCTGAACTCGGGTTTAGTTAAAAGGTATATCAAGGAAACGTTCAGAGAAATAACATACCACCTTAGCGTCTCCCAGATTAAGCATATTCCTCTGCCTACAAAAAAAGAACTTGAAAACATACGGAGGGATTTAAATGACGCGCAACTGGACAGCTGACTTCGCAAAGTTCAGAAGTTTCTTGCAAGGAATTGACATGGATAAGTACTCAAATCTTAGGACAATTAAAACAGTTGAACAGGATTTACCTGACCAGTTGTTTCCCTTGGATTTATATTATAAGTACTACTGGGAAACAACAGACTTCAGGGATTTCGACCAGGTATTCGAAGAATACTGGACTGAAAAGATAGCTGAAATCTTCAAGTTTATAGAAGTTTATTTTTATGGATGCTCAATACAGTTCGTGCAAGAGGGATTGAGGGCAAGAATGTATAGAATATGGATGTCTATACTGACTCAGTTTGATTTCCAATATCTTTGGAATTCTCTTTACCCTGGCGAGCTTATATCGAACCCAACCTTAGACAAAACTGGAATTGACGAAAAAGCAATGCCCCGCAAGCCCTTCTCCTTCAGGGGATTGGGAGTGTCAAGACAGCGACTAATCGGCAGTAAAATGATAAAAGGAGGCTATGATGGAACCGCCTAAAGGCATTGCATCAGAAGTATGGGAGCTTTTGCAAGCATCTAACTTGTTAGAAAAAGATGCGTATCTGCTGACAAATCTAAAACCGCTAACAGAAGCAGATCAGCTGATTGTAGTAAACAAAGTGCTTACAGGTGAAGCCGTTAATTCGCTTGAAGCTAAGCGTCAGCTTATCAGAGAAAGAACGGTTATCATGCCGATGCCAGAAGGAACGTTTGATGTTATTTACGCTGATCCACCGTGGCGTTACGAGTTTAATAAAACAAAAAACAGGGCAATAGAAAATCACTACCCTACGCTGTCTCTTGAAGAAATCAAGCAGTTGCCTGTTCCATCAGCAGATAATGCAGTATTGTTTTTGTGGGCTACTGCACCTAAATTAGAAGAAGCACTGGATGTTATGCGCGCATGGGGCTTTAAGTACCGCACGTGCGTTGTATGGGATAAAGAAACAATGGGCATGGGCAACTGGTTTCGCATACAGCACGAGTTACTGCTTTTAGGTGTAAAAGGAAAAATGAAAGTACCCCCTGTAGAAGCCAGAGTAAGGTCTGTGTATAGAGAAAAGAGAGGAAAGCACAGTCAAAAACCACGGTATTTCTACGAGGTTATAGAAAAGATGTTTCCTAACGGCAAATATTTAGAACTGTTTGCCAGACAGCGATATAATGATAAGTGGACAGTGTGGGGCAACCAACTGTAAAGGAGGCTGGTATAAATGGAGCCCTCAGCGTCATTAGGGAAATACGGTAGCTACGGGTTCAACCGCTTTTGGATTGAGGAACTGGGGCGTTTAGGAAGCGATGTATGGAAAAAAAGTTTCCTCGGACCCACAGAAAAGCGGTTTATGAAAGTGTGGCTTCAAGATGCTGGTTTTGTAGATAGAAAGGGCAATCCTACAACACTGTTTCAAATGCTTTCTGCCGATCCTTATATTTCTGATAACACTATTGCAAGTATTGCTTGGGTAAACCTCTGCTACAATTCACCGCTGGTGCGTTGGGCTGTATATTCTATGCCTTATTCCTATGTAAGTAGAGAAGAAATAGCTGAACTGATGGAACGCACAGAAACACCTGATGATACTCCTGAACTGCCTTTAGAAAAGCGAAAAGTCTTAAGTAAGCTACTGATGCAGTCTGTAGAAAAATTTTTCTATAGGCTTTACTTTATTGGTATTGGAGAAAAAAACGGCAAAAAGGTTCTAACTACTACCATATGTAAAGCAGAAGATATAGACGCTACAGCGTTTCTTTATGCTCTGTATAGAGGGGCGGAAGTAGAAGGGGCTTACGAAATGACACTAAGCCAACTACAACAAGCAGCAGAAATGTTTAGTGGTCAATCTCTTGCACAAGTGGCTCAGTCTATGAGCAAACCAGTGTTCTTAAGTCCTTTGAAAATGTTTCCTATGACAACGAATGAAACTAAGCGTTTACTTAGAGGTTTACATATCACTTATCACGATTTTATGTATGTAGAACTTGTCCGTGATTTAGACAACATCTATCTAAACCGATCGAAAACTTCATTAGATGTTGTAGACTATGCTGTTAAACAAACTATAAAGATGCGTGACAGAGAAAAAGAGTTGTGATATAATTTAAGCATCACATCGCAAAACGATGTATTTAAAGGAGGCTATTGACATGAAACCTGAGGCTAAGCGAAGAAAAGCTTTAACTAAAAAACGCCTTATAAAGATTGCTGTAAGATGGACTGCACTGTTTGTTTGTCTTTTCTCTTTGTTCCAAGTAGGTAGTTATGTAGTAGAGAAGCTTTTTTACAGTTCTACTGCGCCTCAGGTTAAACAAGATGCACTGGTAGTTTCTAAAGCAGTTGAAGTCCCTACAGTTATCCAATACACGCCTAAGCCTAAGGTAGCAGTTCAAAAAGAAAACGTTGCACAAAAACAAGAAAGTGCAACGAAAAATGTAGCTTATATTGATACAACGACCTTCCGTGGTTGGAAAGCGTCACCTGTTTACGACATGTCTGTAAAGCTTGGTGCAACGTCTACTGCGGCACTGCAAATAGCAAAGGCATATGCTACCTGCGGCACGGGTAGTATTCCTCCAGAAATTGTTGTAGGTGTTATTGCTACGGAAAGCGGGTTTAATCCTTTAGATGTGTCTTACGCAGGAGCTAAAGGCATCATGCAACTTTTACCTAATACGTTTTTCTACTATACAAACCAGTATCCAAAGCTGTTCCCTAAGAAAGATATCTTTGATGTCTACGAAAACGTATGTGCAGGCATTCTTTATTTGCAAGACAGCTATGAAGCTTGGGCTTCACACACTGCAAGCAAAACAGAAGTTTTAGACTTAACCATAGGATCGTATCTAATGGGTGTTCAAGGACTGAAGAATCTCAGTGATAGCCCTACAAAGGCAGTAACAAACGATAACTATTTCGTAAGCGAATACGTAAAGAGAGTAAAAACTTACGCTGGCACTGTAGACAGCGTAAAGTAGTTACCTTTCTATATCCTCCCGTCCTCTGAGAGCTTGTAGAATTTTTCTTCTTTCTTGTTCAAGCATAGCTATTTGCTTAGCTTCTTTTTCTTCGTATTTATCTGTTCCCGACATTTTTGCTTGAATGTCTTTTGGTAGAAACTTAGCTAAAGAAATAACAGCTTTTCCAATGTTAATTGCCATTAAATGACTGTATAGCCCGATCCTACTACCTTTGAATACAGGTGCTACGTATTTATCATAAGCGTTTAGAAGCTTATTTGAAATTGACTCTGAAGGAGACAAAAATATTGCTACAGGATAGAAAAGTGCAAAAGCTTGGAATGCACTTATGATGGTGAAAATATCTTTGGGATTAGCTTTAATTTTTTCTTGGTAGGTTTTTACTACAGCCCATGGGATAGCTGTTGCTGTGATATTCTTTCCTGTTATACCTTGCTTTTCCAAATAATCCCATACTTCAGGTTTGAGTATTTCTCTTGCTATCTTAAATGTAAGGTTTATGTTGTCAAATACGCTAAAAATTGCAAAGGAGTTTTCTTTAAACAGATCCATAAAGGTTTTAAGTGGTTCTGGACTTTTTCTGAGCAGATTTATGATGTTATCGCTCTGTTCAATTAAAGCGGCAAGTTGTCCAATTCTTAGCCCCATACTAAAAGTTGAAAGAAGTTTTTCTTGCGCTTTAAGCAGTGTAATAACAAATTTTCCAAGGTTTTCTGCTTCTTCTGGGGAAACGTCTTTTACTGTTGTTGACAACTGCTCCTTAAGTTCTTCTAACTCCTTTTCGTAGTTCTCAGGGTCTTTTTGCCACAGTTCTATGGCTTTTTTAATAATAGCGGAAGCAGCTTCTTCTGCTCTTTCTGATAACCCCTCGGTTTGTGCGATGCCCTCAATTACTTGTTTTGCAAAATCTGCCAGCTGAGTTAATTCACCACTTTTTACTTTTGTCGGCGTTTTTTCTGACATCTCACTCCACACTCCTCTTTATCTTTCTCTTTACATTTTAACGTTGCTTGTCGTAAAACTTTGTTTCCTGTTCCACTAAAGGTTCTGAAGCAATAATCTGGAACATGAAGTCTTTCGCTTGTTCTACAAGCTTTACGTATTTATCAACTTGCTGATTAAACTCTTTGAACTCTATTTCTGTAGCTCCCTGCTCCATCATTTCAAGCTCGTAGTAAGCTTTTAGGCTGTCGTAGTCTATGTTGCAGTATTCATCTACTAAATGCCAGACGTTGTCTATTACATCTTCTTCAGTTTCTGCGTTTTTTACAGCGTAAGCGAAATCTTCTTTCCATTCCTTTGTTTGTATAACACTAAACCAGTTGAGAACTTCTTTAGCTATCTTAGATAGCACTAAATCGCTGTAAGTTTTTAAGTTGGTGTCGGTGCTGTAAGCGACTACATCAAAACCGTTGTCTTTTAAATACTTAAGGATTGTTTTTTCCAATCGCTTTTCAAAGATTGACTGGTTATCCGTTTTCTCAAGCCTCCTTTCCTTTTTTCTTGCCTTAATTATAACAAACACATACACTTGACATTACGTACTTGACAAAAGAAAATTTTGTGTGTATAATAAAATCATGGTTATCAAACCATTGCTTATTAAAGCATTTAACGATATTCTTAGTTGGCTTACTCACCCTCTCCCTCTCATATGTGTTTTCAGGAGTTACAGGCATCTTGCTGCAGTGCCTGTGACAGCCACCTCCCTTCATTTGCGTGACGGGAGCTGCAGGGGAACCCCAGCTCCCGTCACCACCAGTATTGTATAGGTGGATTTGCTCATATGGTGGAAAGTATAGAGTTTAGAAAGATAGGGCAAAACAAGGCGTTTCTAAGAGTTGTATTGACTAAGCTTGACAGCACATTTACTGATGTAGGTGGCACGTTAGATGATTTCCGTAGTTGTGGTTTTAATGTTCAGCGTTTAACTCCAGATAGCGCAGAGCTTTCCTGCGAAATGTGGTATAAGGATGCTTTACAAGCCATAGAAGATATTGTTGTAGACCAGATGTTTCCAGAAACAAGGGACTGCTCCCGTTTCTATAAGCGTCGTGTCTCTTCCTCATGAAGTCTTATTCACCACAGCGTATAACCAGTTAAGCAGTTTAATTGTAAAAGTAGAACCTTCTTTACTTCCTTGTGCGCAACCGCAACCGTTTCCATTTGCTTTACAAAAAGGTTTTTACTACAAATTTGACAGGCATGCTGTTCATACAGCTGTAAATAATGCTTTTATAAAGCTGTTTGAAAGCAGTGGCTATACAGGGAAATTGGAACAGCTTCAGCAGTATAGGAATGTTGCAGGACGTGTAGATGCTGTTGCAGTGAACGACTTTAACGTATGTAGCTTTGAGTTTGATACAGGCATACACATAAAGAAAAAGAGTGTAGAAAAAGTAATTAATCTTTACACAAAACTACCTTCTGATAAAAATTACTACGGCTTTCTTTGTGTTAGAGGATCAGCGGAATTTGATAAAAAATGTTTTGCAGAAACCATCAGGCGTATTAACAGTTTAAGACCACCTGCTGACATAAACCTGTACATCATTTACCTAAGTAGCAACTACATCACTAAATACAAACCGTAAACTAAAAAGGTGTTTGGTAAGCTACCCAGATGTAAGGAGGCTACCAACACCTGAGTTAATTCTTACCAAACACCTTTGGCTTATAGCCAATTATATTATATACTATGTATGTTTTGTCGCTTTTAGTGAGTTTCTAGCTTACCTACAACCTGGAATCTGATTGGAGTAACATCGGAGAAAAAATTACAAATTATGGTAGAGTAATTTGATTTACTCTATCTAAAGCTTTTTCACAATACTCTTTTGAAATGTCTATACCTAAAAACTTCCTACCCAGTTTTTTTGCTACAGCAGTTGTTGTGCCTACTCCATTGAATGGGTCTAATATTACGTCATTTTTATAACTAAAAAGCTTGATAACTCTTTTAGCTAATTCCTCCGGAAACATGGCTGGATGCCCATATTTAGCCATGTCTTTTTCAGGAGCAATAGCCCATTTTGCCACGACCCATTCTTTAAACTCATCAGCGGAGATATCTATGTTATCTTTGCTACCCTCCTTTTTCAATGTTCCTTTACAAAATATCTCTAAAAACTCCCAAGTGTACTTTAAATAAGGATTCGATGGGCTCTTCCAGCTTCCCCAAGCTGTATAGTTACAGTTATAATTGTTTTTCTCCCAAATTACTTCACCCTTCCAAATCAGTTTACGTCCCATGAAAAAATTGCTAATAATATGATGAGTAGGGACAGAGTCTGAAAATGATGGTTGGATGTTCACAATAATTCTTCCACCATACTTCAGAACTCTAATACACTCATCAAAAATTTTGAAAAGTTTATCAAAATAATCACCCCAGAAATAACTGTCCTTTTGCCCATCATATTCAAGTCCAAAATTATAAGGAGGAGAAGTGAAAATTAAATCTATACAGTTATCCGGTAAACCCTTTAGCACTTCCTCACTGTCACCGCAGATTATCTTATCAATGAATTCATCTGGCAATTGGTTGTTCTGTTTTATGTATTCATGGTCCTGCGCATAGAAATATTTTCCTCTTTCTCGCTCTTTTTGCTTTCTGTTTACAACCTTCTTCTCACTATCATAACCTACAAAAATACGTTTTCCTCCCTTAATTCCATAGCTTCTTATGCTTTCTATAGCTTCTATTATCTTACTTATCACCTTATTACCAGATTCTAAATTCTTTAATTTATTGAAATCAACTTGATTAATATAGAGAGTAATTATATTTTCTCCAGTAATTTCGGCCCACATGTCTTCTTTTTTAAAGTTTTCAGATAAAATATTGATTGCCTCCGAAGCTTCCAAGGTTGATGAATAATCTATTTGGATTTCTTTGTAACCTATTTTTTCCAATAATGCATTACTGTTTTTCAGCCATCTTACAACGTCTTCCTTCTCATATCTGTAAGTTGAACCTACTTTTATATGAGGCATACCCATCTTTCTTAATCGCCATAGTGTAGTCCTGGATATTTTTAATTCTTCCAATAGTTCCTTTTCTGTTATCATCTTAGTTCCCCTTTCGTTAACATAACTAAACAACTTAAAACGTACAGAAACATTTTAGCATCATTCCAACTAAATGTCAATAAAAATGATGGTCTTATTTTCACCAAAAATACCCAAAAATAAAAAAGCACCATAAAGGCACCCAAAAATATAGACTATATACTATGTATGTTTTGTCGCTTTTAGTGATATACTATATTTACAACGCTATTAAAAGGAGGAGATACACAGTGAATAAAAAAGAACTTGTCAAAGCCACAGCCAAAAAACTCGAACTTTCTGTAGTAGAAACTGAACGCATACTAAACACGTTTATTGATACAGCTATTGAAGGCTTAAAAGAAGAGAAAACCTTATCCATGCGTGGTTTGTTCAGCATGTCTATAAAAGAAAAATCAGAACGCAAAGGCATAAATCCACATACATTAGAGCCTATCGTTATACCAGCACATTCATCAATAAAGTTTAAAGCAGGCAGGTTTTTGCGTGAACGAGTGCTTGAGCCTGTAAAAGTAAAACCCGCAAAGAAAACTGCGAAGAAAACTACTAAAACAGCAAAAAAGAAATAAGCTTACATGCTTATAGGCGGTTTAGAAAAGTTTTCACTTATAGACTATCCACACGGCGTGCCGAGTGCTGTAGTGTTCACTATAGGATGCAACTTTCGCTGCCCATTTTGCCATAATGCGGAGCTGGTATCTGGTAAGGGCTACAGTGCCAGCTCCACCCTGTCTTTTGATGATGTTGTTTCCTTCTTAGAAAAGCGTAAAGGGCTACTGCAAGCTGTTGTTTTTAGCGGTGGTGAGCCTTTACTTCAATCCGATTTAATTGATTACATCCGCATGGTTAAAGACCTTGGATACAAGGTAAAACTTGATACCAATGGTACTATGCCAGACAGATTGATGTCGGTTATAGACTTGGCGGATTACGTTGCTATGGACATAAAAGCCTCACCGCAACACTACAGTGAAGCCTGTGGAGTAAACGTAGACTTGAGAAAGATTAAAGAAAGCGTGAACATAATCAAAACCCGTGCTAAAGACTACGAGTTTCGCACAACAGTGTTTAAGAATTTCTTCCCTACTGACAGCGACTTTATAGAAATGGGCAAAACGCTATTGGATAGCGGAACCAAACGCTATTATTTACAGCAACCGCATTTAGAACATGTATTTGACAGATCGTTTCCTTTTGAGCTTTACAGCAAAGAAGAACTGGAACACTACAAAACCATATTGGAGGCGTGGGTAGGTGAAGTGTGTCTAAGGACGTAGATGCTTTGTTTATCATTAAAACGCTGGTTTCTGTGCAAGACAAAGAAACCATAGGTCATTCTAACCGAGTAGCGAAACACTGCTATTATTTTGGCAAGCGTTTAGATTTATCTTTACACGATTTACGCTTAATCACATTAGCAGGTTATCTGCATGACATAGGCAAGGTATCTTTAGATGAAGACTTGCTATCTAAAAAAAGCATTACTGCTGAAGAAAAGCAGATCATCACACAGCATTCCATAGAAAGTGCAAACATTGTTAGTTCTGTGCTGGGTTTAAACGAAGTAGCAAGTATTGTTTTGGCACATCATGAACGCTGGGATGGCAAAGGCTATCCATTGGGTTTGCACAGCACACAGATACCGTATTTATCACGCATGCTGACAATCGTTGACTGCTACGACGCACTTGCTTCACGCCGTCGCTACAAAGACCCACTGCCACAGACTGAAGTGGTAAAAATCATGCTTGACAGTGCAGGGCAATATGACCCCATACTACTTGACAAATTTTTGGAATTAGTTGATACAATTAAAACAGAAAGCGTAAAAACGAGTTTATTGACACTACTTAATGTAGAAGAAAAAAGGAGGCAAATGCATGAGTGACAAAAAAGAAAGAAAGCACTACGTTTTATTCGTTACCGTAGAAGAAAACATAGCCGACAGTTTAACAAGTGGTAGCACTGCTTGGGTAGAAGAAGTTAAAGAAAAAATCCGCAGAGCGGTAAGTGGGGTTGTAACAGAAAAACTTACTGGCGATGTAGGCGTTGAAATACGCTTGACAATACCAGAGCGACTTTCAGCAGTTCAATCGATTCCGATTGACAACCAGTTGCTACCTGCTGTAAAAGAAGCGTTGGTTGGAACTGCATTTGAAGATGCTGAACAAATCAGACAAACTGTTTTTGTGCTGGACGATTGGGAGGAAAACAGTCAACGTCTTAAAGTGCAGTTGTATGAAGTGAGAGATCCTTACTATGACAGAATAACCAACCCTGACAGAGACACGTGGGAACGATAGCATAAACAGTGGCAATGCACAACCTCGCAGAGGAAAGCACCAAACATCTTAAAGTCTTTACTACAACAAAGCAAGGGCATTTCCCAGTAACAGCACATTTATACGTTGGTTCTTGTGAGTCGATGGATGATGTTGTTGATGAAAGCATTACGCTTACTGTTACATCGCCTCCCTACTGGAACGCAATAGATTATGAACGCTATTCTAAAGACCCGAATAAACCTTACAGAACCAGAAAGTATTCAAATGGTTTCGATGATTACAATTCATACTTAGATTGGCTTACAAACATTTTCAGCGAAACACTGAAAAAGACCCGCCCTGGAGGTTACCTTGCTGTAGTAATAGGAACGGTGCTATTTAATGGAACATTGTATCCAGTGCCCTTTGATCTTGTTGTAAGACTGAGCAGTGCTGGTTGGTTGTTTCACCAAGACATTGTATGGCATAAGGTAACAGGTGGAGTAAAACGAGCAGGTGTTTTTATCAAACATCCGTATCCAGGTTACTACTACCCCAATATTATGGCAGAGTATATCATGGTGTTTCGTAAACCTGGAGAACCTATATATCGTAAGCGTTCTCAAAGTATTTATGACAAATCGGAATACAAACTTGGGGCACTGTTTACAAAAGAGGTAGCAAATAACATATGGCATATTGCACCAGTACCACCGAACACAATTGAACATCCATGCCCTTTCCCTGAAGAGATTCCTTACAGGTTAATACAACTCTATTCGTATCCTGGCGATACGGTGCTTGATCCGTTTCTTGGCTCTGGTCAAACTGCTAAAGTGGCGTTTGCTTTAGAACGCAATACCATAGGTTACGATACCATAGAAAGTTATGTGGCATATGCTTTCAAACGACTTGAAGAGCCGTTAGCAGTGCGACCATATCAACTCATCCCTCAGTTTCTTCATATACCGCTTAACGCACCGTTAGGATACGGCGGTCGCACTCGCAATCAGAAAACCAGACATGGTTCAGGGATATCGAGTAAATCAGTGGAAAAGAGGGAGTGAAGATGGATTTCACAGAACTTGTTAAAGACCTAAGTGGTAAAAAAGACCATTTGCATTGTTTACTTGTTCAACCGTCTTATTACTCCACCTATCCTCCGTTGGGGCTTCTTAAGATAAGCACATTGCTGAAAAGTCAAGGTTATACCACAGAATTGGTAACACAGTTGGAGCATCCTCAGAGGGAACCAGATGTAATTTTTGTTACGAGTTTGTTCACCTACTCATGGGCAAAGGTTAAAGAAGCTGTGGATTTCTATCGCACTCTGTATCCCAATAAACCGATTATCGTAGGTGGCATTTATGCCAGTTTACTACCTGAACATGTGCAAGAAGTCATTAAACCAGATTACGTTTGGCAAGGCATTATTGGAGAAGCAGAAGAAACATGTCCTGATTATTCTCTTATTCCCGATTGGAATGCAAGCATACTTTTCTCAAGCAGAGGTTGCATACGTAGATGTCCTTTTTGTGTGGTATGGAAGATAGAACCTGAATACAAAGCTACTGACAGTATTGAACATCTGATAAACCCTTCGCACAAGAAGATTATCTTTTGGGATAACAACTTTTTGGCATCTCCGTATAAGTTTGACATACTGGACTATCTGACAACTTACAGAAACGAGAAAGGCAAGAAGTGTGAAGTGGATTTCAACCAGGGATTGGATGCAAGACTTATAACCGAACCAATAGCAGAAAAGATAAAACAACTTAAGATGCCTTTGATAAGGCTTGCCTATGACAAAATTCAAGATAGACCATATCTTATGTCTGCGATAGGTATGCTTAAAGCTGTTGGCGTAAGCCCCAAGGATATTTTGGTTTATACTTTATATAATTACAAAGATACGCCTGAGGATTTTTTACAGAGGCTGAATGATGTCATGAGTTTAGGTATAGTTGCGTATCCAATGCGTTATCAACCAGTTGATGCGTTGGAAAAAGATACATACATTGCACCTAACTGGTCAGTGGAGTTGTTGGAAATGGTTGCGAAAGCACGGCATGTGCTTGGAACGCATGGTGCTTTCCCACCATACGAAGGTTTGGTAAAAAAGTTCGGTAACGCCAAAAACCTTGAAGAAGCAATGAGTTTAAGAGAAGCAGTGTAAAACGTTTTTATTAAAGGAGGCTGTCATAATGGGAAACCTGTTAGTAGAGAAGAGAGATGGACGTATCGTTCCTTTCGATTTAACCCGCATCGTTAATGCTATTTTTAAGGCTGCTGATGCAACCAATGAATTTGGCTATGACACTGCTCAAGTTATAGCTGAAGAAGTAATGCGTTCTTTACAGCCACAAACAGACAACTCTGCTGTGCACGTAGAAGTGATACAGAACGCCATAGAACAAGCACTGATGCGTAAAGGGTTTTATCAAACAGCTAAAGCATTTATTCTTTACAGAGAGAAGCGACGTCAAGCGAGAGAATACAGTAAGTTACTCGATGTAACAGACCTGCTTGGTAAGTATATCGGTGAAGAAACATGGGAAGTTCATGAAAACGCTAACATAGGTTATTCCATACAAGGCTTGAAAGCTTACATCACAGGTAAAGCTGAAGAAACCTATTGGTTAGAAAAGATTTATCCAGAACCTATCGCTAAGATGCACCGTGAAGGCATGGTGCACATACACAACCTGTCTTTTTTAGGTAGCTACTGTGTAGGCTGGGATTTAGAGGATTTACTGCGTCGTGGTTTTGGTGGTGTAGCAGGTAAAACGTATTCTAAACCTGCAAAGCACCTATCATCTGCTTTAGGACAGATGATGAACTTTTTGTTTACACTGCAAAATGAAACCGCAGGTGCAGTAGCCTTTTCTTCTTTTGATACCCTGTTAGCTCCTTTTGTGCGTTTTGACGGGCTGAGCTACTACCAGTTAAAACAGGAGTTACAGGAGTTTGTATTCAACATGAACCAAACCATGCGTACTGGCGGACAGAGTCCATTCAGTAACATTACGCTGGATCTTACACCGCATCCTTTGCTTAAAGATAGACATGTTATTTACGGTGGTGAAGAACTGCAGAACTATACTTACAGCATGTTCCAGAAAGAAATGGAGCTGATAGATTTGGCACTGTTTGAAGTATACACAGAAGGCGATGGCAACGGCAGACCATTTACGTTTCCCATACCTACAATAAACATTACTCCTGATTTTAACTGGGATAACCCCGTGCTTGATCCTGTGTGGGAGTCTACAGCAAAATACGGTATACCTTATTTTGCCAATTTCATCAATTCTGACTTAAGCGTTGAAGATGCCAGAAGTATGTGTTGCAGGCTCAGATTAGACACTAAAGAGCTACGCAGTAAAGGTGGTGGTTTATTTGGAGCATCGCCGCTTACAGGTTCTATAGGTGTTGTTACTATCAACCTACCACGCATAGCTTATCTTTCCAATACAGAAGAAGAGTTTTTCTCCATGTTGAGCCACGTTATGGATAAGTGCAGGGATGGTTTGGAAGCAAAGCGTAAAACATTGGAGAAGTATACTGCTATGGGCTTGTATCCATACTCACGCATCTACTTGGAACCTGTTTATAATGCTACAGGTCAGTATTGGAGCAACCACTTCTCCACTATAGGTATTGTTGGTATGAATGAAGCACTGAAGAACTTTTTCGGCACCGATGTAGACATGGGAACAGAAAAAGGCATAGCATTTGCAGTAAAAGTGCTTAACTTCATGCGTAATAAGTTAGTGCAGTTCCAAGAAGAAACAGAGCACATGTATAACTTAGAAGCTACTCCAGCAGAAAGCACTTCTTACTCTCTTGCATTAAAGGATAAAGAACTGTTCCCAGACATCATTACATCTGGAACGGAGGATACGCCTTACTACACAAACAGCACACAGCTACCTGTGAATTACACAGACGATCCTATAGAACTGGCACAATTGCAAGAACCTGTGCAGGTGCTTTACACAGGAGGCACAGTAGTGCACTTTTTCTTAGGGGAACGTATTAACGGTGAAGCAGCAAAGAACTTTGTAAAACTTATTTTCAACAATTTCCGCTTACCTTATATAACGCTTACACCTACATTTTCCATATGCCCGAAACATGGATACATCGCAGGTGAACATGAGTTTTGTCCACTGTGTGATGAAGAATTGGTTAAAAACGGTGTTAGCAGTAGTGATGCTAAACCGCACATAGATATACGTTTAATATAAAAAAGGAGGCTGTTAAGTATGTTAAAAGTATCGCTTCTTAACTATACACCTAATCCTGAACGAACAGTAGCATTAGCTATGCGTCAATCACATGCTAAAGGTAGCGTAGCAGAAATAGATTTATCTGATGAAGAAGTAGAACGCTTAATCAACTTAGCTTGGAAAAGAAGGCATATGTCTGTGTTTGAACATGCGACATTTACTTTTACTATAGAAGGCATTTCACGCTCCTGCTCTCATCAGCTTGTTAGACACAGGTTTTTCTCTTTTACACAACAGAGTCAGCGCTATGTAAAGCTTACTAATGGAAGTGCATTTGTTACACCACCTTCTATAACTGCTAACGCAGAAGCTGAACAGGTATACAATGAAGCACTACAGAACATATACAACGCTTATCAAAAGCTACTTGACTTAAAGATACCTGAAGAAGATGCACGCTTTTTACTGCCTAATGCTACGGAAACTAAGATTGTAGCTACTGCTAATGCACGTGAGCTGATACACTTCTTCTCTCTTCGCTTAGCAAACGATGCACAGTGGGAAATAAGGCAGTTAGCAGAAGCTATGCTGGCTATCGTAACACCATTAGCGCCACATATTTTCTCTAAAGAATACTTTATAAAAGAGAAAGACATGTTGTGATGCAAAATGTGTGTTAAAATGATATACTATTGCAAAGGAGGTGAAACAGTGTGCGACTATTAAAAGAAGGACAGGTAACAAAAAGAGATGGAACGCAGATTACGCTGCATTTTGCTACTCCAGAGCTGGCTAAACTGTTTAAAGATAGCATGACTGCTATGGGCAATAAAGATGTTTGGTTTACTACTAAAAACGGTTATACCCTTGCTGGCAATTTTGCTCGCAACAGTATTCGCACAGGTGCAGATGGCAATATCCGTGGCTTAGTTTTCTTCTTATATTTAAGAAAAATGGTATACGATGAAGAAAAGGACAAGCAAGTAACTGTTATGCTCACAGAAGATGACTTACGCTTACTGCAAGATGCATTTGACAAGTTCAACAGCAACCACAGTGACGTGCGTGTAGGCATGTTGAAAAAAGACACAAAGAAAAACGGCGAGCCTATGCAGGGGCGTCTGCTGTATTTGAGAGTAGATTTCCCCTTCCAGCAGATCGTCGCTACTTTAAGAGAGTACGATTTACCACCTGATGCGAATGTACCTTTAACTGATGCTGAACAGGTTATACTTAAAGATGTTATCAGCGATTACTACGCTAAAGTTATTAACACGATGAAGGCTTTATGCCGAGAAATAGACATTGCAGTAGTATGAAAACTGTAAAAAGAGTAAGAGGAGGTGTTCTTTTATGTTTACAAAAGAGCAGTTAAAAGAAATGAGCGTAGAAGAAATAGAGGAGCTGTTAGAAAAAGCTGGCTGGCAGCCCAGAGAAAACTTTTTATTTCCAGATGTTGAAAACGCCGATCACAAACTATTTGAAAGAACGTGGGAAGTGCCGCTATATGATTACGATGCTTGGGATAACAAACTAAAGAAGTATTTAGAGTTTAACGACATAGTAGCAACCGCATGGGAGAAAGACTACAGCGGACCTATATACTTTACCTACATCTTAGATGTGTATCACAAGTATGGAGCTTACATAGTTGAAGTGGAATCGCTGTATAACAGTGACTTGACATACCCTAATGTTCCTATTTACGAAGATTTTGATGCTTATATATACCCAGAAGAAGAAAACCGTTTTTGGACTGTTTTAGAAGAGGCTGTAAACGAGTCTCTTGGTATTGATGATATACAACCTGAACGATAAACAGTGTTATAATTTCTATAAGCATGTGTTGCTTGAGGAGTGTGATGAAGAGTGGATAGGCAGTATGTAATTGAAGCATACAAAGATTTTTACCAACTCAGTGATGTGCCCCCTGCTGTTAAAGAAGCTATTAAAACCCCTAAAGATGATGTGTTTATAGCTTCACTGTTTGATGCTGACTTTGTTCACGACAACATAACTTCTCCTGAAGTTATCAGCATTGTTTCCAAGTTCAAATACTACGATAAATCCAATATGGCTATGCTACAAGCCATACCATTTTTAGAAACTTACGGGCTGTTATCTACGGATACTCTGCGTTTAATAGCATTCCAGTATTATGTAGTGCCTACAATAGCTGAGCCAGAAAAAGTGCAGTATGTTTTTGGCAAAGAACCACAATTCTTACAGAAACTGCTTGACTTGCACACTTGCTACAGTGGCACGCACTATATGGTTATAAACAACATACCTAAGGAGCGTCCTAACTACCTGCAAGCACATATCGTAGTTGGCGTGCCCCATGCAGGTAAGACTACCTTTGCACGGCAACTGCAAGAAAAAGTATTGCCTGATGCAGTGCTTATCGATTCTGATTATTACATAAATGCTTATGCTGAGCAACACCACATGTCTTTTAGAGAAGCTTATAACAGCATTACTGCTAATAACTTATGGGACACTATAGATGAAGATATTAGGTCTAATTTGATAGAAGCACAGAAAGATGAAAAGCACATTATCATCTGTCGCACGGGACTAACTAAAAAAGAACGTGACAGGATAAGCAACCTCATCGGAGCTAACTACGATAAAAACATGAATGTGATGATTTTATCCTTAAACAAGGCATTAGAACTAAACGATAAAGACGTGGATAAACGACTACCAGAAGAACAGGTTGTTTACTTGGCTAACAGGTCAAGTTTTCCTCGTCCTTACGAATACACCAACCTAAATGCTGTTTATGTGAACCATGTAGCAATAGACAAAGAACTACAGTTAAAGCAGGTTTACGTAGAAAAAACCTCAAGAGAGGAGGAACGAGAATTATGACTGGTAGAAATTTAATAGAGAATTTTTTGGCTTCTTACTCTTTTACAGAAAAAGAGACTGTAGGAAAAGCATTATCTTACTGCATAGATGAAGAGCTGCATAAGATAAGTGATGGTAAACTTGATTTGGATAAAGAGTTAACGAGTAAAGACTTAGAACAGCTTATTGATGTAATAAATAGAGATTTAAGAACAGGCGACATTTGGGATGAGTTATTAGCAGCAGCGGATATAATAGATGCAGACGTCTTAAAATTCTTTGCTGAGCATCCAAACTACTTAGCTGACGTAGAGGATCTTTTAACAGATCGCAGTGATAACTTTAAGTTGTTGGATATTTTTAAGGCTGTTTTTGCCGAAGTCGTTGCACAACGTATAGTTGTGTTTAGAGATTATGAGTTACAAGAGGCTGTAGGTAAAGCTGAAAAGCTTGAAGAGTGGTCAAGAGAAGAAGAACGGTGAATAGGTGGATTTGTAGTGGGAAGAGTGAAAAACCAATCTTTCAAAGGAGGAAATAACATGGCAGAAGAAGGCTTAACGTATCAAGAACTGGCAGATCAGCTAATTGAAGAACTCCAAGTTTCTGGAGAAGTGGTTTTTCCCTTACTGCAAAATTTAATGCAAGAAGAAGAGAAGCAAGTTTTGTTTTCCGATGTGGTTACCACAGAAGGCTTAGAAAAAATTGTTGAAGGGTTATCTACTCTTTCCACGTTACCTGAAGCAGAAGTTTTCCAGCGTTTACTTTCTTACTTAGATGGAACACCTGAAGAAAGAGCTAACAGCATTTTCTTTACCTACTTCAGAAATCCACTGCAGCTACTACCTTACATTGACAAAGCAGTGGAAAAAGGGCTTGTTGATGTTACCGAACAAAGATCGGGATCAGAGCTGTTCTTACTGTTAGCCAAAGCGGGCATCGTTGAGCATGCAATAGAAGTCGGCTTACCTGCTTTAGCTATCAAGCTAAGTGCTTTGACAGAGTGATGAACAAGTTTGTAACACCTTGCAACACAAAATATGAAACGAAGCCACCTAAAAGGTGGCTTCTGGAGGTGATTGTAGTATGAAGCTGTTTGAACCGTTGGAAGTAACAGGTAGAGATGGACAAAAACTGCATCTGCACACGTTGTCACTGGATGGAGCAAAGCTGTTTATGACTGCCTTAGAAAAAGACATGCAGTCGCAGTGGTTTGGACGTGGAAGGCTGTCTTTGGTGTTTGATCCCACTAAGTCTGTAGTAAGCTACGACAAAAACAACAGCATACGTGGTCTGACGTTTAACATCTACGTTAGGTATGCTGAATACGACGGAAAAACAAAAAAGAGCGTTTCTAAGATGCTGCCTAAAGAGATTGAAACAAAAATTGCAGATGCTATGAGTAAGTTTAATGAAGTTAATAAAGGCAGCTACATTGGCATTTCTAAATACCAAACAAAGAAAGACGGCACAGAGCTTCAAGGTAGGAATGCCTACCTTTCCGTGCCTTTTGACATGAAAAGCATCGTTGAAGATTTAGTGAGTAAAAAGGTTGATTTAGACAAAGACTTTACTGAAGAAGAAGCACTGCAACTGTTACAGCCACACATTGAGCAGTATGAAAACAGAATAACCAATGCCTTAGAAAACTTTGCTAAAGAATTAGGAGAAATCAGCAAAGCTACTTCCAAGAATTACAGTCGCAATACAAACGTAGTTAAAGAACCTTCAAGAGAAGAAGAGCGTTAAAACGTGTTATCGGAGTCCTGTGGATTTACATCCCTACAGGGCTCCTCTTATTAAAGAAGGCTAACACGTGGAAACTAACCAATCAGCAATAGATGAACTGTTAAAAAATAGGTGGCACATATACTCGTCTAAGCATAAGGTTTTTGCAGAACGTGTTTTCGATGCACATACTGTAGAAAACAGTAGCATGTTATTGAACTACTTACCAAGCAGTCTTAGCAAGCAGTTGTTTTTCAACCTTTCTGATAGATTTATTTACACTGCACCGCTGTTTCTTAAGCTTAGAGTAGATCTGACTGATGAGCAGACCATGTTTTACATGGCTCGTAAGTTGACTGACTTACCTAAAAACTTAGCTACCAGTGAAAACAACTTTATTCCAATCCCAGCTAACGATCCTTACTTTAGCTTTACCACAATGGTAAATAAGCAGTTTCAGCTGTCTGATAGCAAGCAGAGCCAGCCTTTATACGAGCATTTTAAGCGCCCGTATACAGCCTACATAAAAAAGCACGGCATAAACTTTTGGTTTGCTTTAACACTACTGCGATCAAAAACACAAGTGCAGGGATGTGGCTTTGTCTTTGATAAAGATGAGTGGGCTTTATCTTGTAAGCCACAAACACAAGATAACTTTTCCTTTGTTTTTTGTAAGCTACAACCAGAAGAGGTAGCATCCATTTATAAGAAAAACCACAAAGACACAATGCTTGATATATTAGCTGTGCAAACAGGCTTATACAGTGCAGTAAACGACAGCATACCTGAAATGCAGGAAGTTTTATAAAAAAATATATAATTGTTTTAAACAATACAAACGAAAGGAGGTGTTATAGTGCAAGTTACAAGGGTTATGGTTATACAATTAGCACTTTCTAATGAACAAAAAATAATACTAAACCACTTAACTTACTCTGCTTCTAAACTTTGGAATATTGCTAACTACAATATAATAAATGGCTCTCTCAAACCTAAAGAGTTAAAGACTAAACTTAAAGATACTTTTTGGTATAAAAACCTTCATTCACAATCAGCACAAGCAGTTCTTGAAAAACTACAAATTGCTTGGAGAAACTGTTACAAAAAACACACTAAAAGACCACGTTTCCAACCTAAAGATGGACATTTCCCTGTAAGATGGAAGAAGCAAGGATTTAAAATAGAAGGGAACAGAGTCAAATTATCTTTGTCTAAACAAACAAAGGATTATCTTAAAACTGCACATTCTATTGAGTCCAATTACCTATGGATAAGTTTGCCGAAAAACTTATCGCTCAAGGATGTGCAAGAAATTGAAATTAAACCACATAGATTGTATGGACATACAACTTATGTTATGCATGTCGTATATAAAAAGTCTATATCAGATAGAAAGCTTAACCTTACTGGAACTATGGCAATAGATTTAGGAATAATAAATCTTGCAACAATAGTTACTACAAACAAAACTGCAACTATATATGATGGCAAAGCTCTTGTGTCAAGGCTTAGGTTATTTTCTAAGAAAAAGGGACAATTACAAAGTGCTATTACTAAAAGTAAACATACAACATCTAAAAAAATGCACTACCTTATCATAAAGGAAAGAAACTACCTTAAAGACTATATACACAAAGTATCTACCTTCATTGTAAGACAAGCTTTACAAGAAAATATAGGAACTATAGTTATAGGCAAATTAAGCCATAGTATAGTTAACATAGATATAGGTAGCCAAAATAATGAAAAACTACACAAAATACCATTTGGGAAATTATGCAGTATGATAGAGTATAAAGCAAAAGAGAAAGGTATAGACGTAACATTTGTAGATGAACATTATACTTCACAAACTTGCTCTAAGTGTGGCATTATCAATAAGTCTAACAGAAAATACAGAGGGCTATATACCTGTAAGTGTGGTAACACTTTAAACGCAGATGTAAACGGGGCATTAAACATACTTAAAAGAGTAGTCCCAAGTCCAGTAATGGATAGGGATAGAGGGTATTTGAACAACCCTGTTAGAGTAAAAGTAAATGGCTCTAACTAAAAAGAATCTCCCACTTCTATAAGTGGAAGAGGGTTCAAATAGATAAAAGTATAACAATGTTGTCTATGGTATACTATAATTAATTTAAACAGAAGGAGGTAACTGATATGGGATTAGGAGACTTGTTTCGCAGAAATAAAAGCAACGAAATTGATGAAGAGAATATGGTAGTTAAAGAACAGAATAAAAAAGTGTTGAGCAAAGTCATCCATACTACAGACGTATATTCTCTTGTTAGCAACAATATTGAAGAGCATTTGGAAGAGCCTATTTTATTGCAGGTAGGTGCATTTTATATTACAACGAGCATGCTTGAAGAATACCGTAGGCTTTGGAACGATCCTAACCTAACAGAAGAAGATTATCTAAAAAATTACATGCAATTTATAGAAGCGGAACAAAAGTGGGGCGAACAATGGAAAGAAATAGAAGAATTTTCTTTTAATGATTGTATAAAGGGGACAGCTCCTATTCGTTCTTATGACGAACTCAATGAAACAGAAAGAAGTATGCTGGAAGCTCCAATTGACGAGAAGAAAAAAATGCTATATACATTAGGCTGTGTTTTTATTGCTTCCCAAGAGACAGAAAACGTACCTTTTGAAAAACGCACTATGGACTACAACGGATACAAACTGTGGGTAGAAGAAATTTATTTTCAAAAGGACGATCGTGTAGTTGAGCGCCACTATGCAGATACTCCTTACGTGTTAAAAGTGGATACTGTTTTGTTAAACGAAAATGGAGAAAAAACCGACGAAGCGGTTTGGTTGATATACCCTGTTGAAACTGATGAAGACTATGCTTTTGCATATGATCTTTACGAGAAACGTGCACTTCAGGTTATATCTTGGCAGGATGCTTTTGCACAAGCAGTTGATTTTATTAAAGAAAGAATGGACAAAGTTGTTCCTGCATTCGGCTTAGGCTACAAGTTATTTGCCTCTGATATTCTTACTTTCAGATTAGCAGATCAGAAAATTTGGGAGTTGATAGATGCAGGTAAAGAAGAGTTCTCTTTAGAGGAGTTAGATCAAATCCTTAGAGAAGCGAATGATGAAGCCAGAGAAATGGCTGAAAGAGAAGGCTTAGAGTTTGTGGATGTCTTAGGCGATGATGATGAAGAAAGTAGTTATGAAGATATTTTTGATTTTGACGACCATGATTATGAGGAAGACCAAAATAGCGGAGAAATAAGTAAATAGAGGAGGTTGATGGCAATATGTTGCAAAAAGAAAACGGAGACTTAGTGCTTGAGGATGGCAGAGTAATACCAGCAGAAAAACGCACCCGTTGCGAGGTGTGGAGCAGACCTGTGGGCTATCTCAGACCTGTGCAGTATTACAACAAAGGGAAACAGGAGGAATTTAAAGAACGCAAAGTTTTTAAGATAAAATAACGTGAGAAAGCAACGTTATTTCTTGCTTAAAAAACCTAATTCGGGTAGAATAAAGAGAGAAACAAAGGAAAGGTTGTACCTTAACAAGTGTGAAAGAAAAAATTGTGAAGGAGGAGTGGTTAATGGGAAACAATATTAAGCAAAGTCTTAAAATGCAAGATCTTGTGGAGTTTTTAGATGAACTGCTACAAAAGGAGTTTAACTTAAAATATATCCCTTTACAAACTCCAGAGCAGTATAAGAAGTTTGACATGCCTTCAAGAACGCAGAGATCGCTTCAAGAATTGCAGTCCTTTTTAACGCTTCAGCCGACACCAGAAGGCATAGCGTATAACGTGGTTATCTTGTCGCTTGCAGAGAAAAACTTTGTGCCAGAACTGGTGCGCAACCGTATGCCTGAAGCTAATCTTGCTGATACAGCTGTCAAAGACCTGATTTTGGCAATAAAATCTAACCTTTATGGTTTGTTTAGGCAAACCCTTGATAAGCTAACAGATGCTAAAAGCAAAGAAGAAATACGAACGGTTTTAGAAAACTACTTAAATGAACGTGTAAACACCGTAGAACAGGCTTTTAACATGCCGAGCAAGTATATTGCACAGTTTAAAAGCGGACAGATACAGCTCCGCACAGCTGTAGCATTTGCTAATAGCATTGCAGAGCATTTCAATATGAACTTTCGCTACATGCCTATAGCATCGCAGAACATGCTTTACTACCGTTTACCTTATCAACCAAACTACAAAGTGAAAGAACTCTCCGATAACATACTTATGAGCTTACATTCTAACAACAAAGCAGATAGTATCAGAGCTCGTGCAGACAGCTACGAATACATACTGGAACTGGCAAACACAGAAGAAAATATTGTTGGTTTACGTAATCAGCCAACGCTGAACACGGCACGTAAAAACATCGCTTCAGCTATAGTAGCCCTACGTATGGCTTACGTTGATCCAGATAAACTTATCAATCACATAGAAAGCTTGTTTAACAGCTACTTTAAAGAACGTGAGTTGCTGGCTATTAAGATGTATGGGATGAGTAAAGCAGAACGTTAAGGAGGCTAATGAACTTTTGACGACACAAGTATTGTTAGCATTTGCACTGGGTTTGTCTGTAGGCAGTTTCATAAATGTTGTAGCAGATCGATTGCCACGTGGTGAGAGTTTGTTGCCACGTTCACACTGTGATACCTGCGGGCATGAGCTTACTCCTTTAGAGCTCGTGCCTGTAGTAAGCTACATTTTCCTTGGAGGCAAGTGTAAGCAGTGCGGTAGCAAGATACCTGTAAGGCTACCTATAGTAGAACTGCTGTGTGGTTTAGGGTATGCCTTCCTTGTTTACCATTTTGGTTTTACTCTGTGGGGTTTGAAGTATTTAGTGCTTTTCAGTTTTGCGCTGGCAGTTGCAGAAACAGATTTAACCACGGGGCTAGTTCCAGACCAGCTTGTTATAGCAGGTGGTATAGCTGGTCTACTGTTTGCTTTGCTAACACATTCCTTTTTGCCATCGGTTATCAGCTCCTTACTGCTTGGAGGTATCTTTTTGCTGATTTACGCTCTTACAAAAGGCAAAGGTTTAGGACAAGGCGATGTAACCTTTGCTTTCGCTTTAGGTTTGTATCTCAATCCGCTTCAAGCGTTTTTGACTTTTTCACTGTCTTTTATCATCGGTGCTGTAGTGGGGCTTATATCATTGCCCTTTACTAAAAGCCATGAGATGCCGTTTTGCCCGTATATGGCTGTAGGTTCGCTCATTGCCATTATGTGGTGGCTACCACTAATAGATGTCTTTTTATGACAATTGATTAACAAAGGCTTATAATATATACTATAATGACAAACAAGAAAAGAGGTGTCGGCAGATGAACTTATCTCGTGAAAAGATGATGGGCATATGGATGATCGTAGTGCGTTTCTTCATAGCTTTTACAGCACTATTCCTTTTCTCATATGTTGTATTTCTGTTAACGAATAGTGTTTGGATCTCTCTTATAGCTTTAATTATAGTTCAGCTATTTTTACAAATTAGAAGATACTTGAAGGAGACTGCGTGAGCATGGCAAGGCATAAGAAAGCAGTAGAAGATAAGGCTGTAAAACAGAAAACCACCGCTACAAAAAGGCAGACACGCAAACGCAGAAGAACCAAACGTGTCAGATTGATAGAAGGGGATAAGCTACTTGCATGTAAAAAATACAGTGCTTCTATACCTTACTCACGTGTAGCCACGGATTTTGCAGAGCAATACAGCAACAAAGCATACGACTTTAAACTTGTAGCTAAGGACGATATTCAAAACTGGTTTTTTGTCATAGCAGCAGACAAGAAGTATGAGATAGCACAGGAAGAACTGGTAGTTCCAACAGACTATGCTCTTTTATGGGTTGCAGCGCAGGAAGGTAACAATGCACTGGTAATCATACCGCACATGGACAACACTGTCATAGGAGCTACTAAAGATGGTGAAGTAATTTACGTTCAAACAACACGTGTTAATGTATATGCAGACAACTTAGATGGTTTGTCTGTAGCAGTGGATACTGCACTTTCTGAGCTACGTGAAAGCAAGATCGTGGTAGGCACTGTATACATCGTTAACCCACCAGAAGAAATACCACTGCGCGTGATAAACATGTTTAAGGCATTTGATTTGTCTGCTGAAGTAGTTATGCTTGATCCAGCACTGTATCAAGGCGATCTAACGCTTAATGTTACGCATGCTTTTAGGAAGAGACAGACATTTACCAATTTCTTTGCTTCAATGCAACAAAACCGCAGGCAGTTAATTTTAACTGTACTTTCTTTGCTGTCTGCGTTTCTATGGGCTTACCTGCCAGCACACGGCATTTTAACTTTGGCGAAGAATGTTACGTTAAACACCTCAGCACAGATCACTTCAGATATTACGCAGATACAAAACAGTAAGCAAGTTTTTAATGAAACACTGCAGGGGCTTTCCAATAAGTTAACAGCACTGAGCAGTTACAAAGAAGCTTATGATAATTTGACATTGGTGGACTGGGCACCTATAGTGGAAGTTATCATGTCTGATCCGCATGTAACTTCGTTTAGAATATCTGGCAATCAAGCAAACATTACATATGAAGGTGCTACCAGTAAGCAGTTAGATCAGTATATCAACAAACTACTTACTTCAGGCTATTTCTCTGCTGTACCTCCTTACACGAGAACATTAAAGCCTTCAACTTACAGCATCACAGTGGAGGTGAAGATGCCATGAAAAACACGTTAATTGTGATTGCAATTCTACTGCTGTGCTTAGATGGCATCGGTGTGTATAGGGCTTTTACAGATTACCGCAACTTAAATCAGCAGCTTCAGCAGGAAGCTGATTACGTAAGAGATGTTAACTTAATATCGCAGAAGAATCAGGAATACTACCAATCGCTGTCGAGTATTTCTGACAACTTTTATACAGATGAACGTTTATACAACCTGTGGCGAACAATGGAGGATAAGTTTGGAGCAAACTTAGACAGTTTAGATATAGATCCTAACTACATAGAAGAAAACGGGTTACGCTGGTTCACCTTTAACATTTCTGTAAGAACTAATCCAAAAGCGTTTCTACAAACCATTAAATCTATTTCTCCACCACTGTTTGTGCAGAGTATTTCTTATAACAAATCGGCAAACGTATTAACAGCTCCTGTTCGTGGAGCTATAGTCAGTGACTATTCAGGATTTGTAATTACTGCAAGCACTATAACAGAAAGCAACTATGTGGTATGCAGGTACATTATGAACACTAAGGACAAAAATCTTATTCCAGACGATCCTGCGTATTTGGTATCAGAGAAAGATGGCACTTACTATGTAGGCATACCGCTTCAGCGTAACTTAGATGCATTGGCTGCAGAAAACGTAGCTAACCAATATGCACAGCAAGGCATGGTAACATTCATTGCCAAAGATGAGGCAAGGAAGTGATATAGAGTGGATATAATTCTATCGGCACCCAACTTTGTCAAATCGGTATACGTTCACAACGGCAGGATACTGTCCGTAGAGGAAAACCCTGATGTTAAACCGCAGAAAGGTATCGTTGCTTTGCTTAACGCTCCTGATGTGAAGCGTGCAAGGGTTTTCGCTTTTAGTAAAGCTGAAATAAACAAAAACGCCATATTTGAGGAGATTTCCAACTACTACAACACTACTGATTTCATCTACGATGTGTTTGAATGGAAAAACTACTACATCGTAACAGTAGTGTCAAGGAAGATATACGACTTAGTGCAAAAAATATTTAACCCAACGCAGATAGTTCCATTTGACTTTGTAGTTCTGTGGAACATACGCAAGCAGATAAAGAAGCCTTTAGTGGCATTTCGTGGAGGTTTATACTACTTTATAAGTTCAACAGACATATGCATCACACCTTCTAAAGAAGAAGTGGAGCCTTTTATCATACCTGGGACGGTAGTAGTTGACTCTGTAAGTGCAGCAGAGTTTCCTAACCTTGTAGTGCAATCGGTAAAACGTCACTGGAGAATAGACAGACGCATTGATACTTCGCTTGTAGATGACGATGTTAGAGATGTAGAGTTCTTACTACACTCGCCTGTTAACCTGCTTAAAGAGTCTGTTACTATAGCAAGTGATGTAGAACGCAACAAAGAACTGCAGTATATTATGTCTATCGCTTCAGCAGTGCTTATCTACTTAGCCATTCTTATCGTATCGCCCTTTGTTACTGCTAATGTGCGTTTACCTATTTCCTCTGTTAGCTACAACATACCAACAAATCTGCAAAGAATTAACACGTCCTTTTCCTTTGATCAGTTCATATACCGTAAAGCATACCCATATACACTTTACGAAGCATATGACAGTAAAGGTCAGCAAGCGGCTGTATTTGTAGTGCCGCAGGAGGCTGTTAAATGGGCACAGGAATTTCCAGACTACACTGTTTATAAGGTTGTTTACGATCAAACCAAGATGCTGTCTAAAGAATATTTTGCAGGTAAGAAAGCTGACGAGTCAGAGGTTACAGCAACTACTACAGTTCCAACTACTTCTACTACTGCTACTGTTCCTGCTGTTTCCACACCTACTACCACTACAGTTGATAAAACCGCAACTACAAACAGCATATTACAACAGGAGGCTACTACTACCACTACTGCTAACAGTTCTGCAACAGGAACGAAAGCAGGTGGTAAGTAGCCTATGCCTAAACGTGCAGAGTTAATAGTCAGAGGCATACTAACAACTATTTACAGGAACGGGCTGGACTTATCCGATATACAGCTGATGCCCGATACTGTGCCTTTTATTAGGGGTTTTGTAGCTCCTAACGTTGATGTAAATGCTTTTTATCCTATATCTAATGTGGGAGCTATCACAGAAGAAGACATAAAAGAGTTTCTGTTTGAGTACATAAACGATGCACAAGCTACAACGCTGTTACAGGAAAAACAGCTGTCTTTTAGAATGGAACTGCGTGATACACAGAACAATATCTTAGGCGCTTTTAGGGTAACAGCATACTACCAGAAAGAAAAGATTTCTTTAGCACTACGTATACTGAAAACAAGGATACCCACGCCTGAACAGTTACACCTACCGCCTTTAGTGCAAAGTTATATACGCAACAACAACTACGGGCTGGTTATGATTACAGGTTCTACAGGTAGTGGTAAGACTACTACAGCAGTAGCTTTACTAAAAGATAAGCTACTGCATCACAAAAACCACGGTGTGTTACACTTAGTAACCATAGAATCACCTATAGAATACGAGTTTTTAGTTAAGCCTACTGAAGGTATTGTAGAACAGCGAGAGGTAGGCATAGATACACCGAGCTATCCAGCAGCAACACGTGATGTGGTGCGTATTAACCCGAACATCATCTTTGTAGGTGAAGTAAGAGACCCTGTTACAGCTGAGAACTGTTTGCAGATGGCCACTACAGGTCACTTAGTAGTAACAACATTTCATGCCTCAAGCGTGGTGGAGGCTATAGCCCGTTTCCGTTCCATGCTTCCTTCACAGGAAGATGTATCCATGTTCAGTTCTTCGCTTATAGCTGTAACTAATCAGCACTTAAATACTTTTAAGGGCACAACACAGTCTTATGTATTTCCTGTAGTAGAAGCATTGTATAACGAAGAAAGTATACGTGAACTTATAGTCAGCGATAGACTGGTAGAAATAAAGAATTACATGCGCAGCAGTGAAGAATGCCTTACAGCAGAAAAGTCTGAAGCATACATAAGGCAGTTAATAGATGAAATGGAAGAAGAAGAACTTTTCAGAAAACCACAACCACCTCCAATACCACCGACAACAACATAGGAGATTACTATGATGAAGTTAATAATTGCAGAAAAGCCATCAGTTGCAAGAACCATAGCAGAAGCACTTTCTCCGCATGTAGTGAATAAAAAAGACTGGTATGAAGCAGGCGAGTGGACGGTATCGTTTGCCTTGGGGCACATTATTAACTTGTCTTATCCTGAGGACTACAATCCTAAATGGAAAAAGTGGGAAAAAGAAAGCTTACCTATCATACCTTCTACACTTAAATACCGCATCTTAAATAAACAACGTTACAGTGTGCTGTCTAAGCTTATTAAGCAAGCAGATGTTATTGTTAATGCCTGCGATGCTGGTAGAGAAGGTGAACTTATCTTTCGTGAGCTCATAACACTTACACCACCTAAGAAAGGAGCTAAGCTGTATAGACTTTGGCTTACAGCACTTACTAAAGAGCAAATACTAAAAGCCATGCAAGAGCTGAAGCCACTTAGCAACTACGATAGCTTGTATAAAGCAGCACAGTCAAGAGCTGTAGCAGACTGGCTTATAGGCATAAATGCAACACGTGCTTATACACTTAAAGCAGGTGAGCTGTATTCCATAGGTAGGGTGCAAACACCAACACTTTATGCTGTAGTAAAACGTGAAGAAGAACGTGCTAAACAAACGGATAAAATCTACTATGAAGTAGTAGGCACATTCCATTCTGAAACCTACCAAGGCGTATTGCAAACACAAGCTATGCTGGAAACAGTTAAAGAAGCACAAGCGGTAGCAGGTAATATAGCTGTAGGAAGTGAAGGTGTTATTAGTAGTTACCAAAACAAAGTGGTTGCAGTAGCTCCACAGCTTCTTTACGATTTAACAACCTTACAGAAGGATGCCAATACCCAGTATGGGTATACTGCACAGCAGACCTTAGAAGCAGTGCAGAGCTTATACGAAAAGGGTGCTGTATCTTACCCCCGAACAGATTCACGCTACCTGCCTTCTTCACTAAAAGCTGAAGCTACACGTATAGCACATGCCATAGCAGATCGATCGCTTAGTATAGGTGAGATTTATCATGCAGTAGTAAACGATGCAGGTGTAACCGATCACTATGCTTTAATTCCTACAGGGAAAGCAGTTAGCTTTAGTAGTGATAAGGAACGTAAGGTATACGAACTTATAGAGAAGCGGTTTTTATCTGTATTTCTTGGTCATTCTAAAGTGCAGAGGCAGTCGTTTGATACAGTAGTAAACAGCAAGTATGTATTTCACACGGAGCGTGAAGCATTGCTGGAACCAGGGTGGCAGATAATTTATAACAAAAAGGCACAAAAGCCGTTAGAAGATGTTTCTAAAGAGAAGCATAAGCTTACAGCTTTAGATGTTGTAGAAAAGGTTAAGCGCAAAGATCCACCGCTTACAGATGCTTCTTTACTGCGTTTTATGGAGCATGCAGGTAAAACAGGTTTAGGCACACCTGCAACCCGTGCTGAGATTATAGAAAAGCTGGTAGAACAGAAATACCTGCTTAGAAAAGGCAAGACACTGCTTCCTACAGAAAAAGGCATAAGGCTTGTAAAAAGCCTTGAACGACTTGGTGCAACGGAGTTGCTTAGCCCTGAACTAACTGCTTACTTCGAACAGGCACTGAAAGAAATAGAACAGGGTAAAAAAACCGATGAAGCATTTCTTAAAGAAATAGAGCAGTATACTAAAAAGGTCACCGCACGCATTTTAGAAGCAAATGCTGTTAGTGCGTAACAAAAATATTACAATTTACACTAAAGGAGTGTATAATATACTATGTATAAGAAGTGTTGCAGGCGAAGAGATGCAGGGACAGGTGTAATAAAACCAATTAAGGAGGCAAGGCATTGAAAGAACCTGCAGTATTACAGGGATTTTACAAGATTTTATGGTGGAAACAACCAGTAGAGTTAACAGGTAAGGACTTACACTACATTTTTTCTAACGATGACGAGATATGGCGGCAGATACAGGAAACCTTTGGCGATGTAGTTAACAGTAACGAGGATTATTATCTTTCAGCAGAACCACACGCTGGAGAATTTATGCTGTTTACGTTCGTTGAAGGTGACATCTTTCCTATTTTCTTCACCGACATTACAGATGAAGAGTTATACAAGATTAAGTCTGTAATGGAAGCAGCAGAACTAAAGAAACCTTAATTAGAAAAGGAGCGTAGCGTATTGGATGTCAATGAAGCTGTGCTTTTGATGGTTAGAGAACTTCTTAGTCCTTATACACCGCAGTTACTTGAGAACGCTGCGAAGATGCTTTTTGAGTATACTAATAAGCAAGAAGATGTCTATCGATTTGCTGCGTTCATCAAAACCTACCGTGGCGATCCTACAGTTGCCGTAAAGAAGTTCATCTACAACGAGTTGGAAACTATCCTTGGCGTATCTGTTGTAACGTATGTAGATGCAGAAGATCTATCGCTTAAAACGACACCTGAGATTTTTACAAGGTTTATCATTCAGTCCAAGATTGACATAGACAGTTATCCAATACTGAAGAACTTTCTTATCAAAAAGGGTATCTCTACAGAAAAAATAAAACAGTTACAGAGTGATCGGTTGGAGGGTGTTTAAAAATGCTGATAAAGGAGGTTAACAGTTGAGTGGACATTAACGATTTTGAACCTTTGATTATTGCAATGCCAAAGAAGTATAAAGAACTTCTGCTGAGAATAGCTGATGCTAAAGGTATGCCTATAAACACATTCATACTCAATCTTTTTTACGACTACTTTGATAGGAACAAGCTATTGACAGCAGAGTTAAAACAACCAGGGCGTGCCATGTTGACGTCTTTAGGTGAAGTGGCGTGGCACCTATACGAGGGGACGCTTAATCCACAAACGATTTCTCAGTTGCAAACGCAAACAGCGGAGGTTAAGCCTACAGCTCCAGAACGCTTTGAGCCATCTAAGCCAGTGGAGCAACCAGTAGAAAGAAAAGAGCAACCCATTTCTCATGAGCGTCCACCTGAGATGCCAAAGCCACAACCACAGCCTGAACCACAACCTGAACCACAGCCACAGCCTAAACCACAGCATGAACCACAACCAAGACCGCAGCCAAAGGTTGAACAAGAAAAACAAGTTGCAGTAAACGAGCCTGAACCTGCACTGCAAGAAAACATGCCACCTACAGAACCGCCAAAGCGTGGTTTTATAGCCATAGCAGACGAACTTAACATGAAGCGTGGTTTAGGTAAATCTGAAGAAGTAAAGTATTTACTGCGTCAGTTAAAATTGCCTGCCGATACGATCCCAGATATAGTGCATAGTGCTCGTAAAGTTGAAGAGATTGCCTTCGCATACAAAAACGATCCTGATGCTTTTGGTTTTCTGATAGATGCATTAGATAACGGTGAGATTTCTATTGATGACGCTTACGCTGTGGTAATGCAAACTAAGGAAGAAAAAGAAAACGCATCAGAAGAAGCTGTTGTAGCACACGATGAAGACACCTTACCACCTGACCAGCCAGCTCCAGCTGTAAAGATTGTTGAAGTGCCTAACGAAGAACCTATTGAAAAGCTCTTTAGTGAAGAAGTAGAACAAGCACCAGTAGAAGAGGTGTTGTCCAGCACTGACGATACATCTCGGCAACCAGAAAATGAACCTTTACTTGCAGACAATACTGTTCGACCAAACGATGTATTGGAAGAAGCTGATAACGAAGCAAAACCTGAATCTGAAGAAAATGCCGAAGATGTAGAAGAAAAAGTAATGGATTCGCTACAAAGTATTTTAGAGAATTTAAGACTGAAATAGGAGGTGTAAGAAAGCGATGGGATTTTCTATTAACGTGAAAAAGGGTAAAGAAGCTCAGAACAGAATTTACAGTGTCGCTCCAGGGCTGCATCTGGCAAAGTTGGTAGGCATTATCGATATGGGCACTGTTGATGGTGCACACCGCATTTACGTATCGTTCCTTACAGAGGATGGAGGGCTCATAGGACGTCGCTTGATAGAATCTTTCTCTGAGAACTCCGCTTTTACAGGAATGCTGTATGCATTTTTCGGCGATGCTTACGAAGAAATGGAAGAGATTAACTTCGACGAACTTATCCAGCAGGGTTTATACTGCTACATCAATGTAGAAGAGTTTAAGCGTCCTGATGGTTTAGTCGGCACACGCATAACGCACTTCGCTGATGCACATGGTGAACGTTTTGAAACCAACTTTAGGGTTTACACCTACAGCATTGAAGAAGCCATAGAGGACATAGACAACCTGCCTGTGCAGTGGGTAAAGAATGCTATCTTAGAGTCCGATGAATGGAAACAGCATGCTGAACAGGTGCAGGAAGCAGAGGTGCATTTCGATGCATCAGTAGCAGAACTTAATCCATTAAGTGCTACAATAGAAGAAATAGAAGTAAAAGAAGAAAACACAGAAGAAATCGGTGCAGGTGAAGATGCAACAGCAGAACCAGAAATACCTGTAGATCCTGACTTGCAAGGCTCCGGAGACGACTTGACCGAAGAGGAGCGTCAGCGCATATTGGAAAACCAGAACCAGACAAGCAATTGGGGAGGTTAGTACAATAAGTGGTAAAATATGCGTATAGAGGAGGAGTGAGCGGATGTGAGAAATGAAGAAACGGTTATCAAACTTTTACAGTTAGTAGTTTACAAACTGCAGGAAGTGTTTAATGTTACTGCAGACAATGTAAGTAAAATATCCAGTTTGGAACAAGACCTTGCTTTGTACAGTCAAAAACTTTCTGCCCTTGAACAGCAGTTAAAACAAGCCCCTGTTCAAACAGGAACGATGCTGTCGAGTAGGAAGGTGGAAGTTGAACGAGAACGTGCAAGACTTATCGTTCAAGAAGATTACCAGCATATAAACTATGAAGCAGAAAGAGAGCCGAGGTTACGTGAAGAATTTAGAATTTACGTGGATTCTTCTAATCCTCGGCTCGCCTCTATTTCTAATACCAGTTCTCCAGACTTTGCTGAGTTTGTTTTAATGGACAGCCAAAAAGTTGATTTGCTGTCCATGGTGGATAAAAACAAAGTTATTGTTATCCTTTCCAACTCAGATAACCCCGCTAAATACAGCAGCTTTAACGTGATAAAGGATAACTACACAGAAAAACAGATTTTTAAAGTGTTAAGTGCACTGCATCAAAACCGTCTTGCTTTGCAAAGTTATGGTAGTAGGAAAGCAAGAGATTATGACGATTATGAAAGGTAAACAAATTGAGGAGGTGTGTGAAAAATGGCAGGCGAAGCCATAATTGCCGCATCGGAAAAGGTAGCACAGGAACAGGAAAGAGTGTGGAATCAGTTTAGAAAGTGGTTAGAACAACAGGCAAAAGGAACTATCGGAGCTTTGATATTGATTATTTATTATGGCGTAAAAGATGGAATTATCTACTGGAAAAACCGACCACAAATTATTGAGCTTGACAAAGACAGCCCTATGGACGCAGTTACAAAAGCTTCCATTATAGCCTTAGAGAAAGACAAAGTAGTAGATTCTGCTGTTATTAAGATGAACAGCGAAGTAAACAGGATGATAAGAAGAATAGCTAAAAGAGCTGGCATAGATGTTATTATGCAGGAAGTTCCAGTAATGAACGGAGAAAAAGCTTGGGTAATTGCTTATGCAGGTAAAAACAAAGAACAGCTTGAACATTTTATTAAAGTTTTAGAAAGCTACCCAGTAGTACGCAATGCGTTATTGCTTACTCCAGACCAGTATAAACAGTTAGCTGAAATAACGGAAGTTAAAAGATTACAGCTAAAAGAAATACTTGCAGAGTATGCTTTAACTATTGCAAAGAATCCTAATGTCGATTTGGAGACTTTACGTGAAGAAACAGCAAAAAAGATTAAAGCCAAAGGATTGATTGACTACGATGATCCGTCGTCTCCTATAAATTATGTAGAGCTTGCTTCTTCAAGAGGCTTTTTAGCTGCTGTAGAAAAAAGGTTAAAACGAGAGTTACTTTTAGAAAGCACTGTTTCTTTTGATTCCATGTCTAAAGCCGAACAACAGCATGTCATAGATAAAATCCTTTCTCTTTCAGAAAAATTTGCATCTCAAATCGCTACAAGCTACAACTTGAGTAAGTCTACCGATATGCAATTCTACCACAAGGAAGTTATGGATTTATTAAAGCAAAATGCTTCTGAGCCACAAGTAGCTTCCGCATTGGAGATCTTAAGCAAACATGAGGTTTTATCTAATCCTTTCCATTCTGTGTATGAAGCAATTGACAAAGCAATAAAAGGAAGTCAAGAAGTAATCGCTGAGACAAAAGGTAGTAAAAAAGATAAACAAAAGGCAATTGCACTGGCTATCGCATCGGTTTTATCAGCTGAAACTTTTAAGCAATTAGACTTTAAAACACTTGTTTCTACTTTCCAAAACGCAATCAAAGAAGAACTTACTAAACCTAAGCTGACGCAGAAAAAGCACCGCGACACTGCTTCTGTAAAAAAAGGTAAACTTAGCAGATCTGAAGACATAGAAAGGACAAGGTAAGATGGCTATATCAGAGCAAGAAGAACAAGTCATCAGTAAGGGATACCTAATTAACAAAGACAATGCTTTTTATGTTGCAATAGTTCCAGTCCCAGGGCTACGCAATCCGCAACCGTTTCCAGATGAAATTGAACCTATAGAAGACAGCGATACAATATTTTTCCGCAGACAGCGTTTGTTTGTGCAAGGTTTACGTGATGCTACCATAGAGTTTCTCAAAGATGGTATGATGCACACATTCCACAGAGATGATAATTTGTGGAACGAGATACTTTCTTTAGCACCTTATGCTGGAGCATTTGATAATGAGGCTGTAGTCACACTGCGAACGCTGTTTAAGGCAGAGGGTATGGACTTCATAGCTTTTATGGATTTAGAGCAGGAAAAAGTAGGACTGTCTGTAAAACTGGACATAAAAGACCAGTCTTTAACAGAAGCCGAAATAAAAGATAAGTTTGCTGAAGCCATAGATAACATTATAGTGCAGATCAACCAAGAAGATCCCGCTTCAAAGCGTCCTTCTTTAGAAGAACGCATCAGAAGAATAATCGAAGAAAGCGAACGTGATGAAGACCTTGACAGCTTAGGCTTAGGTGGTCTTGGTGGACCTTTACAAGGAGGATTGACGGGGGTGGGGACAGGGTCCCCTTTCGAACCAGCCGTCCAGGACGAAAACGCAAGCGAGTCACATATTGATGTTGATGTGCTAAGGCTCTTGGACGGCTTGCTGGAGGAAGAAGAGGAAGAAGAGGAAAAAGAACAAGACAAGGAAGAAAAAAGTGTTCACAAAGAAGATCCTAATAAGTTTTTTAAGAGAAAATAACAGTAAAGGAGGCAAAAGAATAGCACGTGCCTAAAAGACCGAAACGCATCGTTGGCGATGGTAAAACCATGTCTCACATGGGGTTCAAGCAAACAGTTGCCTTGTATTTTGTATTTAGCTTACTTGCTACAGTTGTCCTATACAGGATATTCCAAGTAGCCATAGCATTTTTTGCTTCTGAAGGATTAACCAGTTTTGAACAAATAATTAACGCACTTGTTACAGATAGTTCTTACATAAATCGTATACTTCAGCGAGTGATACAACCTCCGTGGTTTGTCTACAACCGTTCGGCATTGTTTGCCGCTGGTCTTGTAGGCTTATTTATCTTTGCCATACTTGTCCAATTCGCCTTATTTTCTAACAGGCACCCTTATAAAGGTGTAGAACAGGGATCTGCACGCTTTGGTAATGCACAAGACATAGCTAACTACATCGCTAAACCGCCTCCAGGAAAACCTTACTTTTACAACAGGAAGAACGTTATTTTAACAAAGACAGAAGGTCTTTCTTTAGATAGAAAGGAAGTTGCTAAGCCTGAATACTACAGAACTGCAAACATACTTGTCATAGGTGGCACTGGTTCAGGTAAGACACGTTATTTCGTTACACCCAATGTTATGCAGATGCACAGCAGTTATGTCATTACCGATCCAAAAGGTGAACTTTTGCGTAACACAGGTAACATGCTTGAAGCCAACGGCTACGATGTAAGAGTATTCAACTTGAACGAGCCTTTAAAATCTTCTGTTAGGTATAACCCATTTAGATATATTAGAAAAGAAGATGACATACTCAACCTTATACAAGTAATCATAAAATCTACTACACCACCTAACGCACAGATAAACGATCCATTCTGGGAAAAAGCAGAAACAGCACTGCTGATGGCTTTGTTTGCTTATGTTCACTACTACTTACCTCCAGAAGATCAGCATATCGGTGTAGTGCTGGATATGCTAACCAAATTAAAGGGTGGGGACGACTATGGCTCAGGCGATGAAGAATCCGATATTGATAAACTGTTCGCACGCTTGCCTGACACGTCTTTTGCTAAAAAACAGTTTGACATATTCAACTTGGCAAAAGGTAAAACACGCAGTTCTATACTTGTTACAGCAGGCGTGCGTTTAGCACCTTGGAACATACAAAGCATACAGTGGCTTATGCGTGAAGATACCATTGACTTCCCATCCATCGGCGAGAAGAAAACGGCTTTGTTTCTTATAGTCCCAGATAGTAAGACAGACTTTAACTTTATAGCTGCCATGGTTTATACACAGCTGTTTGCAACACTGTATTACATAGCTGACTACAAGTTCAATGGAGCATTACCTGTCCATGTCAGATTTATGCTTGATGAGTTTCCTAACATAGGACGCATACCAGATTTTGAGAAATACCTTGCTACCATGCGTAGCAGAAACATATCCGCAAGCATCATCGTGCAGGCACTGTCGCAGTTAAAGGGCATGTATACCGATAAAGGACAGGAAGGTTGGGAAGCTATCCCAGGTAACGTAGACAGCATACTGTTTTTAGGTGGACAAGAAGAAGGCACGCTGAAATACATCTCAGAACGCATGGGTAAAACAACTATCATCGAGGACGATAAGTCCTACAGCAGAGGCAAGTCTGGTAGCACCAGTCAAAGCTATAAACCTTTAGGTAGAGAGCTGATGCGTCCTGAAGAACTGTCAGTGATGAGTAACGAAGAATGCGTATTAACTATACGTGGTTTACCTCCTTTTAAGAGTAAGAAGTTTGACATAAAAGAGCATATGAACTATGCAGACTTAGCAGAAGTAAACAAAAAAGCTTTCAACATGGATGCTATACCTAACTTAAGGTTTAAGTCATTCTTTGGCATAGAAGAACAGGAGGTAGAAAAGGTAGTAACAGAAAAATCTAAACAAAGAAAGAAACAAAAGATAGGAGGCTTGGTGAATGCCTAAAGTAGACATTGTGGATTTATTTTTAATGATGAAGAAATTAGATGCTACTGATCTGCACTTAGCTGTAAACTTTGCACCCATATTCCGTGTTAGAAAGGAACTTGTAGAAATACCCAACCTTGAACCACTAAATGCTGAAGATATCAAACGCATGCTGTTTACCATAATGAACGATGCACAGCGTAGCTTGTTTGAGCAGAAGCTGGAGCACGATTTTTCTTACGGTATACCAGAGTTGGGACGTTTCAGAGTGAACGCTTTTTATCAAAGCGGTAGCGTAGCTATAGCTATAAGACGTATACCATTTGAAGTGCCTACTCCACAAGCTTTAGGTGTTCCACGTATTGCTTTAGATTTGATTAACAGCCCTCGTGGTTTAATACTTGTAACAGGTCCCACGGGGCAAGGCAAGTCCACAACCATAGCATCGCTTATCAATGAGTTAAATAAAACAAGAAAATACCACATCATTACCATAGAGGATCCTATAGAGTATGTATTTCCACGTGGTAAATCTTTCATCATGCAGAGAGAAGTAGGATCGGACACGTATTCTTTTCCTAACGCACTGAGAAGTGTTTTAAGAGAAGACCCAGATGTTATTTTTGTAGGTGAGATGCGTGATTACGAAACCATAGCTACTACCTTAACAGCGGCAGAAACAGGGCATTTGGTATTTGCAACGCTACATACTAACTCAGCAGCACAGTCCATAGACCGCATTGTGGATGTGTTTCCTCCTTATCAGCAAAACCAAGTTAAATCACAGCTGGCAAGTGTTTTACTTGCCATTATTTCTCAGCAACTTATACCTACAGCAGATGGTAAAGGCATGGTGCTGGCAGCTGAAGTATTGATAGCCGATTCCGCTATACGTAGCTTAATAAGAGATGGCAGAACGCAGGAAATACCAAACGCTATGCTTGCAGGTAGAAATAAAGGCATGCAGACTATGGAAGAAGCACTCATAGATTTAGTCGCTGCCCACAAGATAACCAAAGAACATGCAGAATACTACGCTTTTAACAGAGACTCTCTTCGCACCTTGATGAAAAGCAAGCTAACAGAAGAAGCTGTATAGTAGATATTATTGCCTATTAAGTTGTTTTATCAGCTTTGTTGTATTATAATAGATGTATGTATAAGATAGGAGGCGCAGGAAGATTGTATGACATTGCTAATGAACACTTCATGACTGTAAAAGAAGTGGCAGCTCTGTTACGAGTAGAAAAGACCACTATCTACCGCTGGATAGAAAATGGCAAACTAAATGCAAAAAAGATAAGTAAGAAGAAAATACTCATTCCAAAGCAATCTGTCCTTTCTTTACTGGAAAGCGGTAAAACAGGAGGTGATAAATGTGGGAATGACAAAGGCAGAAAGTAGGAAACTACCACATGGAAGCAACAAGAAGTATTTACCGTATGCCATCATTGTATACGGTATCATGCTTATAACTGTAGGGTTTTTAATGGGTTTATAAACCTTAAGGAGGTGCACATATAGTGAACGAAAAAATGAAAAGTGTTAAGAAGGTAAAGAATGGAAAGCTACTCAAAGCGCTACTTGTATTGGCTATTGTAGTAGGACTAAGTATCGCTGTTCCAGTAGCGGCTGCAGATGAAGCTGCGACAGCTACGACAATACCAGCAGAAGCAAAAAACCTGGTTAACTCCATTATTGATATACTTCAATGGATGCTGTATCTTGTTGGCGGAGGCTTAATACTGTTTGGTGGTTTTACAGCACTTATGGGTTGGTATCAGGAACGTCCAGATGATGCTGCAAGAGGCTTTAGAACACTTGCAGTTGGTGGTGGGATTTTCGCTTTAGGATTTATGATCCAAACCTTTTTCTCTTCTATATGAGCAGTAGAGCAGTAGGGCTTCCAATAGGGCTCCCAGTAGGGCTCCCAGTAGGAGAGAGTGATAGATAGCATATGATAAGCATTTTCCAAAGCATAGGCAACATGATAAGTGTAATTCTTATTGTCTTTGGTGCTGTCATTATGCTTATGGGTTGGTATGATGACAGACCAGACAACGTAACTCGTGGAACTTGGATTTTAGGAACAGGTATAGCTATAGGAGCTCTACTGCTTACTTTAGGTAACCTTGGATATACTATCCCAGAAAGTTCTTTCAATCCTGTTGCTCCCAACTTAAAAGGAGCTACCGATCTTGGTGGATTTAAACAATTACTAAAAGACAATGGTGTTAAAGTAGGAGTTGTATCGCAGTTTGGTATTTACTTAATTTATGTCCTTATTACAGTAATGACGAGCATAGCAGAGCTAACAAGTTATGCAATCAATCTTGTAGGTGCAGCGCTTTCTGGAACAAGTAGCATATTTGGAGTTACAATAGGTGTATTAAGTTCTATAGCTTATGGACTTTATGTCTATTTCGCTATGCACGAAATTGCTAACCAGTATAAACGTATCAGCAATATGGGTGGTAGCGACTTAAGTTCTTTTGGTATTCCTATACAACTTATCATACGTTTAGCACTACCATTAATTTTTCTTACACCTTCTTTTCTTCAAGCGATGACAGGTCTTACAGCAAATATTGCAAGTTCAACACTATCAACGGTAACAGCAAGTTCAATAACTTTAACAGGTACAGGTGGAACTACAGCTACTACAGCTACTGCTGGATTTAATGCCACCCAAATTTCTGTAGAAATGGCTCGATCTATATCAGGCATGCATTTCTTTTCTGAACTGATTTTCACTGCATTGTGTGCTCTAAGCTTTTTTATGGGTATGTTTTCTATGGGTAAGATAGCAGCCATAGGCATTTCTATAGGTATACGTTTAATAGGTTATGCAATTGCCATACCTGTTGGTATCGCCAGTTTTGCTTCTGAGGATTATCAGGATATTGGTAAAGGAATGATAAAAGGCCTCCTTGGTTCTGCACTTCAAGGAGCTTTTGTTATTTTATCTATACAGTTAACGCTTATTTTAAGCTCCAAGTTGTTAGATGCTCTTTTTAAGAATAATTATTCATTCAGTAATATCATGATCGGGGTAGGAATAGTGTCTGCGGGTATATTAGCAGCTGCTGAAGAAGGCTTTAACTTATCAAAGGAGTTGATTAGGTAATGCTGGAAGTTAAAGTGCCGCAGGATATACGTAAACATGAAGATAGAATGTTCTTAGGCTTATCAACTAAACAACTTGGAGTAATGGCGGTTACTGTAGGCGCTTCTTTAGTAGCTTATTTTATTACTAAAAACATTGACTCTGTTGCTTATGTGGCTATTACAGTAGCTTTTTTAGGATTTAGCAACATTACTTCCAGACTTTCTCCTTTGCTTAAGTTCATTAAACAGCCTAAGACTTACACATTTATCAAAACCTTTGATTTATACCAATATTTGTTAGACGAGGAGGTAGGCAATGGCAGTTTGGAGCAAGAAGGAACAGAAACCACGCACGAAGAAGCAGTCAAAACGGGAACAGAAGCTTAAGCAGTCACAGCACAAAGCAGTCCAAAATCTGCTTGCTTTTAACAAGATTTTTGAAGATGGGACTATTGAGTTAGCTGATGCTTCTACCAGTAAAAAAGACCGTGGCAGAGGTGGTAGGACGCTTAAACGCTACGCACGTATTATTAAGTTTTCTGATATCAACTATCAGATAGCATCTCAGGATGAACAGGTAGAAATATTTGCAAAGTATTCTGAACTGATAACATTCTTTGACCCTGCTGTAATGGTGCAAATACTCATATTAAATAAAGAAGTAGACAAAACAGATGTGCTTAAGACTGTTTTATTGCGTCCTCGTGGTGATACAAACGACAAGTATCGTGAAGATTACAATGATGTGCTGATGAACAGTTTGTTTGTCAACAAAACAACATTCCAACGTGAGAAATACATTATTTTTTCCTATCCCGCAGAAAATTACGAAGCAGCACGATCTGTGTTAGATAGGCTGACAAACTATGTAAGAAGCAGTTTGAACGGATTAAACTCATACTCCGAACTGCTTGACAATGAAGCAGAAGTGCTGGCTTTAATGCACAGCATAATGCGTCCTCACGAAGAATTTAACTACGATAAAAAAGATATAATGCACCGTCAAAAGGATGTTATTGCTCCTATGGGGGCTAAGCTTGGTGCTTCTAAGATAGAGCTTTATACAGGTGATGTAGATCCTATGTATATGTCTGTTTTAGTCATGCGTGACTACCCACCCACAATAATGGATACGCTGGTATCTGAACTGAGCATGCAGCAGTTCAACACTGTAACAAGTATCTTCTTTAGAAGTATTGAACAAGCAGAGGCTATTAAGATGGTTCAGAAAAAGCTTACTGCAATGAACACAGAAGTGTATGAAATACAGCGTAAAAATCCAGGGCTTGGCGATGTAGTAGTGCCGTTTAACTTAAAGCAGAACATCATGGAAGCAGAAACACTGCTTGAAGATCTGCGCACTAAAGGACAGCGCTTATTTTTAGTTACTGTAGCTGTAGCAGTGTTTGGTAAAAACGCAGAGGACTTAAAAAACAACATAGCAGAAATAAAGGGCATCGCACGTAAAAACGGTGCAAACTTTGATGTAGTGCCTTTCTTCCCTGCTGAAAGCTTAAACTCCATACTGCCCTTAGGTCGCAACTTTCTACCTGTAGAAACAGTGGAACGTTTGCTTAACACATCGGCTACTGCTATACTCATACCTTTCACTTCAATGGATTTCCTTGAAACAGGTGGTTTTTACTACGGCATCAATGCTATTACACAAGTGCCTATCATTATCAACCGCTTAGAGTCTACTAAAGACCCTAACGGCTTTATCTTAGGGACACCTGGATCTGGTAAATCTTTCATGGCTAAGAAAGAAATAACGTCTGTGGTGCTCGGCACCAACGATGAAGTGCTTGTTATCGATCCTGAACGTGAATACAAAGCACTGTGTGAAGCATTAGGTGGCACTGATGTAGTTATTTCTCCTGCTACGAACACATTCCTTAACCCACTGGACATGGCAGAAGGCTATGAAGCAGGTGAAGGCGATCCTGTAACGCTTAAGTCTGGCTTCTTGCAGTCACTTATAAGCACTATGTTTGGTGGCGACCTGTCAGGTAAGAAGAAGTCCATCATAGATAGAACGCTTAGAGTGGTTTACCAAAAGAAAGAACTGGAACGTGTGCAGAAAAACGGCAGGCGTGAAGACTACTACCCAACACTGCTGGACTTTTACAATGAACTGAAAAACTCCATGCGTGGATTGCCACCTACATCAGAAGAATACAGAGAAGCTTCAGACATACTGCTTACCTTAGAGCTGTATACCACAGGTAGCTTCTCTTTGTTTGCTAAGCCAACTAATGTAAATATCAACAACAGGTTTGTTGTGTTTGACATAAAAGACTTAAGCTCAGAAATTAAAACACTGGGCATGCTTGTAGTGCTGGATCAAATATGGAACAGAATAGCAATGAACAGAGAGAAAAATAAGAGAACGTGGATTTACATCGATGAGATTTACCTGCTGTTCCAGAATGAGTATTCTGAGAACTTCTTGTTTACCTTGTTTAAGCGTTCACGTAAATGGGGCGGTATTATAACAGGTATAACCCAGAACGTAGAAGACTTACTGCGTTCCGATTTAGCACGCACCATGCTTGCAAACTCTACAGAATTTCTTATTCTGTTTAACCAAGCACCATCAGATAGAGACTTGCTTAAAAACGTGCTTAAGCTATCCGATCAGGAAATGCGGTATATTAGTGGATCCTCGGCAGGGCAAGGCTTACTGGGTATTAACCATCGCTGGATGCCATTTTATGATAAGTTCCCACAGACGAGTGAGATTTACAAGCTTATCACTACTAAGGTAGGAGAAACATAAAGAAGGTTATGTGCCATGAATGTAAATGATGCTAACTTTATCAGAGAAGCTGAACCTGTAGCAGACAAGTTTGTAGCATTAGCAAAGAAAGCCTCTACAAACCGAACCACATATACATTAAATGAGCTACAGACAACTGCTCAGCAGCTTTCTCAGTTGCATCAGAAATACTATGGCAATGGGTCAGTAACTAATGCATTAAACAAATACTATGAGCTGACAGGTAAGCCTAAACCAGAAAAAACTATTTACATTGTTGCACAAACAATTGATGTTTCTAAGAAAACACCTTCTACAGGTAGTAGCAAGGCACCAATAAAGAAAAACCCGCTAAGCAGTGAAACAGTCCTTGGCAGTGCTCCCAAGTCAAGTAATGCTGATGTCAAGAACAACCCTAATGCCGAGCCTATAGTTTACTACACAGAGAAAGTAGGCGATGAGTATCGTAAAACTGCTACTCATGCAACGCTTACAGCAGGCAAATTAGCTGCTGCATACACAGCAAAGGGCATACAAACAGTTTACAAGCGTCATAAGGAAGCAAAAGAAAGAGCTAAGGAACTAAATGAACAGTTAAAGCTTATAGATAACAGCTTCCTTACTGGTGTGCCTACTAAACCACCCAATGCAGGCGATTTAGGTCTGCTCAATGTAGAAGTATCCGACAGTCAAATAATGCAGTCACTTAGCAGGCTTGCAGAAAAGGAATACCTACACGACATGCTGCCACTGTATCAAAAGTATTTGAGCTCTGTAGCCGCTGTAGATGTTATGGTGCGTTATGGTAAAGAAGTTACCATAGATCCCAACTTAACAGAAGAAATTATAACTGTTTATAAGAAATACTTTGGAGCAGAAAGCAATGCCGATGTGCAAACAATAATCAGCGACTTTGAGGCTCGCTTGAAGGAGCACTCGCCTGAGGTATTAAACCTATCTAAGGAACAAGCTCAAAAAACAGGTGAAGTAATAAAAAGTAGCATACTGGCTAATGTAAAGATAGACAATAAAACACTAAACATAGCAGTAAAGGATACCCGTAGCGTAACTAAAAAGTTTACCGATGCTGGTAAAGCTGCAACGATGTTTTCTGTTAAAAACATGGCTAAGCAGTCTGTTAAAACTGCAAAACAGGTGATTGCACAAGATACTTCTACAAGAAGTCAAAGTGCTATAGCAGAAAGTGTAGATGTGCATTCTAACAGAGTAAAACAGATGATTATCTACGCCCCTGAAAATATTAATAAAACAGTTAAAACCGTAAAAACCACAGCTAAGGCATCTAAAGCCGCAGTAAAAACCACAGCTAAGGCATCTAAAGCCGCAGTAAAAACCACAGCTAAGGCATCTAAAGCCGCAGGTAAAATAGCAGTAAAAGCAACTAAGGTAGTTGTTAAGGTAGTTGTAAAAATAGTAACTACCATAATAAAGGCTACAGCAGAAGCAGTAGCAAGTATAGTTGCAGCTGGAGCGCCTGTAATCGTTCCAGTGATTTTAATCGTAGCTCTTATAGGAGCACTTATTCCTGTATTAGTTTATGGTGGCACCACGCATTTGTCGCCTGAAGTGCCCTTAAATGAAGCTTACGTTTACTACTCTAAGTTCCCAGCCGATGCTATCAGCACTTACTATCAGTATGTTTACGATACCAGCTACAAAATACCAGATAGTGTATATAAAATAAACAATCCAAGTTTAGAAGAAAAAGCCAATGGACTAATGTTTGTGGCACACAATCCAGGAGAATTAGCATACATACAAAATACTGATCCGATGACGTTTATTTCTTTGCTTTCTGCGTATTTTTTGGAGTTTGATTTTCCTACTTTTTATGATGAAACCAGTAGCACAACATACAACATACCGCAGGGGGCTGGTTTATGGAAAGAACCATTAGAAGATATCTTCCTTGCTGTAAAGAAAGAAGAAAAAAGCGGTAGCAACGTTATACGCACAGTGCAAGGAGATTACGGCAATGCTATTAACCAGATGGATGTAAAAATAGAAACAACAACCATACCTACAGTATTTTATGACAATTACTGGTCAAAAGTAGGCGATAAGTTAAAAGAATATGAGCTTTTGCTTGATGCTGTAGAAGAAGCTTATATACGAGAACAGACTGGCATCAGTGTGCCGAACAACCTAACTTATGAAAATCTACTTGGTAAATATAATGAACTGGTAAAAAGCGAAGAGTTCCAATTGCTTTTAGGAAGTAGGATACAAGAAGGTTTTAGCAAAGTAACCGATGACGTAGAGAAAGACTTTGATCTTAAGATTAAAGAAGCTTTAGATAAAATAAACGAAGCAGAAAAACAGATCAATTCTATGACCGCAGGAGCACAGCAGGCACTTGCAGAATCTGGTAAAAGTTTTAGTTGTCTCTGCACCCTGCAGGGTGCATGTTCTTGTCACATTACACAAAGCGATAACACTCAGCTTAGTGCTGAACTGCAAGCGCTGTCTAATGAGTATATAAGGCAGCTTGAGGAGCAGAGAAAAACTGTAGAAGACGTGCAGAAAAAGGTAAAAGAACAGTTTATACAGTTGAGAAACGTTACCAACATAGAACCTTTAGAAGAAGGTAAAGCAGACGATGTAGGACGGTTTGCACAAGATGTGCAAGAAATGTGGGGTAAGCATAAAACCATACTGCTTGAGGTAGAAAAGCAGTATAAAAGACTGTTAGATATCATAGGTGATTACAAAATAACCCCAGAAAAAGAAGGAACACTTACAAAACTACTTAATGAAGCTGTAAAAGAATACCAAGCTTTTGCTAACCAGCTTACACCTCCTTCAGGTGGAGACAAATGCTGTGCAAGTGCTTATCAAGCATCGCTGAGTGCTTTTAATGCAGGACTGGGAAAAATAAACCAAGGCGTAAACACTATTAAAGGATATCCAGATTTACTTAAGAAATTGTCTAATGAGTTTCAGGAAAAGTTTAGAAGGACAACTGCAGTAGCTGTAGCTAACATAGAACTTAAAACAGCATATACTGACACTACTACAGCAGATTTTGGAGAAGATTTATCACCTATAGAACTACAGAACATAAAGAAAGCTTTTGACGGAAACAATGTGGGGATTTACATACTAAGAAATGTGCTTACAGCTACAGATGAAAGAACACAGAATGCTAAAAACTTGTTTGTGCAGTCTTATATACCTTATGGAAAACTGTTTAAGCAGGAACTAAGCATAGGCGAAGATATGAGCATAGAAGATTTTACCTTCTTACGTCATTTGGGTTACTACTACGATCCAATAGTTGCTTATAAAAAATATAAAAGTAGGAGTAAAGATCTTTACGCAATGAATCCTAAGGAATATCCAAAGAGTTTTACTATCACTTCAACTGATACGAACTATTACTACACAAAAGAAACAGGGATATTTATGGAGAATTTAAACAACTGGCATTATAGCATGACAACTTATCTTGGCTCTGTAATGACGCTGAATGTAAATACAGGCTTTGATCCATTTAATCCACAGTTAGTGCCGTTTAACGTGTATGTGCCTATATCAGGTAAAATGAAAATCAGTGGTAATACAGTTATCATTGAACAAGATACTGCAAGTGCTAAAGAAATGGGAGAACAGCCTTATGAAGTCAGGTTACGTGGAGTAACGGTAGACTACAGCAACTTTACTGCTACAGAAGCCAGTTTACTACAAAGCGGCGAAGCAATAGAAGTTGCTCCGCAGCAGTTACTTGGCACTGCTGAAATGCTTTATGTTAACTATCTTGACATTGAAACAAGAAAAGTGCTTATTTTCTTTACTACTGAACACCGATTTTATCGTGAACCGTCTGTATACTATGGTATACCTATGGAAGATGTGAATGAAGAACCTACTGAACCATATTTAGAAATAAAATAATAAGAGGAGGTGTATTATGAGAATACGCTTAGAAGATCTTGGAACAGCATCAGCGGGTTCAACTGAACTGATGCATCAAGCGCTGGTTAAAGCAGTTGAAGAAACACTAAGACCGCCAGGGAAGCCAGAAGAGATACACGTTACATCGCTTATTGCTCCGCCTTGTATTAAGCGTGAAACAGAAGCTCACTGGGACGAACTGGAGGTAGACATAGGGTCTGCTATAGCTGCTTTTAACGGCATCGTAGCACATAAAGTGCTTGAAGATGCTACAGATAAAACCAAATGTATTACTGAGCTTTCTTTAGAAGCTCCTGTAGATGGCATGCAAATACTGGGACGCTTAGATGCTTTGTTTAATCTTTACTTAGATAGTGAAGGTAAACTGCATGGAACGCTTGTAGACTATAAAACAACCAATGCTACCAGCTATAAGTTTATAATTTCTGATGGTGCAAAAGACGAGTGGGTGCAGCAGGTAAACATTTACAAATACATACTTGAAGCACACTGGAATGAGCTTAAAGACAGCATTTACCAGCAAGCTGTAAGTAACGGGTTTGCTACACCAGAAATCATAAAAGATGCTCAAAGCATTGTCGTAGATGAAGCTAATATAGCAGTTTACGCTTTAGGCTGGTCTAAAGGTAGGGCTATGAAAGACCCTACCTATCCACAAGTGCCTGCGGCTACAGTGCCTATTACACTGTATAAAAACGAAGACATACTGAAATTTATCAAAGCACGCATCATTGTTCACAAAGATCCAGATTATCTGCCAACTGATGAAGAAATGTGGACTAAGCCTTGGGCATTGATGGTTGAAGGCAGGAAAACGCCTTTAGGCTACTACACGACAGAAGAAAAGAAGCATATATTCTTAGCTAAAGGTCAGTATTGGGTGTTAGATGTAGGCGATATTGTGGCAGCTCCTGAACTGAATATCAACCGCTGTGCTTACTGTTTAGCCTGCAATGTATGCCACGGTAAGTATTACTTGAAAGCATTGGCTACCAAGCCAGAATACAAGTATGCTTTAGAAAAGAGTGAACGTTCACTTTGATGGAGACAAATAACAACTTAAACGAACAAGAGATTGCAAGCTTAACTTACAGTGATCCTATAGCTTACACATCGTTTCAAGATTATCTCAAGCTGATAGGAGAAGAGACTGTAAATGAAGCAAGAGAAAAGATGCGTTCACTACGCTTTTTCCCTGTTTACTACAACGAAACTGCTAACGTTATGTATTTACTTTATTCTATGCCTGATAAACTGCAGGAGATAAGAAACTTCCACCAAGACCATTTACATATACCTATTAAATACATAAGAGTGCCTGATACAACTCTTAACTCATTTATCATTCACTTTTTAAGTGAAACAGTGCCTGTTACAGCTACATTAGAGGTAGAAGCGCTACCAGATTATCAGAAGCCTGAAATAGTTAAACTAAAAGAAGCACTGATAAACGAAGCCATTGACATGCATGCTTCAGATATACACGTAGAAATACACGGTGCGAGAGGGATTGTGCTGTATCGTGTAAACGGTATCTTACGTCCGCACTATGAGGAACGAAGAGAACGTATTATTTCTCTTATACGTTCCTTTATCAACGATGCAAAGCTGGATACCATCGATCTGGTAAAACCACAAAATGGATCCATGCAACATTTTTACATGGGCAAGATATATCCCATACGTTTGAATGTTATAGGCACATTCAGTGGTGGCTACAACGAGAACCCTACAGCTGTTTTAAGAATACTCTACCAAGATGTAGAACGTAAGATGGATAGTGTGGGGTTTGAGCCAGAGCAGTTAGAGCTGTTTAAGAGGATGGCTGACAGAGAAGGCATAATCATTGTTACGGGACCTACAGGTAGTGGTAAAACCACAACACTGTATGCTTTACTTGACTGGTTTAACACAGAAGGTAAAAAGGTTGTTTCTATAGAAGATCCACCCGAGATAATCAAAGAAAACATGGTTCAGATAAGTGTTCAACCACAGAGAGGCATAACGTGGGAAACAGCTTTGCAGAACATGATGCGAATGGACCCAGACATCATCCTGATAGGCGAGATAAGAGACCGCTTTGCTGCAGAGGCAGCGATGCAAGCTGCTATTACAGGGCATACAGTACTTACAACCATGCACACGCAGAACGTAGAAACAGTGGTGGAGCGTTTTAGACAACTTGCAGGCGAAGAAAGCGACGTAGTCAACTCGCATACCATTGCGTATCACTTAATAGGCATGGTATCTCAAAGGTTGGTTACAAAGATACGCATAGCACGTCTTACTTCTTACGATGAACTTGTAAGGCAAAACCCTGACCTATTGAAAAAGTTGTATAACTTTGACATAGGCATACGTGGTGCAGAAAGCCAGTTTCCACCAGAAAAGATAAGGTTTTGGTTGGAAGATCCATTAAAGCTACCCGATGCTACTGTAACAAACGAAACCACATACAAAGGTTATGATATGACACCTAACGGGCGTACTGTTATAGCCGAAGTAGTATACAACGATGCCGATTTATCTGAAGCGATAAAACAGGGTGAGCCCAAAGTAATACGTGAATACCTAAACTCCTTAGATAACCACTTGACGCTTATCGACCATGCTATACTCAAAGTGCAACGTGGAGAAATATCTATAGAAGATGTCTTGCATAGAATATAGGACATCACTGTTAACTATAACGTGCTATAATACTTCATATAGCAACAAAATACCAGTTGAGGTGTTTGTGGCGGGAAGAGTAAATCACAACAAAAAAAAGAATGGAGGAACGAAGACGGTGAAAGAAGGAAAGAAAATGCGTAAAGGTTTTAGTTTGATTGAGCTTATGTTTGTGGTAGCAATTATCGTAATTTTAGCCGCAGTTATTATCCCCAACTTTACCGACATTACAGATCGTTCTAAAACGGCACGTGTGTCTGAAGACTTTTCCAGTTTCGCCACAGCACTTGAACTATACAGAGGCGACTGGGGTCATTTCCCTCAAGCTCCAACAAAAGTAGCAGTTAACAAAGAGGACGAAGTCTTTTACAAAGAATTAACAGGAACAGGAACACTGAATAAAAAAGGCAGTACAACAATTACTGGTTTCCCAGGTGGCATACAGTATGTAAAACCAGACACGTTGGACAACTTAGTTAGTCCTTACGATCCAAATGATACTTACTACTACTTGTCAGACAGTGCTGGACATGCATGGATACTTTATGTAAAGGATTCCCGTGGACAATATGTTTGGCGTTCCGATTCTACTTCAGCACTACAAACAAGTGAAAAAGAGCCATCTTTTTCACAACAGCCGTAAACATGTTTCAATGCAACGTTAGTTTTTGTTTTGAGCCAACTACTAAACATATGGGAACCTTCACACTAAAAGCGGGGTTTCTACAAATTCAAACAGGAGGTGAACAAAACACAATGATTAAAACAGCAAAAAGAAACAAGAAAAACCGTAAAGGGTTCAGTTTGTTAGAGCTTGTTGTGGTGGTAGCAATTTTGGGCATTATCGCTACTGCTGTCATGCTTAACGCAGGGCAGTTTACTTTTCCAGCACAGGTAAATACATGGAAAGCGTCTATGGATAGCTTAAAAGACTCTTTAATTCTCTTCTCCACAACCAGAGGCGGAGGTGCTTTTCCTGCTCCCCCTTCTGCTCCTACGGATGTGAACACATGGCTTGGTACTGCTGGAGCCTATTTCTTAGATAAGCCTATAACCAATCCTTTTAAAGGAGGTATGTCAGTTGCAGTTTGCGGACCCTCTGGAACGTTAAAAGCGGTAGATCAAGCAACTGCTTCCACAGATTGTGTTATCAAATATACAACTACAACATTCCAAGATCCTATCAATAACATAACCATAAATAACGGAAGGTTTACTATTACTTATATGATAGGAACACAAACATCTACAATTACTGCACCATAAAAAAATAAGTAAGGAGGCTTAGCAGTTGGCACAGTATATTCTAGCTAAAGCAGGCGACGTAAAACTTATTGACATATCAAGTTTTAGACCTCATGTGGAAGGTGCTGATGCACTGTTCCCTTACAAGGCAAAGCGCAAACGCATTTCACCGAAGGATTTATCGGATATAGCACATAACCTTGCAGTAATGCAACGCAGTGGTTTGGACATTCTCGATTCGCTTGCCACAGCAATATCTTCTTCCAGTTCAGCCAATGCTGCTTCCTTACTTTACGATGTAAGGCAAAATGTTATCGCTGGCAGCTCTCTTTCTGCTGCTTTTGAGGAGTATAAAGACCAACTACCAGATGTGTTCCTCGGAGTGATACGTGCAGGTGAGCAAAGCGGTAATCTTGCGCAGTCATTAAACTCCATAGAAGAGTTTTACAGAACAGTTAGCAAGATAAAAGAAGGGTTAAATAGTCAACTTATAGAGCCATCTATTACCATTGTGCTTTCCATAGGCATATCTCTTTACTTGATAGGTGCTATTTTCCCTAACTTCAAGCAGATGGCTTCAGGTATGGGCGTAGAACAGCTTTCAGGACCCATCAATTTATTGATTAACCTTTCCAATTACATGCCTGTGCTTATCACTGTGGCAGTCTTGGCTGTGGCTTTGTTTTTCAGGTACAGAGAACAGATTGTTTTAATGCTACCTGTAGTGGGTCCCGAATACAGAAAACTTATGGCAATGTTGGATACGTATGCTTCAAGTGAAGTGCTGTCCATAGGATTTAGTGCAGGATTACCGCTGATTACCATCGTGGATTTCATGCGCAAAAGTGTGGAAAGCAAACAATACAAAAAAGCAATGGAAAGCGTATACAGAGACGTTGAAGAAGTAAAATCCTTAAGCGAAGCGTTTGCTAACGTCAACGTATCGCCACAGCTCAAAGCTGTGGTGAAAATAGGAGAGCGCAGTGGAAAAATACGAAGCATGGCTGATAATTTAGCAAGAACTATTGTGGATTCTGTCGACAACGAAATGGAGAAGATGCAACGTGCGTTGTTTATCGGCATGACCATGCTTTCTGCTATCATCGTAGCTCCTATTTTGTTTGCTTTCTACTACGGGTATTTCAACATATTCCAACAGCTGATGCGTGCACTTTAACATGAGATGGGCGGTGCAGGTATGAGAAGAGGTAGTTCTATAGTAGAAGTGGTTATAGCCATTGCTATTCTTGCTGTTCCAGTAGCTATACTATTAACAGTTATCGCTTCGGAACGCCCGATTGTAGACTACACAGCTGACCAAATGCTAATCAGTTCATTGGCTTCTTCTAAGATGTCAGAAATAGAGCAAGCAATAAGGCTCAATCCTACGTATTACCAAACAGATAAATACTATGGATTTCAATACAAACCAGGAAGTGCAGGTGATATTAACACAACTCCGTGGACTGCGTCCGTAGTGGATGGAACATTTTACAAAATAGGGTACCCAGAATATCGCTACCAGTTTTACCTTTCTAATACCACAGCAAGTGGAGTTAAAGCAGTAACACTGCGTGTGTGGAGACGCCCCACCTATGCAGGTGCTCCGATACTAAAAAGCATTATGTATTTGGAGGTATTCACTGATGGAAACAGTTATTAAGCAAAGGAAAGGCTTCACAATGCTGGAAACAGTTGTTTCCTTTGCCATGTTTTCCATCATCTTGCTACTGGTTCTCAGCACTTCATATGTGTCTTTCAGCTTTTCACACTTCGTTTCAAATACTGCTGTAGACATGGCTAAAACACGTAGCACTGTTAACTACATACAGCGAACCTTTGAAAGTGCACAGCGCATGCAGTACGGTGACATTGTTCCTGCTACAGCAACTAGTGCGGTGGTGCAGAGTATAACATTTAAACGTTCCAGCGGTAGCGGTGATTACTGGACTGACCTTACTGTTAACGGCACAACGTTAAAATCTGGTAACGCAACACTACTGAGCAGTGCAACAAACATTATGGTAGATTTCTACTCTCCAGCAGGTTTGCTGTTAGCCTCCAACCACGTTAATGTGCCTGTTATACCAGACTTTAACAATAAAGGTTGGGAATACTTTAAAGTGCGCTATGTAACGGTGCTTAATAACGACTATTTTCCTATTACTGCTGTTAGAAAAGTTTCTCCTTACTTTGAAGCACCATATGTAACAGCGTTTACTGATGGTGTATCTTATACGTTTAGTATACCTTTGGATACCTCGAAAACCGTAGACAACAATGTTCCTGTAACATATATGACTAACAGTAATGTGGTAAACTCTAATGCTAATGCTTCTCAAATAAACAATGTTATGCCGTCATTTAGCAGTTACCTTGGCATACCTGCAAAGAAAAGCGCACAGATAACGATAAACCCTAATCCTACGGCTTCCACCACAAACTATGCGCTTTACTTTGACGGGGCAGATGACTACATGCATGTTTCTACAGTAAACAATGTGTCTTTTGGGTCACAGTTCACCATAGAAATGTATATCAATATAGGAAACGTTACAAGTAAAGAAACGCTTTTTTCTATCAGCAGAACACCGACGGATGTTACAAACGGAGCTGTGTTATTACTTAACCCAGCGGGAGGACAAGGTGGTGCAAATCTATGTTTTTGGGATTACTCTACAGCTTATGGATTCCCAACAAATTCTTGCAGCAGTGTTGTTCTGCAACCTAACACAACGTATCACGTAGCATTTGTAAAAAACGGGCTAAACGGAACATTTTATGTTAATGGACAACCTGCAGGAATTATCACAGCAGCAAGAGACGTCCACTATGACAACGACAATGTTTACTTAGGAATGGGTTATCGAGATGGCAATCTTAGATATAACGGTTACATGGATGAAGTAAGAATATGGAACATAGCACGCACGCAAGAAGAGATAAAAACCAACATGAACAAAACACTTAAGGGGCAAGAGCCTGGGCTTGTAGCATATTGGAATTTTGATATGTATGTAGGCAGTGCAACTGCAATGGACTTAACAGGTAACCATTCTGACGGCACGCTGTATAATGGGTTACAACCTGTCCCGTTTGAACTGTTCCCATTCAACTGGGAAATAACGCTTACAGATAAACTCACCAACGAACCTTTGAGTGGCAAGACGGTATACGCCTACGACAGCAACGGGCACTTTAATCAATATGTTACCGATGAAGAAGGATCGTTTACCTTGGGTGACTACAGTGAATTTACCACTGCAGGCATAACGTTTTTCTTCCCAGGAGATGAAAACTATGCACCTGCAACGGCAAGGCACTAAAAACAAAAAGGGTTACATCACCGCTAATGCGGTGCTCTTGGCTTTGTTTATCATGGTAATTGTGCAGATAACCATGCAGAACATCACAGCGGTTACGTTCCAATCACGCTTATTTCAAGCAACGGAGCAGGACAGACTGGATGTAAAGTCTGGCGTATACAGAGAGTTGGCAAACGTTGTTGACGATCCTAACTACACCAGTATCCCGCACGATATAATATTGGGCAACAGTGCTACAGTAACCGTATCAACTCAGAACGTAGGCACGTCTACAGTGGATAAGCAGATTACTTCAAAGAAAGGTTACATACAATTAACGGTGAACGTATTCAGAACACCCGATAACCGATGGATCATATACAGGTGGGCTTACAATCCATGAAAAACAGAAAAGGCTTTAGTTTGCTTGAAGTGATAGTAGTTGTTATGATTGTAAGCACGCTTACCTTGGCTGCGTTTAACTACAGCACATCGTTAAATGTCAGCATACGGGCAAAAACTACCATGCAAAACGCACAGATAATTGCCGAACAGGTGCGACGCTATTACGACATCAACGCTAAAGTGCCACAAAGCCAAACAGAGTTTGAACAACTGCTGAACAATCAAGACTACTTTCCTACTATTCCAGAAAACCTTGTAGATACAACCACTACAACGCAGACATCTACTAAATGGGTATGGACACGAACAAGCACCTTTGCAGGCACTGTTAAACCTAATGGTATAGTTGGGGATCCAAACCAGTTTACAGTTACAGTAGACTTAACCGCAGTTACCAGAGAGAATATCAATTTTGACCTACAAGGACGCTCATGGGGTGGTGATGGATAGTATGCGTAAAGGCTTCAGTTTACTTGAAATGGTCGTTGTAATAGCCATATCTTCTATATTGCTTACCATGGTTGGTTTGAATTTTAACGCCCTAAACGAGCAAGCAACAAGAGTGGAAATAGCGGACAGCCAAAAAACCATAGGGTCGATTATTGCACAGTTAGTTTCTAATGGTTACACCATAACTACAGGTTACTACACTCCATCTTCGTTTCAGTCTGCTTACGGTGTGCCACTACCAGGCAATCCTTTGAACAGTAGCGACCCACTGCAAGGACGGTGGTATATAGAAAATATCGCAGGCACTTACAACGTGTATGCTATGAAAGACGATAGCGTTATTGCAAGCACGAAATACGTTGTCAATGACGACTTCCCATACATAAAAAACATAACTAAAACTGTAGTTGCACCCAGCACCGCAGAAAGCAGTGACATAAACTTGGTTAGAGATCAAAACCTTCTTTACGATGGCAGTTTTGAAAAAAGTGGTATAGGTTGGGAAAACACTGTTACTGGTAGTAACTTAGTTGGTTTATCGCCTGACGCATACCATGGTAATAAAAGTTTAATGGTTATAGCTACTAAAGGAAGTGCAGTTGCCATAGAACAAGCGGTATCCATCAGCAACTTACCACTCGACAGATACCATGCTGTAATGCATTTTAAGAACGTATCTGCCGATCCCATAAAAACACACGTTACGTTTAATGTAAGTTACACAACGCCTACGGCGACGGTGTTTTCTTACTCTTGGAATCCAACGCTTTCCTACTATGCATGGCAAGAAATGACATTTACCAGCTCTGCAGTAGGTAGCACAACGGGAACGTTAAGCATGACAATAACTGTATCGGGAGATAGTAGTATTACTGCTACAGGTTATGTGCTGATAGATGATTTGGGCATATTTTTACTTCCAGGTGGTGAGTAGCATGGCAGTAACTAACAGAAAAGGTTTTTCTCTTACAGAGATTGTTATCGTAGTTGTGCTTATAGCGATAATTACGACTGTCGTAGGCATAGGAGCTGTATCGCTGAACAACTCCAACAAATTAAAAGCCTTGGAAGTAGCACAAACAACCATAATGACTGGTTTGGAAAAATACAAGCTTACTATGGGTCGTTATCCAGCAACACAGGCAGAGTTTGAAGCGTTCTTAAAAAACACGAATTATTTCAACTCTGTGCCTGTAAATCCGTTTTGGACAGATACTGCAAACCCTGAGAAAGGTTGGTTATGGAATCCTACACTGCAAACAGTAGAGCCAGTAAGGTAGTCACCTGCGACAAGTTATTTTGTGGTATTATAATAGGTTTAACTATGGGACAGAGAAGAGTGAGTAGAAACATGAGGCAGGCATTTTCTGTGGCACAAAATTATAGAGAAAGGAGGAATTGCGATGGAGTGTAAAAGTAAGAAAACGCTACTGCTTATCTTACTAACAGCATTTGTTCTATTTACTTTTACTTCAAATGTTTTTGCTGTAGTCAGTGCTCCTTCTTTTCCTGAGATCAACGTTAACCAATTGACACCTACGACTATACAGCAGTTTAATACCGTATTAGGAGATGACAACTTAAGTTATAAGATGTTCATAGGAAGCGACGGTAAGACCTACTTAAACGTTTGGGTTGACGGTTCAGGCTCACGAGACGTATACGAATGGAACGCTGCAACCAATAAATGGGTATTTTCTGCAACACTTTCTTCTAACACGCTGGTTAAAGGTGCAGAAGAACCACGCACACCTGCAACATCACGTTATACCACTTGGGATGAATATGTACGTAGCATTGGTGAGAACAAAACTGGAGAAGGAAGCCAAACACCAAACAATCCTTTAGGTAGTAGTGGTTATGCGGGACTTATTGTTCCCATACTTTTAGCAGGTGCAGCAGCTGCTGCTGGCGGATACGTAGGCAGTGGCGTAGTCTTCGAACCTGTTCCATTGCCAAGTTGTAACACTGTTACCTGCACTGTAGTATCTGGATGTGCAAGTTATACTGGTGCTGGCATATGCCCAAGTGTAGATTGTTCCAGTGTGTTCTGTTTGACTTATACGGGTGCATGTCCTATTAACTGTGCTGGTTTCTGTGGTGCTAACTGCCCAAGCGTTACTTGCAGTGCTGTTACGTGTCCTTCTTTTGAAGGTAGTTGTTCAAATGTAACTTGCACAGCTGTTAACTGCACTTCTGTAACTTGTAATGGTTTCTGCAATGCTAATGCAGGTTATGTTAATCACACTAACACTGGCTATACAAAATACAGTGATTTTGCTAACACTGGGTATAAAGCCTATTCAGACTTTACTAACACAGGCTACACAGCTTATTCAGATCACACTAACACTGGTTATACAAAGTATAGTGATTTTACAAATACTGGTTATACAAAATATAGCGACTTTACTAACACTGGTTATACAAAGTATAGTGACCACAATAATACGGGTTATCCTGCTTACAACGACCATGCTAATACTGGGTATACTAAATATAGTGATTTCACCGATACGGGGTACCAAGCTTACAGCAATCACACCAATACTGGATACACCAGATACAGCAACCATACAGACAGCGGTTATTCTAGATATAGCAACCATACAAACGGTGGCTACACTGCTTATAGCAACCATTCCAACTACAGTAGGTATTCTAACCACAACGATGTTTCATATACTGTTTACAGCAATACAGGATATAATGGTGATCCTATAATAGGTTATCCAAAGTACATTGACTTTGTAAATGCTACATATACCAATCATACGGATGGTTTATGGATACCTCCTTCAAACTATCGTAACCACTCTAATACTGGCTATACTAAGTATAGTGACTGGACTAACAGCGGTTATACTGCTTACAGTAACCACACGAACTCAGGATATACTGCTTATAGTAATCATTCCAATGTAGGTTATACAAAGTATAGTGACCACAATAATACGGGTTATCCTGCTTACAACGACCATGCTAATACTGGGTATACTAAATATAGTGATTTTACTAACACTGGTTACAAAGCCTACTCAGACTTTACCAACACTGGCTATAAAGCTTATTCAGACTTTACTAATACAGGGTATAAAGCTTATTCAGACTTTACTAATACGGGATATACAAAATATAGTGATTTTACTAATACAGGCTACACAAAGTATAGTGACTTCACCAATACTGGGTATAGTGCTTACACAGATCATGTTGACTCAACACCAAACAATTAGTCAGCGCAACCATGATACAGTTTAGTAAAACATATGATACAATACAATATAATAAAAGCATAAGGAGGCTGACATAGTGAATACAGCGCTAACGAATGTGTGCAACTTTAACTGTCCATACTGCTTCGCAAGTGAAATACGAAGTGAGGAAAAGGTATGGATAACGGAAGAGCAGTTTAATGAAATACTGAACTTCCATAAGGTAAGCAACCAGCATGAAGTAAGGTTTATCGGTGGTGAACCTACACTTCACCCCGAGTTTACCAAGCTTCTTAACAGGGTTGTAAACGATGATTACTTTACTAACATAATGCTCTTTACAAACGGTTCGTTCAGCGATGAAGTAGCTTCAGCACTTATACTGGCAAGCCACGTTAAACACGTGGCTTGCCTTATTAATCTTAATGAACCACAAGTTGTCGGACCTGCGATGGTAGAAAAGACAAGCAAAAACTTATCTAAGATTACACGCTCACCTATGGAAGTAACTATAGGTGTAAACATCTACAGACCAGATCAAGATGTTTCCTACGCATTTGATACGATTAAGATGTTTAACGTCAGAAGAGCACTGCGTATTTCTGTAGTAGCTCCTATACTGGATAAAGACAGAGAAAAAGAACCGCTGGAATACTACAATGAGTATAAGCCGCTTATATTAGACATAGCAAACCGTGCAAACAAAGAAGGTATTACTTTATCTCCTGACTGCTCATTTATACCTCTATGCCTCTTTTCTAAAGAAGAACTACTGCTTATGTCAACTGTAGCACCCGACATGTTTAGCCACCCTGTATGCGAACCTGTGCTTGATGTGATGCCAGATGGAACAGTAGTGCGTTGTTTTGATATGTCACACATGCGCACTAACATAAGAAAGTTTGAGAATGCAGGTAAAGTAGCTGAATACTTTAGAGAACAGGAAATGAGAATACTGCAACCGATAACAAGTGAAGCCTGTGAAACATGCCCAGTTTATTTTAGGTATGGTTTTGGGTGCGGGTGCAAGTCTTTTGACAAACATGCAAATAAAATTAAAGAAGTGAAGGAGGTAAAGGCAAGTGATTAATAACAAGTTTTTACCAGAAGATTTTAACTTAGAAGAGTGGAAGCTGTTTAAGAAATACAACAACAGACTTGAAAAACAAAGCAGACACATTGATGCTTGGTTTGTAGATGAGCCCAGCTTATCTGAAGAAGAACTAAAGAAAAGGTTAGCATACAACAAAGAACACTTGATAAAAGATACCTTAGAGCAAATAGCTAAAGGACTGCTTGTAGAGGAAACACCAGAATCTACAGGGGCTCCCTGTGGTGGACAATGCGAGCCTACTCCACAATCTGTTAAACAGGAAAGTGCAAAGCCTCAAGTGCAAGAACAGCCAGTAGTTAAAGCAGAGCCTGAAGTGATTTCTTATAAACCAATAGAAGAAATCGAACAGAAACCACAACTGCGACCTCAAGATCAACCGATGCCATCAGTAATGCAACCAATAGAGCAACAGCCACCAGAAAGATCAAAGGTATTTGAAGCACCACAAAATGAACAAGCACGTCCGCCGATGAGCATGCCAGAAAACGAAGAGTTAAAACTGCTTCAAGATGTAAGTAGTAAACTTGACAGGTTAATTGATTTAGCAGAAAAGATTGTTACTCAAAAAAGCAAAAGCAAGAGGCAGGATTAGCTTATGGTAGATAGCATACAAGTGCTATTCCGTGTTACTGATAGGTGTAACCTTAACTGCAAATACTGCTTTGCAAGGGACTTCTCTAAGAACCATGATGCTTCCTTAGAACTTGTAGAAAAAACCGCCAAACTATTACAAGACGTTAAACACGTTATGTGGATATGGCATGGCTCGGAGGCAACAGTTTTAGGTGTGGATTACTATAAGCAAGCTGATGAAATACTTAAGCGGTACAACATAACAGAAAGAAACATGCAGAGCAACGGTGTTTTGCTATGGCGTCAAGAATGGATAGATTACCTTAAACAGAGTGGTATAACTATTTCCATTTCTTACGATGGCAGATTTCAAGACGAATACCGTGGCAGAGCGAAAGATGTAGAAAAGTCTATTAAAGCCCTTAATGATAACAATATCACTTTCGGCAGTATAACAGTTATAGGAGAACACAATGTAAATGCGTTAACTGATTTGTATGATGACATGAAAAACGTTGGCATAAAATATTGGCAGTTTAATACCGTATTCCCATCACCCAGATCAGATTTTATACCAGGCGATATGGCTAAAGTATATGAAGAACAGGTATACCAAACCTTTATGAAATACGCCGACGACCCCGATCCTGTGCATGTAAGAAACTTTGAAGAGTTTATACCTTACATGCTTGGACATGGACGGTTTTTGTGCATCTTTAGTGGCAGGTGTTATGACGATTTTATCTCTGTTACACCAGATGGTGACGTTACTATCTGTGATAGGTGGTTTGACCACTTTGTAGGCACAGTAGATGATTTTTCTTCTGTAGAAGAAATACTAAACAGCGATTGGTTTAGTGAAGTAAGAAGAACAAAGGCAGAACGTGTAGAAAACTGTCAGAAATTAAATTGTCCTTTTGTAGAACTGTGTAATGGTGGTTGCCCGCTGAATGCATTAGAAGGTGGCAACTTATCCATGCCTAATGAAGCTGACTGTTATGAAAGAGCGGCTTTCATCACTGGCTTGTTTAGAGGTTTGCAGGACTTAGATTTGGATAACTGCAAAAACCTGATACTGCTTTCTATCCTTGAACGTGAAGGATTTAGGCAGAATAAATTTATAAGAGAATATATTGAAGCAAAGGAGATGAAAGCATGATTAATAACAACATGCGCAGGGATTTGACGCTTATTGTTAAACCTACTCACAAGTGCAACTTAAACTGTCCTTACTGCTATGACAAAATAAACAGAACGTGGTCAGAAGACATGTCTTTAGATACTGTTGAACAAACAATAAAGCTGTTCAATGGACGTGTCCGTGAATGGATATGGCACGGTGGAGAGCCGCTATTAATGGGTGCTGATTGGCTACGTCAAGCGTCAAACATTGTAAGACAGTATGACCCTGAAGTGCGTATAGAAATACAAACCAATGGAACGCTGATAAATGAAGATGTTATAAGATTTTTTAAGGAGTTTAATATGCGTCCTGGATTAAGTTTTGATGGAATACTCAATGAGTATACAAGAAAAGACTTAGGCAAATTGCTGTTTGTATGGAGGTTGTTGGAAAAAAGCGGTATAGGTTTTGGAGTAATACAAGTCATTACACCTGAAAGAGTGGATCACATTGTAGAGGAATACGAATACTTCAAGCGTCTTGGGGTTGACGTGCAGATGAACTTTGAGTTTACTGCACATGGCAACGAAGCTTCAGCTAACGTTGAAGGAGAAAAGATGGGTAATGGTATTCTTAAATTCTTTGACTACTGGATACGTGACAGGGATAACCCTAAACCATCTATTCTTTTAGAAAATTGGATTGGCAGAACGATAGGATACGGGATGACATTTTGTGAAAATACTGGGTGTGCAGGACGTTGGTTTGGCATACACCCTGATGGAACACTGATGCCTTGTGGTAGAGACTGGGACGAAACGTTGTTCTTCGGCAATGTGCACGATTACAGCAGCGCTGATGAAGTTTACCGCAACGAAAACTTCAAACGCTACTCTTTGGCACAACTGAACCGATTTAAGGACTGCACCGATAAAGAATGCCCATTCTTTGATGAATGTAAGAGCGGATGTGCAGGGAAAGCTTGGGGCAATGGAAACATTGACAGGGCTGCTGAAGATGTTTGCAAGTCTACACGCATTATCTTTACAGGTATATTCAACAGGCTAAAAGAGCTGGACAGTGAAATAGAAGAACACCCAGAAAACTTCAATCCACTGTTTATTACTTTCTTACAGAGAGCAGGTTATAGAGGTTGGAACTTCATAAAAACGATAGAGAGCACAAAAGACACTACAGCAGTTCCTGTTACTTAAGAAGGGTGTGTCAAACTGATGAGGCTTAATAAGTTTGCTCACCTATTTACATACAACGGAAAGTATTGGAGCTTTAACAGTTTTAACGGCAATCTGATTAACATGGATCAGGATACTTACGAGCATTTACTAAGTGGTGACGTAGATAAGATAAATGAAGGCTCAAGGACGTTTTTAATCAATACACAGTTCATTGTTCCAGATGACTATGATGAGCTGAAAGCTTACAATGACTTGATAGAAACAAATAAAAGCAGTGATTGGCTTAGTCTTACCATAGCTGTTACGATGGACTGCAACTTTAACTGCTACTACTGTTATGAGAAGAACTACAAGCGGAACAGCACGATGAGCCCTAAGGTGCAAGAAGCAGTGGTAAAGTTTGCAAAACGCATGGTACGACCCAACAGTGGCATGTCTATAACATGGTACGGCGGTGAACCCCTGCTTGCTACAGATGTTATCAAAAACTTGAGTTACGCTTTTAAGCGTGAAGGCTTCACATTGCACAACAACTCCATTATTACCAATGGGTATTTGCTGACGGAAGAAAACGCACGCATGCTCAGTGAAATCGCAGGCGTAACCACAGTGCAAATAACATTGGACGGACCTAAGGAAGTGCATGATAAACGGCGTGTATTGGAAGGTGGACAAGGCACTTACGACGTTATCATGCAGAATATAAAGAACAACGCACACTTCTTCCAGCAGATCACTGTGAGAATCAACGCAGATAAGAGCAACATCCACGATGTGGCAAAACTTGTAGAAGAAATAAAGCGTGAGTGTCCACCAAACGTGCAACCGTATCTGTCTTTAGTAAGAGCAGATAATGGAGAAACCAGCGAAGACTACTTCAGCGACAAAGAATACGCAGATGCGTTCATGGAATACCTTTACATAAGCAATCCCTTGCCACGTCCTTTCTTCGGATGCACTGCAACCATGGAAAATGGGTGGGGTATCGATCCTGAAGGCAACTTGTATAAATGCTGGGAAGAAACAGGGAATACAAAACTTGCAATAGGTAACGTATTTGAAGGCGTAACAGACTATAAACGTTACACAGAATGGTTAAACTACGGAGTGGATGCATTTCCAGAGCAGTGCAAAGCATGTGCAGTGTTACCTACTTGTGGCGCAGGTTACTGTCCTTTAAGGATACTGTTTCCTGAAGAAAGTGCTGTAGGCTTACAGTGTCAACCACAAAAGTGGTATTTACAGCGTATGCTGGAGTATTGGATTGACAACAACACTGGCAATAAGC
>ERZ795062.127-NODE-127-length-67784-cov-204.291692_pt1 | contig 67784 bp, 69 predicted proteins | sample MGYA00375146_ERZ795062 | MGnify/ENA primary metagenome ERZ795062 (study PRJEB30191, sample SAMN05720281) | activated sludge metagenome | isolation source: Anaerobic digester | place: USA | collected 2015-07-16 ...
ATCCTCAATCCACGGGAAGTATGGTCTTTACCTTGAAACCCCTGGTAATCACGGCCAAATTGTCCATATCCCCACGCAGTAAACACCATGGCGCAGGCTGCTATCACATACGCAAGAGGAACGTGACCTTTGCTCAATACGGCAACGACTCCATATATGCCCATGGGGGCTATGGGGACCATCGTTATTATGGCAAAGGCGATGAGGTCGCCCATCTTTAAGACTCGTTTTAACCCTTGTTTGTCCGTCTGATTCTCGCTATGATTTTCAGCCATGACATATCACTTCCAATTACTCGGATATTGCTTCCAAAAGCTTTTCTGCTGAAATTAGGCTTTTAGGAAGTTTAGCCCTTACCGTCTTACGCGGATCGACCAATTGACAAATTTCTAAGTCCATCGCCAAGCTTGCCAACATATACGCATCATGCCAGTCTATTTGAAGGGCATGCTCGAGGGATTTTACCGCCAAGTCCGTAGCTACATAAAAAGCTTTATTGATATCTTCATCGGAAACGATTATATACAGCCAGTCTTTTGTCTCTACACAGGGCCACGACGGTGACATTGCGCTTATCGATTTAAATTCGACGGTAACGCTTCCGGCTATTTCGCAAGCAGCCACGCAGATCTCGCCGTCTCCCATCACAGCGTGAAGATCGCCTAGTCCAAATAAGGCGCCGTCATAACTAACCGGAAAGTAAACGGTTGCGCCCTCGGTTATCACGGTGGTATCCATATTTCCTCCATGCCTTCCCGGTGTGCCCGTAGGCGTATTTTCAGGCGTGGCAACTCCGATCACGCCTATCATCTTTCTTACGGGTAAACCAAGATTTAAGAACTTGACCTTATCCTGATCTACATTGCATATTACGGTCTTGGCCTGCCTTACCTTATCACCAAGGATGCCTTCCTTGGGAATGGTAACTATGGCACCTTGCTCTTTCAGGTCTATCCTGTGAATCTTGACCGCTAAAGCGTCACCTTTCTTAGCTCCCTTTACGAAGATGGGCCCTGTGGCCGGGTTTATGCGCGAAAAGTCGATCTCCGTCACCAGTTGCTCTTCTTCGGTAATTTGATTGGAAAAGCAGTCCTTAGTTTCTATCTCAACCAATAAGCCCTGTTCAACCTCAGCAGCAGGAGGAAGCTTCGGGTCGAAGGAGAAGAAGGTAAAATCATTACGCACCACGATCTTTGGCCTTTCACAGCCTATCACAACGATCACCCCTTTTTAGTTCATCAACACAATATGTAAACTAAAATGTAAGGCTCGATTAAGTTTCAGTCAAGTTAGTGAATTGAGCTAACAACTTAAGATGTTATGCATGTCGTAAATCCAAATGGTGTGGATTCCTTTCTGGATTTTAATCTCCTTCGAGTACAACCTCGTCTCCTGGCTTAACAATGCCACCGTTGACTACCTCAAGGAAATAGCCCACCTTGGGCAGCAGACACCATCCGCGGTAATCGTATGTGTGAGGTTCATCCGGTTTTTTGCCCTTTTCTATTACAAGCAAGACCACGTCACGGCCAATTTTAAGGCGGCTTTCTAGGGGGATCTGATCAGGCAATCCCTCCACCACCAGGTTTTCGGCCAAGGACCCCGGCGGAAAGGAAAAGCCCGCCTCTTTTTCGGCGAGCTTTATATCCTCATATCTCAACAAGCTGACCTGTCGTGACGAAATGCCAAAATGGGAATCCCCATCAATGCCTTTTCCTTCGATGAATCGCGCCTCCGCTACGGGCTTTTTTGGTTCCTGTCTGCTTGAACTAATGCATACTGCCAGAACGCGCGCCATTGCTTAAACCTCCTTAAGATTAAGATACTTTTTTATAAACAGCTCCAACAGCCAACCCCGAGGATGCGGATAAGGTTGGCCCTGAGGTCTATTACTGTTTTGATAACGGGTATTCCCCACAAAGGGACGCTAATTTTACAAATAAAGGCATGAAGGGCAATATATATCACATTATCGCCAATAGCCTAACATCCAGCGGATCTACATGAAGCCCAATGCCTTGCCCTTCCTGCCAAAGGGCACCATCACGGCGATACGGTTCGACCACGCGGATCGTATCGCCCGATGCAAGCTTAACGACATATTCAATTTCGTCTCCTAAAAAGACGCTACTTACTATTTGGCCCCTCAATGTCCCGTCATCTGGAGAGACAATTTCGATCGATTCCGGCCTGATGGCCGCCGCGACTTCATCTCCCACTTTAAACTCTAAACTTTTTTCGCCAACATGAGCAACAACTGTGATTTCACTAATTAGCACTTTAGCAAAATTGCCATCAATGGACGTCAATTTTCCCTTAAGAATGTTGGCCTGACCTATGAAGTCGGCAACGAAAAGGGAAGTGGGGTTCGTATAAAGCTCAAATGGCGTCGCTATCTGTTCAACCTTGCCCCCGTTTAAGACGGCAATCCTGTCTGCCAGAGCTAATGCTTCCTTTTGGTCGTGGGTAACATAAACGCAGGTGATCCCTAGGCGCTTCTGTAAGCTGCGAATTTCGGAGCGCATGTAAATTCGAAGCTTCGCATCGAGGTTGGACAACGGTTCGTCCATCAGCAGCACCTGAGGATTAATAACCAATACCCTTGCCAAGGCAACTCTTTGCTGTTCTCCGCCCGAAAGCTGATTTGGGAATCGGTCTTCTATTCCACCTAAGCTTACCGTTTCGAGGGCCTCTGCGACACGCCTAACAATCTCTCCAGTCGGCAACTTCCTGATCTTAAGGCCATAAGCGATATTGTCAAATACAGTCATATGGGGAAATAAGGCATAGTTTTGAAACACAAAACCTATGTTTCGTTTGTTCGCCGCTATGCTCGTTACGTCATGTTTGCCGATGAAGACTTGTCCTTCTGTGGGCGTCTCAAAGCCTGCAATCATGCGCAGGATGGTGGTCTTTCCGCATCCTGACGGCCCAAGCAAAGTTATAAGTTCACCTGCATTAATCTGAAGATTAACGTCGTCTACCGCCTTAAAGGCTGCTTCGCCACTATTAAATATTTTGGTCAAATGCTTAAGACAAATGGGAACGGACAATTTATATCCCCCTTTGCCACTTGAGGTTAGGATAAAGCGCCTCGAAAAGCAACCTTATAACCCACATGGCCATGGCAACGATCAGTATCAGGACCACGGAGAAGGCCGCTGCCTGGGCAAAAAGCAGCTCTGTAATGCATTCAAGTATACGTACTGTCAGCAAGCTCAATCGTACCGAGACCAAAAATATCGTAGCACTTATAGCGGTCATCGAGACCACGAACAAATATTGAGTCCCGGTTATGATCGCCGGTGTAATCAAGGGCACCGTTACCTTTCTAAATGTAGTCAACTTCGAAGCGCCCAAGTTTAGCGACGCTTCTTCTAGTGAGGTATCTATTTGCTTTAGCGTTGCCGTCGTAGCCCTTATTCCGGTTGCATCATATCTCGATACGCATAGTGCCACTATGATCGCCATGGTGCCGGTAAGCATAATAGGGCCTGAGCTAAATGCAATGGCGTAAGCGATGCCTACGACTGTCCCAGGCAACACGTAGTTAAGCAGGGATACGAACTCCAAGGCTTTCCGTCCGGGCAGTTCATGTCTGTTTACGAGATAACCTATGACGACTCCTATTGCGCCTCCCACGACGGTCGAGACCAGGGCAATTGTCACGGTATCTTTCACGGCCTTTCGTCCCACGGTAAAGACGTATACGTAATTTTCAAGGGTTAGGCTGTTATCCACTCCCCAAACTTTGATAAGGGACCCAAGAAATATAATGGAATACAAGAAAATGATGAACAAAGAAATGAGAGAGATTACAGCTAGCATCACGACTTCGGCAAACGTACCGGCGCCTTTGGGTTTGGAACGGGCTCCTGCTTTGCCTGACACGGTAACGTAATATCGGCTTTCTACCCAATAATGCTGAAGCAGGTACACAATCAGGGCAGGAACGAGCAGTGCAAAGGATATAGCGGCTCCTCCTTGCATATCGTACATTCCCGTTATTTGCATGTAAGCTTGCGTCGTTAACACAGGAAAGGTATGTCCTGCCATGACAAGTGGAGTTGCAAAATCCGCAAGCGAGCTTCCAAAGAGCAGCAAAAACGAGTTTGCAAGCCCCGGTATACTCAAAGGCAACGTCACCGTGCAAAAGGCCTGCCACGGGGTACTCCCCATGCTCATGGCTGCGTCTTCAAGGTTTGGGTCTATAGCTTCAAGCACTGTCGTAAGCGTCAGGAATGCCACCGGAAAGTAGGTCAAAGTTTCTGCTATCCAGGTCCCAAGGAATCCATAAATGTTAAAATCGGGCATGTGAAGCAGCTTAAGCAACAATCCGTTTGGCCCCAACACCATGGTTAAGGCAATGCTGCTGGTAAAAGGCGGGGATACGAAGGGAAGCACGATGATTGCGCGTAAAAACCACTTGACGATTTTGGGCAGTTCAATCCTCGTAACTGAAAAGGCAAACAAAAACCCCAGGGCCGTTCCGCCGAATCCTACCGCTGAAGCCAGAACCATGCTGTTTACGAAGGCTTTTTTGTTGTACCAACTGCCAAATACCTTACTTAAAATCGCCAAGCTCAATTTGCCATCGGCAAAAAACACCAGATAAATCAGCCGCGCTAGCGGATACAAGACAAAGAGGCCTAAGAATATCCATATCCCAAGCCATAAAACCACCAGCGCGGCATCTGGTTTTTGAATTATCCCCTTTTTACTGAAGTACCTCATTTATCCATCGTTCGACGAGGCGATCGCGATTTTTACCCGCCCACTCGACGTCCAAGGGCAGAACCTTTATTTTTGATATATCTAAAGCCGGATCGGAAACCGGCACGTTAGGATTGCTCGGTATCAAGTTGATATCGTTTTCCTCGTATAGTTTCTGCATCCTTTCTGTGGAGGCCCAATCCAAGAACCTCTTGGCAAGATCCAGGTGTTTGGCGCCCCTGACCAAGCCCATTGCCTCTATGCCAGCAACGACGCCTTCCTTGGGATAGCTTATGACTACGTCGTAACCCTTCTTTTGCATCTCCAGGGCATCGACCAAAAAGAATATACCGCCCGCTGCCTGTCCTCTAGCTATAGGAAGCGCTCCGCCTGCGCCGCTTTTAGTGTAAAGCTGGATGTTTTGGCTTAAGGCCTTTTCGTATTTATACGCCTTATCCTCTCCCATGGCCTGTATGACGCTTAGCAACCTGTACATTCCCGTGCCGGAAGTCCTTGGGTCGGCCATTTGAAGCTGCCCCTTATATACGGGGTTTAACAGATCCTGCCAAGACGAGGGCGGATTTAAGTTGTGGTCCTTCAAAAACTTCTTATTGAACATGAAACAAATGGGATCAATGGCCACGCCTGTCCAGTAGCCCTTTGGATCTTTGAAGGCATCGGGAATCTTTTCTGCGCCCTTCGGCCTGTAAGGATCAAACAATCCCTTTTGAACACCGTCTACAAACGCCTCGGCCATATTGCCGAACACCACGTCAACCTGAGGGTTGTTTTTTTCTGCCTCAAGCCTTGCCTGAACTTCTCCCGACGAGAACCTCATCCAGTTTACTTTGATGCCCGTATCCTTCGTGAAGGCACTGAATATGGCATTAGCGTAGCGCTCGGACCATATGGTGTAAGCATTGAGCTGCTCTTTTTCCGCATGGGCAGAACTGGCCGTAAACAGGCCTAAAAATGCAATTAAAACAACCGCAACTAAACGTCCGTAACCTTTCATCTTTGACCCCCCCTTACTTCCCATAATCCTGATTTTAATCTAGACACAAGGAGGTCCGCTGCCCATATCCAGATATGCCCATCATTTGGGCAATTCTGGATATGCTTTCCGCTTAAAGCATCAAGAATAAAGGTGACACCTACACATATGTCCAGGCGAGATCTCGACCTCTTGGGGGTCTTTTTTTGCGCATATATCCTTTGCTTGTACGCATCTAGTGTGAAACAGGCAACCCTTTGGAAGGTTGACGGGGCTTGGAATCTCTCCTCGCGGTATCATGCGGACCCTTTTGCCCTTCCCCACGCTTGGGATGGCCTCTAGCAGGCTAACGGTGTAGGGATGCTTGGGCCTGGAAAATATATCGTCTTTCGACCCAATCTCCATAATTTTGCCAAGATACATCACTGCCACATGGGAGGCCATGTAATCTACCACGGCAAGGTTATGGGTTATAAACAAATAGGTCAAGTCAAAGTTTTCCTTAAGTTCGCACAGTAAAGCCAGCGTCCTTGCCTGAACAGATACATCAAGTGCGGACGTAGGTTCGTCTAGGACTAAAAATTTGGGCCTTAGGACCAAAGCCCTGGCTATTGCTATCCTTTGGCGTTGCCCTCCGGAAAACTCATGGGGATAGCGAAACATATGCTCCTCGCGCAAGCCGACGCATTCCAGTATCTCCTTGATCCTCAAATATATCTCCTCTGCGGAAAGTTTGTAATGAATCTTCAAACCCTCTCCCACGATATCCTTTATTAACTTTCTCGGATGCAGTGAGTTGTAAGGGTCTTGCTGAACAATCTGCATCTGTTTTCTATATTTGATCATATCTTTGGATTTAAGCGAAGTTATGTCTTGGCCGTCGAAAAAGACCTTTCCGGAGGTTGGATCGATCAATTTAAGTATCACTCTACCAAGCGTGCTTTTACCTGAACCTGATTCGCCGACGACGGCAAATATCACACCCTTAGGAATTTCCAAAGAGATGCCGTTAATCGCTTTAACCTGAAGCGGCTTCGACAGCATTGATTTCTTAATTTCAAAGTATTTTTTGAGATTTTCGACCTTTATCAAGGCTTCCAAGCCTAACCCTCCTTAGAGTCGTCGGAATATAGATGGCATGCGACGAAATGGTCCGGTTTTACTTCCCTAAGATCGGGGAGCTCTACGCGACATCTGTCGAAACAAAATTCGCATCTGGGATGAAACCTGCATCCAGGAGGAGGAGAGACGAGGTCCGGAACAGAACCTGGGATGCCCCTTAAAACCTTTGAAGCTCCTATGATTGGGATGGAATTTATAAGGCCCTTGCTGTAGGGGTGCAGGGGGCTTTGAAAGACCTCCTGCGAATCGGATACCTCTATGACGTTTCCGGCGTACATCACCGTTATCCTATCGCAAAACTCGGAAGCTATTCCAAGGTCGTGGGTTATCAAGATGACGGCATTTTTCCCCATCCTAACTAGCTCATCTAGCAGTTGAAGTATCTGTGCCTGAATTGTGACGTCTAATGCAGACGTAGGTTCGTCAGCGATCAAGAGTTTAGGTTTTACCGCAAGCGCCATAGCTATCATCACCCGCTGGGCCATGCCGCCGCTCAATTCGTGGGGATAGAGCTCCATGGACCTCTTCCAATCGAGACCTACCATCTCAAGGCTTTCAGGTACTTTTTTATAAGCTTCATCCATACTAATATCGTTGCTGTGAGCAATTGCTTCCGCTATTTGAAATCCCACTTTAAAGACAGGGTTAAGGGCAGATACGGGCTCTTGAAAGATCATGGAGATCTTTTTGCCGCGAACCGACTTGTCCATCTCTTCTTCCGACATCTTCAAGAGGTCTAATCCTTCAAATACCACCTCGCCATCCGTTATCTCTCCAGGAGGATCTATGAGCCTCATTATAGAAAGAGCGGACACGGACTTACCGCAACCCGTTTCCCCAACTATGCCTAAGCGTTCCTCTTCGTTAAGCCATAGCCTTACTCCATTAAGCGCTTTGATAGTTCCCCTGTAGGTATGAAACATGACCCGCAAATCTGAGACATCAAGTAGCCTCTTCATAAACCAATTACCTCCTGATCCTCGGGTCCATGATGTCGCGAATGCCGTCGCCAAGCAGATTAAAGCCCAAGACCACCAAGGCTATAAACAGTCCCGGAAAGGTCGATATCCACCACTGATCGACAAGGTAGCTTCGGCCATCGCTCACTATTGCGCCCCATTCGGGCGTAGGAGGTTGTGCACCCAGTCCCAGAAAGCCTAAACCGGCTGCGGTAAGGATGATGGATCCCATCCTCAAAGACAGCTGCACTAAGACGGGAGACATGCACATGGGCAATATATGAAGAAGAAGTATGCGTAGGTTGCCGGCACCCAATGCCCTTATGGCTTCAATGTATGGCAATGACTTGATCTTCATGGCCTCCGCACGCGATAATCTGGCGATAACGGTCCAACCCACCAGGGATATGGCTATGATGGCATTAAACACGCCGCGGCCAAGCATAGCCGACAAGGCCATGGCAAGGATGAGGTTGGGGAAGGCCAAGAATATGTCGGTGATCCTCATCAGTATCTCGTCGATGACGCCACCGAAATAACCTGCCGTAATGCCAACTGCAATCCCTATCGCCCCACTGATGACAGTCACAAGCAAAATGATGCCCACTTCAATACGGGCACCGTATATCACTCGGCTAAAGATATCCCTTCCGAACTGATCTGTCCCAAATATATGTTCAAAGCTTGGGGAAAGCAGGGCTTGAGAAAGATCGACCTTCACGGGATCGTAAGGTGCAATCAGGGGAGCAAATACGGCTATCGCTATGAAAAAGACGATGATAACTGTGCCTATCATGGCCAACTTGTTCTGTCTCCATAGATAAAGAGTATGCTTCCAATCCTCAAGCATAAGATTGCGCCTTGAAACGACGATATTAGAGCCTTCAGTTTCCAAAGTACATACCTCCTAAACTCTCATCCTGGGATCGAGTGCAGCATAAACGATGTCGACCACTAAGTTGACCAGAGAGTAGACCACTGCAACGAATAAAGTGCCTCCCATGATGGCGGGGTAATCCAGGAGTAACAGCGAATTTACTATGTATCGACCAAGGCCCGGCCATCCAAATATGGTCTCTGTCAGGACGGCCCCTTCAAGCAGTCCGCCAAACGTCAATCCTATTATGGTCACTACCGGAATTAACGCGTTGCGCAAGGCATGCCTGTATATCACGAGCTTTCTTCCAATTCCCTTTGCCCTGGCCGTCCTTATGAAATCCTGCCTCAAGACATCAAGCATGCTGGAACGCATGATCCTTGCGATAGAGGCCGTAGAGGAATACCCGAGCACGACAGCAGGTAGTATTATATGCAAAAGAGCATCCTTAAAAGCTCCAAAATCCCCCGCAAGCAATGAGTCCATCAACAAAAGACCCGTTACCCTGGGTGGGACAACGGTGAATATGTCCACGCGTCCGCTTCCCGGCAACCAACCCAAATGATAATAAAACAAGATCAACAGCAAAAGCCCGGTCCAAAAGACTGGCATGGATACCCCCAATATCGAAAAAACCCTACAGAAGTGATCTATTAGTTTGTTTCTGTGTACTGCCGAAAAAATACCGAGTGGCACCCCCAACAACACGGATATTAAAGCAGCAACTATAGCAAGTTCAAGCGTCGCAGGAAAAAACTCGGCTATATCCTTTATGACAGGCCTGTTGCTCTTGATGGACACGCCCAAATCTCCTCTTGCAGCGCCGGTTATGAAATCTACAAATTGATCGAACAGCGGCTTATCCAGGCCCAATCGTCTTGTCATGTCCTCGACGACATCCAAGGGGGCATTTCCACCCAGGATGGCTCCAACGGGATCGGCAGGTATTGCCCTCGCCACCACAAACACGACAACGGAAACCCCGAAAAGGACGACGAGCATTAAAAATAGCCTCTTAATGATGAAGGTTTCAAGCCTCATTCAGATTAAACCCCCACAAACTTAAGAAGGGAAGGGAGGGATTTTACAAATCCTTCCCTTCTTAAGGTTTATTTTAGTAGATAAATGTCTTCGCGGTCACTTTTTTGTAATTTTCGTGAAATCGAAGGTTATGCTGTAGCCAGTAGCAGCCTCTTCAAACCCCATCACATTGTCCCTTACAACCCAGAAATCCAAAGGTTGATATAGCATTATAAAGGGGCTCTTTTTTATCCAGTATTCCTGAAGTGTTCTGTAAAGCTCAAGCCTGCGCGCTTGATCAAGTTCTTGTCCCGCCTTTTCGGCCAGATTAGCGGCGTAATCGTCATACCACATGGTTCTCCAGGCGAGCTGTTTTACCTTATAATTGGCAAACGGCTTTGCCAAAGCATCGGGATCCGGATAATCTATGCCCCATCCGGCCAAGATCATTTGGTGACCCTGCTGCCTAAATTTAGCGTACATCTCTGAAGCAGGCATAGTCGTGACATTGACCTTTATGCCAACCTCTGCGAGATTTGACTGGATTATAATTGCCTCGTCCGTCCTAATTTGCGTTGGGTTTGTCAAGAGTTCCACCTCGAAGCCATTTGAATATCCAGCTTCTTTAAGCAGCTGTTTGGCCTTAGCTAGGTCTTTTTTGTAGGGGTTCATCTCTACATATCCGAAATATCCGATTGGTATGAAGTTTTGATTGAGTATAGCAAAGCCCTTCATGACTGATTTAATGATGGCGTCATAATCTATGGCGTATTTGATGGCCTGAATTACGCGCTCATCCTTGAAGGGCCCCCATTGGGCGTTCATCGCTACGTATTCGTTGGACTGAGACGGCACTGTCACTAATTTTATTCCCTTTTGGGGTGAGTTTTTAAGCTGGGCAGCCTGTTCCGTAGTTACCCTCCAGGCCACATCGGCGTCGCCTTTTTGAACCAACAAGAACTGGGTTGTAGCTTCAGGAACATCTTTGATGTAGATCTGTTTTATTGCAGGAATCCCAGCCCAATAGTATTTGTTCGCGCGAAGTAAAATATGGTCATTTCTCTTCCATTCTACTATCTCGTAAGGCCCGGCACCGGCACCTACTGATTTATCCAAAAGGTAAGCCTCTCCAAAGTCGCCATTGACCTCGTTTGCCATTACGACTTTTTTGTTTACGATGCCACCCCAAGAACCTCCAAGGATGGATAAAATTACGTTGGGCGCAAGAGGCTTGGTCTTTAAAACGACCGTATTATCGTCCTGCTTAGCGATAGTTTCTTGCATGTTTTCCTTGGTCAGGCCTATTTCTTCCAGCAACCAGGCAGGGGATTTGTTGATGCTCAAGAGCCTTTGGAAAGAAAAGACCACATCATCGGCCGTAACGGGATCTCCGTTAGAAAAGCGCGCATTTTTTCTTAGGTGAAATACGTACTTTGTACCGTTATCTAAGATATCCCACTTTTCAGCCAAGCAAGGAACAGGAGTCAAGACTCCATTAACAGGCTGGATCGATGTAAGTCCTGAATAGCCTGCTTCTGTAATCTGCGCCGCAAAAGTTTCATAACAGACGGCAGGATCCAAAGAGATCAGTATTTGAGTATCTGCGGCAATTACCAATGAGTCTTTAGGCGTCGCTGCAGGAGAGTTAGAGGCAAAGGTAAGAAGGCTTGATAACGCCAGAAACAAAATCATTACCCTTTTCCACATATATATACCCCCTCTTTAATCGGTTACCGAAATTCTAGCAAGATCTATACTGCGTTGTCAAAAATTTTAATACTAAATCTCAAATGCAACGAAGCAGTAATCGTATATAAAAGACGGCTTTTGTGCCCAGCTGCCGGGTATCTCACAAAAGCCGTCTTAAGTTATGATACAAGGAATATTTTTAATAGCATTAGCTTAACATATTATATTTATAAGCTATCAAAGCATAAGCTGCTACGCCCTTCCAAAGAACATCTTCGTCTATGTCAAACTTTGGGTGATGGTGGGGGAAGATCACGTTCTTCTCCTTATTCCCAATGCCAAGCTGCAGAAACGCCCCGGGGATTTTCTGGGTATAAAAGGCAAAGTCTTCGCCTCCCATCGTCATTTCCGCTTCGGCGACAGGTCCAAGCATGCATAAAGCTTCGGTAACGAAATCCACAAGGTCAGGGTTATTTATGAGCGGGGGATACGGGGCCCTAAATAACTCAAAGGAAGAATTGCAGCCCCATCCCTTTGCGTAATGTTCCGTAATGGATCGCATATGATCCATCAGTTTATTCCTTAAATCGGAATCAAATGTCCTCAAGGTCCCTCTCATCTTGACGGAATCGGGGATGACATTATAGCCGTTGCTGGCCTCCAATTGGGGTAAAGTTATGACTGCCGGAAAGAAAGGGTTGACAGCTCTAGAGATAAGCTTATGAAAGGCGTTATATATATCCGCAGCGGGGGCAGTCGGGTCATTTGTCAGATGAGGATGTGCTGCGTGCCCACCCTTTCCCGTGATGCATATCTCAAATCCGTCCGAAGAGGCCATCATAGGACCCTTTCTTGTAGCCAACACTCCAGAAGGAAGCTCTACCCACACATGGATACCAAATATGGCATCGACGTCATTCAGGTGACCTGCATCCATGACTTTTTTGGCGCCGGCTCCACCTTCCTCCCCGGGTTGAAACACCAATTTGACGGTTCCGACTAGATGATCTTTTAAACTGGATATTATTTTTGCTGCGCTCATGAGCATTGCCGTATGCGCATCATGCCCACAGGCATGCATCTTACCGGGAATTGTGGATTTATAGGAAACGTCGTTTTGTTCCTCCACGTTCAGGGCATCCATGTCAGCCCGCAAAGCGACAGTGCTTTTTGCCTTGCCGGTGTTACATTCAAGGATACCTATCACCCCTGTACCTGCAGTCCTTTGCGTTGCATAGCCGCAATCCCTCAAGAAGTTCTCCACAATTTCAGACGTCCTTTGTTCCTCAAACTTTGTCTCGGGATGCTTGTGAAAATCTCTGCGCATTTCCACGGTAAACCCCTGCAGTTCTTTAGCCATATCTACAATCTTCGCATCCAAACCACGTTCGCTCATGATGATCCCTCTATTCTTCGCGTATTTCTTACAACCTTATCGCAGCTCCAGGTCCCAAGGGTAATCCCAGATAGTACCAAACCACAGCCATTGCTGTCCAGGTAATAAGGAAGAGCAATGAATAAATAAAAGTACGGGATATGACGGTGCCAACTCCCACATCTTTTTTATATACGCTCGCAAAACCCAAAATGATTGGGAAGTAAGTAAAAAGCGGAGTAAATGAATTGGTACTGGAATCGCCAATCCTGTAAAGCAATTGTGTCCACTCAGGTGTGTATCCTAAGTAATACATCATCGGCACGATTACTGGAGCTAAAAAGGCCCACTTGGTCGAACCGCTTGACAAAAACAAATTAATAAATGTGGTTATCAATATTATGGCTATGAAAAGTCCAATGCCGGTAAAATGAGCCAACTCCAAAAGATGGGCTAACTTTATTGCGAGTATTGACGCCATGTTGGTGTAAGTGAATGTATAAGTAAAATTGGCTATCGGCAACATCACCACTATGTAAGAAGCCATGGTCTTCATGCTCTCGACCATGTAATTTATCATATCTGTAGGCTTTTTTACGGTACCAACGTTCTTGCCGTAAATCCATCCCGCAATCACAAAAAACACAAATAAAATGGGTATCATGCCATTAAAAAAGATGGAGGGAACTATAGTATTCTTAACGGGATCTCGTAGAGGCCCTCCAGGTATGATCGTTAACAAAAACATTAACAGGAAAAATATACCCGCTGCCAAACCTGCCTTCTTCATCCCAGCTATTTCTTTCTCCGTAAGGGGAGTTAAATATTCGTGAGGGACCTGAGCACGTTCATACTCTTCATCCCAAGAGGCCAATTTCGGCATTGCAAACTTTATGGTAAATATGGTACCTACAATGGTTATGACAAAGACGGAAATCACCATGAAAAAATAGTTGGCAGTAGGATAGACGTTGTAATTTGGGTCCACAATTTTAGCAGCAGTATTGGTTATTCCTGCTAATAACACATCCGTACCAGCTATGAATAAGTTTGCGGTAAATCCTGAGGCAGAAGCAACGTAACCCAGTATTAAACCAAATATTGGATCCTTTTTTCTCGCATAAAAAAGGGCTGCAGTAAGAGGCGGTATTATTACCGTTCCGGCATCTGAGGCCAAGTTAGAACATATACCTATGACGAAAATGGCTGGTATCATCAACTTATCCGGAACTGACGTAAGCGTTTTCATTATGGCCGGGATAAAGCCTGCTCTTTCCGCAAAGCCAGCCGCCATCATCATGACCAAGACTAATCCCAGTGGCGGGAATTTGGTGAAATTGCTGACCATGCTCGATAATATCCAATCTAACCCTTTTCTGTTCAATAAGCTTATAATTTCAATTTTCTCGTTACCCCCTGGCGCCACGGCAGATATGCCAGAAAAAACACCCGAAAGCACAATTACGAGAAACCAAAAAAACAGAAAGATCCAAAAAATGTGAGGTAATTTGTTACCAACCCGTTCGATCCATCCTACAAACTTCGTCAAAAGGCCATTGTTTCTTGCAGTCAACGCTATCCCTCCTTCAAAAGTTTAAAGTATTGTGATTGTGTGGCACTGTTCCTTGTATTATACGAAACTTATTTTTTATTTCCAATATGCTTGACACATTTGAAACCCAAGTTTATAATTCCGCTATTATTAAATTTTGGTTTTGGAGGGATGGTCATGTCCAAATTGGTAACGTGCATAGTTTGCGAGGGGAAAATTCAGGTTTCCGACGATCTTTTGGAGGGCGAAATTATAGTTTGTCCCGATTGCGGATCGGAGCTGGAAGTAGTCTCTCTCGATCCCTTGACGCTTGAAGAAGCGCCTGAGGTACAGGAGGATTGGGGCGAGTAATGGCTAAGGTGTTTATGTTCTATTCGCGCCTGAGGACCGAGGAAAGGCTTCTGATTGAAGCAGCTAGGCAAAGGCAAATTCACTTCGAGCCGGTTGTCGTCTCCGACAGGATGTGGCCAAACGAGATAGGGCGTAAGGGAGACGTTGCTATCTGTCGTTGCATAGGCCACGTCCAAAATCATGCCTTGGCCTTAACGGTGGAAGCAAGGGGCTTGATCACTATAAACCCTTCCAATGTAATGGAGATCTGCGGCAATAAGATTTCCACATCCACTAGACTTTCCATGGCAGGCATTCCTCAACCAGATTACGCAATAGCCTTTTCTCTCGAAGGTGCCCTAGAGTGTGCCCAAAAAATGGGGTACCCCGTGGTGTTGAAGCCTCCTGTCGGCAGTTGGGGAAGGCTTCTTGCTAAAGTAAACGACCGGGACGCCCTGGAGGCGATAACGGAACACAAGCTGCACCTTGGCTCCCAACACAGTGCCATTTACATCCAAAAATACATCGATAAAAAGGGCTTCGATATCAGGGCAACGATAATAGGGGGTATTCCGGTTTCTGCCATAAGGCGGTGCAGCGATCACTGGATCACAAATACGGCAAGAGGCGGTACAGCACAAAGCTATCCCCTTTCTGACGAACTAAAAAAACTGCTAAAACAAGTACATGAAGCAATCGGCGGCATGATGCTGGCCGTCGACCTGTTTGAGACCGACAGCGGGTGGCTCGTAAACGAAGTAAACGGACAGCCTGAGTTCAGAAGCTCGCAGGGAGACATAACCGGCGTCGATGTTGCAGGGCAAATCGTTGACATGGCTTGGTCGGCGGCATGCAAAGAAGGTGAAGGGGTTGTATAGGGCGGCCGTATGGGGAGCAAGCGGTATGGCAGGTGGAGAAGTGCTGCGTATCTTGGCACAGCACCCGTCCGTCGAGGTCGCATGTGCAGTATCAAACAGCAAAAAAGGGCAGTTCGTCTGGCAGGTTCACCCTCATTTGAGGGCTAATTTCAGCAATTTGGCGTTCTGTAACACGGACGAAGGCCTTTCGACGGGTGCAGACATAGCCCTTTTGGCGGTGCCACACGGCACGGCGGTGCCCATAATTGAAAGCTGCCTGAAAAAGAACATGAAAGTTGTCGACCTTTCCGCCGACGTTAGGCTTTCATCGTCGAAAGATTACGAGGCATGGTATGGCCATTCACATCCCAACCCTGAATTGCTGTCGAAGGCAATTTACGGCCTGCCCGAGCTTCATCGAGATGATATAAGGGACGCCGTCCTGGTAAGTGGGGTAGGTTGCAACGCCTCCTGCTGCGTCCTGGGCCTTTACCCCCTTGCCTTGATGGGCCTTATCGAGGAAGCACGGATAGAGGTAAGAGTGGGCTCTTCGGAGGCCGGTGCCTCACCGACCATTGGGAGCCATCATCCCTACAGGAGCAGAACGCTTCGCGTGTTCGAGCCCTTTAGGCATCGCCATCTGGCTGAGATCTTGCAGGAACTTTCGCTAAAAGAAAGCGCGGTAACCCTGACCATGAGCGCCGTGGAGATAGTAAGGGGAGTGCAGATGCTGAGCCACATTCGCCTGTCCCAAAAGATGAGCGAAAGGGACATTTGGCAAATTTATCGCAAGGCTTACGCAGGTAACCCATTTCTTCAGCTTTGTCCGGCCAAACCAGCTCATCTAAGGTTCCCTGACCCCAAGCTGGTCACGGGATGCAACAATGCCATGACCGGCTTTGCCTTACATGAGGATGGGCGAAGGATGTTAGTCGTTACGGCCATCGACAACTTGATGAAGGGTGCAGCAGGGACCGCGGTTCAGGCAGCCAATTTGATGCTTGGCCTAGCCGAGACGGAAGGGCTTACCATGATGCCTGTATATCCAGTGTAAATATTTTTTGAAGGGAGCACATAGCCATGAAATCTCAAGGACAGACTATTTCCAGGGGCGTTGTGAAAATAGGAGGTGCTAAGGGAAACAAATACGACGACCTCATAGGCGAGATGGCCGAAAGGTTGCGCAGGGGCGAAAGATGGGTATTGGTCCACGGGGCAAGCTCGTTTATGGAAGACTTATCTAAGGAATTAAACATCGAGCCAAAATACGTAACAAGCCCGAGCGGATTTAAAAGCCGCTTCGTGAGCAAGTCGGACCTTACGCTGTTTCGTGCAGCCTGCTGTTTGTTTTCGGTTAGTCTCGTAAATTTATTTGGAAAATTTGGAATCAACGCCGTTCCGCTGTATCCGCCCGACAGCATTTCGGCCATCGCTACAAGGAAAGACTTTCTGCGTGTCCTGGAGGGAGGCAAAGTGCGTCTGATGAGAGGAAACTACAGCGGATATATCACCTCGTTTGTTAACGAAGAAATTTATTCCCTATGGGAAGCTGGAGCCATTCCCATACTTCCTCCATTGGCCGTAGCTGACGACGGCGAGTTTTTAAACGTAGACGGAGATAGGATGGCCGCGGCAGCAGCCGCATCGCTAAAAGCGGACGTATTGGTAATTTTAAGTAACGTACCGGGACTGCTGAAAGTGCCTAATGACGCCAGCACTGCGATAAGAAGGGCATCTTTGAAAGACATGCCCGTCTTAGAAAACTACGCCTTGGGCAACATGAAACGGAAGTTACTGGCCGTTAAAGAGGCGCTCGAAGGCGGAGTAGGCTCCGTAATCATCGGAGACAGCAGGCAGGAAAGGCCGCTTAACACAGCGCTTGATGGAAAGGGGACCGTCCTATGCAGGGACTTTATGGAAGCCGCGGTATAACTTTATCTGGCGGCCATGGGGCAATCGTAGAAGACGTCAACGGCAATGCCTATATTGATTTTTACTGCGGCAGCGGAGCAGCCTTGTTTGGACACTGCCATCCGTATTTAGTAAAAGCACTTAAGGAGGCTTCCGAAAAGCCGTGGACCATCGGTATAGGTATGGGTTCAGAGGCCAGAAGCAGGTTCATCGAGGCCCTCAGAGATATTTTCCCCGGGATGGATTGCTTCTTTTGTAACAGCGGTTCAGAGGCCATAGAGGCAGCGCTTAAATTAGTGACGTTTTTAAATTCAAAAAGAAAGAAGATATTTGCACTTCGGCGCAGTTTCCATGGACGAACCTTAGGAGCTTTGTCGATAACCTTTAATCCACAGTACAGAAACCCATGGACCCATGTGCTTTTGCCCGTTATTCATGCTGAACCAAACGAACTTCAGTCCATGATAGATGATGATACCGTAGCGGTGTTCGTCGAACCGGTCAGAGGAGAGGGAGGAGTCTATCCGCTTGACGAATCCCTGGGCAAAGGCATCGTCGAGGCCTGCAAGCGCCATGGAGCTTTGATAGTTAGCGACGAGGTTCAATGCGGATGGGGCAGATGCGGTGATTACTCGGTAAGCTCAAAGCGGGGATTGGATCCTGACATCATATGTTTTGCAAAGGGAGTGGCAGGGGGCCTCCCTGTGGGCATGATGCTGTGGAAAGAGGAGCTTGGAGGATTTCCTCCCTCCGGACACAGCTCCACCTACGGCGGCAGTCCTCTTGTAATGTCAGTTGCCCTAGCAGCTTTGAGGCTGCTTCAAAATGAGGACTACATGGCCAAGGCCGTGAAGTTTGGAGAATTCTTTAGAGCGCTGCTCAAAAAGACGAATTCGCCCTTGGTTCGAGAGGTACGGGGCATGGGATTCATGAATGGTGTGGAGCTAACGGTAAAATCCGCACCTATTGTAAAGCAACTTCAAGATATGGGGCTTCTTGCCCTTCCGGCAGGGCCTTTTGTAGTTAGGTTCCTGTCGCCTTTAGTCGCAGAAAAGGAGCACTTTGAGAGGGCAGCTGATATGTTTGACGAAGTCTTAAAGAGGAATGAACATGGCTATGGCAAGTAAAGAAGCATCCCTGCTTTTCCATCTGATATCCATACCAAGCATCAGCGGCCATGAAGGCAAGGCGTGTTCCTATCTGGCAAGTCAGCTGCCTTCATTGGGATGGGACGATACATATATTGACGAGGCAGGAAACGTGGTGGCAAGCAGAGGAGACGGCAAAAATGAAATCGTTCTTCTAGGGCACATAGATACGGTCGAAGGCGGTCCTGAGGTTAAGATGGATGACGACTTCATATGGGGACGCGGAGCGGTTGATGCCAAAGGCCCATTGTGCGCCATGGCCGTTGCTGGAGGTAGGGCAAAGCTTGACCCGGGGTTTAAACTGACTTTGATAGCCGCGGTAGGGGAGGAGTCAAGCTCAAAGGGGACTCTTTATAGGATCCCTCTGCATTCACCTAAAGCCTGCATTGTTGGCGAGCCGTCAAATACTTATGGAATCACTATCGGCTACCGCGGTTGCCTTAAGGCGACAATCAAAGCCCAAGACAACGGAGCTCACAGAAGCGCTGACGAAGGCCCCCTAACTCACGTTACCCTTGCAGCGGCAGATATCTTAAATTTTATACGCCAAGAGAGCGAGGCCCTACAGCAAGCCGTGATATTCCGCCCCTCGGGGGCCATTATCTCCATGTCGGGCCGCGAAATGGGACGAAGGACCGCCGAAATTGAGATGGAGATACGCATACCGGTAGGAAGCACGCCAGAGCAATATACCTTACTGATAGAAAAGTGCACAAGAAAACATGGCGTTGAGTTTGAGATTATCTTTGCCATAAAACCCCACTTGGTGGACAAGGACAACCCCGTCGTAAGGGCTCTTCGCAAGGCCGTGAGAAACCATTACGGGACACCTCAGTTGTTCGTCAAAAGCGGTACAGCCGACTTCAATCATGCGGCTGCATGGAACTGTCCCCTTGCCGCGTACGGGCCTGGGGACAGTTCGCTAGATCACGGCATGGAGGAACACGTCTCTGTGAAGGATTACCTCAAATCGATCGATATCTTAGAAGCTGCGGTCCGCTCGATCATGTCCTACGACCTTGCTTGAGATTTCAAGATAAATAAGCGACAGTTTACTTTATATGCATGTTTACTTTAGACTGCTTTTGCCTCATAATGCATAGTGAAAGATGAGGTGAGAGCTGTGAATAATATGATCGAAGTGTTCGTAAAGGGCATTGCAGTAGACGAGGACAACAACCACATAGTCCTGTTGAGCGATAGGGAAGAGACAAAGGTCCTGCCCATAGTTATTGGCCCCATCGAGGCGATGGCCATTCTGATGAACATGCAGGGCGTTGCCCCAAACCGTCCCCTTACACACAACTTACTTAAAAATCTCCTGGATTTGCTTGGAGCCGAGGTGGAGCAGGTGATAATAACCAATATCAAGGATAATGTGTACTACGCAAACCTTTACGTCAGGCACGACAAATATAATTACGAGGTCGATTCTCGGCCTAGTGACGCCATCGCCCTGGCTGTAGCCTATAATGCTCCAATTTACATGGATATGAAATTGACCGAATTTACCGTCAACCCTTCAGACCTGAATGTGGAGCGCCAATGATATTTCATTGTTCGACTCGATGTACTAACATTACATTTGAACGACCTGCTCCTTAAGCACTTTTAGGTTCAGTATTCTATCTACCCTAAAAACTCTTTCTTCCTGACGAAAGCTGCAAAATGCCCGCATTCCCATGTATCTTTTGCCTTTATATTCCATCTCGCCAACCTCGATTGGCCGCACGATCCTGACGTTTTTTTCGTTGCTTGGTTTTAAGTAGAGGATTTCCAAAGACATGCCCTCGAAGATGGCTTTCTTTATGACATCGATCTTCTCTTCTAACGACATGGCTTCTTCTGCCTTTTTATACTGGCACCTGGTTAAAAAGTGCACGACATCCCAATCCATCCAGATATGTTCCCTTTTGATCGGTTTTTTAAGGATGATCCCATCAAGGGACGTGCATCGGCTTAACGCCACGTAGACCTGGCCGTGAGCAAAAGCTCCCCGTCCTATGTCTATGATCACTTTATCAAAGGTCTTGCCCTGGCTTTTGTGGATCGTCACGGCCCAGGCAAGCATAATAGGGTATTGCGTGAATTTGCCGATCGTCTGGGATTTAAGCTTATCTCCTTCCACATAGAGGTGAAATATCTCCCACGTATGTGGCGTTATTTCAACCTCACTGCCGTCGGAAAGTTCAGCCGCTATGATGTAGCTTTCTTTATCTTCATCTTCCAAAGTATCCTTGTAAATGTCTATAACCTTGCCAATGCTTCCGTTCACCCATCTGCCGAGCGAATCGTTGTTCAAAAGCATTATTTGAGCTCCGACCTTGACCTTCAACTCCGGAGCCGTGGGCAGGTAATCATTGCCAAATTCGCCCTTGATCGCGCCCTTGAAGATATATGTCTTTCCTTTCAACCTTGACAGTTGCTGCTCGTTAATTTCCTCAGCTCGCTTGTTCGTCGTCGTCAAGTACACGAAAAATTCGTCGCGGTCAGGCTCAAAGTCCGGCATAACTCGGCTATTTAAAAGCTTTAAGTCATCGTCGGTAACAGTCTTGTTGCGTATCGCACCGAGGAGGTCTATAAATCTTTGGTCGTGTTGGCGATATATTTTATCAAGCTCGATGAACTCGAAATCCATGGAATCGAAGACCTTTGCGCTGTAAAAATAGGGACTTTCATAAATGGTCTTAAAGACTTCCTTTTCGTTCTTGGTGACCACCGGCGGAAGCTGGTAGAGATCCCCGATGAAGATCATCTGAATGCCACCAAAGGGTAGCTTTTTCTTGGGTCCGTTCAGCCTCAAGAACTTGTCTACGCAATCGAGCAAATCTGCCCTTACCATCGATACCTCATCTATGATGATGGTATCGATCTTCTTGTAAATGCTGGTCGAGCCCTTTGGGGTATTTATCTTTTTTATCTGGTCCAATGTGACGTTGGGCTTAAAACCAAAGAACGAATGGATCGTTTGCCCCTTGACGTTTAAGGCAGCGACCCCGGTCGGGGCTAAAACTATGGCCTTTTTGTTGGTGTTTTGCTGAAAATACGTCAACAAGGTGGATTTTCCCGTGCCGGCCCGCCCTGTTATGAATACGTTTTTATCGCTGTTTTCCATGAGATCTAAAGCCTTACGAAAACCTTCGTTTAACTCTATTTGTGCCATGTCACTTCTAGCTCCAATTTTATTATTTTTAAGGATACTTAAAGTTAAACCAATGATAACATCCTTCGAGCTGAATATTAAGTCCTTTACGTATAGCGAGGCGTAATGTAAACTTGATCACTCACAGCAGTTTTGTGATATACTTACTTGCAAATAATAAGATAATTAAAATTATCGTCTACTTCTTGATCTACAAAATGCAACATTATTGCATGTTTAGCAACATTCCTCAAGCAGGACTTTTCTTGCGATGTCATAAACAAGGTTATTTAACAAACTCGATATTTTTCTGACATGTAAACCATATTGAACAATACGTTTATTAATGTTACGATATCATGTATAAAATATACATTTTGCTCCGAGCCATTTAACCTAAAGACCCTTCATGGGCTCCATGGTTTCTGGCCAATGGGTATCTTTGGAAACGAGGATGCCTCCCATGTTTGGAAAGGAGGAAATGTTAAAGAAAGCTTACGCCTGCCGTAGGTTATCTTTAGCAAAAAGCTGCCTCCTTTAAGCGAGGCAGCTTTTTTAAACCTCCTTTAGCGCTAGATGGACGCTTTAAGGCTGGTATGGCGAATTAATAACTTAAAGAAAGGAGGTCACTTGGGTCGAAGTTTGCCATATATGAGCTTTAGGGCGTTCGAAAAAAACGAGGAGGGAAACCATGAAACAGTATTTAAGGAAAAGCATCAAGGTCAACGGCAATCCTCACCACGTAGTCGCCTCCCCCGACGCCATGCTGGTCAACGTAATTAGAAAACAACTCGGGCTAACGGGAACGAAGCTTGGATGCGGATCGGGACAATGCGGAGCATGCGAGGTCATAATGAACGGCAAGCTCGTGCGTTCCTGCATCGTAAGATGGGATAAGGTGCCGGAAGACGCTGAAATTCTCACCATAGAGGGCTTAGGAAGGCCCGACAAGCTTCACGCGCTTCAGTGGGCTTACGTAAAGACGGGCGCCATACAATGCGGCTTCTGCACGCCGGGATTTATCATGAGCTCTAAGGCCTTGCTCGACGAAAACCCGAATCCGACTCGTGAAGAGGTACGAGATTGGTTCCAGAAGAACCGAAACGCCTGCAGATGCACCGGTTACGTCCAGATCGTAGATGCCGTCATGCTTGCCGCTAAAGTCTTGCGCGGCGAAGAGGAGATGACGGATTTCTCGGAACTGACTCGAGACGGAAAAATATGGGGAAGCCATTACCCGAGGCCAAGCGCTGTATATAAGGCAACCGGCACATGGGACTTCGGCGACGACGTAGCGCTAAAGTTACCTGAAGAGACGCTTTTTGCCGCCTGCGTATGCCCTGAGACTCACCATGCCATAGTCAAAAAGATAGATTTCAGCGATGCAGAAAAGATGCCCGGTGTATATAAGGTCGTGACGGCAAAAGACATCTACGCAAACAAGGGCACGAATAGAATAAGGGGTCAGGTGGGATCTAAGACCGCCACGACCAACGGCTGGGAACGTCGAATCCTCGTAGAGGAAGGAGACAAGATCCGCCAGTGGGGAGAGGCAGTAGCGATAGTTTGCGCCGACACGGAAGAGCACGCAAGGGCTGCAGCCGATGCCGTGAAGGTAGAGATTAAAGAGCTGCCAGCCCTCTTGAACGTATGGGATGCCATGGCACCCGGGGCAGTAAAGGTGCATGAGGACATACCCGATATAGATGGAATACCTAATGTGTTTAACAAACGGCCCATAAAGAAGGGCAACGATCCAAAGGAAGACTTAGACAAATCTCCCTACGTAGTTGAAGACGAATTTTACAGTTCAAGGCAACCCCATTTGACGATAGAGACCGATTGCGGATTTGGCTATTTCGACGAAGAAGGCCGTCTGACGCTTCAGACTAAAAGCATCTGCGTGTATCGCCATCAACTCATGATAGCCCGCGGTTTAGGATTACCGCCTTCAAAGATACGCGTCATACAAAATAACATGGGTGCCACATTCGGCTACAAGGTCGGTCCCACGAACGAACACTTGATTGGCGCCTGTGTAATCGCCACGGGAAGGCCCGTTTACATGAGGCTCGACATGAAAGAACACATAATTCGCACGCCCAAGAGGTCGCCCTTTTTGATGAAGATTCGAGTTGGAGCTGACGAAAATGGCAAGCTGGTAGGCTTAGAGCATTATTGGTACGTAGACCATGGACCATATTCCGAATCCAGCCAAGACTTAACCAACAAGGGTGGACAGTTCATGCTTGCCCCTTACAAAGTAAACAATATCCGCGGATGCGGTTACACCGTATTTACCAACCACAAATGGTGCACGGCCTTTAGATGTTATGGCGGACCGCAAACCTACTTTGGAGGAGAGCTTGCCATAGACATGTTGGCTGAAAAGGTCGGCATGGACCCCTTGGATTTCCGCGAGAAAAACTTAATCCAGCCTGGCGATACCTTACCCAGCGGCCAAAGGCCGGAAGTTTACCCTCTTCAAGCCATGATCACTCATATACGGCCCTTTTACGAAGAGGCTAAAAAACAAGCTGCCGCCTTGTCAACCGATAAGATAAAGCATGGCGTGGGCGTTGCCATAGGGATTTACAACTCAAACGACGACGGCCCCGACGAGGCAAACAGCCACATTGAGCTGACTAAAGACGGCGTGATACTTTACAACACATGGGAAGACCACGGACAGGGAGCTGACATGGGCTGTGTCGGCACGGCCCATGAGGCGCTAAGGCCGTTGGGCTTGAGGCCTGACCAGATAAAGCTCGTCTGCAACGACACTGCCAAAGCGCCAAATAGCGGAGCGGCAGCAGCCAGCCGTTCTCAGGTCATGGTCGGGATGGCCATCGTAGACAGCTGCCGAAAACTTCTTGACGCCATGCGAAAGCCCGACGGCACGTACAGGACCTACGACGAGATGATCGCCGAAGGCATACCCACTTACTACGAGGGCTACTATAAAGCTACCTTGCGAAACGTAAATGGCGAGGTTCAACACTGCACGGGCATGGACGATGAGACGGGTCAGGGCTATCCCTTCGCCAATCACATGTTCGGCGTCTTTTTAGCAGAGGTGTCGGTGGACGTAACAACAGGAGAGGCAAAGGTCGACCGCATGACGCTGGCATGTGACGTGGGAAAGATCAATAACTACGCCGTCGTGGAAGGACAGCTATACGGAGGCATCGCCCAGGGCATAGGGTTTGCATTGAAGGAAAACTTTGAGGACGTAAAAAAACACAACAACCTCTTAGCTTGCGGGTTTCCTTACATCAAGGATATACCCGACAATATCCGCCTGATACACATGGAATCCCCCAGGGAGTTCGGTCCCTTTGGCGCTTCCGGCACGGGTGAGGTTCCGCTTTCGGCACCTCATGCTGCTATAATAAATGCGATACACAACGCCTGCGGCATCAGGCTAAAGACGATTCCTGCAACTCCGGATAGGATACTAAAGGCTTTGGAGGAGGCTAAAAAATGACGGACGAAGATTTAAGGGAACCTTTAGCGGGAAAGCTGGAAGACCTCCCAGAGCTTAAGGCCTTTTCACTCGGGGAAGGCGTGGTCAAGCGAATAGTCTTCGGCCCCGGACGCTTCTTCGATGACTACGTCGTCCGTTTCTTTACCCTTCCGCCAAACAGGATGATCTCCGAACACCAACACGAATGGCCGCACTACCTGATCACCCTGGAAGGACACGGTCAGGTCATCATAGAAGGAGTCACGTGGGATCTGCCCGAAAAGTCCTGGGCCTTCGTGCCGCCCGACGTTCCTCATTCCTACGGAAACGCCTCGGACAAACCCTTTAGGTTCCTTTGCATAGTGCCGTGGTTTGGAGATCCTGACGGCAAGCGGGCAAGGGCAAGATTGGAACGTGCAAAAAGCAAATAAGACCCATTGACAAATTAAAAATATCCTTGTAAGATTCATGCAACTCATTTTTTAATACGGTAACGGCGATGACGCAAGAGGCTGGAGGGTTCAGGCATCAACAGAGATGAGCGTTTAACGAGCTGAGAGGCGCTCTTGATGCACCGTAAGGCCCAAAGCTTGCGGGAGCTGGTATGGAAAGGTCGCAATGGGCCGGAGTACATGCCCGGGTTGCCTCCGTTAAAGGGCTAAAGAGAGGAATATCTTTGCCCCTATAGCAGAGATGTTCAAGATGGGTGGTACCGCGGGTATTATGGCTCGTCCCAGTTTTTTGGGACGAGCTTTTTTATATCCAAATATAGGAGGGATAAACATGTTTAGGGGAACTGGCACCGCATTGATAACGCCTTTTAATGAAGGAAAGGTAGATTTTGAGAGCCTCGAAAAGTTACTTGATTTTCAGGTCAGAAACGGCGTAGATTTTCTGGTGGTGCTTGGAACCACTGGAGAGGCAGCTACGATCTCAAGCTCGGAGAAAAAGGAAATCATACGTTTTTGCATCAATAAAGTTGGCGGTAAGATCCCTGTTGTGATCGGCACGGGTTCAAATTGTACACAAACAACGGCAGAGACATCACTTGCAGCGCTTTCCTTAGGAGCTGATGCAGTATTGATCGTAACGCCTTACTATAACAAACCGCCTCAGGAAGGGCTCTATCAACATTACCGAACAATTGCCTCGCGTCTGGGAAGCGGTCAAATAATCATTTATAACGTTCCGGGCAGGACGGGCGTCAACATACTACCCGAGACAGTTTTAAGGCTTACCGAGATTTCAAACATAGTGGGGATAAAGGAGGCATCAGGCAGTCAGGCGCAAGTCGATTCGCTGATAAGAATGGTGAAAAAGGCAAGAGGGGACTTCGCTGTGCTTTCCGGTAACGACGATCAGGCCTTTCATCTGGTAAACGCTGGGGGAGACGGTGTAATCTCAGTCCTTTCCAACGTAGCGCCAAAGGAAACTTCTGACATGATACGCTACGCACTGCAAGGAAACGTGGAGGAAGCGCGGCGTCTTCACCTGCAGCTTTTCCCCTTAATGAAGGGTCTTTTCTGCGAGACGAATCCAATTCCCGTGAAATACGCCGCCAGCAAGTTGGGCTTGTGCAAAAACGAGCTGCGCCTTCCTTTGGTTCCCGCATCGCAGAAGGCGATGGCGGAAGTTGACAGGGCTATGACAGAAGGGAGGATACTGCAATGCGTTATGGCCTAGTTGGATCGACCGGCAGGATGGGACAGGAAATTCAGAAGGCCTTTGTCGATCACACATTGTGTCTGACCGTAAACTACGAAGGAAGCTGGAGCGATGGTAGCAAACCCGACGTCATAATGGATTTCTCAAATCCAAGCTGCCTTCCGGAGACGGTCCGGCTTTGCAGAGAACATGGGGCAGCTTTAGTGATAGGAACCACTGGCCTAAAAGACAGTGACTTTGAAATGTTAAGGGAACTTGCAAGGCAAGTAGCTGTGGTGCAAAGCTATAACTTCTCCATCGGCATCAACGCCTTAAAAATAATCCTTGCCAATTACTCGAAATTCTTCGAGGATTGGGATCTGGAGATCGTCGAGATACATCACAACAAGAAAAAGGACGCCCCCTCGGGAACGGCAATCATGCTTCAAAATGCCACCGGAAGGCCTTGTCCCATGCATTCTCTTAGGATCGGCGGTGTACCGGGAGATCATAACGTAATCTTTTCAAACGAGGGCGAGGTGCTCTCCTTTAATCATAGGGCGATATCGCGAAGCGTCTTTGCCTACGGCGCCTTAAGGGCAGCGGAGTTTGCAGCCACCGCAAAACCCGGGCTTTACAGCTTCGAGGAGGTGCTTCAATGCAGCCTGAAGAAATCATAAAGCTGATAAGCCAATCTCAAAAGACGACACCCTCGATTGCTTTCGTATCCGGCGATCTGAAGGACCTTGAAATAAAAAACGTGAAATTCGTGGGCGGTGTCGATTTCGGTGTCCTGTTAGGAGATTATAAGGAGATCGAAGAGGTAATTGAAAGCAATAAAGGGCGCATTAGGGGTTATCACATCGAGGTAAGGGCACGAAATTCTGCCGTCCCGCTGGCTGATCTCACGAAATACGATGCCCGTATAGAACCTGGGGCGATAATAAGGGACATGGTCGATATAGGCAAAGGTGCAGTGATCATGATGGGCGCAGTGATAAACATAGGAGCGGTCATCGGAGCGGGCACGATGATAGACATGAATGCAGTGATCGGCGGAAGGGCAATCATCGGATCCAACTGCCACATAGGAGCGGGTGCCGTCATAGCCGGCGTAATAGAGCCACCCAGCGCTACCCCCGTAATCATTGGAGATAAAGTTTTAATTGGCGCCAACGCCGTAGTCTTGGAGGGAGTAAGAATCGGAAGCGGTGCCATAGTGGGTGCAGGTTCCGTTGTTACAAAAGATGTACCGGAAAATGCCGTGGTTATTGGTGCCCCGGCGAGGGTTGTGAAAATAGTGGACGAAAACGTCGCCCAAAAGAGCAAAATCGTCGAAGAATTGAGAAATCTATAGCAACGACAAATTAATGGAGGGATATGTCCTTGATCGTACAAAAATACGGAGGTTCATCGGTTGCGACGCCTGAAAAGATCAAAAAGATCGCAGAGAAGATAAAAAAGACAGTCGAGTCGGGAGAAAAGGTATGCGTGGTGGTCTCGGCCATGGGAAAGACCACTGACGAACTGATTGCGTTGGCAAAAAGAGTTAGCGACTCACCTAAGCCGCGTGAGCTGGACATGTTACTTTCTACCGGCGAACAGGTTACAGCGGCTTTACTTTCCATAGCGCTCAATGACATCGGCGTGCCTGCCGTGTCCTTCAACGCCTTTCAGCTCGAGATGATCACCACCTCCGATTTCAACAACGCTCGCATAATCGACATAAACGCTGAAAGGTTGCTCGATGAATTTCAGACCAACGACGTTATCGTCGTCACCGGTTTTCAGGGAATAACCAATTTGAAGGACATCACGACGCTGGGACGGGGCGGTTCAGACACGTCTGCCGTTGCAATAGCAGCGAAGCTGAACACTAAATGCGAGATTTACAGCGACGTAGCCGGAGTCTTTGCCTGCGATCCCAAGATTATTCCTTCTGCTAAAAAGCACGAATATATAACGTACGACGAGCTCATGGAGCTCGCATCCATGGGGGCAAAAGTCGTTCATTCCAGGGCCGTAGAGATAGCCAAGAAATTTAACGTGGCACTATACTGTGCTTCAACATTTTCAGAAGAGAGGGGAACTTACGTGGTGAATGCTTTGCCGGAATGGCTGGAACAACCTGTAGTAATGGGAGTGACGATGGACAAAAACCAACGCAAGTTCACGATCAGCCCGATGCCGGGTGGACAAAGGGCTCAAGTTCATCTATTTGAAGCATTAGCTTCAAATAATATCAACTTGGACATGATATCCATAGTGAAGGACAACGGATACACCTATCTGACGTTCACTGTCGTTGAGGGGGCAAGCGAAAGGGTCAGGGAGGTAGTTGAAGAGGTCTTATCCCAATACGGCGAACATAGGCTCATAGAAGATGACGAAGTAGCAAAGGTAACGGCCGTGGGCGTCGGTATGGAGTCCTCGCCTGGAGTGGCCGCAAGATTTTTTGCCGCCTTGGATAAAGAAGGCATTAGCTTGCTAGGCACTAGCACATCTGAGATAAAGATTTCGACCTTGGTTCCCAAATATGATGCAGAAAGGGCAGTAAGGGCTGTAGCCGAAGAATTCAATTTGGCATAAGGATATTGAGTTTAGCATTCTCTCTCTTCTTAGCAATACATTTGTTTCGTCATAAAATATGCAGTATAATTATCATGTCGTGCTTGTGTTTAAATTGCAGTTCATTGTACTATAATGAAAAATCAATCAAGGAGGAGAGAGGGAAATGCGGAAAGTCAAAGCGGTTACATGGTTTTGTTTATGCTTTGTCTTGCTCTTTGCCTTAACTGCAAGTTATACGGCTGTGGCTCAGGAAAAGCCCATCAAAATTGGCTTACAGGCGCCAATAACCGGTCAATGGGCTTATGAGGGCGAAATGGCCAAAAATTCCGTCGAAGTCGCACTTCAGATGATCGAGGAGCAGGGGGGCATCTTGGGCGGTCGTAAGATTGAAATCGTGATCGCTGACGATGCCTCCAACCCGAGGGATAGTGCACTGGCAGCACAAAGGTTGGTCTCGCAGCGAGTAGCGGCCGTCATCGGCACGTACGGTTCATCGGTCAACGAGCCTGCCGCAGATATATACGAAGCTAATAAAATGATTGACATTGGCTACGGAAGCACTGCAGTCAAATTAACCATGGCCAAAGAACGAAAGTACTTCTTCAGGACCTGTGGGCGCGACGACGTCCAGGGGGAGTTTTTCAGCGAATACGCCGTAGGAACGATGAAGGCCCGTCGTATAGCAATAATGCATGACAATACAACGTTTGCCTTGGGGGTAGCCGAAGAGGCAAAAAGAGCACTTAAACAGTACATAGATGCAGGCGTGGCAGAGCTTGTCTTTTACGATGCAATTACCCCTGGTGAGAAGGACTTCACTCCAATCCTAACAAAGCTGCGTGAGACCAATCCTGACATATGGTATTTTACCGGATATTTCCCCGAGGCAGGGTTGCTTGTGCGTCAGGGCCGCGAGCTGGGCATTAAATGCCCCTTCGTAGGTGGCAATGCAGCCATCAACGAAGACTTCGTGAAAATAGCGGGCATTGAGTACGCTAAAGGATGTCTGATGACGCAAGAACCGATGCCGACAGACCTCGATACCCCTAAAGCAAAGCGATTCCTCGAAGTGTACAGACAAAAGCACAACACCGTTCCTACCAGCCCATGGCCCGTCTATGCCGCAGATGCACTCTTTGCTCTGACGTGGGCCATCGATAAGGCCGGTTCCACCGATACCGATGCCATGTTAAAGGTGCTTCACACAGGCATGGAAGGCTGTCAGGGAATAACGGGAAGCATCGCCTTCACGGATCGCGGCGACAGGAAGGGGATAATTTATAAGATGTACGTGGTGACCGATAAGGGAGAAATGGTCGTCTACAAGCCATAAAACAGGGTAGAAAGAGGGGTTTGCCTTGACGATACTGTTAGAACAGCTCCTAAACGGTCTGACTATTGGTTCTTTTTATGCGCTCATAGCTTTAGGTTATTCTATGGTCTACGGCGTTATGAAGTTGATCAACTTTGCGCACGGCGACTTATTCGCCTTGGGAAGTTACATGGGCTATACCCTTTTAGTATGGAGTGCGGGGGCCATAAGCCAAAGGTTTGGGCTATGGGGAGGAATGGCTGCGGCCCTCCTTTTCTCGTTCTTCGCCGTAGGATGTGTCGGAGTTTTGATGGAAAGGATAGCATATCGTCCGGTACAGAAATCAGGTAGGCTTCCGCTAGTGGTATCTGCTTTAGGTGCATCGATATTCATAGAAAATTTAATTATGGCAATATGGGGACCACGCTATCAGGCATATCCCGCCTCAGTGGTTCCCGTGCACACCATATCCTTGGGTTTTTTTCATATCACTGTGATGCAGCTTTTCATATTGATTTTATCTTTTGTGCTAATGTTGATCCTGTATTTCATCGTCCAAAAGACGACGTTTGGTGCTGCAATAAGGGCTACGGCATTGGACAGAGAGATGGCAACGATCCTGGGCATAGACGTCGGTAAGATCACGTTGTTCATATTCTTCCTTGGACCGGCATTGGGGGGCATGGCCGGAGTGATGAACGGAATGTACTATCGCCAGATTTCGTTCGTCATGGGGTGGAATTACGGCCTCAAGGCCTTTACGGCCACCATACTTGGGGGGATAGGAAACATTCCGGCTGCCATGCTTGGTGGACTGCTTTTAGGTTTAATCGAGATGTTAGGGGCAGCATACATATCCAGTGCATGGAAAGACGTCTTCACCTTCTTAATTTTGATCATCATCCTGATCTTCAGGCCGACTGGGCTCATCGGCGAAAAGATTGCCGAAAAGGTGTAAGCCTATGAGAAGAAAAAAGCTTAATTTGCCACTGTTGCTGGTGATCGTGTTTTTTTGTGTTTATCCCTTTTTTTCTAATTTCTACTGGATAGATGTAGCTTTTTTCTTTGGAGTATATGCGTTGCTCGGCTTAAGCTTAAACATAGTATTGGGCGAGACGGGGCTTTTTGACCTTGGACATGCAGCCTTTTATGCAATTGGAGCTTACGTAACGGCCATCCTGAATACCTCTTTTGGTATCCCTGTCATTTGGTTGTTGCCCGTTAGCGCCCTAGCTGCCGGTCTTTTTGCCTATATAGTTACTTCTCCCATCATACATCTTAGAGGAGACTATTTGTGCGTCGTTACCATAGGGATCGGGGAAATCGTGAGATTAGCTTTGATAAACAATCCCTTTAAACTGACGGGTGGCCCGAACGGCATAACGGGCATCATGAGGCCGTCCTTTGGGTTGTTCGCCATCGACACCTCAATCAGGTTTTATTTCTATGTCTGGGGAATATTGGCCATATTCATAATATGTTTAATAAGGCTGCAGAGATCGCGCATTGGCAGGGCCTGGAATTATCTCCGCGAAGATGAGATAGCAGCAGAGATGAGCGGAGTCGACGTTAGGCGCTTCAAGTTATTGGCTTTCGTCTTGGGCGCCGCGTTGGCCGGGGTCGCTGGAAATATCTACGCAAGCAAACTGATGATAGTCTCTCCCGATACGTTTACGTTTCTTGAATCATCTTTGCTTTTCTGCATAGTCATGTTGGGTGGATTGGGCTCTATCCCCGGTTCGGTACTAGGGGCAGGCATCATAACGATTTTCCCGGAGATATTTAGGGTCGTAGCAAACTACAGGATGCTGTTTTTTGGAGGGGCTTTAGTCATAACCATGATATTTCGTCCGGGAGGAATCTGGCCAAGAAAGAGGGAAGTCATAGCGCTCCAGGCCGATGAAGCCAGTGACGTCACAGAAGATATCAAAGCATTAAAGATCATCGACCCTATGCCAACGTCTAACGTGGCCACAAATGAAGATACGAGCATATTTGAAAGGCATATCCTTGTCACAGATAAGTTGACGATGGCCTTTGGAGGGTTGGTGGCCGTAAAAGACCTGGATTTAGTGGTAGGTCACGGCAAGATTACGAGCATCATAGGCCCGAACGGAGCCGGTAAGACCACGGTCTTCAATGTGGTAACAGGAATTTACAAGCCCGTGTCAGGTAAGGTATACTTTGAAGGCAAAGATATCACCGGATTAAAGCCACACCAGATTACAAGCCTGGGAATAGCGAGGACCTTTCAAAATATAAGGCTTTTCCCGAACCTGACGTGCATAGAGAACGTAATGGCCGGACTTCATTACAAGATGAAATCTTACGTGGTATCGTCGATCTTAAGGACCGATTCTCAAAAGACGGAAGAAAAGTGGGCATTCGATACTGCCAGATACTGGCTTATGAAGGTTGGGCTTGGCAATGTGGGAAATGAACTCGCCAAAAACTTACCTTACGGCAAGCAGAAGATGCTGGAACTTGCAAGGGCGTTGTCTTCCATGCCGAGACTGCTGATATTGGACGAGCCATCTTCCGGCCTAAACGACAGGGAAACAGAGGATCTCATGATATTTTTGGAAAATATATTGGATGAGTTGGATATATCCATATTATTAATCGAGCACGATATGAACCTCGTCATGGGCATTTCTCATTGGGTAGTCGCTATGGACATGGGCATGAAGATTGCTGAAGGAAAGCCTAGTGACATCTACAACCACCCAAGGGTCATAGAAGCGTACTTGGGCAGGGAGGAATAGCGATGTCGGAGCTATTGATCGTCGAAGACATTGTCGTGACCTACGGAGCCGTGCAGGCGTTAAAGGGAGTATCCCTCAGGATACATGAAGGCCAAACGGTAGCCGTTTTAGGTGCAAACGGAGCCGGAAAATCGACCATGCTCAAATCCATCTCCAAGATAGTGCCGCTGAAAAGCGGAAAAATATATTATCAAGACAAGGACTTAAGCTTAATATCACCGCACGATCTTGCCTACCTTGGAATTTCCCACGTACCCGAGGGTAGGAGAGTATTTCCCACCCTTACCGTAGAGGAAAATTTAAACCTGGGAGCCTATGGCAGCAGAAAAAGGCTGTCTCAAGGGGAGATTGAAGCGGAGAAAAAGTGGATCTTTGAGCTTTTCCCTGTGCTTTACGAGAGGAAAAACCAACTTGCAGGCACACTTTCAGGGGGAGAGCAGCAGATGCTGGCCATAGGAAGAGGCCTGATATCGAAACCCACGTTGCTTTTGTTGGACGAACCCTCCTTGGGATTGGCCCCCATATTGGTCAAGGAGATCTTCAATGCCATAAAGAAGATTCACGAAGAAAGAGGCGTATCCATATTGCTTGTAGAACAAAACGCAAAAAAGGCATTGGCCGAAGCAGATTACGCCTACATCCTGGAGACCGGCAAGATCAGCATCGAAGGCCCGGCCCATGAACTTGCCAATGATGAGAGGGTAAAGGCTGCCTATCTAGGTGGAAGTGCTTTAGACAAGAAGGCTTCTGCCCAAAATATGAAAGATGAATCAGAGGCGGAAGAAAAATGAGAAAAAAGAGGGGAATGGCGCGTTTAATTCGTTGTATAATATTATTATTCTTGTTTAGTTTAATGCTTGGGTTTACTGCATATGCAAGCTCGGAGGTGGTTCAATTGCAAATAAAGGTCACTTCGTCGGCCTTCAAAGATGGCGATTTCATCCCGTCGAAATATACCTGTGACGGAAAAGATATCATGCCTCCTCTTAGTTGGCAGGGAATACCTGAAGAGACACAAAGCATAGTATTGATCGTAGACGATCCGGATGCACCGAGCGGGACATTTACGCACGCTGTTTTCTTCGACATCAGCCCCACAAAGGAAGGAGTAGCCGAGGGAGAGGAACCGGGAATTTCCGGCATAAATGACTTCGGACGACTTGGATATGGTGGACCCTGTCCGCCAAGAGGTCACGGGGTACATAGATATTATTTCAAGGTTTACGCTTTAGACGTTCAGTCATTAAAACTAAAAAGCGGCGCCTATAGAACAGCAGTTGAAAGGGCCATGAAGGGACATATCGTGGCCTACGGAGAACTGATGGGAAAATACGAAAGACGATAAAGGCCTAATCGACTGATGTCAGTGCCTTACTGTTAAGCGGCCCCTTGATCTCTATTTGTCGAGAGGCCGCGTTTTTGATAACTTGCTATATTTAATTAATTAGCATTTGAGTTTATGTTTTGCTTGCTTTTTATAGAAATATATAGTAAAATATATACAAATATTGAACTAGGAGTGATGTCCGGTGACCGAGAAGTTGGTTTGCATACGCGAAAAATTAGCTTCCCACATCGGAGCTCGCGTTAGATACCGACAGCCAAAGGGAAGGCGAAAGACCGAAGAACACGAAGGCATAATTATGGAAACCTATCCGAACATATTTACGCTCTTCGTAAAGTCTCAAAATAGCACAGTATCCTTTCGTTATACCGATCTGTTGACCCACGACGTAGAGATGGAATTACTCTCATCTAAAGAACGAATCGCCTTCTAAATCAAATTTATGAAGAGTGATGTTACTCAGCCGTGATGCGCTTAGATTTTAGCGTAATTTATATAAAATACCTGTCGTGAGGCCCCTTCATTAGAAAGGGGCCTCACGATTTTTGAAGTATTAAGGAAATTAAACGGATACTATTTGACCTTTCACTATGCGTACATAACCCTTTTCCCCAATAGAAACCTTTCCCTCCCTCAATATCTCGACTTTCTCGTCAGGCGGCAAATTGGTAAAGACTACAGGTGATATTATGGAGGGAGCGTTTTTCGATATATAATCAAGATCCGCTCGCAGCAACAGTTGACCTTCTTTCACCCGTTCTCCCTGACTGACGAAGGCCTCAAAGCCCTTTCCTTGAAGTTTAACGGTATCAATGCCGACATGAATCAATATCTCAAGTCCATCATCAGTGACCATGCCTATCGCATGCTTGGTCGGAAAGAGCACGACAATTCTGCCATCTGCCGGCGCAACTACAGTACCGTCCTTAGGCAGTATGGCAAAGCCGTCTCCCATGATCTTGCTAGCGAACGTATCGTCCGGCACCTCCGATAGGGGCATCAAAGTTCCAGTCATGGGCATGGCTATAAAGACACCCTCGCCGGAATGACTTTCTTCGCCAAGCTGTTCTTCCGGCATCTTAATGGTCTCCGGCTGCGTTCCCCGCATTATTTCAAGCATTTGCTCCTTAATGGCTTCGGACTTAGTGCCAAAGACAACTTGTAGGTTATTTTCTACCTGCATGACGCCAGAGGCGCCTAGGGTTTTTAATCTATCTTTATCAACCTTAGATGCATCTCGTACCGAAACCCGTAAACGGGTAATGCAGGCATCTAATTTAGTTATATTATCCCGTCCCCCCAAAGCACTTAACACTTCATATGGAAGAGGTCTGGCAGGCTTTGCACCCATGGAGACGGCTGCGGATCCATTTGACAAGGCTTCCGCTTTTTCCCTTCCGGGAGTGGGCAGATTGAACTTTTGGATCGCATAGCTGAAGACGCTGTAGTAAATGACCGCAAAGACTAACCCAACAGCGATTACCAACCACCATGGCTCTCGTCCGGGAACCACGCCAAAGAGGAAAAAGTCGATGGCACCGCCCGAGAAAGTATATCCAATGTTAATGTCCAGCAAGTAAAGCACCACAAAAGATATTCCATCAAGAAAAGCATGAAGAAAATACAAGAGCGGCGACAAGAACAAGAAAGTAAACTCTATTGGTTCGGTAATGCCTGTCAAAAACGAAGTCAAAGCCGCAGATGCAAGAAGCCCCCCGACAACCTTTTTGTTTTCCGGCCTTGCCAGGCGATACATCGCAAAGGCGGCAGCGGGAAGTCCGAACATCATTACGGGAAACTCACCGGCCATGAAGTGTCCGGCCGAGAGCCTCACTCCATCCCTCAGTTGGGCGAAGAAGATATTCATATCCCCATGAACTATATTTCCGGATAAGGTCTTATATTGCCCGAACTCAAACCAAAAAGGTGCATGCCATATATGGTGTAGGCCAAAGGGGATCAGCAAGCGTTTAACGAATCCGAAGAAAAACACGGCTACAGGATAAGCAGACCCCGTAAGGTACTGAGATAGTGCGTTCATGCCCGATTGTACATATGGCCAAAGGAAAAACATTGCTATTCCAACGAAGAAGGAGCTGAAGGCCGTTATGATTGGCACAAAGCGTTTACCGGCAAAAAAACCGAGGAAGGGCGGTAATTCTATGGTGTAATATTTGTTATAACACCACGCTGCTAAAGCTCCTATTATAATTCCTCCAAAAACGCCCGTTTGAAGGGTGGGGATGCCAAGTACCAGGGCGTATGCAGGGTTGTTTTGTGACAATATCATATCAATCGACAACCCACCTATGACGCTCATTGTAACGTTCATTACAAGATAGCCCACTAAAGCTGCAAGCGCTGCAACGCCAGCACCACCGGATAGCCCTACGGCGACTCCAAGCGCAAATATGAGAGGCAGGTTATCGAAGATGATTCCGCCAGCCGATTCCATAATTGAGGCCAGGCTGACGAAGAAACCGTGCTGGAAAATGGGCAAGAGAGAGACCACATCCGGATTTTTCATGCTAGTTCCTACGGCGAGCAACAAGCCGGCAGCAGGCAATATCGCCACCGGAAGCATCAACGATTGCCCTATCCTCTGCAGTTGACCGAAAGACTTCTTAAACACTATACACACCCTCCTATCTCCGTAGTTATATGCAACAAAAAAGGCATGAGCAAAAGAGAAGCAACACCCAAATGTTGCATACTCTTTTGCTCATGCCTGCACTGACACAGTTACACGCAAAAGGAGCACGCTTGCCAACTATTTAGTTTTTATAATATTTTAATTACACCCCACAGCTTGTATGGCATTATACAATCTCTGTAAATGCAAAGTCAAGTATACAGCTTCAGCTTCCGGGACCGGTTTTTTTAATATATTTTGCATGCATTTCATTAACTTCCAGGCTAAGGTATAGCTCAATGGACATTCCTTCTGCAACGCTTCGTTTAAAAAACCGACATCGTCAGCGTATTTGCCTGATTCTATCCTATCGATCGTGAAGTGGAGGTGACGGATAAACCTGAAATAGTTTATATCATTCCTATCGACCGGCATCTTAAAGGCGTTTTCAACAATGTTTACCAGTTGGGTGATCAGCTGGGTCCTTTTCGTCACGTTTGATATATGAGCATTGGATAGCGCGCAATGAATATGGAGAGCTATGAAGCCAACCTCATCCTCGGGGATGGCCAGGCCAAGTCTTTCTTGAAGCCATTCTGCAAGTTTCAAAGCCACTTTATATTCCAGTGGGTATGCAAGCTCCGTTTCCAACCTGAAAGGATTTCGTATTTCCACGCCATCCCTAATTCGCTTTAACGCAAAATATAAATGATCCGTAAGGCTAACGTGTATATGTTCATTTAGGGGGGCATTCAACATGCTTTCCACATAGGCGATCGCTTCATTCATAAGGGCAACGAATTCCTCGCCAACCTGGCGAACCAACTCGACATATTGCCTTTGTTCCTCCGGATTTTTTAGGACAAAGACTTTTTCGACTTCAGCTTTGGTTATCTGATCTCCTGCAATTTTCTTAAATCCTATGCCCTTGCCTAACAACACAACTTCATTGTAAACTGGATGCTCGGCTATCAATGCGTTGTTGTTCAAAACCTTCTTTACTCTCAGCATATCCATCACGTCCGAGACATTTTAGTATATTTTATCTCTTTACAATAATCCTCACAAGTGCAACGATATTATGGATTAATCGACATCCCTAATGATCAAAGATACAAACTCTCAGACAGGCTAAAATTCGGCCAAAAATTAATTTGAGAAGAATGATGGGAGGAAAGATATCATTGATATACATCCCAAGCTATATAAAGATAAACCTGGCCTTAAGGGTGTTCGTCGCACGACAGGACGGCTATCATGAGATCGCAACGTTATTCCACAAAGTCGGGCCTATCGAGTGGCTTAGCATTAAAAGGTCCACTAATTTTGCCGATGAGGACGCGGTCGCTAGTCATAACATTTCCATATCGGGGACCAACACCATCTCGAGAGCCATCGATTTCTTGAGAAGTAAGGGCATAAAACTGCCTCCCGTCGAGTGCGACGTATGGAAAATATTACCCGTAGGAAGTGGAATAGGCGCAGGAAGCGGTAATGCCGCAGCCGTACTTGAATGGGCTTCCACGGTTTACGACGCAGAGCTTGATCCTCATGAACTTGCATCACTTGGAGCTGATATCCCCTTTTTCCTGTCAAAGGCAAAGACGGCATTAGCCACGGGAGTAGGAGAAAGGCTAAAGCCCCTCGATTCCCTAACCGGATTGTTTGTCCTGCTGGTCATCCCTGATAAGAACATCTCCACGGCAGAGGCCTACAGAAAGCTTGATGAGGGCAGAAAAAATGGAGAAATCAGCATAGTTCCCGTCTCATTTGCCATCTACGAAGCCTTAAATATATATGGCAATCTTGAGAAGAAGGAAAAGGTGGGCCTGCTTCCCAATGACTTTATGCCTGTATTGAAAAAGGAGAGCGATTTTTACGACAAATTCTTCAATTTGTGCGATACCTTCGAGAGCAGCTTGGCCTGGGGGCTCAGCGGAAGCGGTTCTTCAGCTTTTTGCCTCTTTACCGATAGACATGAAGCCATCAAAGCACAGGAAGCAGTAAGCCTTAAGCTGGATGAGATCAGCAAAATATTCGTGTTGGAGTGATTTAAAGTGAAAATTCCAAGACCGGAACGCATTGCGAGGATAATGTGGAGGCTGGCTAAAAACCCATTCAGGTTGTTTTCTCTAAGCGATATAGCCAAAAGCTTCGAGGTATCAAAGACCGTCATAAGCGACGATATAGAGATCATCTCGAACGCGATGAAGGACGAGGGCCGATGTAATATCGTGATCGATAGGGGCAGAGGCGGGGGAGCCTACCTTGTGCCAACTTTCGATGAAGCGGACAAAAGGCTCTTCCTCGAAGGCGTAGCGGAGGAACTTTCAAAAGAGGAGAGGTTCCTTCCGGGAGGGCTGATATACTATAGCGACATTGTATTCGATCCTCACTACACTCAGTGGTTAGGATGGGCCCTGGGGTCCATGTTCATCGATTGCGGTGCCGAGGTTGTAATGACTTCGGAGGTCAAAGGCATCCCTATAGCGATCTTTGTTGCACAATCCCTAGGGCTTCCCTTGGCGGTGTGTAGGTTTAGAAACAGGCCTAGCGATGGTCCGGCCGTTGCGCTGCACTATCCCTCAGGGACGGGCGAAGTGAGGGCAATGTACATGGGAACTCGAAACCTAAAAAAAGGCGCCAAGGTGCTCATCATCGATGACTTCATGCGCGGAGGCAGTACCATCGCAGGAATGACTATGATGGCTCGCGAGTTCGAGGCTACCGTCGTGGGAAAGGGTGTATTCATCGTATCAGCCCTACCGGAGCAAAAGGCCATTTCCGGATATAAAGCTCTTTTGGTGCTGGAAAAGGATGAGCACGGACCTCGGGTTCGTGTTTTATGACAGAATTCATTTGACTGTTACGAAATTGCTGATATAGTATGACGCGAAGGGGGGTGACATCTTATGAAGGTGCAATTAGATCAGGAATTATGCATAGGATGTGGGGTTTGCTCACAGGTATGTCCGGAGGTGTTCGATCTAGACGAGGAGATGGGCAAAGCAAAAGTAATTAAGCCCAGCGGAGCGGATTGCGCCGTTGAAGCAGCGGAAAGCTGTCCAGTAAGCTGTATCACAGTAGAAAAGTAATCATCTTCTCTCGATAAAATTCATATTACCACTTGCCCTAAGGGGAACTCGTAGTTATAATCATAAATGCTTAAGGGTTTGGGCCCATAGCTCAACAGGTTAGAGCCACCGGCTCATAACCGGAAGGTTCCTGGTTCGAGTCCAGGTGGGCCCACCAGTTAGTTAATTAAAGCCACCTTTCAGGTGGCTTTTTCTGTTAGTTACTGCCAGTTTGAGGAGATGTTTGCCATGCTCTGCACGATAAGGGATATTCTAAACATGGTGGATAAAATGGCCCCTTTTAAACTGCAGGAAGAGTGGGATAATTCTGGGCTTATATTGGGAGATCCCAGCTCGCATGTCGAAGGCGTTGCTGTTGCCTTGGATCTTACCATCGAGGTCATCGAAAAGGCGAACGTCAACAAAATCAACACCATAGTTACACATCATCCGCCCCTCATCACTCCGATGAAGCGTTGGGAGACTACGGATTATACAGCATCCCTTCTTTGTACAGCAGCACGCCACAATATAAATTTAATTGCAGCCCATACGAACCTCGATGTGGCCTATAATGGAATAAATGTTGCATTGGCTGAGTTAATAAACTTGCTTGACTTTAAGCCTTTGCTTCAGAGTCAGGAAGGAGCCTTTGGATTAGGAGCTGTAGGATACCTTAAAAACGAGATCTCTCGCGAAGAGCTTGCCAACCTCTTAAACGAGAGGTGGAGGGTATCGTGGGTGAAATTTTACGGAAGCAAGGCTGATTTTAAAACCATAGCTCTGTGCGGAGGCTCCGGTGGCGAATTGTGGAGTGATGCTTGGAATCTGGGGGCCGATATATACATAACCGCCGACATGAAATATCATCAAATAATCGAGGCGCAACGACATTTAACAGTAGCAATTGTCGATCATGGCGAAATGGAGCGAAGTGGTTTATTTAAGTTTATACAGGACTTGCAGCATTACCTTCCGGTTAAAGTATATGATTTGACCGATATTAAGCCTTACGCCTCGGCTGAGGTTATGTCTTTTTAGTCTATTTATGGTGGGGTGATATGATGAAAGAGTGCGTGTTCAGCGGTATGCGACCTACTGGCAGATTACACCTTGGACATTTGGCCGGTGCCTTAAGTAATTGGCTCAAGCTCCAAGAGGAGTTCGAATGCTATTACTGCATCGTAGATTGGCATGCCTTGATGTCGGAGTACATGAACAGCTCTGCGATTAAGGGTTACTGTAAAGAAATCTTATTGGATTGGCTTGCGGTCGGGCTAGACCCCAACAAGGCAGTCATCTTTCAGCAGTCACACGTTTGCGGGCATGCCGAACTTCATCTGGCATTATCCATGATAGCCCCTCTGGGCAGGCTGGAGAGAAACCCAATATATAAGGAACAACTGGAAAATATGGCCGACAAGGACCTTCAAACCTACGGATTTTTAGGCTATCCCGTCCTGATGGCTGCTGATATATTGCTGTACAAGGCAACAAAGGTCCCGGTCGGAGAGGATCAGTCAATTCACCTTGAGATAGCCAAAGAACTAGCCCGTCGTTTCAACAGCGTCTTTAGGGAGGTCTTCCCGGAACCGGAAATACTGCTAACTCCCACTCCAAGGGTTCCCGGCATCGACGGAAGGAAGATGAGCAAATCCTACAATAACGCCCTATTCATATCCGAGGATTTAAACGATATGTGGGACAAAGTCCGCACCATGATGACCGATCCGGCACGAATGAAAAGGACAGATCCCGGCGAGCCCGAAAAATGTCCCGTATGGGAGTTGCATAAGGTATTTACATTAGACGAGGACAAAAGGGCAGAGCTTGCTCACGGTTGCAGAACGGCCGGAATCGGCTGCATAGATTGCAAAAAAGTCTTGATGGACTGGATCAAGGTTAAGCTTGAACCCATCCAGGAAAGAAGGCGTTACTTCGAAACTCATGGCCTGGAGATGATGGACATCTTACGCGAGGGCGCAAAGAAGGCTTCTGAAGTTGCCTCAAAGACAATGGACGAAGTAAAAAGCGCAGTAGGTTTCATCCTGCTGTAGACAAAGGGCAGTCGCCCTCTCGGATATTGCAAACTTTTTGACTGCCGAAAAAGGAGAGTCGCGTGACCGTCAAGATAGATCACGATAATTTTTACGACACCCTGACCACTCTGGTAAACTTGTTGGAAAGCAGGGAGATAGAGGCCTCCCGCGTAAGCGTGAGCGAGGTCGTCGAAGTTTATGCGGACTATCTTTTGCGCTCCGACAAGATGTCTCTTAGCGAAGTGGCCGAATTTCTTGCCAGAGCCGCAGCGTTGATATTGTCCAAGGTGCGCGCCCTTTTTCCTCAGCAGACGGCGGAAGCCGATGAGGAGCAGGATGCAATTTTAGTCGAGAGGGACGCTTCTGTCTCTGAGGCCCTTTATCCATATAAGGTCGCAGCCATATTCCTGGAGGTCTTGCATTACAGAAGATCGAAGCACTATACAAGAGAGTCGGGAGAGCTGCGACCTTTTTACGAAGTGGGCGATCTTTATTTTTTAGCATCACTTTGGTGGAACATCATAGGCAATATAGCTGCAAAAAACAGATCATCGCAGCAAGATATCATCGACCTTATGACGGAGGATAACCCTGAGGAGACAATAGAGGCTCGCATGGACGACATTAAAAATTCCCTACTAGAGCTCAAAGAAGTGACACTGCTTGAGCTGCTCAGCGACAAGGCTAGCAAAAGCTTCGTCGTTAGTACGATAATAGCGTTGCTAGAACTTGCTCGACTTGGTATCATTTATTTAAAACAAAGACAGCAATTTGGAGATATTTATGTCGGACTCAAATCGTGAAATTGCAGAAATAGCGAGGAAAATTGAGGCCATACTGTTTATCTCGACAGAACCTGTAAAGGTCACAGAGCTTTCTTCTATTCTTTCGGTAAGCAAAGAAACCGTTGAAGAAGCGTTACACCGAATAAAGGCACATTATGACTCACAGCACGGCTTTACTCTCATAAACGTCGCCGGTGGTTGGCAAATGGCGACAGCAAGTGATTTGTGCGAAGTAATTGAAAGTTATAACAGCTCTTACGGATATAGGTTGCGACTAAGCAAGGCTGCGATGGAAACTCTTGCTATAATAGCCTACAAACAGCCCATAACCAGAGCCGAGATCGAGGAGCTGAGGGGTGTAAGGAGCGATAAAGTGTTGGAGACTTTGCTTTCATCCGGACTTATTAGGGTGGCCGGCAGGAAGAAGGGAACGGGATCGCCCTTGCTTTATCGGACCACGCAGGAGTTTTTAGAGGCCTTTGGCCTCAACTCCCTTAGCGAGCTGCCCACTGAAGAGGAATTGAGGAATGAAGGAAACATCTCTTGACCGTGATCTGCAAAATCGACATACTGTAAGTGATAATAATATTATTAGATTGAATAAATACTTGGCCATGTGCGGGTTAGGTTCCAGACGAAAGGTCGAGCAACTTGTCGCCGACGGAAGGGTTAAGGTAGACGGCAAAATTGCTCCGGGGCCGTGGATCACGGTAAACGATCGCTCAGTAGTGGAAGTGGACGAACGACCGATCGTTCCACTAAAGCGCATATACGTAGTGATGAACAAACCTCGCGGATGCGTATGTGCCGTGACCGACGCCAGATATAGGACAGTTTTAGATCTACTTCCAAAGAAATTATGGGAATATCGTCCCTTTCCGGTTGGCAGGCTCGATAAAGACAGCAGCGGATTGCTTATCCTTACAAACGACGGCGATTTTGCAAACGATCTTATACATCCAAGAAACAACATATCGAAGACCTACCAGGTCGTATTAAACAGACCCATTGCCGCGAAGGACGTGGTCAAGTGGCAAAAGGGGATATGGCTTGACGATAAACTTGTAAGGCCTAAAATTGTCAAGGCCATCGACGAAAGGCGTTGCGAAGTGGAAGTCTACGAAGGCCTGAAGCGGGAGGTACGACGAATGGCCGAGGTTTTGGGATACAAGGTCGTCGAACTTAAAAGGACAAAAATAGGAAATCTCAAGCTTGTATCCCTAAAGGAAGGCGCTTTCCTGACATTTTCAAGAGAAGAGCTGTTGCAAATGGTTCACAGCGGCGGCGTTATTTAGCTAAATCTTAAGGTGTAGAGGGCGGGCCATGGCAAAAGATGAAAGTCCAAAAGAAATAATTAAAAAGAGAATATTGAAGAAGGTCCAAAACGTCCCATCCCTGCCTCAATTCGTCCTCCTGACGTTAAAGAAGCTCGATGACGAAAGAAGCAGTGCTTCTGACGTTGCCAGTTCCCTTTCAAAGGATCAGGGGTTGGTGGTCCGTGTCTTGAGACTCGCAAACTCCGCTTACTATGGAATTCCCCGGACTATTACCAGCGTTACGGAGGCCGTGGCCATTTTAGGTTTCAAGACGCTAAGAAGCATCGTACTGGCTGCAAGCATATATCCTTTTATGGCCCAATCGCAGAAGGGTTATGCCCTCGATAGGGGAGAGTTATGGCGCCACTCTCTGGGCGTGGCTTACGTTTCGCGCTTTATAGGCAGCAAGCTAAGCGGCGTCGATCTGGAAGAAGCTTACCTTGCAGGCTTATTGCACGACATAGGGAAGATAGTGCTCAATGAATATGTACGTTACGGCTATTCGATCATAAGCAAAATAGTTGAGGAAAAGGTGATCCCCTTTACCGAGGCCGAGAAGGAAGTTTTAGGGTTCGACCATGCCGAAATAGGCGCAATGATCATAGATCAGTGGGCATTGCCCGAGGTTTACGCCATGGCAGCCCACTATCACCATATGCCCGAAGATCTCCCGGAAGGAAAAAAGAATTACAGGACCATGGTAGACGTAGTTCATATCGCCAATGCCATGTGCCTGATGCTGGGATTTGGACTCGGTGCAGACGGGTTACAGCATAACATCTCGGAAATGGCATTAGAACGGCTGAACCTGAAGGATAAAGTCGAGATGTTGTTATCTGAGGCAGTGAACATATTATATCAACTGGACGAAGAAATAAGATCAGAGGAGATCGTATGAAAAGACATGTAATAATCACGATAGACGGTCCGGCCGGTTCAGGTAAGAGCAGCGTGGCAAAGATGGTTGCTCAAAGGCTCGGTTTTGCTTATCTGGATTCGGGAGCCATTTACAGGGCTGTTGCCCTTTACCTGTTGCAGAAGGGCATACCCCCCGACGATGAAGCGCAAATTGAAGAAAGCCTTAAAGGTATGAATATCCATATTAAGGACCTTCAGCGGATATATGTAAATGGAAATGACGTCACCATGGCCATACGCTCCCCACAGGTGGACGAGGTCGTCTCGTCCTACGCAGCCTTACCCGTGGTTAGAGAGCGTTTATTTTCCCTCCAAAGGGACCTTCGGGATGATAGGGACCTGATCGCCGAAGGAAGGGATATGGGGACCGTGGTCTTCCCTGACGCCGATCTGAAGATATTTCTCAAGGCTGACGCCAGGACTAGGGCGATAAGGCGATGGAAGGAATTGATGGAGCGCGGGGTTGATATATCCTTCGATGACGTATACTACCAAATTGTCCAGAGGGACGAAAAGGATGCCAACAGGAAGCTGTCTCCGCTTATGCCCGCGGAAGACGCTATAATATTGGATACCAGCGAACTGACGCTTGAAGAGGTAGTCGACAAGGTAACGGAACTGATAAAGGATCGGGTGCTACAGGTGAAGCGCTGTGAGACTTGAGCATAACGCCATCTTTTACGCTTTTTCCAAATGCTTTTGTCGATGTTTGTTGACACTTTACAATAGGTTGTCAATAAGAAATGCACCAACTCTGCCCGAAGGTCGCCCCGTGATTGTGGCCTCTAACCACAACAGCAACCTTGATCCGGTCGTGGTCGGAGTTGCTTACCCCCGGAGATTAAGATATCTGGCAAAGGAGGAGCTCTTCAAGGTTCCTGTCTTAAGTTGTATTATAAGGCACTTAGGGGCCATTCCTGTCTCAAGAGAGGACGAAGTCAGGGCAGGGGTGGTGCTAAGGACATTGCTTGATATTTTGTCAATGGGGGAAGATATCCTGATATTTCCCGAGGGAAGCAGGTCCTTTGACGGAAAGCTACAACCGCTGGAAGGCGGTGTAGCCATGCTGGCGCTCCATTCAAAGGCTCCGGTGCTGCCCGTTTTCATTAAGGGCACATTTGAGGCGATGCCGCGAGGTTGTTCTTTTCCCAAGCCCAAGAAGATAGAGGTGGTCTTTGGGACGTTGATAGACCCGCTGGATTTGCCCAATGATATGAAGGACAAACAGAAACGATATGATATATTAGATCGACTGGAAAAACAGTTCAAGGAGATGATGCTAGAGCTTGGTTAACGAAGAAAGAAAGGCCGTTATCGTTTGTCTTGAAAGGCAAGGTGCGAACGATGACATTGATCTTCTCGCCGAGGAGTTGGCGTTGCTGCTTTCCAACCTGGACATAAGGATCGTTGGAAGAATTGATCAGAGGCGAGCTTCCCCGGACCCGGCTACCTTCATAGGCAAGGGTAAGTTATACGAGGTAAAAGCCCTCATGGAAAGTTTGGGCGCTACGCTGGTCGTGTGCAACGACTCTCTGCTTCCAACGCAGCTTCACAATATGCGTTCCATCCTAAAGGCAGAGGTATGGGACAGGTCCTTCGTCATAATGAAGATATTCGAGGCCAGAGCTCACTCTGCGGAGGCTAAATTGCAGGTAGAGTTGGCCCTGTGCAAATACGAGATCCCGCTGCTCAAGGGATTGGGGTGGCAAATGTCTCAGACGGGCGGCGGCATAGGCACCAGGGGCCCAGGAGAGACGGAGTTCGAAAGGCACAGAAGGAAGCTCGAACGAAAGGTAGTAGCCTTGCAACGAAAGCTTGAGCAGGTGCGCAGAAGGCGTCTCAACTTAAGAAAAAGGCGTAAGAAAACAGAAACCCCGACCGTAGCCATCGTGGGATACACGAACAGCGGAAAATCGACCTTGCTTAGAGCCTTGAGCCATGATGAGGATATCTACTGCGCCGACAAACTCTTTGCTACGCTGGATCCCAAGGTGAGAAAGGTGAGTTTACCGAGCGGCAAGCTTGTTCTTTTCGCCGATACGGTGGGATTCATAAGGAAGCTTCCGGTGGAGCTTGTGGCAGCGTTTCGCGCTACATTGGAAGAGGTCAACGAAGCCGCACTGCTTTTGATCGTTATAGATCCGCTGGACAAGGATCCGGTTGAATCACTGAGGGTGGTTGAAGAAACGTTAAGCCAAATAGGTGCCGCTCCCATTCCAAGGTTAATAGCCGTCAATAAAATAGACATGTTGGACAACAAGGAGAAACTGGAGGCTATATTGGAAAGGCTGGCTATACATTCGGGATGTGATATCATTCCAATAAGCGCTTTAAAAAAGATTAATATGCCGCTACTCCTTAAAAAAGTCGATGAAACGTTACGACAAGGGGATTTCAGTTCGTCGCTTACGGGCGCACTAAATTAGCATTGGGGGGAACGTCGTTGCTGGTAAGCATGACAGGTCATGGAGCCGCTAACGGATCGTTTGACTGGGGCACAATTACAATCGATATGCACAGCGTAAACTCAAGATATAAGGATGTAACCGTACGTTGCCCTAGAGAGCTGTCCATGCTCGAAAATCTCATCGCGGAAGAGCTGACAAAGCATTTCGAAAGGGGCAAAGTTACGGTCAACGTTTATGCATCTTTCGCACCAAACCTGAAGATGGCAAAGATCAATGGACAGGTCCTCGCAAATTACTTTGATGAGCTGATGGCGATCCACGGCAGGCTCAAGTTGTTGGAGGAAATCCAGCTTGAGCTTCTCCTAAATTTGCCTGGCGTCCTTGAGCAGCCCGAGGCTCATATCTTTGACATCTACGAGAAAATATCTGAAGACATGCTATCAGTCTTGAGGCAAGCCATCTCAAAGTGGAACGAGATGAAAAGGCTGGAAGGAGATCACACAGCCTCATTTGTCACAAGGGCGATAGATGACTACGAGAGCTTGATACTATCCATAGAAAAGGAATGGAATGAGGCATTTGATGAAGAACTTGAAAACTTCAGGCGCAAGATCGATTTGCTCCTCTCCGGCAATGCTCAAGACAGCGGCGATACAACCTATCTTCAAGGGGTAGCTGTAATGGCGGACAAATGGGACATCAAGGAAGAGATCACGAGGAGCAAGTCCCATATTGCCAAATTCAGGGAGACATTGAACTCCCCATCTTCGGAAGGCAAAAAGTTAAACTTCCTGCTCCAGGAAATGCTTCGCGAGATAAACACCATAGCCTCCAAGGTGGGAAATGCCGAGATTCGCTGGCATGTAGTTGAAGGCAAATGCCTGCTGGAACAGATTCGAGAGCAGATCCAAAATGTGGAATGAGATGATCAGACATGAATAAATTGGTCCACATAGGGTTTGGGAATGTCGTAGTGGCGAGCAGGATAATAGCCATAATTCATCCCGACTCCTCCCCAGTCAAAAGGCTTAAAGACGAAGCCAAGGAGAGGGGACAGCTTATTGATGCAACTCAGGGCAGAAGGACTAGAGCCGTGATATTGACCGACAGCAATCATGTGATACTATCAGCTATACAGCCAGAGACCATAGCAAATCGTTTCGAGGGAACGGTAACGAACGATGGTTACTAAAAAAAGAGGGCATTTATTCGTAATTTCAGGCCCCAGCGGGGCGGGGAAGGGAACGATTCGAAGGGAACTTTTCAAACGACTTCCCGATTTGATATATTCTGTATCTTGTACGACAAGGCCTCCGAGGGAAGGCGAAGTAAACGGAGTGGATTACTATTTTATAGATCCCGAGAAATTTGCCGAAAAGCAACGCTGCGGAGAATTTTTGGAGTGGGCCTTCGTGCACGGCAACTACTACGGAACTCCGAAAGATGACGTATTGAAGCACCTGGAAGAAGGCAGAGACGTGATCTTGGAGATAGACGTACAGGGGGCCATAAACATAAAAAAGGTCTTTCCCGAAGCGGTATTGATCTTCATCCTCCCTCCCTCGGAAGAGGCATTGAAGCAGAGATTGATATCCAGGGGAACCGAAAACGAGGAATCCCTAATGATACGGCTAAACAATGCCGCGTTGGAGATGAAGTTGGTGGACATTTACGATCATGCCATAATTAACGATGACGTCAATCGAGCCACTGATGAGCTTATCGACATTATAACGAGCTATAGGAAAGGAGAGAAAAAAGATGATCTACGTAGATGTTGCCCAAATAATGAGGAAGTACAGCATCCCTAACAAATACGTTTTAGCCATGATGATCGCAAAAAGGGCGAGAGCCTTGAGTGAGGACGCTGCAAAGCGCCTATTCGATGGAGGCAAGGACAAGCCCATCGTCACAGCAATCGAAGAGGTAAGGGACGGAAAGGTCAAGTTCGTGATGAGAACGAAAAAGGCCCAAGCCAGTTAAAGGCGAAGATCATGCTTGAGTGGAAGTCCAATAGAAGGATTCTCATAGGTATATCGGGGGGCATCTCTGCCTACAAGATCCCTGAGATCGTAAGGGCAATAAGAAAGGGTGGCAACGATGTGGAGGTAATTATGACCAAGGCAGCCACCTCTTTCGTTACCCCTTTGACCTTATCCACTCTCACCGGCAGACGCACCTGGCTTGAGGAGGATTTCTTAAGCGACGAGCAGGGCTGGAAAATACCTCATATATCGCTTGCCGATTGGGCACAAGCCTTTCTTGTAGCCCCAGCCACCGCTAATGTACTTAGGCGTGCTGCCTTAGGTGAAGCCGATACACTGCTTGGAGCAACCATGCTTGCCACCAGAGCACCGGTCATCATTTTCCCTGCCATGAATGTGCATATGTGGGAACACCCGGCCACCCAGCGCCACGTAAGCATGGCACGCGATATGGGTTATATCGTCATTCCCCCCGAAGAGGGAGAGCTTGCCTGCGGATACGAAGGCAAAGGAAGGCTGCCCGAAAACGAGGTAATTCTTGAAGTACTGTGGAATACGCTGTCGCCGAAAAAAGACCTAGCAGGCAAGAAGATCTTGGTCACAGCCGGCCCCACGAGGGAGTTCATGGACCCAGTCAGGTTCATCAGCAATCCCAGCTCCGGCAAGATGGGATATGCCGTAGCAAAGACTGCATGGTATCGTGGAGCAGAAGTAACCTTAATAAAGGGACCTACCTGCATAAAGCCACCTTACGGCGTCAAGGTCGTAAACGTCACGACAGCCGAAGAGATGTACAGGGCCGTGATGGATGAGTGTGAAAAGGCCGACATTATCGTAAAATCTGCAGCCGTAGGAGATTATAAGTTCGCCACAGTTTTTGAGCAAAAAATTAAACGCGAAGGAAAAGGCAGCCTTCAGGTCACGCTTGAAGAGAACCCCGACATAGCTGCAGAGGTGGGAAGAAGAAAAAGGGACGGCCAAATACTCATCGGCTTTGCAGCCGAATCTCACGAACTTTTGGAAAACGCCGCATCAAAATTGAAGAAGAAAAATATGGACATGATAGTGGCAAACGACATAACCGCCAAGGGCAGCGGTTTTGAATCGGACACTAATTCGGTAACCGTTATTTGCAAAAACGGCCGCATGGTTAAACTTGCCGGAACGAAGGAAGACGTGGCCTGGGGACTGTGGGATGTCGTAGAGTCGGAGTTTCCGGCCTAAAAGATGTATGTCGATGTATTGGTGCCCGGTATATGGTGGCACCCTTTGACCTATAGCACTCCTCAAATCGTAGAGACAGGCTGCAGAGTGGTCGTCCCTATGGGACCACGCGGCGGGAAGAGAGTTGGATTTGTGCTGGCCGTTAAGGAAAAACTGGATGAAAAGCCCTCCTACGAGATCAAGGAAGTCACGGAAGTACTAGATCAAGTTCCTCCGCTTAACGAAGAGCTGTGGAGTTTAAGCGAATGGATATCCCGCCAGTACCTATGCAGCCAATCCGAGGCATTAAGGCTTATGTGTCCGCCTCAGGTGACTAAAGGCTGTAACGTTGACCATCAAGACTTATCGCGACAAAAACCTTCAAGGGGCACTTATCAGGAAAGGTGCTTCTATGAGGCAAGCGACGAGAAAAGATATGCGAGATATGTAGATATCATAGAGGAAGCTGGCTACGGCCTGGTTTTTTTTCCCGAAGAGACCGTAGCCAGATCTTTTTGGGACATCCTTCCGTGCCATATTAAGAAAAAGGGTTTGCTGTGGCCCTCAGGCGGCGGCAAAAAAGGCTTCGATGCCTGGTTGAAGACGAGACGGGGGGAGGTCTCAGTCATCGTAGGGTCTGCTGGTTTGCTTTTTGCGCCGCTTGCTCCAATAGATTTTATCCTGATAGAAGAGGAAGCAAGCTCTTCCTATAACTTCGCAAGATACCCCTACATATCATTGCGTCACATTGCGGCAAAAAGGGCTCAAACTTGGGGGGCTACGCTGATATTTGGAGGGCGAATGCCATCGTCCAGGGTCTATTTATTGAAGAAACCGCAGCTTGAGGAAAAACCCAGGGGTCAAATTCATTTCGTCAACATAAGGAAAGCTAGCTGTCTTGAGCTTCCCGGCGTAGCCCGGGGGATTCCCATCAGCTCGACGCTTCTAACTTCGTCGCTGGACGCCGTAAATAGCGGTAAAATTGCTCTTTGGATATTGGACCGCAAGGGGTACGTCGGCGAGATTTCATGCGAGGAATGCGGTTGGATGATGACGTGCCCTGAATGTGGGAGCCTTTGCAGGCTTACCCGGGATATCGTCGTTTGCCCAATCTGTGGGAAAAGGTATGAGATGCCCACGGTCTGCCCTTCGTGCATGTCAAACTTCATAATGGGAAGGAGGCCGGGCATCGAGGCCCTTTATCGGATAGCGCGCAGCCTGGTCGACCCTGCCATACCTGTCCACACATGGTATAAGGAAGAAAGCGGCAAGAAGCGAAGAACTATGGTGCTCAACGACCTAAAAGATGGCGGGATAATAGTCGGCTCCAGGTTATCGGTGACGTTCTGCGACGACTGCTTTGTGGGAGTGGTAGGCTGGGTGGACGCTGACGCCGAAGCGAGAAGGCCGTTGTACGACGCGCGTTTTACGGCATTTAGCATGATATGGGAGTCACGCTGCAGGGGCAAAGATCCCGATAGCAGAAATGTGATAGTGCAGTCAAGAACGCCTTACCGCGGTTGGCAAAGAGGATTGCGCCGCGGATGGCATTTGTTTTGGGACGAAGAACTAGCAGAAAGGCGTGAGCTCGGTTTCCCGCCCTTTGAGCTTTTAGTCGAGATAACGGGCCCGCTGAAAATCACAGACGACATCCTTCCATCCCTTGACAAATCGGGATTTGCCGTGTATAAGCCAATAGCCGACGAGGGTCGTTTGTGGGTAAAGACCAAGGACTTGAAGAACATGCGAGAGGCATTGAAACCCTTTTTTCACATTTCCCGATCCAAGGTCGGCTTTCCTAAAATAAGAATCTGGAGAGATTGAAGCGGTGAATCAAAATGGGTAGAAATGGCGATGTAGTTGCGATAATAGGAAGGGCAAACGTAGGTAAATCTACGCTCTTTAACAGAATAGTGCAGAAGCGCCTGGCAATAGTCGACGACATCCCGGGCGTGACCAGAGACCGGATTTACGCGCGAGTCGAATGGTCAGGCAAATCCTTTTACCTTGTCGATACCGGAGGTTTCCCCAACGACGACGAACCCCTCTTAGACGCAGTAGGCAGGCAGATTGCCAGGGCAATTGAGGAAGCCAATGTCATCATCTTGGTGATCGATGGAAGAGAGGGCATCTTGCCACAGGACGAAAAGATAGCGGAGATACTTAGGAAAAGCAACCGCAAGGTAATTGTGGCCGTCAACAAGATAGACGAGCCCATGCATGAGCATCTAATTTACGATGCCTACAAACTTGGATTTGAGGATGTTGTGGGGGTAAGCGCCGAACACAACAGGAACATCTCAAACTTGCTAGACATCGTTGTGGCCCATGTTGACGAAGAGACCGTCGAGGAGGACGAAGACGACGCCATCAAGATCGCCATAGTCGGGAGGCCAAACGTCGGGAAATCAAGCATATTTAACGCGCTGATAGGAGAGGAAAGGGCCATAGTCAGCGATATACCCGGAACCACCAGGGATTCGATCGATACGGTCATCACATATGAAGGCAAGAAATACCTTCTCATCGACACCGCCGGATTAAGAAAGAAAAGCAGATTGAAGGACGACATCGAATTTTATTCGCTTCTGAGGGCCGAACGCTCCATGGACAGGGCCGACGTAGTGCTGCTCGTAATCGATGTCACGGAGGCGGTGACTGAGCAGGACAAGCGCATAGCCGGCATGGTCTTTGAAAAGGGAAAGGGCCTTGTCGTTGCCTTGAACAAGTGGGACTTGCTTCCCGAGGGACAACCTAAATTGGGAGACAGCATAATCAAATTCGCAAAGGAACAGCTCTACTTCACCAACGACGCTCCCGTAATCACTACGTCTGCTTTATCAAAGAGGAACATTCTCAAGATCTTCGACGTTTGCAACGAGATTTACACTTTAAGACAAACCCGTATACCTACATCCATCTTAAACAGAATGGTCCGCGACATCGTTTCGTTTCAAAGGTTGCCCTCTGACGGTAAGGGGAGATTTTTAAACATCTTCTACGTAACACAGGTCGAAACGGCACCGCCATCCTTCGTTTTCTTCGTAAACGACCAAAATTTGGTCGATAAACCCTTTGAGCGAAAAATTATCAATGAATTGGTTAAAGTTGGCAATTTCAGGGGCGTTCCGGTGAGAGTTTTTTGGAAAAATAGGCGTTAGCTGGCTTGACCGCAGCATTTAAAGCATTGATAATTATCGATGGAGACAGGATCTCTTAAATTCAAGGAGGTGTAAAGGATGACCAAGAGCGACATCGTCAATGAGGTTGCGAAGGCTACGGGTTTAAGCAAGAAGGATGCGGCAAGCGCCGTTGATGCCTTCATCAAGAGCATAGTCGATGCCCTTTCCAAGGGAGAAGAAGTTCAGATAATGGGGTTTGGAACCTTCGAGGTGCGCAATAGGGCTGCCAGGAAGGGTCGCAACCCTCAAAACCCGACGGAAATCATCGAGATACCGGAAAAAAAGGTCCCTGCATTTCGAGCCGGAAAGATGCTAAAGGAAGCAGTAGGCAAATAGTACTTTTTTATTCGCTGACATCAAGCCCCTTGTGCCCAACAGTGCTTGAAAATTGAACTGATCGATGATAAAATTCAAAGCACAATGGGCTCAAGGGGGTAAGTTTTTGGAGAGTGGGCAAATTCCCACTCTTCTTTTTTTAAGATAATCGGAACTCGGAGGAAGATTTGCCATGCAGAAAATGAATGATGAAATGGCGAAGGTCGAAGAGGAAATAAAGCAAGCAATAGAAAACATGGGGTATGACTTCGTTGGCATGGAGCTGGTCCACGAACACGGCAGGATGATACTGCGGATATACATCAACACTGCCGGGGGAATAAATATAAAGGATTGCGAGATCGTATCCCGAAAGGTGGACAAGATCCTTGACGCAAAAGAGGAACTTTTCGGCGGAAGATACTACCTGGAGGTAAGCTCTCCGGGTTTAGATGCACCTCTGTTTTACATAAAAGATTACAAGGCAAACATAGGCAAGACGGTTCGCATCAGGACACATGAGCCGATCGAATCGAGACGGAACTTCAAGGGCAAGATTATAGACGTCTTAAGCAACAATGATGTCAAGCTGCTCCTTGAGGACGGAACATGCGCATTGATTGCTTTTCAGAATATTTCGAAGGCACGCCTAGTGCCAGAACAAGAAAACGACGATGACAAGTGAGCGATTGTTTTAAAGAGGGAGATGGTAGCAATGGAATTAGGAAAGGATTTCATGCGAGCATTAAAACAAATAGAGTCCGATAAGGGATTGCCCATGGACGTGATAATTTCTAGTATTGAAGCGGCGTTAGTCTCGGCCTACAAGAAATATAAAGGTGCGAACACAAACGTCGAGGTAGAGCTTGACTCCGAAAACGGTATCATAAAGATATTCGAGATCAAAGAAGTCGTGGATACGGTAAAAAATCCCACTTACGAGATATCGCTCGAGGAGGCAAGGTCGCTTGGCTTCGACGTCGATCGCGGTGAAACGGTTAAGATAGAGGTTTCGCCTAGGGATTTCGGCAGGATCGCCGCTCAGACGGCAAGGCAAGTAATCATACAAAGGCTTAAGGATGCCGAGCGTCAAATAATATACAACGATTTCTCGGGAAAGGTAGGGGAGACCGTAACCGGCGTCGTCTTTAGAGATGAAGGGGGACAGGTCTTGGTCCGAATAGGAGATAAAATCGACGCCATATTGCCTCGCGAGGAGCGGATACCTACGGAACATTACCGTCCCGGAGACAGGAAGAAGTTTTACGTTCTGGACGTGCGCAAGACCTCAAAAGGACCTCACATATTTTTGTCCAGATCTCATCCCGGGCTTTTGAGGAACTTGCTTGAAATAGAGGTACCCGAGATAAAAGAAGGGGTCATCGAGATCAAAAGCATAGCCAGGGAGGCGGGCATCAGAAGCAAGGTTGCCGTAACTACACTTGATCCCAACGTTGACCCCGTTGGAGCATGTATCGGAACGAAGGGAAACAGGATTAAAGCCATAAGCGACGAGCTTGCAGGCGAGCGAATTGATGTTATCATTTGGAGTAGCGATCCGATAACGTATATAAAAAATGCCTTGTCGCCCGCTAAAATAGTCAAGGTTGAGCCAAGGTTGGATGAGGACAAGGCGGTTAACGTCTACGTAAGACCTGACCAGTTGTCCTTGGCCATAGGCAAGGGGGGCCAGAACGTGAGGCTTGCGGCCAAGTTAACCGGCTGGAAGGTGGACATTCATGTGCTGGAACCTGATCGTCTTCCGACGTTACAGGACCTTTTCGAGGATATAATTAAGGGGGAATTGCCCAAGGAGTGGGAAAAGAAGGAATGAACAAAAGGAGACGTCCTCGAACTTGCGTAGCCTGTAAGACGGAAAAGCCAAAAAGGGAACTAATCAGAATCGTGAGATCCCCCGAAGGACGCGTTTACGTAGATCTTACCGGCAAGGGTCAGGGAAGGGGAGCCTATGTCTGTGACAATATCGATTGCATTGAACTGGCAAGGAAGAAGGACTTGCTCTCCAAGGCGTTAAAGGTTGAGGTTCCTCGGGAGGTATATGAGGAGTTGCTTAAAAAGGTAGCCGAAACCGAAGGTGCCGGCCAGTGAATTTCCAAAGGGGGAATGGCATTTGGGAAAAAGAAAAATAAGAATTTACGAATTGGCAAAGATGTTAAATATCGACAATAAAGACCTCTTGCAAATAATACAAGATCTAGGGGTGGAGGCTAAAAGTCATATGAGCTCTATCGATACGGACGTGGCACAAATTATTGAGGAGACGCTGCGCGAAGAAAAGGAATCAAAGTTAGGCAAAAGGAGCGAAGAGGTTGCAACAACCTTGGACACCTTAGAGATAAGCGAAGGTTCAACTGTCGAAGATGTGGCAAATCGCCTTGGAAAGCCCGCGACGACTTTGGTCAAAGAATTGATCTCGGCAGGCTTCATGATACCGGCCAATGCCGTGATCAATGAGGACATAGCAAAGACCATAAACAAGGTATTAGGCGTGAACGTAAAGATCGTCCCAGCAAGCGCTGAGACAAAAGACGAACCCAGGGTCAGGACGGTTGAACCAAAGAAACATGAAAAGCCCAAGAACTTGTTGCCCAGGCCTCCAATAGTAACCGTAATGGGTCACGTCGACCACGGCAAGACGACGCTCTTGGATTATATAAGAAAGACTAACGTCACCGCACGGGAGTTCGGAGGAATAACACAGCATATCGGCGCTTCCGTGGTAGAGCACAACGGCAAGAAGATTGTGTTTCTCGACACGCCAGGCCATGAGGCTTTCACCTCCATGAGAGCAAGGGGAGCGCAGGTTACGGACATAGTCGTACTGATCGTTGCGGCTGACGACGGAGTAATGCCTCAAACGATAGAGGCGTTGAATCACGCCAAAGCTGCAAACACCCCAATAATCGTGGCCATAAACAAGATCGACAAACCCTCAGCCAAACCCGACAGGGTGAAACAACAGCTTGCGGATCTGGGCCTCATCCCAGAAGAGTGGGGCGGAGATACGATCATGGTCGAGATATCCGCCAAGACGGGGCTAAACGTGGACCAGCTCCTTGAAATGATATTGCTGGTAGCAGAGATGAACGAGTTGGTGGCAGATTACGAGGCTACTCCCCAGGGCGTGGTCATAGAAGCGGAGCTTGACAAGGGGAAAGGACCTGTAGCTAACGTAATCGTCCAACAGGGGACCTTAAGAAGGGGGGATATCCTGCTTTTCGAGACGACCTGGGGGCGCGTGCGGGCCATGATGGACCATCTTGGTCGCAACGTCGACGAGGTCACGCCAAGCTTGCCGGCCAAAATATTGGGCCTGGAAGATGTCCCGCAGGCCGGTGAGAGATTTATTAAAGTAGACGACGAAAGAGCAGCCCGAGAGGCCGTTGAGCAATACATGGAAAAGAAGCGACAACAGGAGATGCAAGCTGTAAAGAGGACCTCCCTGGAAGAGCTCTTTGAACAGATGGAGAAGGGAGAAAAGCCCGTAGTAAGGATGATACTGAAATCGGACGTGCAGGGTACCTTGGAGGCAATCAAATCTTCGTTGATGCGACTGGCCGTAGAAGAGGTAGGCATTGAAGTAGTCCATGAAGGCGTAGGAAGGATAACCGAATCAGACGTAATGCTGGCCGATGCCTCCAACGCCATAATAATAGGCTTTAACGTCCGTCCAGACGGAAATGCCAAAAAATTGGCCGAGCAAAAGGGCATACAAATAAGGCTATACAGGACCATCTACGACGTGATTGACGACGTAAAGGCAGCCGTCGAAGGCATGCTTGCCCCGAAATTGAAGGAACAAATTTTAGGAGAAGCCGAGGTACGAGCTGTCTTTAAGGTGCCCAAGGTTGGGCAAATTGCCGGATGTTACGTAAGAGAAGGCGTGATAAAGCGAAACGCCAAGGCCAGGGTCATCAGGGACGGCGTCGTGATATGGGAAGGCTCATTGTTGAGCCTAAAGAGATTTAAAGACGACGTGAGAGAGGTCAACGCCGGCTATGAATGCGGGATAGGCTTGGCCGGATTTCAGGACTTGAGAGAGGGCGACATTATAGAAGCGTTCGAGGTAGTGGAGGAAAAACGTCATCTGAGTGATGTTTCATGACGGGCGTTCCAAAGATATTTCTGGCAATAACATTGATGACTATAAGGATACCTTCGGCCGGAAGTCTAAAGGACAGGCGTCATGTCGTTAAGTCGTTGATCGACCTTTTAAGGAAAAGGCTAAACGTATCCGTTAGCGACCTTGGCCCCGACAACACTTGGGACTTGGCCTATATAGCCGTGGCTTCGGTTACCTCTTCCGCCAAAGAGGCCGAAAGCCTGCTTGACGCGGTGGAACGCAGCGTCCTTTCAGCTGAGGCTAAAAACGGATTCGAGATAATTAATTTCGATCGTGAGGTAGAGTATTATGGACAAATTAAGGGTTGAACGAGTCAACAAGGAGATGATGAGGGAGATCTCCGAGTTCCTTTTAAATAACACCAAAGATCCAACTTTAAAGAAAGCAGTGATCACCGAGGTCAGATGCACCAACGACTTGAGCCTGGCTAAGGTATACTTCACCTCAATCGATAAATCCGAATTGGAAGAGATAGGCAAGTCGCTCAATAATCTGGCAGGGGCCTTGAGCGGGATAGTGTGCAGGCAGATGAGGTTAAGGATAGCCCCGAAGCTTGTCTTTGTGGTCGACGACAGCGAGGATAGGGCTCAACGGATAGAGGCGTTATTGAACAAGATAGCTCAAGAAAACCCCAAGGATGATAAGGACGACGAAGGCAGTCATGAATGACCAGGCTACCCTGAAGGACATTGCGAAAGCAATAGAAAAAAGGGACATTTGGGCAATATTCGTTCACGAAAGACCTGACGGAGATGCGATAGGCTCCGGAAGCGCTTTTTATTGCTGGGGAACTGAAATGGGCAAAAAGTGTCTGTGGGGAGGGACGCATCCCGTACCAAAGGTGTACGAGTTCCTCCCTTACGTTAATGTTTACCAAGTGCTTGAAAGGGTTCCCGATCAATTAAAGGGACCAGACAGGGCAATAATCGTTCTGGATACGAGCAACCTGTCGAGGTGCGTTGCCGGCATCGAAGACGATCTGACTTTGATTGTCAACATAGATCATCACATGGACAACCAAAGATTTGGGCACCTAAATTACGTTGATCCCACATCCTGCGCGACCGCCGAGATAGTGTGGGATCTGTTTAAGGAATCCGAACACCCGATTCCCAAGGATTCCCTTTTGGGAATCTATACCGGCATAATCACCGATACAGGTCATTTCACCTATTCAAACACGACATCCAAGGCCCATGCAATAGCTCAAGATATCTTAAGCACAGGCATAAATCCCGAACAGATCTTCAGGCACATATATGCCAATCGAAGCCTTGCAGGTTTGAAGCTATGGGGCTACGCCTTCATACGCGCTTTGTCCACTTCTAATGGAAAGGCAGTAATAAGCTGGCTTAAACTTGAAGACTTTGAAAAGCTCGGCGCCGACTCCTATGACTCGGAGGGGATAGTCAACCAGCTTTTATACGTCAGAGGAGCCGCAATAAGCGCGCTGCTCACGGAAGGGGAAGACGAGGTGCGCGTCAGCTTCAGGTCGATAACGGGCGTGTCAGTCAGGGAACTGGCTCAAAAATGGGACGGAGGAGGACATCCCCAGGCTGCTGCCTGCAAACTTCGCCTGCCTTTAGAGAGGGCAGTAAAAACTGTACTGCAGACGCTCGAGGAATACACGCAAGATGTATAGCTCCGGATTCATTTTGATCGATAAACCCAAAGGCATGAGCAGTGCTGCCTGCGTAAATATACTTCGCAGTAAAGCAGGCCGAAAAACCAAGGTAGGACATGCTGGAACCCTGGACGTACCGGCATGCGGCTTGCTGGTGTTGCTTTTGGGCAAGATGACGCGAAGCTCTCCCTACGTGATGAACTTGCCAAAAACATATGTAACGACCATAAAACTTGGGGAACAAACGGATACCGATGACTCAACGGGCCAGGTCCAACGCAAAAGCGAGTGGAGACACATCAAGGAAGAAGATATAGACCTGGCATTAATATCCTTCTTGGGACATAGACACCAGGTTCCGCCCAAGGTATCCGCAATATCCGTCAATGGAAGGCGTGCATACGAAATGGCAAGGAACGACGAGTCTCCAGAGTTACCCGAAAGGGTCGTATTCGTCCAAAGCATTAAAAGGACCAGCCCCATCTCGGAGGAGGGCAAATTCACGTTGGATCTCGAGTGCTCCAAAGGAACCTACGTTAGGGGCTTGGCGCGAGATTTAGGCATAAAGCTTGGATGTTACGCTCATGTAGATTTTTTGCAGCGCACGAAGATAGGGCCCTTTGAGCTTAAAGATGCAATCCCTATGGATTGCCTGTACGAGATGTCCGAGGAGGAGGTCCTTTCAAAGGTATGTTCGCCATATGAACTCTTAAAGGCCTTCTGTACGTGCGAGGCCGACGAAGGGGAAGAAGAGATTTTGGCTAAAGGCCAAAGTCTATCCGATGTTCCTCGAATAAAAGAGTGGGGGATGATTGAACCATCGAAGGCCTTTGCGGTTAAGGGCAAAGATTTAATTTCTTTTTGCGATATCAAATGGCATGACTCAGGCTGTATTATAAAGCCGGTCACAAATATTTTCCTTTAAACTTTCGATGCGCAACAGGGGTGGTTTTCAATGATTTTGGTATTGGGATCCTTTGACGGATTTCACAAAGGACATCAAGCGCTGTTTGATATAGCACGTGACGTATCCGGCAGGATGAGCCTTCCTTGGGGAGTGCTGACCTTCGTTCCCCATCCGCAGATTGTGCTTGGAAACGGCAACTTCGTGCCGCTTTTTACAGATTTGGAAAGGGATTTCATCGCATCTTTTTTGGGGATTCCTAAAGTTTTAAAGATGCCATTCTATCAAATAAAGGATCTATCGCCTGCTGATTTCATCGAAGAGCTGGAAAGGCGTTTCAGGGCCAAGGGAATCATAGTTGGGGAAAATTTCAAGTTCGGCAGAAACCGCAGCGGAGATGTGGCATTTCTCAGGGAGTATTTATCCCGAAAAGGATGGTTTTTCGCAGCGATCCCACCTCTCAGAATAGACGACATGGTGGTAAGCAGTTCCTTGATCAGACAACTTACGCAAAAAGGACTTATGCCCCAGACCCAAAGGATGTTAGGGTATCCCTACTTCATCATATCCAGGGTCGTGGAGGGCAACCAACGCGGACGAAAGCTTGGGTTCCCTACGGCGAACCTGCGCCTATCGAGTTATAAGCTAGTTCCCCCAAGGGGAGTTTACGCGACTGCAGTCCTGACCCAAGAACGCTGGTGGCCGGGAGCTTTAAACATAGGATATAATCCGACCTTCGAAAGGGGCACGGAAATTCACGCCGAAGTCCATCTCGACGGATTTGATGGTGACCTTTACGGCGAGATGATGATCGTCCTGTTTTTGAGCCACATTAGGGAAGAAAGAAAGTTTGAATCTGCCCAGGCATTGATAGCCCAGATGAAGGAAGATGTAATACATGCCAAGGAGTTTTGCCGCAAATGGTTTTACGAACACGAATCCCTGCTCGTTGCCCTTAAAAAACATTGGGAGACTTACGAATCAAGCATCAAGGTACTAGACGCTGGTTTACGTTTAGGCCTTTAGGGAATAAAATAACATCAACCCAACCCCGAAGGAGGCTTACGCAGGGCCTAAACATGATGGACATATACAGGGAAACCAAAGGCATCATACATAAATTGGACGAGATCGAGCCTCACGTTTGGATTCACATGGTAGCACCCACGGAAGAGGAGCTACAAAAGGTCTCCAAGCGCACGGGGTTAGACCTGGATTTTTTAAAGGCAGCATTGGACGAAGAAGAGCGCTCTCGCCTCGAAGTCGACGAGGGACAAGCCCTAATTTTGATCAACATTCCAATTATGAGATCCAAGCTCGTTTACGTAACCCTTCCTCTGGGGATAATAATAGGTCAAGACTACATAGTCACCGTTTGCATAGAAAATATTCACCTCATTCAAGAGCTGCTACAACGCTCCAAAGTTCACACTGGCAAGAAAAATCGTCTTCTACTCCAAATTCTTTATCAAACTGCCATCATCTACATCGACAACATAAGGCGCCTGAACATGCAGACCAGAGAGCTGGAAGATCATCTGCGTAAGTCCATGGAAAACGAAGAGATGTTCGGGCTAATGGAGATCCAAAAAAGCCTGGTTTACCTTCTTACCGCACTTAGGGCCAACCAAATTCTCATGGAAAAGCTACTGCGATCGTACTTTCGACCTGTATACGACAAAAAAGAAGACCAGTTGCCCATAAAGCTTTATGCAGAAGACGAAGACTTGCTGGAGGACGCACTCACCGAGAACAAACAGGCGCTTTCCATGGCAGAAGTGTACAGCAACATCTTAAGCGGAACCCTCGATGCCTTTGCCTCGATAATTTCAAACAACCTGAACATAGTAATGAAATTCTTAGCCGCCATAACGATCATCTTGGCCATCCCGGGATTGGTCGGCACATTTTATGGCATGAACGTATTGTTGCCCTTGCAGAATAACCACCATGCCTTTAGCTTCATCCTCCTGATCTCAGGCATAGCAGTATCCATTGCCGCCTTCATATTTCATAAGAAAAACATGCTTTGATGGGCCTATTATTCAATTTTATGCGTGATCCCTCATTATCAAAGCGAGAGATTCTGACATCGGGGCAAAAGCTTCAAAGACGCGCACATCAGGCTTTACGAGTTCATCAGCCACGGTAAAGGCAATCCTAAAGCTTCCGTAGACCCACAATCCCAAGCTAGAAGAAACCATCCCGGTCTTTTGCCCACGGGACACCAAGCTCTACGTGGATTCATGGTGCCAGCGGCTGACCAGCTATTCGGTCCGCCTCGGCATGCGAATAAGGCCTTACGACCCGCGACATGCCTTTGACCTTTTTTGCCTGTGAAACGTTGGAGATCTGCTGTCGTTACAGCGTATCATGGGCCATGCCGATCTTGCAATGACCAAACGTTATGTTGCTTACAAGCTAGGCGACATAAAAGAACAGCATGCGCATGCCTCGCCTGTCAATAAGCTTGTGTCGGCGAGGAAGAGGGTAAGAAGGGTTAAAAGTACAACTTAAACGACTGTAGCCATGAATATGGCGATACATGCCCGACGTCCCTTACCAGGGCTAGCCACCCATACTGGCAGGGGTAGCCAATACAGCAGTGTTTTTGGAGGTCTTAGTTCGTATGTACATATGGCTATGTTCTCATAAGATCGAAGAAAAGTCATAAATTATTTCACTAGGTATTACAAATTAACTTCATTCCCTCTGACTATAAATAACTCTGATGTGGCAAGGGTTCTTTAACGACGTCATCCGATGTTTGCTGGAATAAGTGCAGAAGTCTGGACAAGCAACCCAAATAGGCCTTGACAGAATACAATATGTTTAGTAAGATAACTTGCTAAGAGATATGCTAAGTTATCTTTTATTATAAGGGGATTTGATAATGAAAAAGAAATCAATTATTACTATAATACTGGGATTTATTCTTGGTGGAAGTTCACTACTTGGTTTAACACACACATCCCAAGCACAGGATAAAGTAGAATTAGAAAAAATTTCCCAAGACACGCCAATTTATTTAGAGCTTGCCAGCGATGATATACAAAACAATACAATCTCGCAACTTCCGCAATCACATTATTCACATGTCTCTCACCAATCACATTATTCTCACCGATCCCACCAATCTCACTATTCGCATTATTCATCAATATAGCAGGTTTAAGACATAAAATGTCATATTATAAAAGTACAACTGTTACCTTTTGCAATGATGGTTATTTAGTATGTCTTCATAGATCATTCTATAGTCAAACTGCTATTTTTGCAGCAGCTTATAAATTTACAGGTAAAAATATCGTTAAAATATTTCCCATGGATGAAAGATCAATTGGCGTCCTGTTTAAGCCAAAGAATGGCAGGACTCTTACAGAGGTAGAAAATGATGCCCAGATTTTTGTAAATGAGGTCTTGGATCAACAAATTCGTCTTAACCTCGAAAGGGAGTTTGGGCATATAAGAGATGTTATTGTTGAGTATGCTTTCTCTCCAGTAAAAAAAAATTTCTAAAGACAGCCAGAGGATGGTTTACCATCCTACCCTTTTCCTACAAGGTATTGGAAAGCAAAGAAGTTTTGCTGGTTAATTGTGTAGGGGAATATATTGTCATCTCTATTCAAGAATTTAATGCCCTTTTGACAAACCCATTTGCCATACATTCCGATACGTTTAAGTTGTTGAAATGTAAAAATTTCTTTACAGATTATGATTTGGAATTAGCCATTGAAATGCTTGCAACAAAATTGAGAACTCGTAAGGCTTTTTTGAGAAATTTTACTTCTCTTCATATGGTTGTGTTGACGGCACACTGTAATGGTCGTTGTGATTATTGTCATGCTTCAAGTTCTGATGTTGCAAAAGGACCACTATCACAAAATATGCGTCCTGATGTTGCAGATGCAGTGGTTGATATGATATTTATGTCTCCTTCTCAATACATTAAAATCGAATTTCAGGGTGGAGAACCTCTTATTAATTGGGAGGTATTGGTTAGGATCGTTCATCGTACTAAAAAAATTAACAAAACCGCAAACAAAAAATTAGAATTTGTAGTATGTACTAATATGACGCTATTGGATTATGATAAAGCCAAATTTCTAATGAAAGAGGGTATACAGATTTCAACATCTTTGGATGGCCCCAAAGAATTACATGACCTTCATCGCAAGATGAGAGATGGTTCTAGTTCTTACGACAAATTTATCGAAAATCTCTCGATTGTGTGTCGCGTAATGGAAGCTGAATCTGTATCTCCATTATTAACCATTACACGAGATCACCTTAAAAGACTTCCTGAAGTCATTGATGAATATATTAGATTGGGTTTTAAGGGGATCTTTTTGAGATCTTTAAATCCTTATGGTTTTGCAAGAGAGGATCTCGCAGCTCTTGGATATTCGATGGAAGAATTTATTGAAGCTTACAAGGAGGGTTTTGATTACATTTTACAGAAAAATCGTAATGGGGTACATTTCGTTGAATATTTTGCTACTCTTATTTTATCAAGGATATTAACACCTTTTTCTACTAGATTCGTGGATTTACAGTTTCCAGCAGGTGCTGGTATTAGCGGCGTTATTTATGACTATGATGGCTGTGTTTACCCAAGTGATGAAGCTCGCATGCTTGCTCGAACAGGAGATAAAAAATTTCTCTTGGGTAATGTAATAGATAACTCTTATGAAGAGATATTTGAAGGCAATAAGCTTAAATCTATAATATCAATGTCTTGTGCTGAAGTAATGCCAGGATGTACTTCGTGTGTTTATCAAGCTTATTGTGGATCTGATCCAGTGAGGAATTACGTAGAAAGTGGAGATGTCATGGGATTTCGTCCAAGTAGCGATTTTTGCAAGAAAAATATGGGTATTATAGATTTTCTATTTAAATACATCTTAGAAAATAATGAACAAGTTATGGATATATTCTGGTCTTGGATTACAGGCAGATCGCTAGAAGACGTGCGCCTATGAAAAGTTTTCAAGGAAGTGCCCATAACATTTCAGAGCCATTGTTGGGAAGGGTTGCGAGAAAACACTTATTGTTTGATGGGGATCATACTGTAGTGATCCAAAAATTTCGTTGGGGCCTGGGGCATAAAGCACTGCTAACCACAAACAATGATTTGCCAAAACAATATGTAAAAATGCCTTGTGTTTATGGGGTAAGCCAAGAATCTCTTTCTGAATTACATGATGGTGATGTCATTAAAGTCTATCCAGATGGTAATATTGTTAGGCTTTGGGAGTATGGATCTGATCAAAATGTAATATTTGTTACAGATAAATGTAATTGTCATTGCATAATGTGTCCTCAACCATGTGATTCATGTTCTACATCATCTTTTTTACATGAGAATGAGGAGATTCTTAATATTATTAGCCCAGAAACCAATTCCATATGTTTCTCTGGTGGTGAACCCACTCTAGAACCAAAACAGTTGGAAAGTTTACTAGCTATTTGCAAAAGAAGGTTTCCCAATGCATGCATTTCTATTCTTACAAATGGGATAGCATTGTCTAATTTTAATAATATAAAGCGAATAGTAGAACAAGGCAATAAGTTATTATTTTGTGTTTCTCTTCATGGAGATGTTAACGATGTTCACGATAAGATAATGGGCGTTGAAGGTGCTTTTGCTCAAACGATGCGTGGATTATATAATTTGGCTCGTTTTAAGTGTTGGATAGAATTGCGTTTTGTCATCATGAGACAAAATTATGAACGTTTGCCTTATTATGCTGAGTTCATCTATCGCAATCTCACTTTTGTTTCACACGTTGCCTTTATGGGGTTAGAGTATACAGGAGAGGCAGCTAGGAATATTGAGAATATAGAGATTGACCCAGTTGAGTATTCCACCCTACTTAGAAAAGCAATACTTTGTCTTCACAGGAGAGGAATGAATGTTTCAATCTATAACATACCAAGATGTCTTTTGTCTCGCGATATTTGGAGATTTTCTAGAGACTCCATTTCAACATGGAAGAAAACCTTTCTAGACATTTGTGATTCTTGCGAGGAAAAAGTAAATTGCTGCGGGCTTTTTAAAACATCTGTGTATATTAGTCCACATATCTCTCCAATAACTTCTAGCAAAATAGACAATAATAGAATGCCAAATTAGTATTAACAATGTATTGGAGCGATAATCTTTTGCCATAAACATACAAATCAGGTTAATAAACTTATGCATCGAATCTTTAAAGCTGCTAAAACAATGATCTTGCTTAATCATAACATGTAAAACACCATATGTTATTGCCTATATTTTTATTAACCAGTTAGGCAGTAGCTAATTTCAATTCGCTCTATGACTATTTTAACAAATTTAACTAATCTCTTATTGTAAGACATACCTTATACTAGTATTGGTAAAAGATTAATTTACTACTTTAGTAATGTCTTAGATTTCTTTTCATATTCTTTAAGATCCTTTAGAGTTTGTGGTACT
>ERZ795062.128-NODE-128-length-67714-cov-10.772240_pt1 | contig 67714 bp, 48 predicted proteins | sample MGYA00375146_ERZ795062 | MGnify/ENA primary metagenome ERZ795062 (study PRJEB30191, sample SAMN05720281) | activated sludge metagenome | isolation source: Anaerobic digester | place: USA | collected 2015-07-16 ...
TTCTAATTCCTCTGATATACAAGATCTGCACCCTTGTTTTCTCCGACAGAATATCCTATAATTTCTTTATTGTGTAAATCAAGCAATGTACATATATAGTACCATTTATTATTAACCCTAACATAGGCAAGATTGCTAACTACTACCTCCAATTTTTCCCTATTATTAAATTGTCTGTTCATCACATTCACTATTTTATCTTCATTACATTGCACAGTACACAAAAAATTTGATACTTAGAAAATGGACTTGTCCTGAATGTGGTATACACCATGATAGAGATATAAATGCTAGTAAAAACCTGCTGAAACTAGCCATATAGTTTTGGTACTATTGGGGTAGAAACTACCCTTAGAGCTTGGGTAAACTTGGCAGGTTACTGCTATTGACCAAGAAGCCTCACTTCAACGAATGAATGTGAGTAAGTGGGGAGTATTTCACTATCAAAACATCTGACACTGGATCTATGTCAATACTTTTCTATTAATTACTTGTTCCAAAAGAAGAAAATATATCAAATATATTGCATATGCAAATATGATATTGCATATGCAATATATTATGTTAGGAGCTGTGGTATTAATTAAGCTTATTCAATTAATTTATTATTTAATTTTATCATATATTTCTGATACTTTTTTCCAATCTACTACATTCCACCAAGCATCAATATAATCTGCTCTCATATTTTTATATTTTAGATAATATGCATGTTCCCATACATCAATACCGAGGATTGGTTGTTTCCCATCAGAAATAGGATTATCTTGATTTGGTGTAGATACTATTTCTAATTTTCCATCATTGAAGATTAACCAGGCCCAACCGCTACCAAATCTTCCTAAGGCAGCTTTTTTAAATTCTTCTTTAAACTTATCAAATCCACCTAAATCTTCATCAATTTTTCTTGCAAGTTCTCCTTCTGGTTTGCCACCGCCTTCTGGAGACATAATATCCCAGAATAATGTATGATTATAATGGCCACCACCATTATTTCTTACAGCTGTTCTAATATCTTCTGGAAGTTCATCAATAGATTTTAGTATTTCTTCAATTGACATCTGTTGAAATTCAGAATACCCTTCTAAAGCCTTGTTTAAATTATCTACATACCCTTTATGATGCTTGGAATAATGAATTTCCATAGTTAATGCATCAATATGGGGCTCTAAAGCATTATAAGGATATTTTAATTCAGGTAATTTAAAAACCATGTTACTCTCTCCTTTATATATTATAATTTTGTTATTGTCTATTATATATATATCCAAAAATGATAATGATAAACATTATCATATAAAAATTAATATCAATAAAAATATATAAATTTTCTTATAGGCTATGAATTTTTTTGCTATTGACAAATAGGAAAAATAATTTTATGATATACTAAACAGTAGCTTATAATCTAAACAAATATTAAGGAGGCACTATGACTAAAAGGGAAGAAGAAATACTAGAATTAATTTCTAAAAATCCAATGATATCTCAAAGGGAAATAGCAGAAAAATTGGGAATTTCTAGATCTTCTGTAGCTGTTCATATTACAAATTTAATGAAGAAAGGTTATATTTTAGGAAGAGGTTATATAGTGAAAGAGTCCCCTTATATTACCATAGTTGGAGGAGCTAATGTAGATATTATAGGTTTACCTTATAAAAAGCTTAGAATGAAAGATTCTAATCCAGGAAAAGCTACCATATCTTTAGGAGGTGTTGGAAGAAATATTGGAGAAAATTTAAGTAGACTTGGAGTAGATACTAGGTTTATTACTGTATTAGGTAATGATATTTATGGGAAACTTATGATTGAAGAAGGAATGAAAATAGGATTGGATATGTCAGAATCATTGATTCTTCAAGATAAAAAAACCTCTAATTATATAGCCATATTAGATGAAATGGGAGATATGAATTTAGCTATATCATCTATGGATATATTTGAAGAGATGAATATATCATTTATTCAGCAAAAAAAGGAACTTATAGAGAATTCTACCCTTTGTATAGTAGATACCAATATACCTATAGAAGTTTTAAAACATATGGTATCTAATTTTAATGTAGATTTTTTTTTAGACACAGTATCTACAACAAAGGCAGAAAAGGTTAAGGATATAATAGGCTATTTTCATACGATAAAACCTAATAAATTGGAGGCTGAAATATTATCGGGAATGGAGATAGTAGAAAAGCAAGATTTGAAAAAAGTAGCTAATTATTTCATAGATATGGGAGTTGAAAGGGTATTTATAACATTAGGAGATGAAGGAGTTTATTACTTAGACAGACAAGGGGAAATATATATGAAATCAGCAAAAGTATCTATAATAAATGCTACTGGTGCAGGAGATGCTTTTATGGCTGGATTAGCATATTCCTATTTAAATGAATTAGATATAGAAAGTACACTTAAATTTTCTATAGGAGCATCAATTATAACGTTGGAAAACGAAAACACAATAAATCCCAATATATCAGTAGAAAACATTGAAAAAAGAATAAAGGAGTTGAAATTATGATGGAAAAGTATATGGATATTAAAGAAGATGTAAAAAAGGCTATAGAAGAAGGGAAGCCAGTAGTGGCTTTAGAATCTACTATTATTTCCCATGGAATGCCCTATCCTCAAAATGTAAAAACCGCATTGGAAGTAGAGAATATTATTAGGGATAGAGGAGCAATTCCAGCTACTATTGCCATATTAGGAGGAAAGATTAAAGTAGGTTTAAATGAGGAGGATATTGGGTATTTAGGAAAGGCAAAGGATGTATATAAGGTTAGTAGAAGAGATCTACCTTTTATATTATCTAAAGGGGTAAATGGTGCTACTACTGTAGCTTCTACTATGATTATAGCTAATTTAGCTGGTATTAAAGTATTTGTTACAGGAGGTATAGGTGGTGTTCATAGGGGAGCTGAGAAAACCTTTGATATATCTGCTGATTTACAAGAATTAGCGAGAACTAATGTAGCTGTAGTGTGTGCAGGAGCCAAATCTATATTGGATTTAGGCCTTACTTTAGAATATTTAGAGACCTTTGGGGTACCTGTTGTAGGATTTAAAACCCATGAATTTCCTGCTTTTTTTACTAGAAAAAGTGGTTTTAGCGTAGATTATAAAGTAGAGGATGAACTGGAATTAGCAAAGGCTATAAAAACAAAATGGGATTTAGGATTAGATGGGGGAATTGTAGTGGCCAATCCAATCCCTAAGAAATATGAGATGGATTCTAATATAATAGATAAAGCCATAGAAGTGGCTTTAAAGGAAGCAGAGACTAAAGGAATAAAAGGAAAAGAAGTAACTCCTTTTCTTTTAGATAAGGTAAAGGATATTACCAAAGGGAAAAGTTTAGAATCTAATATAGAGTTAGTATATAATAATGCATTAGTAGGAGCCAATTTAGCTGTTGAACTAGAAAAACTGTACAGAATATAATCCCTAATATACAATCCTATTTAATCTTTGATATAATATATACAAGGAGAATAATGTTATTATAGGGGGTATAAAGAAATGGATGTTTTATCAGCTATAAAAGCTAGGAGAAGTATAAGAAAATATAGTAGTAAACCTGTAGAGGAAGAAAAACTGCAAAAGGTTTTAGAGGCAGCAAGACTATCACCATCGGCAAGAAACCAACAAAATTGGAAATTTATCGTCGTAAGGGATGATAAAAGGAAAGAAGAGCTTACAGAAGCTATTGGTCAGTCTTTTGTTGGAGAGGCTCCCATAATTCTAGTTAGCTGTGGTACAGAAACAAAAAGTATTATGAGGGGAGGCCAGCCTAGATATACTGTTGATTTATCCATTGCTACTGCATATATGATATTAGAAGCCTGTGAGCAAGGATTAGGTACATGTTGGTTAGGCAGTTATGATGAAGATAAGGTAAAGGAAGTATTGGGTATTCCAGAAGATGTAAGAGTAGTAGCAATTACACCTTTAGGTTATCCAGCTGAATCACCTGCTCCTAGACCTAGAAAAGAGCTTGATGAAATAGTATGCTATGACAAGTTTTGTCAAATAAATTGTATTTTATAAGAAAGAGGGTGTACAAGTGGAAAGGAAAGTTCCTACAAGAGAAGAAGCTTTTGGGCTTTTAAAAAAGTATAATAAAAGTGAAAGCTTAATAAACCATGCTTTAGCAGTAGAGGCAGTTATGAAACATTTTGCAGAGTTATTTGAAGAAGATGTAGAAAAATGGGGGGTTATAGGTTTAGTACATGATTTAGATTATGAAATGTATCCTGATAAACATTGTGAAAAGACAAAGGAAATATTGGAAGAAGAAAATTGGCCAGAAGATTATATAAGTGCCATAATGAGTCATGGCTGGGGAATCTGTACCGATGTAGAACCAGTGGAAAAGATGGAAAAAGTATTATATACTATTGATGAATTAACAGGATTAATTAATGCTACTGCTTTAATGCGTCCTACTGGTATATCAGATATGAAAGTAAAATCTGTAAAGAAAAAGTGGAAAGATAAATCCTTTGCAGCTGGTGTCAATAGGGAAATAATAGCAAAAGGGGCAGAAATGCTTGGAATGGATTTAAATGAAGTAATTGGAGAAACTATAGAGGGTATGAAAAAAGTATCAGAAGAAATTGGATTAAAATAATGTACACCTTAAGGATATCCTTAAGGTGTATGTTATTTACTGATTTTATGCTATAATATTGATTATTAGGTATAAACAGGAGGAGACTAGTTTGAATAATAGTTATTTAATATAGACAAGGGTTGTTTGTCAAAAGGCATATTACTACAAGGAATAAATGCTCTAAAATTTCTAGATAACTAAATATATTTCAGGAGGTTTTAATATGGATTATTTAGAAAAATACAACTATTGGTTAAAAGATGAATTTTTTGATGAAGATACTAAAAGAGAGTTAGAGGCTATAAAAGGTGACGATAAAGAAATATTAGATAGATTCCATAGGGATTTGACCTTTGGAACTGCTGGATTAAGGGGAAAGATTGGTGCAGGTACCAATAGGATGAACAAATATACTGTATCTTTGGCAACTCAAGGCTTAGCAGAAACCATCAAGAGTAGAGGAAAAGATGCTATGAGAAGAGGAGTTGCTATTGCATATGATGTAAGACATTTTTCTAAAGAATTTGCTGAGATTACTGCTGGTGTATTAGCAGCTAATGGTATAAAGGTATATTTATTTGACGACATACGTCCTACTCCTCTTTTATCCTATACTATTAGAAGATTAGGGAATGTATCTGGTGTTGTAATTACTGCTAGTCACAATCCTAAGGATTATAATGGCTACAAGGTTTATTGGGAAGAAGGTTCTCAAATTCTCGATGATATAGGGGAAGAAATTCTTAATAATATTAATCGTGTAGGAGATTTTTCCAATATAAAATTTATGGAATTAGAAGAGGGAGTAGCTAAGGGCTTAATAAATTATATTGGAAAGGAAATAGATGATGAATATGTGGAAAAAGTAAAATCTCTTGCTTTAAATGAGGATATTGATAAGGAAATAAAAATTGTTTATACTCCTTTAAACGGCACAGGGAATAAATTGGTTAGAAGGGTTTTAAGGGAAAGGGGTTTTACTAATGTTATTGTAGTACCAGAACAGGAAAATCCAGATCCAGATTTTACTACGGTAGGTTATCCAAACCCAGAAGATATAAAAGCTTTTGACTATGCTAAAAAATTAGGGAAAAAAGAGAATGCAGATATATTGATAGCTACAGATCCAGATTGTGACAGGGTAGCTTGTATGGTTAGAGATTTTAATGGGGAATATGTGGCCCTAAATGGCAATCAAACGGGAGCCTTATTGGTAAACTACATATTATCATCTAGATATAGGGACAATACTTTGCCTGAAAATGGAGCTATAGTTAAATCCATAGTAACAGGAGATTTGAGTAAAGCTATAGCTGAGAAGTATAATGTAACAACTGTAGAAACTCTTACTGGATTTAAAAATATATGTGGAAAGGCTAATGAATTTGATAGGACTAAGGAATATACTTTCATAATGGGATATGAAGAGAGTATTGGCTATGTATATGATACTATAGTGAGAGATAAGGATGGGGTTATTTCTTCAATGTTAATAGCAGAGATGGCAGCCTATTATAAGGCACAAGGGAAAACCCTATTAGATGAATTAGAAGATATATACAAAGAATATGGTTATTATCTTGAAAAGCTAATCTCTATAGTATTAGAAGGTATAGAAGGCAGTCAGAGGATTGGAAGGATAATGGAGTCCTTTAGGGAGGATCCAATTATAAATATAGGGGATATGGAACTTGTAAAAACCATAGACTACTTAAAAGATGAAACTGGTAATCCAAAATCAAATGTCTTAAAATACTATTTTGATGATGGCTCTTGGTATGCAATAAGACCTTCAGGTACAGAACCTAAGATAAAGGTATACATTTATTCTAAAGATAAAGACAAAAAAGCTTCACAAAATAAGATCAAGGCTATGGAAGAAACAATTATCAATAGAATTGAATCAATTAAATAATATGATAAATAAAACCTTCATTTTAGTTGTACAACTAAAATGAAGGTTTTTAAATGTATAATTTATATGAAACTTCACAAAATACTCTTGTATAAGTATTTTGCGAAGGAGTGATTACAATTAAAGGAGTAATTATGTCAGGAGGAATGGGTACTAGACTTAGACCTCTTACTTGCCAATTACCTAAACCTATGGTGCCTATTTTTAATAAACCTGTTATGGAATATGGTATAGAAATTTTAAAGGAATATGGTATAGAAGATATAGCTGTTACTTTATACTATCTTCCTAATAATATAATGGAATACTTTAATGATGGAAAGGAATTTGATGTAAATATTAAATATTATATTGAAAATGAACCTCTAGGTACTGGGGGTAGCGTGAAAAATGCTCAGGAATTTTTAGATAATACATTCATCGTTATAAGCGGAGATGCTTTTACCAATATAAATATAACAAAAGCTTATGAGTTTCACAGAGAAAAGGGCTCAAAAGCTACATTGGTTTTAAAAAAAGAACCAATTCCCTTAGAATATGGTGTAGTTATTACCGATGAATATGGAAGAATTATTAGGTTTTTAGAAAAACCTAATTGGGGAGAAGTATTTAGCGATACCATCAATACTGGAATATACATATTAGAACCAGAAGTACTTGATTACTATAAAAAAGGAGATAATTTTGATTTTAGCAAGGATCTATTTCCCCGTCTATTGAAAGATGATATACCAATGTACGGTTATATAACAGAGGAGTATTGGTGTGATGTGGGAGATATTTCTACTTATGTTAAAACCCATGAAGATATATTTTTAAATTTTTCAAAGGATTATTTATTAGAAGAGGAATTGTATAAAGGGATTTGGGCAGAAGAAGGAGTTACCATAGAGAAAGGTGCTAGACTGTATCCACCTATATATATAGGTAAAAATTCATTAATTAAGGAAGGCGCAATTGTAGAACCCTATACTGTAATAGGAAATAATTGTGTAATTAAAAAGGGAACTTCTATCAAAAGGAGTATATTATGGGATAATGTGATTGTTGAAGAAAATTGTGAAATAAGAAAATCAGTAATTTGCAATAAGGTGCATATTGATAAACGTAGTAGACTATTTGAAGGGGCAGTAATAGGAGCTAATGTTAAAATAGATGAAGATGTTACCATAAAACCTGATGTAAAGATATGGCCTTATAAAACTATTGATGAAAATGTTATAGTTAGGGATAATCTTATATGGGGCAAAGGGTCTAATAAAAAACTATTTGGATATAGAAATATCTCTGGAGTATTTAATCAAAATATAACTCCAGAGATGGCTGTAAGTTTAGGTACTGCTTTTGCTACAGTAATGGGAGCAAAAGGGAGCTATATACTTAGCAGCGATGAGCACAATCTATCTAAATCTATAAAAAGTTCACTAATATCAGGTCTACTATCAATGGGGAGTCAGGTTATAGATATAGACAATATTAGTATACCAATATGTAGATTTGGGATAAAATATTTTAATGCTCAAGGAGGTATACATATAAGCAGTTATGGAGTAGATGAAGTATATATAGAGTTTATGGATGAGAGAGGTGCCAATATTGATAATAATAGTAAGCGAAAAATAGAGAATTCTATTCTTATAGGAGATTTTAATAGATGTTTTGGTGATGAAATAAAGGGTGTAGTGAATATATATAATTTTGCAGAAATTTATATTAAAGAAGGAAAATCATATTTAAAAAATATAGATAAGATTAAGAGTAAAAATCCTAGAATAATAATAAGCTCTCCTTCTGAAAATATTAGTGAATTAGCTAAGGAATGTTTAATGGGAATAGGATGTAATATAAAAAAAATCCCATATGAAGATGGATGGACTATAGAAGATATAAGCAAAAGGGTATTAGACGAGGATGGAGATTTAGGAGTATTATTTTCTAAAAATGGGGAGGGAATAGCATTAACCGATGGATTTAATAATATTAAAGATGAAAAGTACCATCTATTGACTTTGAGTTTAGGTTTTAAAACAGGTGAATTGAAGGAAGCTGTTATTCCTTATAATTTCCCAAGGATAGTAGAAAAGGTGGCTCAGCAGTATGGAGGGAAAATTAATTATAGCAAATCCAATATATCCAATATAATTGGAACCATATTGGATAGAAATATAGAGGCTCAATATATATTGAATTTTGATGGAATTTGGGCTATTGGAAAGATAGTCGATTATTTAGTTGGCGAGGATATAGCCTTAAATACATTAGTGCAGGAGCTACCAGAATATTTTTATCTAAAACAGGAGATTCCATGTGAATGGGATGATAAGGGAAATATATTGAGGAGATTAACGGAAGAGAGACAATATGGGATTGAATTAGTAGAAGGTGTTAGATTTATAGAAGATAAGGGATGGGTTATGATTTTACCTGATGAAGAAAAGCCTACATTCAATCTATATGTAGAAGGATATAAGGAAGAATATGCAGAGGAATTGTGTACTATATACAATGAGAAGATAAAAAAATTGATTAAAGATCTTTGATGAAAGGAAGAATAATATGTGGTCAATTTTTAAATCTAAATATAATAGGAATCCTATCATTATAAAAGATATAGTTCTAGATGAGGATAGATTGGTACAATATGGAGAGCAAATAGGAGGAATGTATAAAGGGGATAAAAAGGTAAATGTTAAGAGATTTCTTTTAAATAGACTTGATGATAATTTTAAGACAATTGAAAAGATCTATTTGGATTTTAACAGGAATGTATATAAGGAATTGCCTAAGGGTACAGAGTGGCTTTTGGATAATTTTTATATAATTGAACTAATATATAAACAGCTAAAGCTTGAATTAAAAGAAGAGAAAAATATAAAAGTTAGAATAATTGAAAAGGGGCCATCAAAAGGTTATCCCTTGATATATATTTTAGCTTTAGAGCTAATATCTCACACAAGTGGGAAAATTAAAGAAGATAATATAAAAGGGTTTCTTAATGGATTTCAAAAAGAAGAAATATTAACATTAGAGGAAATATATCATTTACCCACCTTTCTTGCTCTGAGTTTGATAGAGTATATTAGAGAAATTTCTTTTAATCTGATGAATACATACATGATATGGGAAAAGATGGATAAAGCTCAACTAGTTGATTTGGGAATTTTACTTGAGGAAGTTCCTAATATGGATTCTAGAGAAATAGAAAGATTAATCAGGAAAATAAGAAAAAAAGGTAAGGATTTTACCTGGGCTTTAGAAATATTAGATAAAAAATTAAGCTACATAGGTACAAATATTAAGACTTTATTGGAAAGGGAATACATACGCCAGTCTAAATACAAACTATCTATAGGTTATGGAATAAATTCCCTACGGGATATATCTTCATTAGATTGGGAAGATATATTTAATTGTATATCCATGGTGGAAAATATTTTTAAAGAGGATCCTTTAGGGGTGTATACAAATATGGATTTACCCTCTAAAGCTCAATATAGATACGAAACTCAAGTGTTAGCGGAAAAATTTAATGTACAGGAAATATTCTTATCCAAGAAGATATTGGAGTTTGCTCAAATAGAATGGGAGAAAGGTTGTAGGGATAAAAGAGCTCATGTGGGATATTATATTCTCGACAAAGGAAGGAAAGAAGTATTTGATTTTTTTAAAAGCAGGGATAAAAACTGTGGAATTCATTTAGGGAAATATGGATATTATTATTTCCCTATTATTTTATTGTGGATATTTGCAACTTTTATACTTAGTCTATATGGCTATAACAAAGGGAATATCTATTGGGGTATAGTTATTTTTATAATTTTATCTATACCTATACTAACTATTTTCACTAATATTATAAATTATTTGTTTTCAAAAAAACATACATCTAGATTCCTTCCCAAATTTAATTTTAAAACAGGTATTCCTGAAGAATATTCTACTTTTGTTGTAATACCTACTCTTTTGCCTAGCATAGAGCGAGTTGAAGAATTATTTAATAATTTAGAGGTTTATTACCTATCCAATGGAGAAAAGAATATTTATTTTGGGATAGTAGGGGATTTTAAGGATGGGAATAGCGAATTTGCTTCAACAGACCAGGAGATAATTAATAAAGGTATGGAAATGGTACAAAAATTAAATGATAAATATGGTAAAGGAGAAGAAATATTTTATTACCTCCATAGAAAAAGGACCTATTGTAAAACACAAGATAGATGGATGGGATGGGAAAGGAAAAGGGGAGCATTAGTAGAATTTAATCAGTTATTATTAGGAGGAAAAAATACCAGTTTTAGTATTATCCATGGTAATATATCAAGTATACAGGGAAAAATCAAATATGTAATCACATTAGATGCAGATACTAAATTACCTATAGATGGGGCTAAGAAATTGATAGGGACCATAGCTCATCCTTTAAATAAAGCAGTATTAAATGAGGAAAAAAGTAGAGTTATAGAAGGTTATGGCATTATTCAGCCAAGAATTCTTGTAGATATAGAAAGTAGTAACAAATCCCTTTTTACTAGGATATTTGCAGGAACAGGGGGGATAGACCCTTATAGTACTGCTACTTTTGATATATATCAAGATTTGTTTGGAGAAGGGATATTTACGGGTAAAGGGATATATGATTTAAAAATTTTTCAAAAATGTTTAGGGAAAACTATACCAGAAGGCACTATATTAAGTCATGACTTATTGGAAGGAAGTTATATTAGGGCAGGTTTAGCTACGGATATTGTATTAATCGATGGTTATCCAGAAAAGTATAGTTCTTATATAATGAGACAACATAGATGGGTTAGAGGAGATTGGCAACTGATTAGATGGCTAAAAGAACCCTATAGTAATCATATCAATTCCCTTTCAAAATGGAAGATATTAGATAATATGAGAAGAAGTCTATTACCTGTATCTTTATTCCTAACTATATTTTTTGGATTAACCTTTTTCCCTGGAAATACATTTATATGGTTAGGTATTTCAATGGTGACATTATTTTTACCTATTGTTAATATAGCTTTAGAAGCTTTATTATACAATAGATTTAGGGGCCCAAAAATGAAGTTAAATGGAAATCTCATTATAGGATATAAGAGCTATTTATATCAAGGATTTTTATCTTTGATATTTTTACCCCATGAGGCTAGGATGATGGTGGATGCTATAGGAAGGACTATTTATAGGGTCTTTGTATCCAATAGGAATCTATTGGAATGGACCACTGCTTTTGATATGGAAAAAAGTCTCGATAATAGTCTTTCCAGCTATATAAAGAGGATGATTGAAAACATAATCCTATCTCTACTATTGCTCTTTGTAACCTATTTTTATAATCCAGATAGGATTTGGATAGCTAGCATAATTACATTATTATGGTTCGTGGGACCTGTAGTGGCTTATAATATTAGCCAAGAAGATATGGAAGATGTAGAGGTTTCCCAAGAAGATATAAAGCTTTTATTGGAAATTGGTAGAAGGACTTGGGATTATTACAAAAACTTTACCAATGATAAGAGTAATTATCTTCCTCCAGATAATTTCCAAGAGTATCCATATAATGGAGTAGCTAATAGAACATCTCCTACCAATATAGGATTTTATCTTTTGGCTATATTGTCTAGTAAGGATTTAGGATTTATCAATACTAAAGAAATGATTGATTCAATAGATTTAACCATAAGTACTATAGAAAAGATGGAAAAATGGGAAGGCCATCTATATAATTGGTATGATACGGAAACTTTAGAGCCCTTAAGACCTGTATTTGTATCCACGGTAGATAGTGGAAATCTTGTATCTTATTTAATAACTTTGAAGGAAGGGATTAAGGAATATGTAGCCCAACTTCTAATTGATGATGAAATAGATAAAAAACTAATATCAAAGGCTAGTGATTTAGTCTACAGGATCGAAAACCTGATAGATGATACCAAATTTTCCCCTCTGTATGATGAAATAAAGGATTTGTTTTATATAGGCTACAATATTGAAGAAAGTAAACCTTTAAAATCCTATTACGATCTATTGGCCTCAGAAGCTAGGATTTCATCTTATATAGCAATTTCAAGGGGAGAAGTACCTTTAGAGCATTGGAGTAGACTAGGGAAGTCCCTGATTTTAGAAAAAGGATATATATCCTTAGCATCCTGGTCAGGCACTATGTTTGAATATTTGATGCCTGTTTTGGTAATGAAAAATTATAAGAACACCTTGCTTGATGAAAGTTATAATACTTCCATTAGAGCACAAATGGAATATGTATCTACTTATGATATACCTTGGGGCATTTCAGAATCAGGATTCTTTGCCTTTGATAATCAATTGAATTATCAATATAAGGCTTTTGGAATACCAGCTCTTGGGTTTAAAAGAGGATTGAAGGATGAATTGGTAATATCTCCTTATTCCACCTTCTTAGCATTAAAATTTAATTATAAAGAGGCTATAAAAAACATTAGAAGGCTTAAAGAAGAGGGACTAGAAGGAACTTATGGACTCTATGAAGCAATAGACTATACTAGTTGGAGACTACCTAATCATATGGATAAGGGGGTTATCAAATCCTATATGAGTCATCATCAAGGGATGATATTTGTATCTATAAACAATTTTGTAAATCATGATGTAATGGTAAATAGATTCCATAGGGATCCACAGATGAAATGTGGCGAGATGCTGCTTCAAGAAAAGGTACCTTTAAACCCTATTATATCCAAAGAAAAAGAGAATTTAGAAGAAATAAAAAGAATACCCCAGAGGGAATTTAAAATCAAAAGTAGAGTATATTCAAAAAGCGAGCTATCCCAACTAGAATGTCACATACTGGCTTCAAACACTTACTCTGTGATGGTAAACAATAGGGGAGAAGGCTTTTCTAAAAATCAAGATATATTTATTAATCGATGGAGAAGGGATTATCTTTCTACACCCTATGGACAATTTATATATATAAAGGATGTGGATAATAATATATGGTCTACTACCTATGCCCCTGTGTACAAAGAACCAGATATATATGATGTAGAATTTTCCAATTATAAAGCTAGTTTTTATAGAAAAGATGGTCATGTAGAGAGTAAAATGGATATATATTTACTCCCAGAGGAACTAGGAGAAATTAGAAGGGTAATTTTAAAAAACAATGGAGATAGTGATGTTATTTTAGAGACTACAAGCTATTTTGAAATTACAGGTTCAACCTTTGAATCTGATTTGGCCCATACTGCATTTAACAATCTATTTATTAAAACTGAAGTTTTGGAAGAAAAATATGGGCTATTATCCCATAGGAGGAAAAGAGAGGATGGATTAGAAGATTATTGGATTGTTCATGGAATAAAAAATTTTGATGAAGAGGAAAAAAACTTTAAATATGAAACTAGTAGATCAAATTTTGTAAGTAGGGGCAATTCATTAAAAAAACCTAAGGGTATACTCAAAGGGCTTACGAATACTGTAGGGGTAGTACTAGACCCTATTATGAGTTTAAACACCAAGATAAAATTACAACCAAAGGAGGAAAAGGAAGTATATTTCATCACTGCCTTAACTAATAGTAGACAAGAAGCAATAGATATACTGGATAAGTATTCTACTAAGGAGAATATAAAGATGGCCTTAGATCTTTCAAGGACCAAAAGTCAGACTGAAATAGGGTATTTAAATTTAAACCATCAAGACATAGAGTTTTATGAAGAGTTATTACCCTATTTATTCTATATAGATAAAAACATTAAGTCTCCATATAAGAATATACTTAAAAGAAATGTAAAGGGAAAAGAAGGTCTATGGGCTCAGGGAATATCTGGAGATAATCCTATAGTTTTAGTAACTATTAAATCCATGGAGGGTATAGAGACTATTTCAAAACTAGTAGATGCCCATGAATATTGGTCATATAGGGGATTGAAAGTAGACTTAGTTATATTAAATGAAGACGATAGTATATATTATCAGCCGCTATTTGAAAACATTAGAGAAGTCGTATATAGCAAAAGAGGCAATGTAGTAGATATTCCTGGAGGGATATTTATTAAGAACAAAAATATACTGACTGAGGAAGATGAGTCTTTATTGTACAAATGGGCAAAATTGATTATTAAAGCTGAACAAGGAATAATTGTTGAAGATAAAGAGAAAGATGATATATACTATAAGGAATTTAAGCAAGAGCCTAAAGATTATCCAATAAGTACAAAGGCTCTAGACTTAGATTATTTTAATGGATATGGAGGATTTTCAAATGGGGGCAAAGAGTATACTATTAGATTGACCAGAGAACTAAATACTCCATTGCCTTGGGTAAATGTAATTGGAAATAAAGAGTTTGGGTTTATAGTAGATGAATTGGGAACTGGGTTTAGCTGGTGTCAAAACAGCAGAGAAAACAAACTAACTCCATGGTACAATGATCCTCTATTAGGAAAATCTGGGGAAATAATATATTTAATGGATGAAGACACAGGAGAGATATTTACTATTACTCCATATCCAATAAGGGATGATAAGGACTATATAATCACCCATGGATTAGGATATACCAGTTTTTATCATGAAAGTCACGGTATGGAACAAAATCTAACTATGTTTACACCTATGAATGATAACATAAAGATAAGTATGATAAGATTGAAAAATCAAAGGGATAGGGAAAGAAATTTAAGCTTAATCTACTATATTAGACCAGTATTAGGAGTAACAGATGAAGAAACAGAAAATCTATTGGAAAGTGGTATTGAAGGAGAAACCATGTTTATAAAAAATTCTTCTAATACTGAATTTAAGGATAGTACCATATTTATAGGTTCATCAGAGAAGCTACAGTCTTATACTGGAGATAGAAAGGAGTTTTTGGGGAATATTCCTTCCTATGATAATCCAGAGGGCCTTAAGAGAGAAAGACTGTCAAATACAGTAGGCTTGGGCTATAATCCATGTGGTGTTATTAAAACAAATATAAATATACCTCCAAAATCTGAAAAAGAATTAGTATTTCTATTGGGAGAGGGAAAGGATCTAAATAAAGGTATTGATCTTTTAGATAAATATAGGAATGTCCAGAAAACTAAGGAAATGTTGGCTAATATTAAATGCTTTTGGGATATACTACTGTCAAAGATTCAGATTAAAACTCCAGATAAAACCATGGATTATATGATGAACAATTGGCTAATGTATCAAACTATAGTATGTAGAATATGGGGTAGGGCAGGATTTTATCAAGTAGGAGGCGCCTTTGGAGCTAGGGATCAAATGCAAGATACGGTTAATGCTCTTTACCATATACCAGAAAAGACGAGGGAACAGATTATTAGAAATTGTGAACATCAATACAAGGAAGGAGATATACAACATTGGTGGCATCCAATACCTGGGAGTAAAGTTCACAAAGGGATTAGGAGCAGATATTCTGACGATCTCCTCTGGTTACCTTTAGGAGTTGCAGAATATGTATTGGTAACAGGAGATTATAGTATACTTGAAGAGAAGGTGTCTTTCATAGAAAGTCCCATATTAAAAGAAACTGAATATGAAAGATATGAAGTACCAAAAGAATCTGATGAAGTAGGAACTGTATATGAACACTGTATTAGAGCTATAGAAAAATCCATGAATTTTGGAGAAAGGGGATTGCCCCTTATAGGTGGGGGAGATTGGAATGATGGTATGAACAAAGTCGGCTATAAGGGAAAAGGAGAATCTGTATGGTTAGCTTGGTTTTTAGCTACAGTACTTAAAGCTTTTATACCTATTTGCGAAACAAAAGAGGATTTGGATAGGGCTAAAAAATATACATCTGTTATACAAAGGCTAAAAGATTCAATAGAGAACAACGCTTGGGATGGAGAATGGTATAAAAGGGCCTTTTTTGATGATGGAAGTTCCATAGGTTCTAAGGAGAACAGCCAATGTAGGATTGATTCCATAGCCCAATCTTGGGCTGTTATCTCTTCCCTAGGGGATGATAAGAGGGCTAAAAGAGCATTAGCAGCTGTGGAAAAGTATTTAGTAGATAAGGAAGCAGGGATTGTGGCTTTATTAACACCTCCTTTTGATAATCCAGAACAAAATCCTGGATATATTAAAGCCTATGTACCTGGAATAAGGGAGAATGGAGGTCAATATACCCACGCTGCTATCTGGGTTATAAAAGCTTTCGCTATGTTGGGGGAAGGGGATAAGGCTTATAGGTTATTTAGCATGATAAACCCTATTAATCATTCTAGAACTTCTATAGAATGCAATACCTATAAAGTAGAACCCTATGTAGTAGCAGCTGATGTATACACCAATCCTCAACATCTAGGGAGAGGTGGTTGGACTTGGTATACAGGTTCATCAGGATGGATGTATAGGGTAGGATTGGAGGATATATTAGGTTTTAGAGTAGAAAAGGATAAATTATTTATAGATCCATGTATACCTAAAGACTGGGAAGGATTTGGTATAAAATATAGATATAACAATACTGAATATAATATAGAGGTAAAGAACCCTAATAAGGTGAATAGGGGGGTAAATAGCATAATAGTAGATGGGGTATTTATAGAAGAAAAACACATCAGTTTGATTGATGATGAATTAGAACATTTTGTAGCAATAAAGTTAGGAAACAAGGGATAAAATATTAGGTCCCTTGTTTTTTGATTACATATGAATATTTGCCATGCTTTTTAATATTGAAAACAATTGCTTGTACCCTTATGGTTGGTAACAGAATAGGAGTAGAATTCTTTTTCGTAATGGAAGCTTTAAGGTTTCTTTTTTATTTGCTTTTTTAAAACTATTATTATAAAATTTTATTTAAAGTCATAATTTGAGGAGGAAAAGTTTATGGAGCTTTTAAAGCAAAGGATTTTAAAAGATGGTACCTTAGAAGAAGGCAATATATTAAAAGTTGATAGCTTTTTAAATCATCAAATAGATGTGGAATTATTAAACGAGATTGGGAAAGAGTTGAAGAGGAGATTTAGTGAAGAAAAAATTGATAAAATTCTAACGATTGAGACTTCCGGTATAGCTATTGCGGTAATAGCTGCTCAATATTTCCATGTACCCGTTGTATTTGCAAGGAAAACTCATTCAAAAACAATGGATAGGGATGTATATGAAAGTACTGTATATTCTTATACTAAAGAGAAGAATTATACTATAAAAGTGGCTAAACGGTTTTTAAAAAAAGGAGAAAATATATTATTAATAGATGATTTTTTGGCTAGGGGAAAAGCTATGGAGGGACTAATAGATATATTGGAACAAAGTGGATCTAATTTATCAGGAATAGGTATAGTTATTGAAAAGGGGTTCCAAGAAGGAGGTAAAAACTTAAGGAAACGTGGTATAAAGCTAGAGTCTTTAGCTATTATAGATGAGTCAACAAATGGAGAGATTATTTTTATATAAAAATAGCCATATAAATGTATTGAATATAGAAAAGGGTTATGGTATATTAAAACTATGGTTTTATTGTTAAATGTATGACGATACTTATATTTTTTTAATTCTAATAGGATAAAAAATATGTAAACTGTTCAAGCTAGGATTATAAACAAAGTCAATAGTATATAGATTTACTATAAATATTGACTATATGTGCTAAAGCAATTACAAAGATTTGTAAATTTAGAATTTATCACCATATTAACAAAGCCGATATTAGTCATATAAATAACTATTCTTTAATATTTACAATAGATGCGGTATAATTAATAATGATAATATCTAATGAGGGAGGAGTTATAATTGTACAAAATTGTAGAGAAAAAAGAGCTTGCCCCTGACATCTATTCAATGGATGTTTTGGCCCCTAGGGTAGCAGAATCTGCTAAGCCAGGTCAGTTTGTAATTGTAATAGCAGATGAATCTGGGGAGAGGGTTCCTCTAACTATTTGTGATTACGATACTGAAAAAGGAACAGTCAATATAGTTATACAAGCTATGGGTTGTTCCACGAAGAAAATGGTATCATATAACGAAGGGGAGTATTTTAAGGATTTTGTTGGGCCTTTAGGTAAACCTTCTGCTTATGTGAATGAAGATTTGGAAGAAGTAAAGAAGAGAAAATACTTATTTGTAGCAGGGGGAGTTGGAGCAGCTCCTGTATTTCCTCAGGTAAGATGGTTCCATGAACGTGGAATCGATGTAGATGTAATAGTAGGTGCTAAGACTAAAGAATTGATAATTCTTGAGGATAAGATAAGGGATGTAGCTGGTAATCTATATATTGCTACTGATGATGGTAGTTATGGATTTAATGGTATGGTTACTGGGCTTATAGAAGATTTAGTGGTAAATCAAGGGAAAAAATATGATTACTGTATAGCAATTGGGCCTATGATAATGATGAAGTTCGTAGCACTTCTTACTGAAAAACTTGGAATAAAGACTATAGTTAGTCTCAATCCAATTATGGTTGATGGTACAGGTATGTGTGGTGCTTGTAGAGTTACAGTAGGCAATGAGACTAAATTTGCATGTGTTGATGGTCCAGAATTTGATGGACATCTTGTGGATTTTGATGAAGCATTAAAGCGACAAGCTCAATATAAGGAAGAAGAAATTAAAAAATTAAAGAAAGTAGAAGAAGAATGTAAGTTAGAACAACAGGGAGGTGTGAAATAGTGGATAGATTTACAAGAGTGCCTATAGCAGAACAAGATCCAAAGGTTAGAGCAACTAATTTTAATGAGGTTTGCTTAGGATATACAGAAGAAGAAGCTATGGCAGAAGCTAAAAGATGTTTAAACTGTAAACATCATCCCTGTGTAGGCAATTGTCCAGTTAATATCCATATACCAAGATTTATAAAGCATATAGCTGAAGGTGAATTTGAAGAAGCGGCTCATGTTCTTGCAGAGTACAGTGCTCTTCCAGCTGTTTGTGGTAGGGTATGTCCCCAAGAGGAACAATGTGAAAAGGTATGTGTTCTTGGAAAGAAAGGGGATCCAGTTTCTATAGGGAAACTTGAAAGATTTGCTGCAGATTGGGCAAGAGAACATGGTGTTGAAGTAGGAAAGACTAAAGAAAAAAATGGTTATAAGGTAGCAGTTATTGGTTCTGGACCTGCAGGTATTACTTGTGCTGGAGATTTAGCTAAGGAAGGTTATGATGTAACCATATTTGAAGCTCTCCATGAGCCAGGGGGAGTATTGGTATATGGGATTCCAGAGTTTAGATTACCTAAGGATATTGTAAGACATGAAATAGAAAATTTAAAGAAATTGGGAGTTAAGATAGAAACAAATGTTATAATTGGCAGAACAGTAACTATAGATGATTTAATGGATAAAGAAGGATTTCATGCAGTATTTATTGGTTCTGGAGCAGGGCTTCCTAAATTCATGGGAATACCTGGAGAAAATTTAAATGGGGTTTATTCAGCAAACGAATTCCTAACTAGAAACAATCTCATGAAAGCTTATAGAGAAGATTATGATACCCCTATTAAGGTTGGAGAAAAGGTTGCAGTGGTAGGTGGAGGAAATGTTGCCATGGACGCAGCTAGAACAGCTTTAAGGCTAGGAGCTGAAGTTTGGGTAGTATACAGAAGAACTGAAGAGGAGCTTCCAGCCAGGGTAGAGGAAGTTCACCATGCTAAGGAAGAAGGTATCAAGTTTGAATTCTTAACTAGTCCTGTGGAGATATTAGGTAATGAAGATGGTTGGGTAAAAGGTATTAGATGTCAAAGAATGAAACTAGGGGAACCTGATTCTTCAGGTAGAAGAAGACCTATTCCTATTGAAGGTTCAGAATTTGAATTTGATGTGGATACAGTGATAATGGCATTGGGTACATCTCCAAATCCATTAATTCCATCTACAACTTATGGACTGGAAATAAATGATAGAGGTTGTATAATAACAGATGAAAATGGACAAACTTCAAGAGAAGGTGTATTTGCAGGTGGAGATGCGGTAACTGGTGCTGCTACTGTAATACTGGCTATGGGAGCTGGAAAACAAGCTGCTATAGGTATTGACAAATATATTAAGGAAAAATATAATAAATAAATTTAAATAAAAAGGAGATCCATTCCTTTTTAGCATGGGATAGAAGAGATTACAAACTATAGTTTGTAATCTCTTCTTAATTTTAAACAATAGATCATAAATATTATCATTTATTTAATATATAAGTAAAATAGGAGTATTATATTTGATTTATACCATATTTGTGCTATAATATTTAGGGTATCGAAATTATTTACAAGAGGTGGTTATTATGGATGAGACTTGTGATAAAAAAGCAATTCGTGATAAGGTACTTAAAACAGCAGGGCCTGTTTTAATAGAAGTTTTTTTGGGGACTTTATTTGGAATGGTAGATATGATGATGTTAGGAAGGATTGATGATCCAACTGAAGCTGCAGCATCTATTGCAGCTGTAGGAATTACCAATCAACTTGTGTTTATAGCATTATCATTAGTTCAGTCTTTAAACGTAGGAGCAACAGCTATGGTTGCACGTTATGTAGGTGCTAAAAAAGAAGATAGAATAGAATCAGTAGTTAGACATGTAGTTTTATTAACACAAGTTTTGTTAGTATTACCTATTTTTATATTGGGATTAAAATATACAGATCAAATAATGAAATTTATAGGTGCCCATGAAGATACATTGATGTATGGTAGAAATTATTTTAAAATTATAGTGGTAGGTATTATATTTCAAGCTTTTAATTTTTCTATTTATGCGGTATTAAGAGGAGCAGGAGATACTAAAACCCCTATGAATATAAATTTAAAGGTAAACACATTAAATGTAATTGGTAATGCTTTACTTATATATGGATTATTTGGCTTTCCGAGACTAGGAGTAACTGGTGCAGCAATATCTACAACCTTTTCTCAATTTGTAGCAACATTAATGTTATTAAGATATATATTTAAAAAAGATACTATAATACAGATAAATTTGAAGAATAAATTTAGATTTAATAAGGATATAATTTATAATTTAGTAAAAATTGGAATACCGGCGTCTTTAGAGCAAATAGCATTTAGAGCTGGGATTTTAATATTTGTTCGAATTGTTTCTTCTTTAGGTACAGTAGCTTATGCTACCCATCAGATATGTTTAAATATATCTGGTCTTACTTTTACTCCTGGACAAGCTTTTGGAATAGCAGCTTCTTCTCTAGTAGGTAGGAGTTTAGGTGCAGATGATTCAGATAAAGCAGAAGAGTATATTAAAACTAGTAGAAAAATTGGAACCATAATAGCCGTAGCTATTGGGATTTTATTTTTCTTTTTTGGGTCTGCTGTAGCTAGTTTATATACTAAAGATCCAGTAGTAATAAATCAAGCAGCAAAGATACTAAAGATAATAGCTATAATGCAACCTTTCCAATCATCTCAACTTGTAATATCTGGAGGATTGAGAGGTGCAGGAGACACTGTTTGGACTTTAGTGGCTATATTTTTTAGTGTATTGGTTGTAAGAGTAGCTTTAGCACACTTTTTTATAAATATATTAGAATTGGGGCTAATAGGAGCCTGGTATGCTATGTTTTGTGATCAGCTTGTTAGATGGGCTTTAATAACTTTAAGGTTTAAAACTGACAAATGGAAATATATTAGCATTAGATAAAATTTAAATTTAAGGGGATCTAATCCCCTACTGTTTATTTTTTGATCTCTTCATTAATATTTCTTGAAAATTCATAGGCTTTTTTTTCAATATCTGGAACTTTTCTTATGGTCCCTTTATCATTTGCTACTGCCATTAATGAAAAATAGGGTGGTAATCTAAAGGTTTTATTTATATTTAAACTACTGATGAGTTGTTTAGCTAAAGCATCTCCTCCAGAATGTCCAGATACTATTATGGAAAATAGAGTTTTATCGTAGAATTTAGTTTTTCTAAAGAGGGCAGTTAATCTATTAATAAGAGCAATAATATTTGCTGAGATCATATCATTATAATTAGGACATATAAACAATAGGGCATCTGATTCTAATATTGCTGGATAAACCTGTTCTACTACTATTCCTCCATAGAAACATTTACTCTGCATGCCATAATGTTTACAGGTTTTATAAGGACAGCCTATACAGTCTAGTATTTTTCCATTACCTATATTAATTTCCTTTATATTTCCTTTAAGATTTACTTTGACCATATCCCAAAGGGTTAATGTATTTGAGGTTTTTCTATCACTTGAGTGAATGCCTAATATATTGGGATTTTCAACCTTTTTTATATTATCTTTATTAAACCTTTCTCCAAGATCTTTACATAGATGGAGACATATTTTATCTAAAGGCATATTATATACTTTTTTTAATGGGATAAAATTATTTAAATTGCCAGTAGCTTCAACCATTGGTCTTCCTATAAATCGACACCCTAATAAATTTGCATAGAATATAATTGATTGGGCTGTGGTTTTAGTAAACAGCTGGTAATTGCTATGGATTAGTACTATGGCCTCTGCACCAGATAATGAATTTTTACCTCTATTAAATAGTTCTATAAATATGTTATTAAGATTATTGCTAATACCTGTTATGGGAAGTTCTACAGCAAATAGGATTTTACTTGATTTTAAATTAGGTAAATTTTCAGCATTATCTATAATCTGAAAATTGGTTGTACTTAAGGTAGCATTTATCATATCCTCTAAAAAGGGAGATGGCTTTTCCGGCAATACTAGGAAAAAATTTTTCATATAATACTCACCAACCTTTCATAAGTATTCATTATTTTTTTGAATAGATTATAAGGTAGATTTAATTGTTCTAGTTCTAATTGTTCATCCTTTAATCTACATTTGGAGCCTATATAAGCTTCTCCCATATAAGTGGATCCGTAGAACCATTCTTCTTTAATGGTGGCAATAATAGACAAAGCACCAGAGGATAGACTTGGAGCTACATAGGGTTTAAATCCAAAATTTCTTATTTCCTTATTAGCTTCAATGGTTTTATATGTTAAGTACTGGGATATATTTTCGTCATAATTTTCTATACTATTGGCCACTATTAGGCCTTGGCCATGGGGACCAAAAACCCTGCCCTCATCTAAATAGTGAAGGGTTTCCTGGGATTTTTCTGCATAGAAACAGGCCCTACCATTCATAACTCCTAGCCCATAACCTATTATTCTGTCAGAAGGTATTCCCTTGAAATCTAAATGCCCATTTTTATCCTTATTGCTTTCTAAGAAAGCTACTTTACACAACAGATCTACTGGATCAGAAAGGACAGCAAATATTCCATTAAAACCCATATCCCTTGCCATTAAAGCATATTCCTTTATAATATTTGAGTTAGATTTAAATTGGGCCATTCTCACATCTTGAACTCCACTTCCCACAGGTGGAATTCCTTTTGAGGCACAAAATATGAACATATGACAATTGAATAAATTCTCTTTTTTCAAGGCTTCTACTGGAGGAAGAGCTTTTTCATGGAAAGGGATTCTAATTTGATTTAACTCATATACCCATCTATTTAAACGATTTGTATCCCTATCATATAAACCAATTTTTTCTATACATTCTCCCCCTAAAAGTCTTAATCCTATAGCTAAGGTACTACCCACATCCCCTAAGGCTAATATATTAACTTTCCATTTATTTTTCTTTTCTAAATATAAAACTTTTTCCCAATTGGGATATTGGGTGTTTATAGATATAACTAACCCCTTGTTAATTTTTTCTACTATCCAATAGGGAATTTTATCTGAATATTCATCATTCAGTAATAATAAATGTATTCCTTCATTTTTATTGAATAATAAGCTTGGATTATTAACCAAAAAACTTTTCCTTGATTTTTTAGGATCCAAATTGTTTAAAAAATAAAGTTTATCTATACTATTTTTAGCATCATATTCGTGAATTCTTTCCAATGTATGATATTTTTCAAAAGAGAATAGATATTTATCCTTATATTTATAAAAGTAAAGCATATTTTCACCTCAATTTTTTATTAATGGATAATATTTTCCAATCTTTTCAAATGTTCCAAATCCATTTCAATGCATGTGGAAGGCCTTAAATTTCTGTAGTCCATGGCTTTATATATGTCTGGCTTTCTAGGATACATCAATACTTCACCTAATCTCCATAAAGTTAAATTTTTTTCGTTTATACTCTGATAAGATTTTTCGATGGTTTCAAATATTTTTTTGCTATTTTCTAAGCAAGTTTTAGATAGATTGTATATAGCTTTTGGAGAGGTATTTTTAATAAAACTTGGTGAAGCATAAGGAAGTATTAGATTTATACTAGGTATCAAATAATCATCTTCCTCATTTTTCCTAAAGACCATATCTCCTCCAATAAATGGATATTGGTCACTTTCATTAAACCATAACTTTAGATTGGGAACAAAATATGCACTATCTACTTGTATATTTTTAATATTTCCTATTTCTTTACCCTTGCCTGTAAGTATACCGACTATTATTTTTTTAATCTTTATTCCAGCATTTTTAAGTATAGGTTCTATTACATTTATTCTATACCCTTTATGGAGTAAATCATCAACTAGTATTATTGGTCTGTTAAAAGAGCTTAAAACTTTTGCTTGATTTTCTAAACTTAAATAGTTGGGAAAAGCTTGGATTGTAAAATTTGTGATACTAGAGTTAAATATCTTTTCAGTATGCATAGTTTTAGTTACTGTATTAGGTAATATGGTTCCATTGAGTATAGTACCAAAAGGAACACACATATTAGGCCCCAATTTTTTGATTCTTCCTTGTATTGTAGATACTTGATTGGAATCACATATCTTTTGGATTAACTTACTATATACCATATCTCTGTTAAAAGATAAAAGTAATTGTCCTGGATACAGATTGGATATGGCTTTCTTTAATTCTTTTCTAGTTTTATTTATTATATCTTTTATTTCAAAGTCTTCATCATAAGGGGGTTTCAATAGATTTTCCAAATCTTGATTTAAAGTTATTGGATTGTTCATATCTACAACAAATATTGAGTTATAGTTATGTTTAAAAGGAGTTTTAATAAATCCCTGCAAGGGCAGGTTTTCTTCAAGGTAAAAATTACTATTATAATTTAGTTCATCTTTATAAATAGCATAGTTGTAGTCAGAAGCAACACAGTGGGCTAAAGTTTCATTTAATACTATATCCCAAATATATTCTTCCTTATTTTTACTATATACTCCAGAGATGACTACTAATTTACCTTTAGCATGATTTCTTATATATTGAGTTATACTAGAATTTTCAAATTCATCAAATAGATTACCACTTTTAACCCAGTAAAAGGTTGAAAATCCTAACATCTGGTCATTTTTAGTATCTTTAATCATAAGTATATTTGGTTCAAGTTTTTTCTTTAATCTAGATAGGAATTCAATATTCAATTTTCCTCTAAACTCCTTATATATATAGTTGAGTATATTATTGTCTATTTTATCTATTATTTCAACTTCTAAAGTTTTAGTTTGTACCAATCTTTTGTATTGGGGTTCCCGTAGATATAAACCATATTTGTATATATATTGTTGAGCTAATGGATCTATCTGTTTTGAAATATCTCTATTTAAATCTATAGATTCTCTAATTTGAGTAGAGCTTATATCCTCGTATTGAGGAGGGAGGGACAACATTAGAATTTTCCCCTTAAGCATTTTAAGTTTTTCTTTAAGTATTAAGTCATCTCCCTCTTCTGATTGAAGGCTTTTTCGATGGAATATTATATGGGGAAATTGAGTTATTAATCCATCTTTACTATAAGCAGAAGCATTGATTAATACATCTGTGCCTATAACTATATAAATTTCTTTTTTAGGGAATAAGTTTTTTAATTTTTTTAAATCTTTATCGTTGCTTATGTTTATAGGAATTTCGCTAGGGAACAAATATATATCCTTTTCATGGGCAATAGTCATATTTATTATATCCCTTCTAAATTTGTGGGCTTGGGTTCTCTTGGACCAGGAGAACTCATCTACTGCTAGATAAACCTCATACCCTTTATCTCTTATTTCCAAAGCTATTTCTTTATGACTTAAGGAGAAGGGATCGAAACTACCAGGGAAAAAGGCAACGGAGCTTATTTGTTTTCCTTTTATAGCTCCATAGTAAAATTCATAATCGGAAATAAATCTATATATATGATTTAATGAAGCAGAATTAATTAGAAATAGAAATTCATCATCTTCTTTTTGTGCTAATAAGGTCAATATTTTCTTTCCCATTAAAGAAAATATATGTTTTTTTTCTTTTAATGATAATTTATTGGAATTAAATAAGTGGCTACCAATAATCCTAAAAGATTCTGTATTTATTTCTTTGTCAAAGGAAGCCATACCATTTAATAGGATACCTAATAAACGATTTAATCTTTGATCCCTTATATATTTGTCTTCTTGAAATCTTGAATTATATCCAGAATAATTTTCAATACATATTCCAGTAGTTTTAAGCAATAAAAACACAATTTGAGTATTGGATTGTTTTACTTTATTTTCAAAATCATCTATTATTTCCTCTAGTTCATTTGGAGGAAGGTATAGTATCAATTTACCTAAATAGTCTGGTATATATTTAGTAAATTGATAATTTTGCATTTCTAATGCTCTTAACAATTCAATACATATATCATTTCTTTCCTCATAGGTTAAAAATTCAAATATATTTAAAAGGGTATGACCTGCATAATTACGAACCTTTTCAAAAGCACTTACCTTTAGTAGATTACAAAAATGCATTCCCGTATGGAGTCCAAGGGAGTGGGGTGATTTTTTTACCTGATCGTATAAAATATCTATATTTATTTTTTTGCTCATCCAATCAGTAGCAGTTTTTAAATTTTTCAAGAATATATTGGATACATTTTCTTCATCTTTTTTATAATTATTTTTCAAAACTTGAAGTATGTGTTTTTCTAAATTTAGTTTAAGAGCTATTTTGTACTTTAAATAATTTTCTGCTGGATAGGGTGAAGCTATTATATTTTTCAAAACCCATTTTTCTAATAGTTGAATAAAATGGATATTAGATTGGAGTTCTTCAAATATCTCATCTATTATATCTAGTGTGGTTAAACGGATTTCTAGATAGTTTGAGTCCAGCTGATTGAGTATATAGATATGAAATCTATCCAAATCTTTGTTGAGTAAATATTTTGTAGGTATATATTTAATAGTTTGAGCTAGATAAAATTGTCCTTTTGGAGCTATAGTAGAATAATTATCATAATATTTTAACATAACCTTTGAATATTTTTCATAATCCTCCCTAGGGGAGCTGTGAAACAAAGATTTTATAATAGTTTTAATATTATATTGCCATTCAATGGGCAATTCTGCTATTTTATGATCTGGATACAATATTTGGTCTAATATGTTTTCTAATATTTTATTGCTAGAACTTTGGAGATTTTCTTTATCTATATACTTGGGTAATTCTTTTCTATATTCTTCATCATATTGGCTAATTAAAAGGCCAATTAATTCAGCAGCTTCTTTTCTTATATCCTCTTCCTTATGGAATAACAGATCTTCCAAAAAATGCAAAGTGATTAATTTTTGTTTTTGAGTTAAATAAGTGGAGTATTCATAAAATATTTGTAAATACATCCTTAGTTTTCTCCAATTATATTGACTTCTGGCTGTATCCAATATATTATTAAAGCTATTATCATCCAACAGCTTGGCCATTAAATCTATATTGTGTTCAATAGCAAAATATTTAATATGTTCTACCACTTGATCATTATTCATCAAGGAGAAATATACGTCTTTACTACTAGGAGTTAGCTGATCTTTAAGACTAATATCTACTCCTAAATATACCATATAGTCTTCAAAATCCTTTAATTTTCCATATACCTTTTCGTAGCGTTGTTCTTTTTTTTCATCTACATTATCTAATTTGTTTAGTATTACATCATAGGCTTCTTCTAAAGAGTATATATGCATTTTATCTTCTTTACCTATCTTTTTATTTTTAACTCGAAAATCTGCATATATCAATACTAAGGATTCTAAGGGTAAATTTTCTAATTCCAGATCCCAAGTAGAATGGTTGGTGGCTATATGGCCAATTTTTTCGATTCCTAATTTATTAAACCACTGTTCCGTATAATAATAGTGGAGATAGGGGACACGATGGATTTCATCTTGCTTAACTCCATATTTCCCAATATCATGGCCTAATCCAGCTCCTACTATTAATCCTAAGTCTATAGGTAGATTCAATTTTTTTAGTTGTCGCCCAATATATAGGCTCAGATAATTTACTCCTACCACGTGTTCTAGAGTATTGTGACCAGTTAAAGATAAATCCATCTTCATAAGTTCATATATCCAATTGTTTAAAAACCCATCTTTAAAGGCTAAATATTCCCGAAGGAATTTGGTATCTTGTTCCTCTTCTGTAGTTAAGAAACTAATAGGAAATTTATTTAAAAAGCTATTTTTATCATATATTATTTCTAATTTAGAAAAATTTCTTAGTATGTTTAAATAGAATAAAACTAGTGGCTCTAATTTGTCATTAAAAATTGTAGTGTTTTTTTCAGGATAGGATAGGTTTAAGACCCAATGGTATACATATTGAAGCCATTCTAAGATATTTACATCCCAGTATTTAGTATATATTGGATGTAGTAATTCCATTAAACCCAGGGAGTCATATTGATTATTGAATATCATATCTTTTAGATGGTTCCTAAACCTTTCATCTTCAATAATATAGTTTAAATCCCCTTTATATTTTTCAATATACTCCTTTTCCAATTCGTATAGCATATTTTTATATATTTTTTCATAAATTTCAATCATAAAATCCTCCTTTTAAGCTTTTCCCCTGTTGGGGTTGCTGCTATACCTCCTAAAGCGGTTTCACGTAAGGATTCAGGCATAGATTTACCTACCTTGTACATAGCATCTACTACTTCATCAAAGGGAACTATAGAATCAATACCAGCTAAGGCTAAATCTGCTGATATCATTGCATTGACTACTCCTGAAGCATTGCGTAATGCACAAGGAAATTCTACTAGTCCAGCTATAGGGTCACAAATTAATCCCATAATATTTAAAAGTGCAAAGGATGCTCCATTGAAAGAGGCTTCTACACTACCACCTAGCATTTCCACTATGGCAGCAGCTGCCATGCTACTTGCAGTACCACATTCAGCCTGGCAACCCCCTTCAGCTCCTGATATGGTTGCATTTTTAGCTATTATTTCTCCTATTCCTGCTGCAGTAAACAATCCGTGAATCATATCTTCATGGGATAGATTAAATTTTTCCTTTACAGATATGATAGCACTAGGCAATATTCCTGAGGCTCCAGCAGTAGGAGCTGCTACAATCTTACCCATAGAGGCATTAACTTCTGAAGTGGATAGGGCTTTTGCCATAGCAGAGTTAATTAATTGACCACTTATAGTATTTCCCTTATTTTTATAATCTTCCATTTTTTTAGCATCTCCTCCACTAAGACCACTAATGGAGATTACGCCTTTATCTAAAGCGGCATTGGCTGAATTTATCATAGTATCTAATACTGAATTCATATTATTCATAAGTTCCTCATAAGAGATTTGAGCATTATCTATCTCTTTTTCTACAACTATTTCCCATATTTTTTTATTTTGTGTTTTACATAAATTTAAAAGTTCTGAACCTTTATTAAACATTTCCCTACCTCCCTATGGGATTAATACCCGTAATATATATGATTTCATCTAAATTAGCTATATTATTTATTATATTATCTTTTATAGGATTGTCTATTTCCATAATCATAGTTGCAATTTTTCCTTCTCTAGATACTTTCATAGTGGCTATATTTATATCTTCCTTAGCTAGTATGGAACTGATCCTACTAATAGATCCTTTTTGGTCTATATATCTTATCAATATAGTGGGATAGTTCCCAGAGAATTCCACTTTGTTTCCATTTACATCGGTTATTAAAATATTTCCTCCCCCTATAGAAGAACCTACTATATAATAATCTTCCTTATCGTAATAGGAGAAAACTATTTTTACCGTATTTGGGTGTTCATATCCTAAATCTTTTTCTATAAATTCAATTTGTATTCCCTTTTCTTTGGCGATGTTTAGAGAATCTCTAATCCTTTCATCGGAAGGCTCCATACCTAAGATTCCTGCTACGAGAGCTCTATCTGTACCATGACCTTTGTAGGTTTTAGCAAAAGAACCATGAAGATAGAAGGTAACTTTATAAAAAGTATTATCAGCTATTTCTCTAGCCATTTTACCTAATCGAGTAGCTCCAGCAGTATGGGAACTAGAGGGACCAATCATAACTGGACCTAATATATCGAATATTCCATAATCTTTCATTCTTTCTTATCCTCCTCATCTTTTAGTGTATTAATTTTAGCATTTTATTTGAATATAAGCAATAAAAAATAGGAGGGCTAGCCTCCTAAAGTGATATCTTGTCTGTCATACCATTCTAATGCGTCATAGAAATGTTCTTTTTTAAAATCTGGCCAATAATCATCTATGATATAGAAATCTGAATAAACTGATTGTAATGGTGGAAATCCGCTAAGCCTTCTTCTGCCACCCCAGCGAATGATCAAGTCCACTCTTGAAACATCTCTAGATTTGATTAAATCAGTTATGTTTGTGTTTTCTTTAGCTAGAGATAGATAATCTTTTAAATCCCATTGCCAACCATAGTTAACTAAAAAATTTACCTTTATTCCTCCAGAACCAAAGGTCTGTCTTTTTAACGTAAAGGGAACAAGGCTCCTTGGGAACATATCCGACTCTGTATTTCCTACTACTAGTAGTTCTGCATTTTCCCTGGAGAGCATTTTTACTGCTTCTACACAAGCTTTGGTGAAAGCTAATCTTTGATTTTTAGGTCTTTTGGTATTATCTACAGTAAATCCATAATAGGTAATTTCTTTAACTCCTTCTTTTTCACATAGTTTGAATAAATCCAATCCAGGTTTTAAACCTTCTTTATAACCTTTCTCCTTGCTTAATCCATTTTCCATAGCCCATCTTCTATTGCCATCTGGTATAATACCTATATGGTTAGGTATTTTCATTTTACAAACCTCCCTTATATTGCTTAATTCATATTATTACCATTTAGGAACAAATAATTCAAAACTTGGGAGGAGAACAAAAATTATATATATGAAATTAAGAGGTTCATAATATTTAAGAATAAAACAGAGGTGGGCCCTTGCTTATTATCTATCTTTTATTAGCTTGGTTGACAATGATATAAACACCAAAAATTATTAGGAGTACTGGCCAATATTTACCAATATTCATAAATTTAAATGCAAATTGAGGCCAAATGACTTTTGCTAACATAACAGCACCTACAATTATTAGTGCAAGACCTATAAACAAAGAAGTGTTACTGGTATTTATATTAGGGCTTTCGTCTTGGTATATAACTCCATCATCTTCAGGAATTATCAGTGCACATATTAAATAAGCTATAAAACCTGGTGAACCAGGCATAAAGGATAATAATACCCAAACTATACGAACTACTACTGGATCTATATTAAAATATTCTCCTACGCCTCCACATACCCCAGCTATTATCCTATCACTCTTGGAACGTTTTAATTTCTTTCCCATACAATCCCTCCTCATCAATCCTATATTATCAGATTTTTATTAGAAATTAAATAGAAACTATAATATAAATTGTTCACATTATTGTAGGTTTGTGATAACATTTATTTGGAAAGAATAAATGTTGGAGGGCTAATATGTATAATATATTTTCTTTGATATTTAAATATATATTTATCATAATAATATATATGTTTATATTGAGCATAATACGTTTGATATATTTGGATATAAAGGGCATAGATACTTATTCTAAGGATAATGGTGTATACTTAAAATTAGTTAACAGGAAGGACTCCTTGCCCTTTAAGGTAAAAGAATATTATCCTCTAGTAGGACAGATTACTTTAGGTAGAGGGAACGATAATCAAATAATATTAAAAGATCCCTATATTTCCAAAAAACATTTAAAAATAGTAGAGGATGAAGGGAAATTTTATTTAGAAGATTTAAATAGCTCTAATGGTACCTATGTAAATGGAGAGAGGATAATGGATGTAGTGGAGTTAAAAAATGGCGATAGGATTAGAGTAGGACAAGTGGAGTTTTTATATGTAAATAGAGAGCAGGGATAAAATGATGTTGAACAAGAAAGTTAACTATAGGATGCCTAGAAATCTATTAGTACTGTTTGAGTTAATGGCTTTATTGTTATTGTTTATATATGATAAGGAAAATATTGATAAATTTACATTGATATCAGTAATTAGTCTTATTTTTATCATCTATATATCAAATTTTGTATTACTTAGAATATCCACTGGGGATAACTATATATTTTTAATAGTTACTATGCTTATAAGTATTGGTGTTGTTATGATATATAGAATAGACTCTACTCTAGGTATGAAACAGGTAATATGGATTGGTATGGGAATTTTGGTTTTTTTTATAACCTATTTGCTAATAAAGAGAATAAAGGGTTGGGAAAATTGGGCTAAACTGTATGCAATAATTTCTATTGGATTGTTTATAGCAACTCTAATATTAGGAACTAAAAGGAAGGGTTCTATCAATTGGATACAAATAGGTAGATTTAGTTTTCAACCTACAGAGATAATAAAGATATTGACTATATTTATTATTAGTGCTTATTATTCTAATTATGAAAAGTATAAGGAAAAAAAATATGGTCCTTATTATCTAATGGGGATAATATATATATTTATAGCTTTTTTGTTTCTACAGAGGGATTTAGGTACTGTGTTAATTTTTTATAGTGTATTTTTAGCTCTTCAGTTTATATATGAAGAAAACAGGAAGCTAATATTGTTTAATATATTATTATTTGTTATAAGTGGTATAGCTGGATTTTTTTTATTCGATCATGTAAGGGTTCGATTTGAAATTTGGATAGATCCTTGGAAATATATAGACAACAAAGGCTATCAGATAACCCAATCCCTATTTGCCATAGCTACTGGAGGTTTTTTTGGAACTGGAATTGGGCTTGGCCATCCAGATTTTATTCCTGAAGTACACACGGATTTTATATTCTCTGCCATATGCGAGGAGATGGGAATATTTACTGGAATAGGTATCATAATGTTATTTTTAATATTGGTATATAGAGGTTTTAAAATCGCTATAAATCAAAAGGACAAATTTTTTAGAATAGTTGCCCTAGGGATAAGTATACTGTTTGGAATTCAATCCTTTATTATTTTTGGAGGAGTTTTAAAGATGATACCCCTTACAGGTATCACTATACCTTTTGTTAGCTACGGAGGAAGTTCTATGATATCTAGTTTTATAGCGTTGGGAATTCTTCAAGTAGCTTCAGAAGAGTTGGATGTGGAGGAGAAAAGATATGGAGAAGGAACTTAAAAGGATCATAGCCATATTGGTAATAATTTGTATATTATTTATAAGTTTGATAGTTTATTTAAGTTATTTTCAAGTATTTAAGGCAGATAAAATTGTAAATAACAGTTATAATAAACGACTTTGGATTAATGAAGAGAAGATATTAAGAGGTTCTATAATTGATAGAAATGGAAAAATACTAGCATATAGTGAAAAAAGTGGAGATACCTACAATAGATTTTACAATTATGGAAATCTATATAGTCATATAATAGGATATAGCTATAGGGAATATGGTAAAGTGGGGTTAGAATTAGAGTACAATAAGGCTTTATTGAACATATCGGAGAGTACCCCATTAAAGGAACTAAAGAATGTAGTTATTCCCAACACAGAAGGCAATACCTTGAAACTTACCATAGATCATCATCTTCAAGCCTATTCTAGAGAAATGTTAAAGGGTAAAAAAGGTGCAATAGTGGCTATGAATCCCACTACAGGAGAGATATATTCCATGGTTAGTATGCCAGATTTTAACCCTTCTACCCTTAAGGAGGATTGGAATGATATAATGGAGGACGGGGAGAGCCCCTTTTTAAATAGAGCTACATCGGGATTATATACACCTGGTTCAGTATTTAAGGTGATACCTACTATAGCTGCTTTAGAAACTCCAGGTTTAGATTTAGAATATGAATGTACAGGTAGTACCAAAATAGATGGATATGTGCTTAAGGATTATGGGGAAAAGGCTCATGGGAAGGTAAATTTAGAAGAAGCTTTGGTAAGGTCTTGTAATAGCTATTTTGCAGAGAAGGGTGTTCAAATAGGTAAGGATAAAATAGGAGAAGTAGCAGACAGATTTATGATAAATAGTCCTATACCTTTCGATTTGCCTACAGCTAAATCCACATTCCCCTACAAAGGGAATATGGGCAAAACGGATATTGCTGCTGCAAGTATTGGACAAGGTAAAGTACTGGTTACTCCTCTAAATATGGCGATGATAGCTTCAGGTATTGCAAATAAAGGAGAAATTATGAAGCCTATATTAGTAAAAGAAATTATTTCTCCAGAAGGAAGAATAGTAAGTACAAATCACCCTCAAGTTTTATCTAAAGGAACGGATATATTTGTTGCCAACGAAGTTAAAAATATGATGGTAGAAGTAATTAAAAGAGGTACTGGTACTAATGCAAGCATAAAAAATGTAAGGGTTGCTGGGAAAACTGGTACTGCAGAAAATCCTTCAGGTAAAACCCATGCTTGGTTTATAGGATTTGCTCCAGCGGAGGATCCTAAAATTGCTATAGCTGTTGTACTAGAAGAAGATGGTACAACTGGTGGAAAATCTGCGGCACCCATAGCAAGAAATATAATTATAGAAGCTTTAAACAGTATTTAAAAATACAGAAAGGAGTTTTATTATGGCAAATGAAAGAAAGGTTTTTAAAGAAAGAAAAGATATTCCTATGGAATATACTTGGGATTTACAATCTATGTATAAAGATAAAAAGGAATGGGAAGAGGATTTAAAAGTTGCACTGAAAAAAGCTGATGAATATCTAAACTATAAAGGTAGAATTGGAGAGTCAAGTGAAATCTTGTTAAATGCATTAAAGGATAGGGATGAAATATATAGACTTATATCCAAGGTATATTCTTATGCTAGTATGAAATTAGATGAGGATACTAGGATTGGAGAAAATCAAGCTTTAGCTGATAAGGCTCTAGGAGCTTATGTTCAAGTAGAGGAAAAAACTTCTTTTGTAGTACCAGAAATACTACAAATTGATGAGGAAACATTGAAAAGTTATTATGAGGAAAAGGAAGAGTTAAAGCTTTATAGACATCATTTAGATGATATATTAAGACAAAAGGCCCATGTGTTGTCAGTTATGGAGGAAAATCTATTGGCACAAATGGGGGAGATAGCTAATGTACCTCAACAGATATATTCTATGTTAAATAATGCAGATATTAAGTTTCCAACTATAGAGGACGAAGAGGGCAATGAGGTGGAGATTACACAAGGTAATTTTATCCCCCTTATGGAGAGTAAAGATAGAAAAGTGAGAAAGGCAGCTTTTGAAGGCCTATATCATACTTACGAAGGATTTAAAAATACCTATGCTCAAACTTTAAGTGGGAATATAAAGAAAAACATATTCAATGCAAGGGTAAGAAACTATAATTCTAGTATGGAGGCATCTTTAGATAGAAACAATATACCTGTTTCTGTCTACGAAAATTTGATAAAGTCCGTCCATAATAATTTAGACAGTATGTACAAGTATATGGATGTAAGAAAGAGGGCTTTAGGAGTAGATGAGCTTCATATGTATGATTTATATACTCCAATAGTAAAAGATATAGAATTTAATATACCGTATAAAGAAGGTAAGCAACTAATATTGGAAGGATTACATCCATTAAAAGATGAGTACTTAAATGTGGTTAAAGAAGGATTTGAAAATCGATGGATAGATGTATACGAAAATCCAGGGAAACGATCTGGGGCTTATTCAGGAGGAGCCTATGATTCAAAGCCTTATATATTGACTAACTATCACAATACTTTGGACTCGGTATTTACAGTAGCCCACGAGATGGGACATTCAGTTCACTCCTATTTTTCAAGAAAAAACCAACCTTTTATATATGGAGGATATAGTATATTTGTTGCGGAAGTAGCTTCTACAGCTAATGAGGCACTATTATTAGATCATATGCTAAAAAAAGCAGATGATAAAGGCAACAGATTATACTTACTTAATCACTATCTGGAACAGTTTAGAACAACAGTATATAGACAAACTATGTTTGCAGAATTTGAAAAAATTATATATGAATATGTGGAAAAGGGAGGATCCTTAACAGCTGATTATCTGTCAGATACCTATAAGAAATTAAATGAAAAGTACTATGGGCCAGATGTAGTAATAGATGATGAAATAGCCATTGAATGGGCTAGAATACCACATTTTTATTATAACTATTATGTATTCCAATATGCTACAGGATTTTCTGCTGCTGTCTCTTTAGCACAGCAGATATTGGAAGAGGGAGATTCAGCAGTGGAAAGATACATCAATTTCTTAAAGAGTGGTAGTTCTGATTATCCAATTAATGTACTAAAAACTGCAGGAGTAGATATGACCACAGTAGAACCGGTAGATAGTGCGTTGAAATTATTTGCTCAATTAGTGGATGAGATGGATAGACTGATATAAAAAACAAAAACCCTGCCCTTTACTCACTAGGGTAGGGTTTTTATTATATCTATTATAAAAACTTACTTTTTAAATTATTCCAATACATATTTCTATCGAAGTTTAGCCTAGAAATGGTCTTTTCTGGTATTGTAAAGTTGATTTCTGTAATATTATCATATCGATGTTCAATTCCATCTACTATAACTAATATGGAGTTTTCATATCTATATTCTGGTTTTATAGTTATCTTTAATTCCCCTGGTATGACAGCACTATTAGTTAAAGAACGATAAGCTCTAGAACTAATAGGAGATAGGGGAGTTAATTGTAAAGTTTTTAAAGATGGATATATAATACTACCTCCACTAGAGAAATTATATGCTGTACTTCCAACAGGGGTAGATATAATCATTCCATCTCCACAAAACTTCTCTAAATGGTTTCCATCTATAAACACTTCTAAATGTACTACTTTAGAATGGATACCTTTTACTACGATTTCATTTACTCCGTATAATTGAAAGCAGCTATCCTTAGTACATATGTCAGCTTTAACTAAAAAAATCTTTTCTATTACATAATTATTTTGTATATATTTTTCTATAAAAATATCGATATTTTCTGGCAATATTTCCTGGAAAAAACCTAGATGACCAGTATTTATTCCTACAAAGGGTATATTTGTAAATTTATGACGATGAACTGTTCTTAGAAAAGCACCATCTCCGCCAATACATATATTAAGTTCTGCATTGTTATCGAATTTTTCCGGAAGGACAAATCCTTTTAAAGTTAATTTATCTACTAGCAATCTATATGTTTTTTGTGATTCAGGATTATTATTAGCAATAACATTAATAATCCTTGGTTTATTATCTGTCAAAAAAACTCCCCTCCAAACTATACATGGTTTAAAAAAACTATATATTTGATATAATTGTTTGTAGTTATATTATACAATAAAATATATGAAATTTGGAGGTACAAATGGATTTATTGAATGAAAGTGAAGACTTAATATTTTTAAATGTTAAAGATTCTGGTAAAACATTAGAGGAATTTATCTATAGTAATAATATATCTAATAGATTGTTTAGAAAATTATATAGGGATAAGAGCATATTGGTAAATGGAATTTTTCAGAGAAAAGATACAGTTCTTCAATTAGGGGACATAGTATCTCTAATCCTTAAGGAGGAAGATGAAGATATCCCTATAGAACCTGTACCTATAGATATTATATATGAGGATATGGATTTACTTATTCTTAATAAACCTCCTTTCGTGGTAGTACATCCTACAAAAAGTCATCAACAAAATACTCTTTCTAATGGCATAGCTTACTACTATCATAATAAGGGAATTAAGAGGAAGATTAGATTTGTAAACAGATTGGATATGAATACATCAGGTATATTGATAGTAGCAAAATCCTCTTTTGCTCATCAACAAGTGGCTCTCCAATTTGAACAAAACCAAGTAGAAAAAAGGTACATGGCTGTGGTTGCAGGCATTATTGAAGAAGATGAGAATATTATAGATTTGCCTATTGGAAAGGAAAAAGAAGACAGTATAAAAAGAATTGTTACCGAAAAAGGCAAAGAAGCTATAACTAGATATAAAGTAATAGAAAGATATAGGAATGCCACTTTATTGGATATACAATTAATAACTGGTAGATCTCATCAAATAAGAGTTCATTTAAACCATATAGGCCATCCAATTATTGGAGACACATTGTACTATGAACCTAGTGAATACATAGATAGGCAGGCATTACATTCTTATTACCTAAAACTAAGATTACCAAGAAGTAAGGAATTGATGGAATTTAAGGCAGGTCTACCCTGGGATATAAAAAAACTAATCCAATATATAAAATAAATAATAGTAAACTACCCTCATTACAGGGGTAGTTTACTATTATTGTCTATTTGTTATTTAATTCAACTTTTTTAGTGTTTTCTAAATTATTCATTAATCCCAATATTTTAGCCATTTCCCTTATTTTGTCTTTTTCTTTTTCATCTACGCCTTCTAATAAGGGTTCTAATAAATGTAATATTTGGTTTGGATCTTTTAGATTATCAGGATTAGAAGTAATAGTGTTTAAGCTACTAAATATAGCTTTATACTTATCCATATTTATTATTATATCTAAAATAGTACCTATATTTTGTGTATTTTCTTTTGGGAATTCCTTTTGTATAGTATTTATTATGTAGCTTAATCTTTCTTTATTATTTTCCACTGGGATAGGTTTATCTATGTAGGAAATATTAGATATATTTATAAATTCCATGGTTTCAAATAGTTTTATGATTTTTTCAGTAATGAATATAGATTTGTTTAAAAGGGGTATGAGTTCTTCTGGAAAGTAAATACCAATATTTTTCAGTATATTTATTTTCTCTTTAGTATAAGGGATATTTAAACTTTTAGTCTTATTTTCAAATTCGTAGGATATGTTTTCTCCTTCAGTAGGGAAGATATTTGAAGTTTTTTCTTTCCTTTTGTAGAACAAGAGGAGTAATAAAAGTATTATTCCAATATCCATATTTTTACCTCCATATTTAAATATATACTATTTTATTTTATGCAATGGTTTCAATAAAAGTTCCAAATTAATTTGGTAATATAATTTAACCAAAAGACATAGATTAGACTAGAATGTATGGGAGGTGTTAATGTGAGCAAGGAAGAAGATATAAAAAAAGTTATGGAACAATTTCAACATTTTACTCCAAGTGAAGAACAGGTGGAGAAAATAGAGACTCTTAGGGATGCTTACGCTGACAAATCAGAAGAGGAGATATTCTTTGAGATAATTAATGTGAATAAAAATATGGAAAAAGAGATGACAAAGGAGGAATATGAAGAGATATTTGAAAAGCTAAACAATATTAGGCCTTTGCTTAACGAAGAGCAATTAGAAAAATTAGATAAAATACTTTATATACTAGGTAAATAAGAGGCTGCTTTAGGCACCTCTTATTTTTCTGGAAAAATTTGAAATAGACATGGAGGATAGGAGATGTTATAATTTTAATAGTATTATGTAAACCGGAAGGAGATTTAATATGAAAATAAACAAAAAAATGAAATTATTAATAACTTTGGTTATATCCACGTTATTAATATCTATAGTAATATACTACTATGGAGATAACGATAATGTATATAATGAAATTTCGTATAAATCTTTTTTAAACTATGTAGAGAAAGGTTATATTTCAGAGATAAAACTAAATGATAAATCTCAACTTATAGGGAAATTTAGTGATGAAAAGAAATTTATCATAGATAATCCTCGAAGGGAAGATTTTAAAGAATATCTACTATTACATGATGTAAAAGTAATAGAAGATGGGGAAAGAGATGTATTAAGTCAAGCAATTGGTCTTATACTATTTTTGGTACCAATAGGGCTATTAGCTTATATAATGAATAAAAATGGTTCTAAACAAATAGAAAAAGAAATGGCTTATATGCTAGAGATGGATACTGAGAATAATTTATCAGATATAATTACTTTTAATGATGTAGCGGGAAATGAAGAAGCTAAGGAATCGTTGAAGGAGCTAGTGGATTTTATAAGAGATCCAGAAAAGTATATAAAATATGGTGCCAGATTACCAAAAGGGGTATTATTATATGGGCCCCCAGGTACAGGGAAAACTTTATTAGCTAAAGCAGTAGCTGGAGAGGCAAAAGTTCCTTTTTATCCAGTTTCTGGTTCGGATTTTGTACAAGTTTATGCTGGACTTGGTGCAAGTAGAATAAGGGAGTTATTTAAAAAGGCAAAAGAACATGGGAAAAGTGTAATATTTATAGACGAAATTGATGCATTAGGGAAAAAACGTACAGGTGGTAATGGTCATGGAAGCAGTGAAGAAGGGGATAGAACACTAAATGCGTTGTTAACGGAAATGTCAGGATTTAAAGGAAATGAAGGTATAATAGTGATGGCTGCCACCAATAGGATAGATACTCTTGATGATGCATTATTAAGACCTGGAAGATTTGATAGGCAGATAGAAGTGGGACTTCCAGATGTAAAGGCAAGACATGATATATTAAAACTTCATAGTCGAAACAAACCTTTATCAAAGGATGTGGATTTAAAAAAAGTAGCTTTAGAGACTATTTATTTTAGTGGAGCTAAATTAGAAAATCTGATGAATGAGTCTGCCATGTTAGCAGCTAAAAGAAGGGATAAATTTATTACCATGGAACATATAGACAAAGCATACTATACCATATTAGTTGGAGAAGAAAAAAGGGATAAAAGCAGTATATCCTTTGAAGATAAAAAGATTACAGCATTTCATGAAGCAGGACATGCTCTAGTGGCGAAAAAAGTATCCAATGTTAATAGAGTGACCAAGGTAAGCATTATTCCAAGTACAAAGGGTATGGGAGGATTTAGCTTGAATCTACCCCCTGATAGGATGTATCAGACTAAAAAGGATATAATAACTAATATTAAGATAGCACTTGGAGGAAGAGCAGCAGAGGAATTGATATTTGGAAAGGAAAATATTACGACAGGGGCTTCTTCTGATCTTCAAAAGGCAACTGAAATGACCTTATCTATGATAGGTTCTTATGGTATGGATAATAAGGTAGGATTAGTGAGTTATGATGTAATATTAAATAGTAACTTAAATACGGACATATCTTTGATGGAAAGAACAAAAGAGTTATTGGACAATCTGTATAGAGAAACTATGGAAATATTAGAAGAGAATATATATTATTTGGAAAAGATTGCAGGAAGATTATTGGAGAAGGAATCTATTGGAGAAGATGAATTAGATAGTATTATTGCTTGTTAAAATTACTTTTTAAAACTTTAGGTGGTTACTTGAATAATATATAAATAAAGGTTATAATATTGATGAGAAGTATTTCTGCGGTGTTCGTTAACCCAAATAATTCAACCGACATAGAAAACACGGGAGTTCGAGTTCAGCAGTGTAGAACAGGCCTTAAATGGAAGTTCAAAGCTGTTGACAGGGCACCCACCTTGTAAGAGGCGGGTGTGAATTAATTGGGAGAACGGCACTGCGGTAATAGAAAACCCTTAGGTTAAACCTGAGGGTTTTTGTATATTTATGATCTTTAAAGGTGATGATAGATATTGATGAATTAATTGAAGGAGATGACTGAATATGAGAACCATATGCCCAGTTTGCAATGGATTATATAAGGTGGACTATAATTGTATAAATTGTAATGCTACTATGGTGGACAATGGGCCAGTGGTAAACTATATGGATGATTATAGCCCTTATCTATTAGACGATATAACTCATCTAGTAGATGGAGCAAGAAGGGATGAATGTGTTCATCTATATAGATGTCCAATTTGCAACGAGGAACAATTGCATTCTATTGAAAGAAAGAGGATTTAAGCTATATGTATAGGATATTTTTTTCTTTCTTTATATATATAAATATACTTAAATCCCACATCCCTTAATAATTTTTCTGCAAATTTGTAATCATATCCTATAAACTCAGGACTGTGGGCATCAGAGCCAATTGTCAATATTTCTCCTCCTAGAGCTTTATACAAATTTAATATTTCCACTTTGGGATGGTAATATTCTAAACCATATTTTTTGCCAGCAGTATTAATTTCTATGCCTTTACCTTTTTCAATAATTAGATTTAATATTTTTCTTACTATAAATTCATATTCATCAAAATCTGGTAACGAAGAATCATCTTCAAAGTATCTATCAATATAGTCTATGTGACCTAGTATATCGAAGTTGTCAAAGGATTCAACACATTGGTATAGATATTCATAATACTCTATTAATGCATCTATTGGTTTTTTATTATGAGTAAATTTGTCAAAATGTATATCCTTTCCCTCAATAGAATGAATACTCATCAATACGAAATCGAATGGGTTGTTGCTTATAAGCTTATCATATCTTTTGTTGAGATGAGGTTGCATTCCAATTTCAACTCCTGCTAGTATTTCAATATGATCTTTATATTTGTATTTAACTTGTTTTACTTTTTTAAAATAGTCATGGGTTCTAAAATCAATATCTATTTTGTTTACAGTAACATCATAATCAACATGATCTGTAAAACAAATACTTTTCATGTTGTTTTTTATGGCTCCTTTTACCATTTCTTCCATTAAATATTTGCAATCCATTGAAAAATCACTATGGACATGAAAGTCGTACATTTACAACACCTCTGTTTTATCAATTTAGACTATTTTACTCTAAAAATTCAATTAAGTAAAGAGCTTAAGCTTCGTAAAAAGATTCTTTATATTGAAGTTTATAAAGATCATAGTAAATTCCTTCATTTTCCAAAAGCTCTTGGTGATTTCCCATTTCTTTAATTACTCCGTTTTTTAGAACTATTATTTTATCAGAATTTTGAATAGTAGATAGTCTATGGGCTACGGCAATAGTAGTTCTTCCATGGATCAATTTTCCAAGAGCATCTTGAATTAGTAATTCTGTTTCAGTATCGATACTAGATGTGGCTTCGTCTAATATTAAAATACTTGGATTAAAAGCTAGGGTTCTAGCAAAAGCTAATAGTTGTCTTTCTCCTGCAGATAAAGTAGCTCCCCTTTCCATTACTGGTTCGTCGTATTGTTTAGGTAGTTTTTCTATGAAATGGTGAGCATTGACATATCTGGCTATTTTCTTTATTTCTTCATCGGAAATATTATAATTACTTAATCTAATATTATCTTTGATAGTACCTGTAAATAGAAATACATCTTGAAGTACTACGCCAATATGTCTTCTTAGTTCGTACTTATCATATTCTTTAATATTTATTCCATCTATCAATATTTCACCTTTTTGTATATCGTAAAATCGGGTTATTAAATTTATAATAGAAGATTTTCCTGCACCAGTAGCTCCTACAAAGGCAACTATTTCCCCAGGTTCAATTGTAAAACTTACGTCTTTTAATACCCAATTTTCCCCTTCATAAGCAAACCAAACGTTTTTAAACTCTATTTTACCTTTCAGGTTATTGATAGGTACTGGGTTGTTTGTGTTTTCTATTTTATCCTTTTCATCTAAAATCATAAATATTCTTTCACTTGAAGCCATGGCAGCTTGAAGAATATTATATTTTTCAGTTAGATCCATTATTGGTTGGAAAAATTTCTGGAGATAGTCAATAAAGGCGTATAAAACTCCAAATTCAATATATCCAGAGATAACTTGCCCGCTACCATAGTATATTAAAATAGCTAGACCTAAGGACCGAATTACTTCAATAGATGGCCTAAAGACAGCATGTATATTGACCTGTTTCTTTGCTGTATTTAAATAAGCAGTATTAATTTCATCAAAGTGTTTAGATATCTTCTCTTCCTTTTTAAATATTTGAATAGTTTTCATCCCAGTTATATTTTCATTTAATGTAGAGTTTATTTTAGCTAATTGTATTCTACCTAATCTATATACCTCTCTAATTTTATTTCTAAATATTATAGACGCTATAAGTATTAATGGTATTAAGGAAAAAGAAATCAAGGCTAATTTAAAGTTCATTTTAAGCATTACTATTATTATTCCCGCTAGTATAAATATATCTTTAAATAGATTAACCAAAACTTCAGTATACATCTCATTTAAAGTTTCTGTATCGTTAGTTACTCTAGTTACCAATCTACCTACAGGATTTTTATCAAAATAGGATATGGATAGGGATTGAATATGGCTATACAGATCTTGTCTAATATTAAATACAATCCTTTGGCTAGTATAATTTAATATGTATACTTGTATATAATTTAATACAAAAGCTATTATGATGGCTATAAGGAATAGTATCCCTATTTTTGTAATTCCATTTATATCCTGTTCTATGAAACTTACATAATCATCTTTTGATAGGAGAAGACCTTTGGAATAATCTTTTTCACCATAATTGACTAGAAGATATTTATTATCTTTTTTAACCAATACCTTTTTAGGATTGTTGGATAGTCTGTCTATATCTTTACCACTTAAGCTATCTAATCTTATGTATTTTTTGTCATTTAATATTGTACCATCTATAGGTTCTGATACATCAACTTCATACATAGGTTTTTTGTATCCATTTATATAATCATCTATAGTAATTTTTAAAAGATAAGGTCTTAGAAGTTCCAATCCAGTGATTATCATCATAAGTATTATAGTAATAATCAAATAATGCCAATAGGGTTTAGCATATGTTAATAATCGTCTCATTAATCTTGAATCATATGCTTTACCAAGAATTTCATCGTTATTATAGTGTTTACTCATATTAATCCTCCCCATATACTTTTTCTTCTAATAATTGCTTTTCATATAGATATCTATATAATCCGTCTATTTTTAATAGGGACTCATGATTTCCTCGTTCTATAATTTTTCCATTATCTAGCACTATAATTTGATCTGCATTTTTAACCGTAGATATTCTATGGCTAATTATTATAATAGTTTTTTCTCCCATCATATTTTCTAGATTATTAAGGATTTTTTCTTCTGTTTCGGTATCTACGCTAGATAGACTATCATCTAATATTAAAATTGGTCCATCCTTTGCTATTGCTCGAGCTATAGCAATCCTTTGTTTTTGCCCCCCAGATAAGGTGACACCTCTTTCACCTAATATGGTATCGAATCCATTGGGAAATTCAATAATATTATCGTAGACTTCAGCTACTTTAGCAGCAGATATTATTTGTTCGTCGGGGATTTTTTCGTCAAAGGCAAATCCAATATTATCTTTTATAGATGATGAAAATAGGAAATTATCTTGGGGTACATAGCTAATATTATCTCTTAAGGATTTTATTTGAATATTCTTTATATCGATATCATCTAATAAAATAGTGCCTTTATCTGCTTCATAAAGTCTCAATAATAAATTAACTATAGTGGTTTTACCACTACCAGTTCTCCCAACGATGGCCAAAGTATTTCCCTCTTCAATGGTAAAATTTATATCTTCTAGGACATAGGATTGACTGTTAGGATATTTAAAGTATACATTTTTAAATTCAATTTTTCCTTTGACATTTGTCAAGGGTACTGCATCATTGGAATCTACTATTTCAGGTTTTTCCTCTAATATAACATTTATTCTTTCCATAGATGCTATACCCCTCTGGATTATGTTAATGACAAAACCTATAGCCATCATAGGCCATATTAGTAGGCTTAAATAGTTGTTAAAGGCAATGAAATCTCCTAAGGATATGGTATCTAATATTACTAATTTGCTACCATATACTATTACTACTAAAAAACTAAGGGATGCTACAAATTGTATTAAGGGATGAAATATACCGGAAACTTTTACTAATTCCATATTTTTCTCTAAATTATTTTTATTAGCAGAACTAAATTCTTCCAAAGCTAACTCCTCTTGTACGAAGGATTTTATAACTCGAATTCCTGAAAAATTCTCCCTAGTAGTATCTGTAAAATTGGAGAAAGCTTCTTGAACCGATCGGAAACGTTTGTGTATAATTTTTCCAAACTTTCCTACTGCTATAGTAATAAATGGTAAAGTAAATAGAGCTATTATGGTTAATTTTAAGTTAGTGGTCTTAATCATCATTATTACAGATAATGTAGTTAAAAATATTGCATCTACGAACATAATAATTCCTTGACCTAATGAAGCTCTTACAGCATCTATATCATTTGTAGCATGAGCCATTAAGTCCCCTGTACTATGAGTATTATAATAGTTTGGTGATAAAGTAAGTAGATGATTAAACAACATATCCCTTAGGTGATATTCAAGTTTTCTAGAATTTCCAAATATATATATCCGCCAAAAGTATCTACCTATGGCAATTATCAAGCCTGTTAGTAGTATAAGTATACAGTATTTTATCAATATTTGAATAGTCAATAGCCCTTGCTGAAGGAGATTGGTAACGTCTCTAAGGATTTGGGGAACTAGGAGTTGCACTGCATCTATTAATATCAACCATATAATCCCAAAAAAATAGTTTGATTTATGTTCTTTAAAAAAATCTTTAAGGGTTCTAAAAGCTTTCATAAGGACCTCCTAATTAAAAGTATTTCGACACTCAAAATAATATCTATATTTCCTATTATAATAGAAAATAATTTATTTTAAAGAGCAAAAGTTAATTAAAAGTAAAAAATTCATAATTTAGTATTAAATAAAAGATCCCTACTCATATAAAATTATAAAATATTTTAAGATTTTATTTACTTATTATATATACTGGTATAGGATTGTTTTAAACTTATAGCTTAGGGTATTCTATATTTAAAATTAAAGCCAATATTAGTTTTGTAAAGGAGATATATAAGAAAAAAGAGGGTATTTGTATTATTTGGTGAATTATATATAAAAGGAGTGTTAAAATTTATGAATAGACCAATAATTTATGGGCATAGAGGTGCATCTCAATATGCTCCAGAAAATACTTTTGCAGCTTATAAGAAGGCTATTGAAATGGGTGCTGATGGAATTGAAATAGATATTCATAAAAGCAAAGATGGCCATTTAATAGTTTGTCATGATGAAAGGGTAGATAGGACTACTAATGGCAAGGGGTATATTAAGGATTTGACTCTGGAGGAGATAAATAGTTTAGATGGGGGTAGTTGGTTTTCTGAAGAGTTTCGCGGGGAAAAAATTCCTTTATTAGAGGAAGTATTGGAATTTGTGAAGAAGGAAAATATATTGTTGAATATTGAACTTAAAAATGGACCTATATTTTATGATGGAATAGAAGAGGATCTTATTGAACTAGTCAAGGCTTTTAATCTAGTAGAACATACTATTATTTCTTCTTTTAATCATTATAGCCTTAATCATATTAAAAATATTGATAAACAATTTAAGATTGGTATACTATATATAGCAGGAATGATAGAACCTTGGGAATATGCAAGAAAAGTAGGGGCATCCTATATACATCCCTTGTACTTGACCATAAATGAAGAAGTAGTTCTTAAAAGTCAAAAAAATGGTATTAAAGTAAATACTTTTACTGTCAATACAGAAGAAGAGATAGAATTGATGCAATCCTTTAAAGTGGATGGTATCATTACAGATTGCCCAGATGTATGCAAAAAAGTATTTCATATTTAATAGCTATGAAAGGTTGATGTTGATGAATAAAGTAAAAGTTATATGTAATCCATCTTCTGGGAGACAGATGATCCAAAGAAGAATAAATTATTTGATAAGCTTGCTAATTAATGAAGGGTATACAGTAGCTAAATTCAATACAAAGAATAAAGATGATGCAATGTTGGAGACTATGAGGAGTTGTAAGGAGGATTGGGATTTTATCATAGCTTGTGGTGGGGATGGTACTGTAAATGAAGTAGCTAAAGGGATAGCTATGAGTGATAGGAAAATTCCTGTAGCTATTCTTTCAGCAGGTACGGTAAATGATTTTGCTAACCACATGGGATTGCCTAAAAATATGGATGAGTTTTTTGAGATGATAAAAAAAGAAAACATTAAGGGTGTAGACTTAGGTAGGGTAAACGATGAATACTTTGTCAATGTAGCTGCCTGTGGACTTTTAACAAATGTAGGCTATCAAGTACAACCAGAAGCTAAGGCTTTATTAGGTAGGATGGCATATTATATTGAAGGGGTAAAAGAAATACCAAAACAAAAGTTTCAACCTTTTAGAGTGCGTTTTGAGTCAGAGGAGTATACTGAGGAAGAGGATATTCTACTGTTTTTAATATCTAATAGTGCTTCAATAGGTGGTTTTAAACGTCTAGCTCCTGATGCTAGTGTATCCGATGGATACTTAGATGTAGTAATAATCAAAAAATCAGAAGTAGGGGATTTAGCTCAAATATTTATAAATATATTTAAAGGAGAACATGTAAATCATCCAAATGTTACATATTTTAAGACAAAAAAGCTTAAAGTAACTACAGAAGAGGAAATTACCATAGATATTGATGGAGAATATGGAGGTGTATTGCCTGCAGTTTTTGAAGTGGTGTCCAATCAGTTTAATATATTTGTACCTTAATTAGAAGATAATGTTTTGTATTTTAAGTTTATTAATTAAGATAATTGGTTTGGAGGAGAATAATTTGAAAGAAAAAAATACAAGGAATCATGTAGCTAACATTGAGAGATACTTAAGAAAGGTTGACTACATCATAAGATTAAAGGGTAGAGAGATATTGAAGGATTTTAATATTACCATACCCCAGTTTACTGCGTTGCAAATACTTATTCATAATGGAGACTTAACCATTGGGGAATTAAGTCAAAAGATGGGATTAGCATGTAGTACCATTACTGATTTAATAGATCGTATGGAAAATAATAAGTTAGTAGTAAGGAAGAAAGATCAAAAGGACAAAAGGGTTGTAAGAATTGAGGTCTTACCTGTTGGATATGAAATTGTAGAAAAAGTGTTAGAAGAGAGGATTAGATTTTTAGAATCAAAATTAGAGGGGCTATCTGAAGAGGAAAAAGAGGCTTTAAAGGAAGGACTTGAGTCTTTATATAATGCAATGAATCAGAACTAATTTTTGTTGGGAGTATGATATAAAGGGGAATAATTATGAAATTAATTGATAATAGGTACAGGGTAGATGAAATTTTAGAAGACTCCTTATATAGTAGTTTATATAGGGTTACAGATTTTTGGGATGATGATAAAAAGTTGTTTATGAAGTTATATAATACTGAAAGACAAGCAGATGTAATTTCATATTTTATCGAAAATTTTATTGCCCTATCCAATGTAAAACATAGATACCTATTAACTGCCAACCAGTTTGACATAATAAAAACAATAGATAGAAAAAAGGTTGATATAAAACAATACTATTTAACTACGGAATATATTTCTGCACCAAGCCTGGATGAAGTGTATATGGATTTGAGTTTAGAGGATAGATTATATATAATATTACAGTTATGTACAGTTTTAGATTTTATACATTATAGAGGATTAGTGTATAAATATTTAAGTCCTTCACATATATATGTCTTGGAAGATAATAGTATAAAACTGATGGATTTGGCAACAATAAGTGAGCGGACTATAAATAGATATTATGATGATTTGACTAGATATTTTATAGCTCCTGAAGTGTTGCTAGAGCATGATGATATAATCGACAAAGAAGCAGACAAATATTCTTTAGGAATGATAATAGCATACCTTTTAACAGAAGATTTCTATAATTTTGATAATAGCATAAGCTATATGGAGCATTTCCCATTAGGCTATGAACAGAAAAAACTTTTAAGCAGTGTTATAGCGGATTTTACAAAAAAAGATCCTGCTATAAGGAAACGTTCCTTAAGAGAACTTATATATGATATTAATACTTTGTTTTCTATGAACTATAAATATGATTTGGTTGAAGAAAGAGGGACGCTAAATTTCAAGACCAAGATAGTTGGAAGAGAAAAGGAAATAAATGCCATATTATCCATAGATGATAATATATTTGACAATAAACTTAATGGTAAGATGATACTAGTAAAAGGAGATACTGGATTAGGTAAAACTAGATTCTTAAAGGAAATAAGTTATCTGTTAAAGATGAGAGGTAGAAATGTTTATTTTACTGAGGTGCTTCATACTGGCAATACACCTTTAAAAGCTATAGAAAATCTGTTGCGCCAAACTATTAAGGACACTCCTACTCATATAATGAGCAAATTTGGTAAGGAATTAGCTAGGGTTTTACCTGAACTAAAATATATGTTGGATATAGATTATCATTATAATTTAGGTGAAGATAGGGAGAGATTACGATTATACGATAGGATAGCTAGTTATTTAGAGGAGCTTTCTAAAGATAAACCTATATATTTGATTATAGATAGTGTAGATAATGGAGATCCACAGCTTCTATTTCTATTAGATTATATATTCAAGTCTTTAGATAAAGGGAGAGTAGTACTTATACTAGCTATCAATGAAAATAAGATATCTAAAGATTATGTCAAGGAAGATATTATTAGGCAATGGAGTAATCATGGCGATGTAGAACAAATAAACATGACTAATTTAGATTTATCAGAAATAGGGGAATTTATTCAATATATATTAGGAATAAGTTATAAGCCTTTAAAATTTTCTGCAGTTATGCTAAAGGAAAGTCAAGGTAATCCTAGATATATTGAATATATGATGAAGGATTTGCATGCAACAGGAGAGTTATACTTAAGTGCTGAAGGATATTGGGAAATTAAAACCAAAAAGTATTCGGACATATATTTTCCATCAAGTATAGATGAAGCTTTAAAAAGTCAAATTTATTATATGAAAAAGGAACATAGGGATATTATTGAGATTATATCCATATATGATAGCTCTGTATCTAAGAATACTTTATTAGATATATTGAATATGGATAAAGAAAAATTGGATAAAAACTTGGAAGAGCTAGTTGATATGGGAATAATAGAAGAGAGAGTTGCTGATTGGGGTTATAGTTATAGCATCAGCAATATTCAGTTAAAGCGTATTATATATCATCAAATTCCTCAAGAACAAAGGATGATGTTTCACAAAAGAATTGCTAAAATATTAGAATCTAAATACTCCCAAAATTACAAATCAATATTAGACGAGTTTATTTATCATTTAATGTCTTCAAATCAAAGGGAAAAAGCACTAGAATATTTAGTAAAAGAAGCAGAGGAAGCTAATGCCTATAGCTCCAAGGGGACCCTTTTATGGGAAGAAGCTTATGAGATTGCAAGTACATTAGACTCAGAACATAAGATAAAAATACTTGAAAATCTTGGGAGAATCTATTCAATAAAAGGGGAAAACCAAAAGGCATTAAATATATACAAAGAATTGTTTAAATGTGGACAGGAACTAGATAAGATAGAATATTTAGTTATGGCAAAAATAGGAATGGGGGAAATATTTTTAAATAGGAACTCTATAGAATTAGCACTAAAAGAAGCTCAGGAGTCCATAGAAATATCTAAAGCAGAAAATTATATAGGAGGATTTATAAAAGCTTCTATATTGCATAATAAGATATTGCTAGATAATGGGAATTTTGAAGAAGTAAAAGAAAATATGAAGGAATTATTGGAGATTTGTTTTAGCAATGGTTTAGATATATATCTAGGTGATATATATAATATTATAGGATTGAGCCATTACTATACAGGAGATATGGATAATGCTATAAATAATTATGAAAAAAGTATCCATAGTTTCCAGCAGGTAAACAATTTCATCGATTCAACTAAACCTATAAATAATTTAGCCAATATTTTTATTCAACATGGTAAAATCGCTAAGGCTAATGAGTATTATGAAAAAGGCTTAGATATAGTTGATAGATATGGAGTTTTAAATTTAAAAATGATATTTTTAAATAATATAGGTTCCACCTATATTATTACCCATGATTATGAAAAAGGGAAAAAATACATAGAAGAGTCTAGGACAATAGCTATTGAAATAGAAGAAGCTAATATAGAGTTTTTAACTAATATAAACTTAGGACTAATACATCTATATATTGGAGAATATGAGCAAAGTTATAACTATTATATAATGTTAAAGGAGAAATATTCTAATAGTAGAGGATATAGTTATGAAGTAATTAGCTATTATTATAATTTTTTAAGTGAATTTTATTATACCTTTGGAAGATGGGAAGAAGCTTTAAAATATTCAAATATGGCTATTGAAGCTTGCAAGGATTTTAGTAATGTAGAATTTATGATGTCCAAGGTAAGAAAATTAAGTATTAGATACTTGACAGATGGAGTATATGATAAGGATTCCATAGAAGAATTAAGAGAAGAACTTAAAATTATGAAATTAAGCTATAATAGAAGAGATGGATTATTGCGGATGGCTATAATCCCCTATTTGGAAGGAGACTATGAATATGTACTAGATATCCTAAAAGAAGATATTAAGCTGAAAGAAAAATATTCAGCTCCCATATTAGATTATAAGAGCAAAATATTACTATACGGAATTGGCTATTATAAATTAAGTAAAGAAAATATACTTGATATAGAGAAGAATATGAGAAAGTATGATTTACCCCATATAGATGTATATGCAAATATCATATTAGGATCAAGATCTATACAATATGGCAAACCTTATCAAGCCATTAATTACTTGCTGGAAGCTTTGGATTTAATCTATGGACTAATTAAGAATATTCCTGACAGAGAACTTCAGATAGGCTATATAAAACGTCATAAAGGGGATGATATAAAACTAAAGATGACCCAAACAATTGAAAAAGCATTAGGGATTAAGGTGGATTCTATTTACATAAAGGATATAGATTTAGATCAAAACATTGAAAAGTATTTTGATTATAGACCTTTGATTGCTATAATGGATGATGAAGATTTTAACAATATAATAGGATCTAATTATTATTATGGAGATATTAAGGATATTTCTAATATAGAAACTTTGATATCAAATCTAACATCAGATTATGAATATAATTTGAATTTAATACTTAAGTACATTGGGAGGGAAACTTTAGCTGAAAAAGGATATATATTAGCTTATGATGATGAAAAAAGTAAATATTTACCTATTGCTAGTCTAAACAATAATGATATGTATTGGTTTCCTAATGAAAATTTATTATCTTTAGCCAATAGATATGAAGATGGGATATTGATTACTAATGGTAAAGAGCCAAATATTATAGGATTACATAGGGAATTCCTTTCTAAAGATATTAGGGCTTTAATCTGTGTTCCAATCAAAGGGATTCAAAGGGAAGATAATTTTTTAGAAATAGAACGTCGTAGAAAAAACTGGATTACTTCTCAAAAAGTTGAAGGATATATATATTTAGAGACAGGAAGGGTATTTAATCGTTTTGATAATAAAAAGCTTAGATTAACTAACTGTTTATCTCAAATATTATATATGAGTATAGAAAACTATAAGCTCAAGATATTATCAACTATAGATAAATTGACTGGTATCTATACTAGGAAATATTTTGAAAATCAGTTTAATAGAGTATTTGATGAAGCTAGGCTAAATAGTGAAAACTTTGCAATACTCATGTTGGATATAGATAGATTTAAAAATATAAACGATACTTATGGGCACAGAAAAGGAGATGAAGTGTTAAATAGGATAGGACAATGTATTAAAGATAGTGTTAGAAAAACGGATATAGTAGCTAGATATGGCGGAGAAGAGTTTATAATAATACTTAGAAATGTTGATTTAAAAGAAGCCAAGGATATAGGAGAAAAGATTAGGATAAACATACAAGAATTAAGAGTTTCCCCTATAGAGGAGCCTATTACAATAAGTATTGGGATATCTCAATTTCCAAAACACAGTCAATTCAAAGAAGAGCTAATAGAAAAAGCCGATCAAGCTTTATACAATGCAAAAGAAAAAGGCAGAAACAAGGTAGTTGTTTGGGAACCCCATTTGGAAAACACATTAAATAGAGTTGACAAACTAGCAGGCATTTTATCTGGAAATATAAATCAAGATCAAATAAACATACTAGCTTTATTAGATATTATAGAACTAATCAATAGTAATATTAATAAAGAGGAAAAAATACTTGAATTTTTGGGTAGATTAGTAGAAACAATAGAAGGAGAATATGCAAGTTTGATATTATTTGATAAAAAAGGACAACAAGGAGATGTACTTTTTCGATCTAGATTAAATCAGAAGGGTGAAAGAAAACCTTTTATTAATCAAGATATAGTAAATAGGGCCATTGCCAATAGAAAAGGAGAATTTTTAATAGATTGGGACAGTCTAGATGAGATGGATTTATTGATAACAGGCACTCCTAATTGGCAGTCGGTAATAGTGATTCCTTTGGAGTTTGAAGGGGAAATCAAAGGGGTCGTATATATTTCAGTCCCATTAAAAGAGAAAGAGTTTGATTATAATGATTATAATATGGTTAGGGTTTTGTGTAGTGTTATTTCAGCTATAATATAGTTTAAAACTATATTACATTAATTCAATATAATATAATCAAAGGATATTCGAAATAAACATTATGTGAGGTGGATTATTATGTCAGTAACTATAAAGGATGTAGCAAAGTTGGCTGGAGTATCTATATCTACAGTTTCAAGAGTAATAAATAATTCTAAGCCTGTAAGTCCAGAAGTACGAAGAAAAGTACTAGATGCTATAGATGAGCTAGGTTATAAACCTAATCAAGTTGCAAGGAGCCTAGTTACAAAGAAATCGAATCTTATAGGTGTAATTGTAACAGATATTGGTAACTCCTATGTAGCGCAGATGATACGGGGTATAGAAGAAGTTGGCAGGATGTACAATTATGACATATTATTATCTAGTAGCTATGGAAATCCAGATACGGAGATGAAATTTGCTGAACTGTTAAGAAGCAAGCAAGTAGAGGGAATTATTTTGATATCAGAGACTATTAATAAAGACGTGATAGATGAAATAAAAGGATTTAATATACCCTTTGTATATTTAAACAAATTTTATAAGGCTTCAGGACTCCCCTCTGTCTCTATAGATAATTATGAGGCAAGTGCTATTATGACAAAATATCTATTGGAATTAGGTCATGAGAATATATTGTATGTAACAGCCCACGAAAACCAATTGGGTTCGGTAGAAGAGGATAAGATAAAGGGATATAAGGAGATTATAAATAAATTTAAAAAAGATGAGTTAATATTATCAGCGGCAGGTTTTACCATAGAAGATGGATATAATATTGGTAATGATTTAGAAAAAATTATAAAGGAGAAGAATATAACTGCTGTTTTTTGTTGTCAGGATGAAATAGCCATAGGGCTTATAAATTATTTTTATGACAATCAAATAAAAGTTCCAGAAGATATATCTATATGTGGTTATGGGGATACTAAAATGGCCTCTATTTATCGCCCAGAAATTACCACTATAAAGGAACCTTATTATGATATAGGGGCGGTAGCTATTAGAAGGATAATAAAAGAATTAGAAGGTGAAAAAATAGAAGAAAAAAACACTTATTTACCAATTCAATTAATAGAGAGAAAAAGCTGTAGAAGAATTTAATAGTGGTGGTGTCTTTATGAGAGCTTTTGTAGCACTAGATTTTGATTATAATTTGAGAAAAACTTTATGTAGTATTCAAAATAATATTAGGCTTAACGCTTTAAAAGGAAGTTGGGTTAAGGATGAAAATTTCCATTTGACTTTAAAGTTTTTGGGAGAAATTGACCAGTCCCAAATAGATTTAATAGGGCAGGTTCTTGAACTTGTCCCTAAAAATTATTCTTCCATATATTTAAAATTAGATGAATTAGGTTATTTTAACAGAAGAAAAGATCAATATGGTGTGATTTGGATAGGATTTAAAGGAGAAATTAACAAATTGAATAAAATATATGATATAATAGAAGAAGGTCTAGAACCTTTAGGTTTTAAAAAGGAAAAAAGGCCCTTTAGACCCCATATTACATTGGGAAGAAGAGTAGTACTGAATAAGTCCTTTAATCAAATGCAATATCTTAAAGATGTAAACATAGATCATAGTTTTTTGCTAGATAGATTGGTTCTTATGAGAAGTGAGGAGATTATGGGCAAGAGGATATATACTCCAATAAAATCCTATAAATTGACAAATGACCACAGATAGTATCTGTGGCTTTTTTATACACTTTATTTAGATAATGTATCAAATCAAAATTATAATAATCATAGGAGGGAAGCCCATGAACAAAGTATTAATAAATGGTAATAATTTAACATTAGAAGATTTTATTAATGTAGTAAGGCATAATTACACAGTTGAACTAACTAATGAAGCAATAAAGAAAATTGAAAGATCTAGACAAATAGTAGATAAATTTGTAGAAGAAGAAAAGATAGTATATGGTATAACAACAGGTTTTGGAAAGTTTAGTGATGTAAACATATCTAAAGAGGAAACTAAAATTTTACAGAAAAATCTTATTATGAGTCATTCTTGTGGAGTAGGCAATCCTTTAGATGAAGAAATTGTAAGAGGAATTATGCTCCTTAGAGCTAATGCGCTAGCTAAAGGACACTCTGGTATTAGATTATCAACATTAAACACTTTAATAGATATGTTAAACAAAGGAGTACATCCAGTAATTCCAGAAAAAGGTTCTTTAGGTGCTAGTGGAGATTTAGCTCCTTTATCCCATATGGTATTGGTCATGCTAGGTGAAGGGGAAGCGTATTATCAAGGAAAACGATTAAAAGGAATTGAAGCTATGAAAAGAGCAGAAATTCCAACAGTGGAATTAACATCAAAAGAGGGATTAGCATTGATAAATGGCACTCAGGTGATGACTTCCATTGGTGCATTAACTATTTATGATGGAATAAATTTAAGCAAAACTTCTGATATAATTGCAGCTTTAACTGTGGAAGCACTAAATGGAATAATTGATGCTTATGATATTAAAGTGCATGATGTAAGGAAACATATTGGGCAATTGAATACTTCAAAAAATTTACTTAAACTATTGAAAGATAGCAATATGACTACGAGGCAGGGAGAATTAAGGGTACAAGATGCTTATTCTTTACGATGTATACCCCAAATACATGGAGCTAGTAAAGATGCAATAGATTATGTAAAGGAAAAAGTTAATATTGAGATGAATTCAGCAACAGATAATCCGTTAATATTTGATGAAACAGAAGAAGTAATTTCTGGTGGCAATTTTCATGGGCAACCTATGGCATTAAGTTTTGATTTTTTAGGAATTGCATTGTCTGAAATAGCAAATGTATCAGAAAGAAGATTGGAAAGACTTGTAAATCCAGCTTTGAGTGGATTGCCAGCTTTTTTATCTAGAAATGGAGGTTTAAATTCAGGATTCATGATAGTTCAATATTCTGCAGCTTCTTTAGTATCGGAGAACAAAGTTTTAGCTCATCCTGCTAGTGTAGATTCTATACCATCTTCAGCAAATCAAGAAGATCATGTGTCCATGGGTACTATTGCTGCAAGAAAAGCAAAGAGCATATTAGAAAATACACGAAAAGTTTTAGCTATGGAACTTTTAGCAGCTTGTCAAGGTATTGATTTAAGAGGGAAGAAAAAATTAGGAAAAGGTACTGAAATAGCTTATAATATAGTTAGAGATAAAGTTCCTACCATAGAAGAAGATAGGATAATGTATGAATATATAAATATATGTGAAGATATGATTAAATCTAATATTATATTGGAAAAGGTAGAAGAAAAAATTGGAAAATTATTATAAAGGAGGAGTTTAAGTGTTAAATAATGATTTAATAAGCAAAGCCATGACTATAAAATTAGGAGATGAATTGCCTCCAGAACCTAAATTTCAAGAAGGAATTAGAAGAGCACCAAAGAGGGAATTCACTCTTACTAAAAGAGAAACAGAAATTGCTCTAAAAAACGCCCTAAGATATATACCAGAAAACTTACATGAAACATTAGCTCCAGAATTTTTAAACGAACTATTAACTAGAGGAAGAATATATGGCTACAGATACAGACCAGAAGGGCCAATAAAAGGTAGACCAATAGATGAATACAAAGGAAATTGCATTGAAGGAAAAGCATTTCAGGTAATGATAGACAACAATCTAGATTTCGATGTAGCCCTATATCCTTATGAATTAGTAACCTATGGAGAAACAGGACAAGTCTGTCAAAACTGGATGCAGTATAGATTGATAAAGAAGTATTTAGAGATATTAACAGAAGAACAAACCTTAGTTGTAGCCTCAGGTCATCCTGTAGGACTATTTAAATCCTCACCTAACAGTCCTAGAGTTATCATAACCAATGCTTTAATGGTAGGTATGTTTGATGACGACAAACATTGGAACAAAGCCCAAGCCATGGGTGTAGCTAATTATGGACAGATGACAGCAGGAGGTTGGATGTATATAGGACCTCAAGGGATTGTCCATGGAACCTACAACACCATACTAAACGCAGGTAGAATGAAACTAGGCATAGAAAAAGATGGAGACCTAAGAGGTCACATGTTTGTAAGCTCTGGATTAGGAGGTATGAGTGGCGCTCAAGGAAAAGCTACAAAAATTGCAAATGGAGTTGGAATAATAGCAGAAGTAGATTATTCAAGAATTAAAACCAGAGTAGACCAAGGTTGGATAGATTTAGTATTAGATGATTTAGAAGAAGTATTTAAAACAGCAGAAGAATATATGAAAAAAGGAGAACCTATTGCTATTGCTTATCATGGAAACATAGTAGATCTATTAGAATATGCAGTAGAAAACAATATACACATAGAACTTTTATCAGATCAAACCTCTTGTCATGTACCCTACGATGGAGGATACTGTCCTCAAGGACTAACCTTTGAAGAAAGAACCAGAATGTTAGCAGAAGACAAAGAAACCTTCATAAAACTAGTAGATAAATCCTTAAAACATCATTTTGAGCTAATAAAAGAATTAGTAAACAGAGGCACTTACTTCTTTGACTATGGAAATAGTTTCATGAAAGCAGTATTCGATGCAGGAGTAAAAGAAATAGCTAAAAATGGGATAGATGAAACAGAAGGATTCATATTCCCATCCTATGTAGAAGACATAATGGGACCAATGTTATTTGATTATGGTTATGGACCCTTTAGATGGGTATGTTTAAGTGGAAAACATGAAGACTTAATAAAAACAGACAAAGCAGCAATGGAATGTATCAATCCCAATAGAAGAGGCCAAGATAGAGACAACTATATATGGATAAGAGACGCAGAAAAGAATCAATTAGTAGTAGGAACTCAAGCTAGAATACTATATCAAGACGCCCTAGGAAGATTAAAAATAGCCCTTAAATTCAATGAAATGGTAAGAAATGGAGAAATAGGGCCTGTAATGATAGGAAGAGATCATCATGACACAGGAGGAACCGACTCACCCTTTAGAGAAACAGCTAATATAAAAGATGGCAGCAATATAATGGCAGACATGGCCACCCAATGTTTTGCTGGAAATGCAGCAAGAGGGATGAGTATGATAGCCCTTCATAATGGAGGAGGGGTAGGAATAGGAAAAGCCATAAATGGTGGTTTTGGTATGGTACTAGATGGAAGTGAAAGAGTAGATAATATATTAAAAACTGCAATACCTTGGGATGTTATGGGAGGTGTAGCTAGGAGAGCTTGGGCTAGGAATGAAAACTCTATTAAAACAGCTATTGAATATAATGAACAATTTAAGGATACAGATCATATAACTTTACCATATTTAGTTGATGATGAATTAATTAAAGGATTGGTAGAGGAGGAGTATGAGAAAAATATAAAAAGATGATTAATAATTAAAATAGGAGGTATATTATGGCTAAAATAATCCAATGTGTACCTAATTTTAGCGAAGGAAGGGACAAAGAAGTAGTAGAAAAAATAGTAGATGAAATAAGAGTTATTGAAGGTGTAAAATTGTTAGATTATTCCATGGATAAAGATCATAATCGTTCAGTAGTTACATTTATTGGGGAACCTGAAAAGGTTATAGAAGCAGCATTTAATGCTACTAAAGTAGCAGCAGAACTGATAGATATGACTACCCATGAGGGAGGACATCCTAGAATGGGTGCAACAGATGTAATTCCTCTTGTTCCAATATCTGATGTAACTATGGAAGAATGTGTAGAATATTCAAAAAAATTAGGGAAAAGAATAGGAGAAGAATTAAATATACCAGTATTTCTATATGAAAAATCTGCCACTTCTCCAAATAGGGAAAACTTAGCGGATGTACGAAGGGGACAATATGAAGGTATGGCAGAGAAGTTAAAGGAAGAAGAATGGAAACCAGATTTTGGACCTAATAAATTAAATATTAAGGCTGGAGTAACAGCTGTAGGAGCTAGAATGCCTTTAGTTGCATTTAATGTAAATTTAGGAACTGATGATGTAGAAATTGCTAAAAATATTGCAAAAGTTGTAAGAGCAAAAACTGGAGGTTTTACCTATTGTAAAGCTATAGGATTGGAGATAGCTGAAAGAGGTATAGTGCAGGTATCTATGAATATGGTAGATTATACGAAAACTTCTTTATTTAGAGTATTTGATGCTATAGAAAGGGAAGCTAGACGATATGGAGTAAATGTAATTGGAAGTGAAATAATAGGCTTGGTACCAATGCAAGCATTGGTAGATGTAGCAGATTATTACTTAAGATTAGAAGGTTTCGACTCTAGTCAGATACTAGAAAAAAGAATGTATGAATAAGGTGATATTATGATAGCAGATTTAATTATAAAAAATATAGATAATTTAATAACATTACAAGGTCCCAATAGGCCTAGGATCAAAGAAGAGATGCGAGATGTAGGATTGATAAAGAATGGTATAGTGGCTATTAAAGATGGTAGAATAATCTATGTAGGTAAAGGTGATTTACCAAAAGGAATAAAAAAAGATGGTAATACCATAATAATAAATGCTAAAGGGAAAACAGTTACTCCAGGATTGGTAGACTCTCATACTCATTTAGTTCATGGAGGATCAAGGGAACATGAATTAGCTATGAAATTAAAAGGAGCAACATATTTAGAAATATTAGAAGCTGGAGGAGGCATCCATAGTACAGTAAATGCCACTAAAAAAGCTACTTTTGAAGAACTATATGAAAAAGCAAGGAAAAGTTTAGATATTATGTTAAGCCTAGGAGTTACTACAGTAGAAGCTAAATCTGGATATGGATTAGATGATTTTGATACGGAGATTAAACAACTTGAAGTAGCAAAAAAACTAGACGCAGATCATCCTGTAGATATTGTGTCTACATTTATGGCTGCTCATGCTATACCACCAGCTTATAAAGATAAAACCGATGAGTTTATTGATCTAATAATAAATGAGATGATGCCAGAGGTTGGGAAAAGAAATTTAGCTAAATTTTGTGATGTATTTTGTGAAGAGGGAGTTTTTACAGTAGATGAATCCAGGAGGATTTTAGAAGCTGGAATGGAACATGGATTACTTCCTAAGATACATGCAGATGAAATAAAGCCTCTTGGAGGAGCAGAATTGGCAGCAGAAATAGGTTGTATATCAGCAGATCATTTAGTTGCAGCTAGTGATGAAGGAATAAAGATGATGGCAGATAAGAAAGTTATAGCAAATCTTCTTCCTGCTACTTCCTTTAATCTTCAATCAGGAAAATATGCTAGAGCTAAAAAGATGATCGAAGAAGGGCTACCTGTTGCAATATCTACAGATTTTAATCCAGGGAGTTGCCCTACTGAAAATATGCAATTAGTCATGAGTTTTGCATCTATAATTATGAAATTAACTCCTGAAGAGGTTATTACTGGAGCCACTATTAATGGAGCAGCTTCACTAAAACTTGAAGAAGAGATTGGAAGTATAGAGGTTGGAAAGAAAGCTGATATGGTTATATTTGATGCACCAAATTTAGAATATATTATCTATCACTTTGGGATAAATCACACAGATAAGGTAATAAAAAATGGGAAGCTAGTATTTGAAAAAAAGCGTTGTATACTATAATATAGATAGTATAGATTTTATACTAAAAGGGAGTAGCTATAGTAGTATTACTATTTATAGGATCAACATGCTGGTATAAATACCTGGTCCTATTTGCTCTTATCCAAGAGGAGCGAGACTTTTAGTTTAATAGATTTCTATTAAACTAAAAGTCTTTTTTAGATTGATTTATTTGACAAACTATAGAAAAAATAATGGATGGTGAAAAAATGATTAGTGAATTTCTTAAAGCATTTTTATTAATATTTGCAGCAGAAATGGGTGATAAAACTCAGATAATAGCTATGACTTTTGCAACTCAATATAAGATAAAAGAAGTATTATTAGGTGTGTTATTAGGGGTCTTTTTTAATCATGGAATAGCTATATTATTAGGTAGATATTTATCTAAGGCTATACCTATGGATTGGATTCAATTGATAGCCGGCATTATGTTTGTTATATTTGGTCTAATAGCTTTACGAGAAGAGGAGTTGGAAGATGAGAAAAACAAAAAGTCTTACGGGCCAATAATTACAGTGGCTATAGCTTTTTTTGTTGGAGAATTAGGGGATAAAACTCAACTTACAGCTATGACCTTATCAGCAGAAGGGAATTATCCATTATTTATACTATTAGGGACTACTCTAGGCATGATTGGTACTAGCGGATTAGGTATTTATATAGGAAGTAGACTTGGAGAAAAAATACCCGATATATTTATCAAATTAATTTCTTCTATAGTGTTTATATTATTTGGTACATTAAAACTATATAACTGGATTCCTAATAGATTTATAAATGCTTTTTCTATAAGTATTTATCTACTAATTATCTTATCTATACAGATAATCTTGGCTAGAAAGTTAATATATACAAGGGAAGAATTGGGTTACTCCTCTATGAAAAAAGCAGCTGCAAATTTATATATACAGACTAAACTATTGAATGATGCGGTAGATGAGGTTTGCCTAGGAGAGGATAGATGTGGTGATTGTATAGGGGACAATTGTATTATTGGATATACAAAAAATATGTTAGAATATGCACGAAATAATGAGGAATATTATGTAGGGAAATTGACGGATTTTAGCGAACTTGTTAACAAGGATTTCCCTATAGAAAAAGCAATAGAAGTTTTAAGTCTTATCGTTGTAGATTATATGAAGTATGGAGTAATTGAAGATGATAAATTTGTTATAAATCAAGCTAGAAAATCCATGGAATTGATTTTGTTTGGTCAAGAAATAAATTTTGATGGAAATGTATCTATGTATTTAAAAAAAGTAGAAAATGCCGATGATTATATAGGAGAGCAATTGAGAAGTGGTATTGCTAAACGACTTAATAGTAATTTATAAAATACGTAAATTTACAAATGGTGTATAATAAAAGAAGGATAAACACTATTTGTGTAGAATAGTATAATAATTAGTAAAAATAAGGGGGATAGTTATGAGTGAAAATCAATATGTAATATTTAAATTAGATCAAGAAGAATTTGGTATTGATATTATGAACGTAAAGGAAATAATACCTTACCAAGAATCAGTACACGTACCTAATACTCCAAAATTTATTGAAGGGATTATTAATTATAGGGGAAATGTAATTCCCGTCATCAATTTAAAGAAAAGGTTTAACATAGGATTAGCAGAAACTACTGAAGATACACGAATCATAGTAATAACTTTAGGGGAAAAAGAAGTAGGCTTTATAGTGGATGAGGCTTCACAAACTATAAGACTTGATGAAGACCAAATTGATCCTGCACCTGATATAATTTCAGGGATAGATAAAAGATATATTATAGGTGTAGGAAAAATTGATGAAGATAGATTGTTAATCCTATTAGATTTGATGGAGATTTTAACTAATGAAGAAAAAGATGCAATAGAAACTATGGAATTATAAAACTGAGGTGTATATTATGGGAAAACCTACTCATGTAGATAGAATTAATGAAATATTAGAAGAAACCATATGTACTATAGAAAATAGTAGAGAGGAAATATTAGATATTGTAGATCATGCAAGAAATGAATGTATTAAATTAGAAAAAGAACTTGAAGAAATTAGAAATGTAGTGGATAAGGTTATTAGGGAGGTAGATCTGCTGGAAATTGAAGAAAAGAAAAGCAGAATATATCTATCCACAGTGAGTAAGAACTTTAATTTTTACAATGAAAAAGATATTAAAGATGCTTATGATAAAGCCAATGATTTAAGAATCAAACTGCTTTTAAAAAGGGAAGAAGAAAAAAACCTCATAGAAAAACGGGGAATAATTGAGCTTAGGTTAAAATCTGCTAGGGATGTATATAGAAAAGCAGATAATGTAGGTAGATCAGTAAGTGTAGCTAGCGAATATTTAAAAGGAAATATGGATGAGATACTCCTTACGGTAGATGATTTAAATAAACGTCAGTATTTAGGAATAAAAATAATTGAAGCTCAGGAAGAAGAAAGGCAAAGGCTAGCTAGGGATATTCATGATGGTCCAGCTCAATCTATGGCAAATATTATTGTAAAAACTGAGCTATGTGAAAGGCTTATGGATATTGATCAAGAAAGAACAAAGAAAGAATTAGAAAATTTAAAAGCAATTGTAAAGGACACATTAAAGGATATTAGGGAAATAATATTCGATCTTAGACCTATGTCTTTAGATGATTTAGGATTAATTCCAACTTTGGAAAGATATATATTTAACTTTTCTGAAGATACGGGAATTGAAACTAGTTTAAAAATAATAGGTGTTAAGCATAAATTAGAACCTGTAATTGAAGTAGCTATATTTCGGATAATACAAGAATCGTTAAATAATATAAATAAGCACTCCCAAGCAACAAATGCAAGTATTATAATTGAATATACTGGGGAAAGAATTAATTTATCTATAATAGATAATGGTATAGGATTTGATCAAAAAGAAGTAGATAGAATACACAGTAAAAAAACTGGTGGTTTTGGGCTCATGAATATTAGAGAGAGGGTAGAATTACTAGAGGGGAAGTTACAAATAAAAACTTCGCCAGGTACAGGAACGAAACTAAACATTTATATACCAATTATTAAGGAGGAAATAGTGCATGCCAAACAAGAACATAACCATAATGATAGCTGATGATCACTTACTTATGAGCGAAGGGATAAAACAGATTTTAGAGTTAGAAACGGATATTGATGTTATTGCTCAAGCTGAGGATGGGGAAGAAGCTATAGAAAAGGCAGTAAAATATAATCCAGATGTAATACTATTGGATATTAATATGCCAAAGATGAATGGCATAGACGTTCTAAGAAGACTTAAGGATTTAGGCGTAAAATCTGATGTAATAATGTTGACTATTCATGAGGATAGAGAGTATCTTCGTGAAACCATTAAAATTGGAGCTGATGGATATGTTTTAAAGGATTCTGATGCAGATGGTTTAATCAAGGCTATTAGGGATGTGAATAATGGTAAAACTTATATACAACCAAGTATTGCCTCGCTGTTAGTAAATGATATTGGTCGTGTAGAAGAGAATAGTGACTTTCAAAGAATAGAATCCTTGACAAAAAGAGAATATGAAGTATTGATTCTAATTGCAGAAGGACTAAATAACAAGGATATAGCGGATAAATTATACATAAGTGAAAAAACCGTCAAAAATCATGTTTCAAGTATATTTAAAAAACTAGACGTAAACGATAGAATACAAGCGGCAATTTTTGCATTTAAAAATAATATTAAAAAATTATAATCACAATATATAATAAAAATATAATAAAACCAGGGAGAAAATTTTCTTACCTGGTTTTATTATGGGGACTTCAACGAAGGCCAATGGAATTTATTTCATATAGAAGTCCTATTATTTGAATTATCAATATAATCTAATACAAAATTTTTAAATGTCTCATTTAAGGGAGAAAGTTGCCTCTTATTGTGGTATACAAAATAAAATCTTCTATTTAAATCTACTTCATCAAGATAAAAGACTTTATATTTATCCAATTTAATATCATCTATTACAGCTTTCTCTGATATAAAGCTTATACCAGCTCCTAAATGAACCAATTGTTTGATGGTTTCTGTATCTTCAACATAGGCTATTATTTTAAAATCATCTATCTTCATATTAAGCTCACCTAATTTATATTCTAATAGGCTCCGAGTACCAGAACCTTCTTCTCTAAGGAGGATTTTTTGATTTATTATTTCCTTTAAAGTTAAATAGGAATAATTAGATTTGCTAAATTGCGAATTATTTGGTGTGATTATAAGTAATCTATCTTCCATCAATTCAATATAATCCAGATTATTATTGGGGTATTTAGCCCCTACGATACCAAAATCAGTATCACCATTGATAATGGAGTTGATTACATTTTTGGAATCGGAATCTGATATAGTAAAGGTTACGTCTGGATATTTTTTTAAAAAGCTCACCATTATATTAGGTAATATATGCTTTCTAGGAACTGAGCTGGAATAAATGTTTATGTGCCCTTGGATACGTCCTTTATAAGAAGCAAGATCAAATTTTGCCATTTCACAAGTATTTATAATATTAATTGCATACTCATAGAGGAGGCTACCAGCTTCCGTTAAGGATATATTCTTTCCTGAACGATTGATTAAAAGGGTACCTAATTCCTTTTCAAGGTTTTGAATATGATTGGTAACAGTAGGCTGTGTTATATATAGTTTTTCTGCAGCACGAGAAAAGCTTTTTAGATTAGCTACTTCAATAAAGGTCTCAAGTTGTCTAAAATCCAATTTAAAACACCTCTTTCTATTAAATATTGTTATATATTTATATTAACAAAGATATCTTATAAAGGGAAATAAAATTAAATAAAAAAATCATTGACAAAACTCAAAAAAGCTGGTATATTAAAATAGCTGTCAAAAACAGAGCATATAAGCTACATTCCCAAGAATGTAGTATGAATTTTTTAAAAGTAAAAAACAATAAAAAAGCTCTTGACATAGTAATGAAAATATGCTATATTATAAAAGTCAATCCTTTAAATGAGTTAATAAATGGATTGGCATTATATGAACCTAGACAACTAAACAGTGTGAAATACTTTGAGTAAAATTTTAACCAGG